>Ga0187783_10000245_pt1 | contig 41265 bp, 25 predicted proteins | sample 1015_SJ02_MP02_2_FD_132471 | JGI IMG/M metagenome (GOLD analysis project Ga0187783, IMG submission 132471) | Tropical peat soil microbial communities from peatlands in Department of Meta, Colombia - 1015_SJ02_MP02_20_MG | ecosystem: Environmental > Terrestrial > Soil > Wetlands > Peat | place... | reverse complement strand
CGTTCTGGTGGAAGCCCAATCGCAAGAGGCGGCTGGCGAGCCGCAGGTTAACGTCATGCCGTTGCCCGCCAAGGTTCAGCTCGGCACAGGGCGCCTGCTTATCGACCACTCGTTCTCCGTGGCGGTCGGGGGCGCGAAAGACGCCCGCCTCGAGCGCGCTGTCGAGAGATTCCTAACCAACCTCTCCCGCCAGACGGGGATTCCTTTCGACCCGGCTGGCACACGTTCTCAGCCTGCGACGCTCACCGTTCAGGCCGATCGCACGGCCCAAACCGTGCCGGAATTCGGCGAAGCGGAGGGCTACACGCTCGACGTCACGCCCTCCGGCGCGACCCTGACGGCTCCCGATGGACTCGGTGTGCTTCACGGGCTCGAAACGTTGCTCGAGCTCGTCGAAGCGACGCCCGATGGTTTCGCCGCGCCGGCCGTTCACATCGAGGACGAGCCTCGCTTCGCCTGGCGCGGATTGATGATCGACGTGAGCCGCCATCTCATTCCGCTCGATGTCATCCGGCGCAACATCGACGCCATGGCCGCGGTAAAACTGAATGTGCTGCATCTGCATTTGTCCGACGATCAGGGGTTTCGCGTCCAAAGCAAGAAATTCCCAAAACTGCAGGAGTTCGGTTCCGACGGCCTTTATTTTACCCAGGACCAAATTCGCGATTTGATTGACTATGCCGCCGATCGCGGAATACGCGTCGTGCCCGAGTTTGACATGCCCGGACACACCAGCGCGTGGTTTGTCGGGTACCCGGAGCTTTCCAGTGGTCGCGGACCTTATGCGGTCGAACGCAAGTGGGGCGTCTTCGATCCGACCATGGATCCAACACGCGAAGAAACCTACAAGTTCCTCGATAAGTTCATCGGCGAGATGTCTGATCTCTTCCCCGACCGTTACTTCCACATCGGCGGCGACGAGGTGAACGGTACGCAGTGGAACGCAAACCCCAACATACAAGCGTTCATGCGCGCCCACGAGATCAAGAACAACCATGAGCTCCAGCAGTACTTCACCGAACGCGTCCAGAGGATCATCGCCAGGCACCACAAGATCATGGTCGGTTGGGACGAGATCCTCAGTCCTGGCATGTCGAAGGATATCGTCATTCAATCGTGGCGGGGGCAAGCGTCACTGGCTGCCGCCGCGAAACAAGGCTACAGCGGCTTGCTTTCGAGCGGCTACTATCTCGATGCCATGTTGTCCGCGGCACAACACTACGGAGTCGATCCGACGTCCGGCGACGCGGCGAGTCTCAGCAACGACGAGAAGGCGCGCATTCTGGGTGGCGAAACCTGCGCGTGGGCGGAATTCCTGACGCCGCAGAACTTTGATTCGCGCCTCTGGCCCCGTGCGGCGGCGATTGCTGAACGCCTGTGGTCGCCCGAGCAAACGCAGGATGTTCCGGGCATGTACCGCCGACTGGCCGCTGTGAGCTGGCGGCTCGAATTCCTCGGACTGACCCACAAATCGAATCTCCTGGCCTCGCTTGGGCGCATGAGTGACACAGGCGATGTGGCCAGGCTTCGTGTCCTTGCCGACGCCGTCCGTCCGGTTGGCCTGGGCATCCGCGAACAGCTGGCCAGAGCGGCCGGCCTAACCTACACGAGCGCTACGCCACTCAATCACCTTACCGATGTCGCGCCGCCGGAGAGTGAATCTGCTGATGATTTTACGACCCTCGTGAACGCGCTCGCGGCCAGCGGCTTCAAGAACGCGGCGGCGGAATCGGAGATCCGCGACCGCCTCATCCTGTGGCGCGACAATGATGCCGTGCTCGAGACGCAGCTCGGAGATTCTGCGCTGCTCGCTGATCTCGGCCCGGTCTCCCAGGCTTTGGCGTCCCTCGGTGCGGCGGGTCTCCAAGCGCTCGATTACCTCGATAAGGGCGAAAAGGCGCCGGACGCTTGGCGGACGCAGACGCTTTCGATGATCGAGCAAACGAACCAGCCGATGGCGAATCTGTTCATCGCGATCGCCCCGGCGGTCGAAGCCCTGGTCCAGGCCAGCGCCGGGGCAACCCCACCTGCCGCGGCCACCCACTAAGAGGCTGTCGCGGATTCTAGATTGCGACGCGGAGTCTCTCGAAGTTGTGGCACAGTACGGATGTGGCCGCGGGGTCAAACGTTCAAGGCAGGTCGACGAGTGCGGTCGGGGAAATTCCGACGGACGCCCCTCGCGCGGCGCACGAACCGCTCCGCACATATCAGGGGCTGTGCGCGTTCCTCATTTTCGCCAGCGCATTCCTGCTCTTTGAGATCGAGCCGATCATCGCGAAGCTCATCCTTCCGTGGTTCGGCGGCGTAGCGGCGGTGTGGACAGTCTGCCTGCTGTTCTTCCAAATCGTGCTGTTGCTCGGATACCTGTATGCGCACGTAGTGACCAGCCGGTTACGGCCCCGCGCGCAGGGATGGATCCATGCTTTGCTGCTGGTGATCAGCTTGCTCGTGCTGCGAATCGTTCCGCGGACGGCGTGGAAGCCGGCCGGTCCCGAGCATCCGGCGCTCCATATCCTGCTTCTTCTAAGCGCGACGGTCGGCCTGCCCTATTTTCTGCTCTCGACCGCCAGCCCGCTGCTCGGGGTCTGGTACGCCCAAGCCGATGCGAGGGCTGAACCCTACCGGCTGTATGCGCTCTCGAACGCGGGCTCGTTACTAGCACTGTTGAGTTATCCGGCTCTGTTCGAGCCGTCCATCGCCCTCTCCCGCCAGGCGCTTGGCTGGTCCGTTGGCTATGCGGCGGTCGCGGCGCTATCGGTCATCATTGCTTTGCTTGCTCGCGCATCCGCGTCGAAGACATCGAACCGATCGTCGCCGCCCTCCCCGCCGCCCGATGTGGGCGTGCGAATCATTTGGGTGGCGCTCGCCGCAGCGAGTTCGGCGCTTCTGCTTGCGGTGACCAACCACATTTCGCAGAACATCGCCTCGGTTCCGTTCCTCTGGATTCTGCCGCTCAGCTTGTACTTGTTGAGTTTTGTTCTTTGCTTCGACATGCGCGGCTGGTACCGGCGCGATTTCTTTCTGCGCACGTTGGGGATCGCCATCGGCGGCATGACCTACGCGCTCGCGCCCTCCTTCGCGGGTCTGCCGTGGAAGGTGCTCATCCTGTTGTACTGTTTCGGTTTCTTCATTTGCTGCATGTTCTGCCAGGGTGAACTCGTCCGGCTGAAGCCAGCGAGCGAATACCTGACCTCCTTTTATCTCCTGATTGCGCTCGGGGCAGTGCTCGGCGCAGTATTTGTTGCCGTCGTCGCGCCGCGCATATTCTCCGGCTACTACGAGCTGCACGTCGCTCTTGCACTGTGCGCGATCCTCGTGCTCGTCGTTCATTACCGCGATCGATCGAGCCGGTTTTATGGCGGTGTGCACAATCGAGCGTGGCTGGTCATGGCGGGGCTTGTGGCGGCCGTGGTCCTGAGCCTGTCGGTTACGGCGCGCGAACAAGGGGCTGGCACGCGCCTGATGAAGCGGAATTTTTACGGCGTCTTGCGGGTAATCGACGCGACGGAGCCGAATGTCGTGCTCGTCGAAGGTCAACGCGCGGAGGCGCTCGATGCCGACCCGCACTACCGCAAGCTGATGAACGGGACGATCGACCACGGCCTGCAATTTCTCGCTCCCGCGCGCCGCCGCGAGCCGACCACCTACTACGGGCGGAAATCGGGGGTGGGCATTGCGCTCGAAGCCGCCGGCAGGGAACGAGCGTTGCGCGTGGGCGTGATTGGACTCGGCGCCGGCACGCTCGCGACCTATGGCAGACCGGGCGATTCCTACACCTTTTACGAAATCAATCCGCTGGTGGTCGAGATCGCAGACCAGGAATTCACGTTTCTTCGCGATTCGCGGGCGGGCCTCCGCATCGTGGCGGGGGACGGGCGCTTGTCTCTGGAAAGCCAGAGTCCGCAAGCGTTTGACGTTCTGGTGATCGACGCGTTTTCCGGCGATTCGATTCCTGTGCATTTGTTGACGCGGGAAGCCTTCGAGCTCTACTTCCGGCATCTCAAGCCGGATGGCCTGGTCGCTGTGCACATCTCGAATCAGTATCTTGATCTCGCACCCGTGGTTGCGGGCGCGGCAAGCTCGCGGGGCAACGAGGCTGTGCTCGTAAACCGCGAGATCGACAACAGTAAGGGCGTGTACGCCTCCTCGTGGGTTGTGGTCGGCAGCTCGAGAGGTTTTCTCGCGCGGTCGACAATCGAAAAGGCTGGGGAGGTCCTCCCCGCGAGCGGCCGCGAGGTCGAGCTCTGGACCGACAACTACAGCAGTTTGTGGCGCGTCCTGAAGTAGCGCGCATCGCTGACACCGCCTCACTTCTACTGCGGCGCTTGCCAACTGCCGACCAGGGAGCCACTGCCGAGGGCCCACCCGGGTCTGGGCTTCTTGAGACATGCTCGAGCCGGCGAATCCGCTTTCCTTTTCTCCTCTTGACAGTCTACTGTAAGTGAGTATTCTCCTCCTCCTGATTCTCCAGAGGAGGGGGCATGCAATGATCGATAACCCGACCCCGCTCGTTCAGGGCACGCTCGATATGCTGATTCTCAAAACTCTTGCGCTCGAGCCTCAGCACGGCTTCGGCATCGCGCAGCGCATCGAGCAAATCAGTCGCGGCGTCTTTCAAGTGAACGCGGGGTCCTTGTTTCCCGCCTTTCGTCGCCTCGAGCGGGACGGGTTGGTCGAAGGGGAGTGGCGCGCGACGACGAATAACCGCCGAGCGAAGTATTACAGGTTGACCAGCTTCGGCCGGAGAAAGCTGGATGCCGAAACGAAGGAATGGGGCCGGCAAACCGCCGCCATTGCAAGAATTCTTGAGGCCAAAGCCTAGGCCGGAAGGTTATGCGAGGAGGACTGCCATGTCGCTGATCAGCAGGCTCGCCGTAGGCCTGGGGGCATTGTTCGGGCGACGGAAAGCCGATGAGGACCTCGATTCCGAGCTCCGCGATTACCTCGACGCGGCCGTGGCCGAGAAGGTTCGCCGGGGCATGACTCGCGACGAAGCCGTGCGCTCGGCGCACCTGGAGACCGGCAGCCTGGAATCGGTCAAAGAGGAGGTTCGCGACGTCGGATGGGAAGTGATGATCGAGACGTTCGGGCGGGACGTCCGTTTTGCCCTTCGGGTGATGGCCAAGAATCCGGGGTTCACACTCATCGCCGTTCTCACGCTCGCGCTCGGCATTGGCGCGACCACAGCCATTTTCAGCGCGGTGAACACGGTCCTGCTCGAGCCCCTGCCCTACCGACAGGCGGAGCGGCTGGTGACCATCTGGGGAGTGAATAAGGGGCAGAGATATGACCTCGTTTCCGATCTCGATTACCTGGACTGGAAATCGCAAAATCGCGTGTTCGAATCCATGGGGGCGTCTACCGATGAAATGTTCACGCTCACGGGCGCGGGCGAACCCGAGTCGATCATCGGGTACGAGTTCTCGCCCGACTTCTTTGGCGTGCTCGGCGTGCCGCCGCTGATCGGGCGCACCTTTGCCGCCGACGAAGACGAGCCAGGTAAGGACCGCGTTGTCGTCCTCAGCTATCACCTCTGGGGCGGGCAGTTTGGCGGCGATCGAAGCGTAATTGGCAGGAGCATCACCCTGGACGGCCAGCCCTATACCGTCATCGGTGTAATGCCACCCAGCTTTCAATATCCGCAGGGAACCGATTTGTGGACGCCCCTCACGGTCGATGCAAATGACACGAGGGATCGCGGCAGCCGTTTTCTGCGCGTGATGGCGCGCATGAAGCCCGGTGTAACCCTGCCGGAAGCCCGCATGGAGATGGGAACCATCGCCGCGCGGCTGCGCAGTGCATATCCAAAGACGAACGAAGGTTACGACGTGAATCTAGTAACTTTGCGCCAATTGATCTCCGGCGATGTGCGCCCGGCGCTGCTCGTGCTTCTGTGCTCGGCTGGCCTTGTGTTGCTGATCGCGTGCGCGAATGTTGCGAACCTGCTCGTATCGCGGGCCGTCGCGCGTCAAAGGGAAATTGCCATTCGTGCCGCCCTGGGAGCCAGCCGCGCTCGTATGATTCGGCAGTTCTTGACCGAAAGTGTTCTGTTGGGGCTGGTGGGCGGCGCGCTCGGATGGTTGATCGCCTACGGGGGAGCGAGCGCATTGGTCGCCATGTTCCCGAAGACGATTCAAAATCTCAGCATCCCCCGCATCGATAGCATTCCCATGGACCGCTGGGTGCTGGGGTTTGCGCTCCTCGCTTCCCTTACGACCGGAATCCTGTTTGGTCTGGCACCAGCGCTCGGAGCTGGCCGGTCGAGTCCCGGCGATTCGTTGAGGGAATCCGGGCGTACGGGCAGTGGCGGTGCGCAAGGCCGCCGGCTGAGGAACGTTCTTGTGGTGTCGGAAGTAGCGTTTTCGCTCATGCTGCTCGCTTCAGCAGCCCTCATGATCAAAAGCTTTTTCCATCTCGTCGGCGCCAACCTCGGGTTCCGCCCGAACCACGTCCTGAGCCTGCGCGTGCTGCTGCCCGAGTATAAGTACAAGACCGATACGCAGAGGGCCGCCTTCAGCCGCGAAACGCTTAGCCGTGTTCAGTCCGTTCCGGGAGTGGGCGCAGCCGCCAGCGTTACCTTCATCCCGCTCAGTATGTGGTGGGGAACGCGTCAAGTCTCCGCGCTTGGGCATCCCCCCGATCCGGCCCAGAAGGTTCCGCAGCCGGTGTGGAGCGCGATCACGCCCGACTATTTCCGCGTGATGCGCATTCCCTTGCTGAAAGGCCGTTTCTTCTCCCGCACAGACGACGCCTCAACCCCGGCCGTGGCAATTCTCAGCTCGTCCCTTGCGCGGCAGTTGTGGCCGAACGAGGATCCCATCGGAAAGCAAGTGAGCGTCGACGGGCTTAAGAATCCGTGCAAAGTCGTAGGGATTGTGGGCGACGTCTATCACCTCGGTGTCGGCATTCAGCCGAACGGAGGCAGCCCAGAGCTGACGTCGGAGGTTTACTTTCCCTACGAGCAGTCGCCTACTCCCTTACTCGGCTATGTCATTCGCACGGCGGGCGATCCGCTAAGCGTTGCCAAGGCTGTCCAGAGCGCGATTTGGGCGGTCGACAAAGAGCAAGCCATCTCGTTTGTTGAGACCATGGACCAGCTGGCTTCGGAAACCATCGTGATTGAGCGCTCGAGCATGATTTTGCTGGGCGCCTTTGCAGCGCTGGCCGTGCTGCTGGCCTCCATCGGAATTTACGGCGTGATCTCCTACACCGTGGCGCGCCGCACCTACGAGCTCGGCATTCGGATCGCGCTCGGGGCGGGAAGGAGTCAGGTCCTGCGTCTCGTGATCGGGGAAGGGTTTGTGCTGGCGCTGCTCGGAGCGGCGATCGGCACGGCGGGCGCTCTGAGCCTCACGCGCTTCCTATCGAGCCTGCTCTATGGTGTCCGTTCAGCCGATCCCTTCACTTTCCTCGCCGCCCCCGTCGTGCTTCTGGGCGTCGCCGTCGCCGCGTGCTTGGTTCCCGCACGTCGCGCTCTGCGCGTCGATCCCGTGGTCGCCCTCCGGAATGAATGAAAAACCCCGGAGGAGCGATTGGCCGGTTCTACCTCGGCAGAGCGGTGCCTGGGCCGCGTGCGGGTTGATTTGAAGGGCTCGGCGAAGTGGGCTAGGCGGGATCAGGCGACCGCGGGGCGTGGAGCCGCTGGTTCCGCTTCGAGAGCGAGCGAGGCTGCTTCCAGCCCATCAGCGCTTGCTTCCACCTGAATTTCGCCCGACTGTTTGAGCGCCTGCACCAGCGCCATGCAGAGCCCGTTAAAGGCGCTGCGCCGGTCCCCTCTGTCGGATTCATGACAGCTTGGGTCGCCGTTGCCGACGCCAATCAGCCTCCCCGCGCCGCTCACCCTGAATCGCACTTCGTTCATTGCCGTCGGCACGACGCGGCCCTCTCTGTCCCGGAGCTCGACCGCGATGACGGACACATCTTCGCCGTCACCGCGGATCTTCTGACGATCCGCACGCAAACTGAGTTTTGAGGGGGCACCGGTAGTTTCTCGCTTATCGACCAGAACGACTTGGCCATTTTTCGACGCGCGCGCCTCCAAGACCCCCGGCGCGTAGCTCACTTTCCATTCGAGGTGCGAATTGGGCTCGACCTGTTTCGCTCCCAGGCTTGCCCCATTCAGGAAAAGCTCGACGCGGTCGAGGTTCGTGAAGCACCAAACATCGATCTCCTGGCCCTCCTTGCCGGCCCAGTTCCAATGCGGGAACAGGTGCACGACGGGCTGCGAACCCCACCACGATTGATAGTAGTAAAAGGTATCCTTGGGGAATCCGCACGTGTCCATGATGCCGAAATGCGAACTGATGCAGGGCCAGTCGTACGGGCTCGGCTCTCCGCGATAGTCGAAGCCCGTCCAGGCAAAAGCCCCGGAAAGGAACGGCCGCTGCGCATAAACCTTCCACCAATCTTCGGCACTCACCGTATAGCTCGGATAGTTCACGTCGTAAGCGCTCACGTAACCCCGGGCCTTATCATTTGCATAAATCCCGCGCGTCGCCACGTCGCTGGCCGTTTCGGTGCCGAGGGTGGGCTGCTGGGTGAATTTGGCATGGAAGGCGTCAATATGTGCGCCCATCTCCGAGCCCAAGCCATCACCGTAATTAAAGCCCTGCACATCCACTACAGCGGAGATGCCCCGGCCCCAGCTGCCGTTCATCGCGGCGGTCACCGGCCGGCTGGGATCGAGCTCGTGCGCCAGGCGTTTCATGACCGAGACCATGCGCACGCCGAGAGGCGAGCCCTGGTCCGGCTCCTCGTTGCCGAGCGACCACATCACGATGCTCGGATGATTGCGGTCGCGGCGAATCATGCGCTCGAGCTGGCCGAGTCCTTCCTCGCTGGACGACATCATGCGCGTCTCGTCCAGCACCAGCATTCCGAGGCGATCGCATGCATCGAGCAATTCGGGAGTCGGGGGATTATGCGACGTGCGATATCCGTTCGAGCCCATTTCGATCAGGCGCTCGATCCGGTAATACTGCAAACGATCGGGAAGTGCCGCGCCGACTCCCGCGTGATCCTGGTGATTGCAGGTGCCTTTGATTTTCACCGGCTTGCCGTTGAGGAAGAATCCTTGGTTCGGGTCGAAACGGATGCTCCGAATGCCGAATGTCGTTTCGTCCTGATCGGTTGGCGCGCCGTTGCTTTCGATCGTGGTCACGGCGCGGTAGAGGTGCCGCTCTTCAAGCGACCAAAGCAGCGCATTATCCAGGCGGGCCTCGGATTTGAGCTCCCGCTTTTCCCACGGGGCAAGCTCGGCGGGTTCGGATCGGGCGGTGGCGACCGTTTTGCCTTGACCGTCCACAATTCGCGAAACGGCTCGGCACGTCGCGCTCCGATCCGACTCGTTCTCGATCTCCGTGCTTAGGACGAGTGTCGCCGATGATCCTTGGATTTCCGAGCGCACGTAGTTGCCCCACTGGGCGACGTGCACGGGATTGGTTTTCGTCAGCCAGACGTGGCGATAGATTCCCGCGCCCTCGTAAAACCATCCTTCGCCCAAAGTTGCGTCGACGCGCACGAGAAGGACGTTCCTGCCTCCGTACTCGGCGAAGTCGGTTACATCCGAGTGAAAGGGCGCATATCCGCTAAAGTTCCGTCCCATATAGTGATTATTGAAGATCACCACCGCGTCGCGGAACACGCCATCGAAATCGATCGAAAGGCGCTTGCCCGCGTCGGAGGCGGCCAGCTCAAAGACCCGTCGATACCAGCCGACGCTCGTCTCCGGGAAATTGCGTCCAAGCGGATGGCCACCGTGACTTGCGAGGTCGTGCACATCCCGAAATGGCAGCTCGACAGCCCAATCATGGGGCAGATCGACGCTGCGCCAGGCGCTGTCGTCGAAAGTCGGTTCTGCGACGTGCAGATCCAAATCCGACTTCGCGTAGAGCAACTCATTGCCCATAGCCCCGAACTCGAAATCCTTCGCAGGATTATCCGCGTGGCCAAGATGAAAGTGCCAGCCGAAATCGAGCAGAAACCGTTCGCGCTGGGACGTTCCGGATGGCTGGCTCTGCGCGGCCCGGCCCGCCCGCGCGCCCGTTGTTGTTCCCGACCGTTCAGCGCCGGCCGCGGGCGGTAGGGGCATGACGGCTTCCGCTGACGCGGCGATGCAGCCCTTCAGCAGATCGCGACGCGTGAAATGCGGCATGTGGAGCTCCCTCGGATCACCGGCGGGTGCATGGCGCCCTTCATTCGATCCCGAGCGCGTGCTGCATCTGCTCGAGCGTAATCCCCTTCGTCTCCGGATAGACGAAGAACACGACCAGGAATTGGACGGCCGTCATTACCGCGAAGAAGACGAACGGATATCCGTGGGAAGATGCCGCGAGCCGCGGAAAGGTGAGCGAAATCAGCGCGTTCATAATCCAATGCGCGGAACTGCCCAAGCTTTGCCCTTTGGCCCGCACCTGATTCGGAAAAACCTCGCCGATATAAACCCAGATGACCGCGCCCTGCGAGACGGCGAAAAACCCGATGTAAGCGATTAAAAGCCAAAGCAGGTCGCGTTGATGCGTGTTGGTCAGAAATACGGCCGCTACTCCCGCGAGACATCCCACCATTCCCGCCGATCCGATGAGCAGAAGCGTCCTTCGCCCGAGCTTATCGATCAGGGCCATGCCGAGAAAGGTGGCCAGGAAATTCATCCCGCCCACGGCCACGGCCTGCAAATCACCGGAAACTCGGCTGAATCCCGCATAGGCGAAAATGCTGTTGAGGTAATAGAGAATCGCGTTGATGCCGGCCAGCTGATTGAACAATCCCATGGTCACCGCAATAAAAATCGGGAACCGGTATTTCCAGGAGAAGAGCGACTCGGAGGCTTGCGCGCGCTCGAGGTGAATGGACTTGACGATTTCGCGAAGCTCGGCGTCTGGATCGGGAGAGCCGATCGTTCGGAGGGCGGAGCGCGCCTCTTCGACGCGATTCCGCGTGGCCAGCCAGCGCGGGCTTTGTGGAATGCCAAACAAGAAAATCAGGAACAGTAGAGCGGGAATCGCAGCCACACCAAACATCCACCGCCAGTCGCCCGAGCCGGAGACAAACCGCGCGACGATGTAGTTCGAAAGGTAGGCAAGCAGAATGCCCGCCACGATGTTGACCTGGAACATCCCGACCAATCTTCCGCGCCACTTTGCCGGAGAGACTTCCGCGATATAAACGGGGCCGAGAACGGACGATCCCCCGATGCCCAGGCCGCCGATGAATCGGGCGACGACTAGCATCTGCCAGTTTGCCGCGAACGCGCAGCCCAGAGCGGAAACCAAATAAAGGATGGCCAAGAGCCTGAGCGTTTCGCGGCTGCCGAACCGTTGGCCGACTACGCCGGCCGACATCGCGCCAATCACAGTCCCGAACAGAGCGATAAACACGGTGACGCCGGTCGTCCAAGGCGTGAGCTGGTAGACAAGGGTGAGCGAATGCAGAGTGCCGGCAATGACCGCCGTATCAAATCCGAACAGCAGCCCCCCCAAAGCGCCAACCATCGTGGCTTTGATGAGCATGGGACCCAGTCTTGCGCTCTTTCCCGGAGAGGGCATTGTCTTCGTCGCTGCGGAGAAGTTCATGGTTTGGCCTGTGCCTGCTCGGTTGTTAGGCTGCGCTCAGAGGTAATCGGCAAAAGGCACGCGCCGAGAATTCCAGATTCGGCTCCGAGTTCAGCCAGCTCGACGTATGTCTTCGCCGATCGATGCCCAAAGGCATCGACCTCCCCATCTGTGAGGCGATAAACATAACTTCGGTGCCTCAACTCCGCAAACATTTTCGCGGAGAACAGATCCCAGGCTTGCGCCACGCCTCCACCCACAACGTACAGAGGAAGGTTCAGAGTGTTCACCAAACCGGCCAGGCCGATTCCGAGCGAGCGGCCGACCATCTCAAAAACCTCCCGCGCGTCCGGATCGCCGGCGCGGGCGGCTTCGGCAAGCTGGCGCGAACTGAATTCGCCATTCTGTCTCTCCAAGGCTGCCAACCCGGGCGCGTTCCCGCGGTCGACCGCCTCGCGCGCCATGCGGCAGACGGCCGTGGCCGAGGCATACTGCTCGAGGCATCCATGGCTGCCGCAGCCGCACACATGACCGTCCGGCCAGATTGTTGCGTGTCCCGCTTCGCCGGCCATGCCGTTCATACCGTCCCAAATGTTGCCGTTCAGGATGATTCCGTTGCCGACACCCGTCCCCAGCGTGAGCATGCACAGGGAATCGACGGCAAGCGATTTCCCTCTGCCCAGCCGACATTCAGCCAGCGCCGCCAGGTTCGCGTCATTTTCGACGATTACACTCATCCCCAGCATTCGCTCGATCGTGGCCCGCAGCTCGAACCCGTCCCAGCCCGGAAGATTTGGAAGATGACGAAGCCGCCCCTCGGGCAATTCGATGGGGCCCGGCGATCCGACCCCGATGCCGACTAGACCGCGCTGCGAGTGCTCTCGAATCAATTGCTCGATGGCTCCCGACATGTCGCGAACGACGGCGTCGCGGCCGTCCCGAAGCCGTGTGGGCAGCTGAATTTGTTCGAGAATTCCTGCCGGGTGCGAGTAGGCCGCCACGCGCAGGTTCGTGCCGCCGAGATCGACCCCTATCGTGTACGGAGCCGAGCTCATGAGGTGGGCGTATCGACATCGGGCGGCATCCCGCCTGTCGAATCGGTCTTCCCGCGGCTGCTTCTGGTCGAGCGAATACCCGTGCCGATTGGCATGCGAATTTCGATGGCGATTCGCAAGCACTATACACGAAACGGTAGTACTTGGTAACCAACGAGCAGAGGCCCCGGGCCGGACCTAAAAGGCTGTTCCCCTTGCCGGCGGCGCGATGAGCTCTCGGTCAAAATTTGGCCAAAGTCACCGATTCGGGAAGGTCTATAATGCGCAGCTCTGCCCGCGCGAAGGTCCGGCAGTGAGGCGAACGTGCGCAGCACGCCGGTTGTGGGCCCGGACGAAACAGGAGAGACAGGAATGAAAATTGCGCTGCTGTGCCTCATGGCAAGCCTTGCCTTGGCGACCGAGGTTCGCGCTCAAAGCATTGAGGGTGACTGGCAAGGTTCTGTCGAGGACCAGGGAACCGAACACCGTTTCGTGCTTCACATCTCGAGGCAGGGCGACACACTGAAAGCCGTGCTCGATCTCCCGGACGAACTCGATTTTGACAATGCCGTGAATTCCATCTCCTTCGTAAACGGTACGTTGAAATTCAACGTCGGGCCGTTCGGCTATGAAGGAACACTCTCTCCGAGCGGGAATACCGTGAACGGCAGCTTGACGCGCGAGGCCGAAAAAATCCCGACCGTTCTCATCCGCAGACCGGCCGAGCAATCGCGGCGTGACGGCGTGCTGCTGAATCTAAAGAAGCTGAGCAACTTGCCAGCGGATGAATGGAGGATGCGCGCTGGGGACGTTCCTCACGGAGAGGCGGCCAGTCTCGACGATTCGAGCTGGCAGGTGGTTCACGCGAACAGCCGAGGGCCCACGGAGGCGGTTTGGTACCGCCGTACGATCGAGGTTCCCCGCAACCTGAATGGCTATGACCTAACCGGCACGCGAATCTGGTTCCAGTTCGTAGCCTATGCCAATGGTCCGATGCCGGAGATCATCTATTTCAATGGGCGCCGCGTGGCCATGGGCGACGACCTCGAGCCCATCGTGCTATTCGACGATGCCAAGCCGGGCGACCGAACGGTTGTGGCTGTGAAGCTTCTTCATACCGTCGACCAGAAGTTCTTTGCGGGCGCCAGCCTGAAGATCGATTTCTCCGAGTCGCGGCCCAACCCGTTCGATGTTCTTGACGAGATCGAATCCGTCGCGATCCTCACGCGTGACCAGTGGAACAGTTCGCCCTCGCTTAAACAACAGTTCGATTCCGCAGTCAATGACGTGGATGTCGCGGCCTTGCGGGCGGGGAATCAGGGCGCGTTTGATGCTTCGCTTCGGAAGACGCAGGCCGCGCTCGAGGCCATGAAGCCGGAGCTCCCCGATACGACCGTGCGCCTGACCGGCAATTCGCATATTGACGCAGCCTGGCTTTGGCCCTGGACCGAAACGGTGGATGTTGTGCGCAGGACGTTTGGAACGGCCCTGCAGTTGATGGACGAATACCCGCAATACACCTACACGCAGTCGGCAGCTGCCTACAGCGAATGGATCGCCCAAAAATATCCGGACGAGAACAAGCAGATTCAGGAGCGCGTCCGCCAGGACCGCTGGGAAATGGTCGGCGGAATGTGGGTCGAGCCCGACCTGAACATGCCGGATGGAGAATCGCTCGTGCGCCAGTTGCTAGTCGGGAAGCGATATTTCAAGCAACAATTTGGGGTCGATGTCCGCATCGGCTGGAATCCCGACTCGTTCGGCTACAACTGGCAACTGCCGCAGATCTACAAGAAGTCCGGTGTCGATTACTTCGTCACCCAGAAGATGGCCTGGAACGATATGACGCAATTGCCGCTAAAGCTTTTCTGGTGGCAATCGCCCGACGGAACCCGAGTGCTCACCTATTTCCCGCACGACTATGTGAACGAGATCGATCCCGTGAAAATTTCAAGCGACGTGGCCCGAGCGCGCGAGCTCAATCCCGGCGTAACGGAAATGATGCATCTCTATGGCGTCGGCGACCACGGCGGCGGCCCGACTCGCAGCATGCTTGATAGCGGCGTCGAATGGAGCGATCCGAAAATGGTTGCGCCACCCATGAAGTGGGGCTTGGCACAAGGTTTCTTTTCCGATATCGAAGGGAAATTGGACACCGCCGATGCGCCTGTCTGGAATTACAAGACACTGGCCGCCGGTGAGGCCAAGTTGCCCGCCGCTCCCGCCGGCAAAATCAGCCTCCCGGTATGGAATGATGAACTGTATCTGGAATACCACCGCGGCGTCTTCACCACCCAGGCCGCACAGAAGCGGCACATGCGCGAAGCGGAAGAGCAGATGTTGAACGCAGAAAAGATTTCATCTCTCGCCTGGGTTGATGGCGCGCCCTATCCCGGGGGCCCGCTGACCGAGGCGTGGAAGAAGGTGCTCTTCAATCAATTCCACGATTTGGCGGCGGGTTCAGGCATCCCGGTGATCTACCAGGACGCCAGCCGCGACTACGATGTCGTGCGCTGGACAGCCGAGGACGCCGGCACGCGCGCCTTCCACAGAATCGCCAGCGAAATCGATACGAGTGCGGCTTCCGGAGTGCCGGTGATGGTCTGGAACCCCTTGGCCTGGGATCGAACCGACTTGGTTTCAATTGACGTCGAGATGCCCGGCCCGGCAAAGAATGGCATCTCCATCGTCGATGCGAAAGGCAAGGTTCTGCCTGTGCAGGTGCTGCACGCCGTTCCGGCAACGAACAGCTACGAGCTGCTGGTCGAAGCCCAAAACGTACCCTCCATGGGCTACGAAATTCTGCATGCCGTTCCCGAAAAGCGCGACGTGCCCACCGATCTCCGGGCCAGCGGGTTGACCCTTGAGAATGACTTCTTGCGAGTCACCGTCGATCCGCATTCCGGCTGCATCAGCAGCCTGTACGATAAGAAATCGAAGTTCGAGGCCATCGCCGCGGGCGGGTGCGGGAATGAACTCGTCGCGTTCAAAGACACTCCCAAAGATTACGACGCCTGGAACATCGACGCAGACTTCGAGAAGGTGTTCTCCAATCTGGATAAAGCGGATTCGGTCGAGCTCACCGAACAAGGCCCGCTGCGCGCGACGATTCGCGTCACGCGCACTTGGCAGAAGTCGAAGTTCGTGCAGGATATCTCGCTGTATGCGGGACTCGACCGCGTCGACGTCGCGAATGATATCGATTGGCACGAGACGCACATCCTGCTCAAAGCCGCCTTTCCGCTCGCCGCTTCGAGCGGTGCAGCAACCTTCGAGATTCCCTACGGGTCGATCGAGCGCCCAACCACGCGCAACAGTAAGGTTGAGCAGGCAAAATTCGAAGTTCCCGCCCTGCGCTGGGCGGACCTGGGCGATGCTCAGCACGGATTCAGCCTGATCAATGACTCGAAATACGGCTACGACGCGAAGGGGAACGTGCTGCGGCTTTCCCTGTTGCGCTCCCCCGTCTGGCCGGATCCGAACGCGGATCGCGGGCGCCAGCGCTTCCGTTATTCCCTCTACCCGCACCCCGGCAACTGGAGGCAGGCCATGACCGTGCGGCGCGCATACGAATTCGATTATCGCCTGCAGTCGATCGAGCTCGAAGCGCATACGGGCAGCCGCCCCGCGGAGTACTCCTTCGTCGGCGTGAGCAATCCCAACGTCGTGCTTACCGCCGTAAAGAAGGCCGAAGACGCAAACGGGCTCATCTTCCGATTCTACGAGTGGGCTGGATCGAGCGGCGACGTTCGGATCGACGTTCCTTCCGGCGCAACGTCCGCCACGTTGACGAACCTGATGGAGCAGCCGGAGGGTTCCGAGCTCTCGGTCAGGAACAATCAGGTCAGCGTTCCCGTGCACCCCTACGAGATCGTTTCTGTGCGCGTGGATTATCCGCACGCCTCGGCCGAGCAAGCTGGCAATTAGTCTGTCGGAGCGGACGAGCCTGGCCTACGGGTTCTCGGGCTTGGCGGGCGGACTTTGGCTTTCCGCGTCGGTTGGTTTTTCTGTGGGCTTCATCGCCACCACCTCATAGGTGCGGGATTTTCTATCCCCCTCGGGGCATTTGACGGTCATGTGATCTTTCTTGATTCTGAAGATGACCTCCTGGCCGACGGGCAAGACTGCAGGATGCCTGTTGTTGGTGGGCTGGATTTCGTACTCGATGTTGTCGCTGAGCAATAAGTAGCGCGGGCACAGTTTTTCATCCGAGCTCATGTGGGTGATACCCACCGATGCCCAGATGCTGCCGAGGCCGGTCACACCTTTTTGCTTCGCGCCGCATGGAACGGCGTCCATCTTTTCGATCATGGCGCGGTCGGCTTGCGTTTTCCTCTTCTTGTCGGCATGGGCGGGGAGTGCGGCAGCCAAGATGAAGGACAGGACGAGTAAATTCGTGACTTTGGCTTTCATGATGCCTCCGATCGGGAAGGAACGCGAATTGGCCACAGAGAGGAAGGCCGCTAGCCGGCGGCCTTCCCATCTCGTGGTGCGCCGGTCCTGTCGATAAGGTGGCCAACCCGGTCTACTGATTTGTCTTGGGCTTGCCCATGGGCGTCCCGGTTTGGCCGTCGGTGTTCGTGAACTGCTGGGAAGATTTGACGAAGGCGTCGGGGTTGGCCATGAGTTCCTGGCGCACATCGGGATTTTGGTTCAGGAATTCCTGAAGTTCGGGATGGCTCTGCAAGAATTCCTGGTCTCTGACCTCGGAGGGATTCCGGGCGAGTTGCTGCGCGATGTCCGCATGGGCGCCCAGAAATTGGCCGAAGTAGCGGTGCTGGGTGTCGGTGTCGAAGCCGGAACCGCGGTCGCGATCATCTCGGCCGCGATCGAAGCGCTCTTCGTCAACCATGAAAGCGTCGGGCTGTTGTCTGATCTCCCGCGCAATGCCGGGATGCTCGTCGAGGTATTTGTTGAGATCGGGGTGGTTCTTGAGAAACTCTCGGTTATCGACGAGCGAAGGATCCCGGCGAAGCTGCTGGGCGATTTCGGGATGGCTGTCGAGGAACTGACGGAAACTCGCTACTCCTGCGGGGTTGATATCCGGGCGACGACCCAAGCCCTGCTCGTCCCGCATGAAAGCGTCGGGCTGTTGTCTGATCTCCTGCGCAATGCCGGGGTGCTCGTCGAGATATTTGTTGAGATCGGGGTGATGCTCGAGAAACTCTCGGTTATCGACGAGCGAAGGATCCCGGCGAAGCTGTTCGGCGATCTCAGGATGGCTGTCGAGGAACTGACGGAAGCTGGCGACTCCTGCGGGGTTGATGTCGGGGCGACGACCCAAGCGATCTTCCTCTTGCATGAAAGCGTTGGGCTGTTGTCTGATGTCCTGCGCAATGCCGGGATGCTCGTCGAGGTATTTGTTGAGATCGGGGTGGTGCTCGAGAAACTCTCTGTTATCGACGAGCGAAGGATCCCGGCGAAGCTGCTCGGCGATCTCAGGATGGCTGTCGAGGAACTGACGGAAGCTGGCGACTCCTGCGGTGTTGATCCGGCCGGCCTGGATAGAGCCGTTATCTTGTGCGCTTTGTGCGGGAGCGGATTGCGCGACGGCGGGCGAGGCGAGGCAAAGAGAAGTGCAAAGAGCGAAGAGCGCCAGGCCGGCCTCGAGTTGCGATAGTCGTGTTTTCATACAGCACTCCTGCGGTGAATGTGTCACCTGTTGCAGAGGTGCATCCTCGGTGCCAGATGGCTCGGGAAAAACGGAAGCTCGTAAGAAGCAACAAGTTGCGGAACATGCGAGGAGTTCGTGGAGGGCATAGCGCGTGGAAATTCGACACGCAGGCGAGAGAATCGTTATACAAGAATAGTCCTACACGGAATCGACTAGGCCATGCGGAATATCCTTGAGTTCAGAAGCCGTACTTAGCGATCACGGCGCCGCTCGGTTTTCCTAGCAGCGCTATTGCTGCGCGCTGCGCGGGCAGGCGCAGCTTCAGTTCGGCGCCCGTCGTTCTGTCGGTCAAGTCTAAATCCGAATCCTGGTCGGTTTCCGAAACCATCACGTACAGCACGGAGTTCTGCAAGATCGTCGGGTAAATCAGCACGCCTGGCGAGGGCGTGGATTTCACCTCACACGGGGCCCGGAGTCCAATCTCTCCAAAAACGGCCGAGTACAACGTGGCCGCCGCACCGGTGCCCTCCGCCAGCTCAATCGGATACGGTGCCCAAAACAGTCGCCCACTTCCGTAGGCAATCTCCTTGAGCTGCGGGCCGTCCTTGAACGCGAGCATTTCGAGCCAGCTCTGCGCGTTTTGATCGAATGAAAGTTGAACCGTCTCGCTCCCTACGGTCATCGCGGCGTTGTGAATGGTCAATGGCTCGACCGTCGCATCGAGGTCAATCGCTGCTGAGCGGTCCGTGCGATGCCCGTGCGGGTCACGATCGATCGGTCCGGTGACCAGGAGATTGCCCCCGGCTTTCGCGTAGCGAAGCAAAGCCTGCCAAGTAGGCTCGTCGAGTGCCTGGGCGGAAGGAAGGATGGCCAGCTTCGGCGCACCCAATTTTGCGATCTGGTTTTCGGCGACAACATAAACGGGCATTTGGGCGACGTAGGCCGCGGCGCGCACGGCCTTTCTCTGCGCGTCGATCTCGAACTCGCGAATCGCGGAGAATTGCGAGGCTTGCGATGTAATGATCGCGACAAGGGGAGGCTCGGGCCCGACGAGCCTGTCGGCCATCTCATGTGCAAACCGGGCCATGTCGCGCATCACCGCCGCTTCCGGCTTCTCGGTCCCGTCGGCGCGCAGGGCGCCAATCGGTACCTCGGCGTCCGCCGTCATGTAGTCGTTCGTGTTCCACAGCCACTCAATTGCGCCGGAGCCTTCGACAAAGGAAAGCGCGATCTTTCGCTCGAGCAGGGCAGCGTTGCTCTCGGGCGTGCGCCGCTGGGTCTGATCGAGCGTCAGTTCCTGCTGCAGCCCCGTTTCCTGGATCAGCATGGGCTGGCCAGGCTGCTTGGCCACCAGTGAGTCCCACAGCAACGCGTCGTTGTTCCACCAGGAATGATTCGTGGTGAAGTCGGTGTAGGCACCGAAGAATGCGGGCGATAGACGGTCGTCGAATCCCCCTTCGTCCTGGCCGACGGTGATCAGTTGCTCGGATCCCGTGGCACGAATCGCGGCGCGCAGGTTCTCGACCCAGTTGGCAAACGTCTCCTGGGCGAACTCGAAAAAATCGTAGAGTTTCAGGGAATTCCTGCCCGAGTACATCCCGCGCGGCTCGAATTCGGCCTCGTCGGGAACCGGGAGCGTCTGATCCGCTGCGATGAACGGCAGGTTCCAGGCCGCCGCCAGAACCGCACGGTCGGGATAGCGTTTGGCCAGCCAGCGATTCCATTCCGCTAGCTCGAACGAGTCGCCATTCGCGCGCATTTCCCAGAGATGGGAGGAGAAGCTCGGCTCGTTGATCAGATCCCAGGCCAGAAACGGAACGTCGTGAAACCGTCCGACGACCGAGGAGATTAGCGTAGTCTGCCGCCGCAGCGCCTCGGGATCGACATAGGCATTTGCGCCGCCGAGCACGTCGGGCAGGAAGGCGAAGAACTCAAATTGCACCGGAAGGCCGTGGCGACGCGCGGTCATAAGGAAGGCTTCGAGCGTCCGCAGCGTACGTTCGTTGGGACGGCCCTCCTCATCACAGAATTTATCCCAGCCGGTCCACCAGCCGGTGCGAAGCATATTCAGGCCGGCCGAGCGGATTTGCGCAAGGTCTGTGTCCCAGACATAGACGTTCGGATACTCGAAATAGAGCCGCTGGACGTCGCTGGCCATATAGGTCGTTCCCACGACGGGAAAGGGTCGCCCGTCGAGCTCGAAGTAATTCGCGTTGACACTGAGCCGCGGTCCCGCGCGCAGGTAATCCAGATCGCGGATCCAGAATCCGGAATGATAGATCGCACGGATTTCGCTGCCCTCCAGCAGTTCGGCGCTAACCGAGTAGAATCCGCCGGTTTTCGGCGGAGGAATCACGACCGGCATCGACAAGGGAAGCTTCACCGTCTGCACGATTTTCGCCGAATGCGTTTGCTCGGATAAGACAGTAATCCGAGCGGTCAAATTCGACGGCGTGGGCAACGCCGAGGTCCAATTTACCTCGAATTCGATAGGCTCACCCGGCAGATAGAGCGGGAGAGTTGGGCGAACGATCCATTCCTCAGCGCCCCGCAGTGCCGAAAAGGCCAGGGCCGGCACAATCTGCTTGGCTTGCGCGGCCAGGAAATCCGGCGCGAGCTCGGCATTGACGAATACCCAACGCCCGCCTCGGAACCGGTTCCGCACGTGGTCGATTTGAATCGCGGGCGCGGACATGCGTCGACCTCCCTTACTGCCCCAGGCAAGCGCATCGAGACGGCCATCCAAAGTTCCCGCGGATCCCTCGCGATTGTACACGTCGGATGAAGCGAGATGGATGGTCGGACTGAACGCGCGTCGCCAGGAAAAACGCGGTAGCTGCGTGACGACGTTCGGATTGGGTTCGAATAGAAAACCCTCCGAGCCCGGAGTCTCCTCGTACTGATCGATGAGCAGTTCGCGCGAATGCCCAATGCTGTACGCGCGCAGGTGCCACCCGGAGGGATCGCGGAAGGCGGCCCGCGTAAATGGCCGCCCGCCGAGAACGAGCAAATTCCCGCCGCGCTCGAGGAACGCGTAGATGTCAGGCCAGGCTGATTCGGGAAAAGCCGATCCGTACGCCAGGATCAGGAGATGAGTCGAGGGATCGGAGAGGGCATCGTGCAGCCGGCTAAGAGAGACCAAACGCGCCCCGGGCAAGAGTCCCGTCAGGGCGGCCTCGGTCGGCGGGGCGGTATCGGCCGCCGGGAAACCCTCTTCAAAGAACACGGTGATTCCCGAGGCTTGAGCGCGTGCCGTTCTGGGCAGGCCGAACCATGATGCAAACATATAAGTCATAAGTAAGATCAGAAGTCCGTTTGTTCTCATGTATGATGGCTCCTCCGAGAGGGCATTTGTAGGACAACCGCGTGCCTTCCTGCAACGCTGACTTTCGGTTTCCTAAAGGATGGTCGCTGGGCGCGGTTTCGGCGGGTCGATGGGATATTCCGAACTCCAAACAACGACAGGAGAGAAGCTGAGGCCTCGGTTCCGTGAGATTTATGGGCAAGAGCCCGAGCTCTATCGCGCGCCGGGCCGCGTGAATCTGATCGGCGAACATACCGACTACAACGATGGTTACGTGTTTCCCGCAGCGATCGATCTGTTTACCTGGATTGCGATTGCCCCGAATCCAGACAAAGCGATTCGCGTGCGCTCGGAGAACGTCCACGAATCGGTTGAGTTCGGCGTCGACTCGGTCGCGCTCGGGCTGCTTCCGAAAGAGCCCTGGAGCCGGTATGTTTCTGGAGTTGCTCAAGCGCTCGAACAGAACGGACACGCTCTCCGCGGCGCGAACGTCCTCATTCAAGGCGAAGTTCCGATCGGCGCCGGCGTGAGCTCGTCGGCCGCCCTGGAAGTCGCCGTGGGGTACGCCCTGCTCGCCAATGCCGGCGCGCGCATCCCCTGCCGCAAGCTGGCGCAGCTCTGCCAGCGGGCCGAGAACGATTTTGTCGGCACACGGTGCGGCATTATGGACCAGCTGGCCTCCGCTTGCTCGACGCAAGATCATGCACTGCTGCTCGATTGCCGCTCGCTCGAATTTCGGATGGTGCGCGTGCCCAGCGAACTTCGCCTGGTGATCTGCAACACAATGGTGAAGCGTGAACTCGCCTCGAGCGCCTACAACACGCGCCGCGCCGAATGTGAGCTGGGCGTGTGCATTCTCGCGCAAAGGTTTCCGGGGGTCCGTGCGTTGCGCGACGTTACGTTCGATCAGCTCGAGAGTTGCCGTGCGACGATGCCTCCAAATGTCTACAAGCGCTGTCGGCACGTGGTGAGGGAAAACCAGCGCGTTCTTTTCGCCGCTGACGCACTCGACCGCCATCGTCTCGACGATCTGGCGCGCGCCATGGCCGAATCGCACGCCAGCCTTCGCGACGACTACGAGGTGAGCTGCGCGGAGCTCGATTTGCTCGTTGACCTCGCGGCCCGCCAAAAAGGCGTGCACGGTTCGCGCATGACCGGGGCGGGCTTTGGCGGATGCACGATCAACCTCGTCGAGGCGCATGCTGTCGACGCCTTTCGCGATGGCGTTTCGGCGGGCTATCAGAAGCGCACCGGCCTGGCCCCTGACATTTTCATCTGCAATGCCGCGAACGGAGTGACGCGGGTTGAGTAGGTAAAATCGGGTTCAACGCACGAGCCTATGGCCTTCGATCTCGCCGAGCACGCTCACAGAAGGTTCAATCCCCTAACGCGAACCTGGGTGCTCGTTTCGCCCCGTCGCACGGAGCGCCCTTGGCAGGGGCAAGTCGAGCCGCTTCAGCCAGAGAGCACAGCGGCCTACGATCCCAGCTGCTACATGTGCCCCCGCAACGTGCGCGCCAATGGCGCGAAGAATCCCGATTATACGAGCCATTTTGTTTTCGACAATGATTTTCCGGCGCTGCGCCCAAACACGCCGAAAGAGTCATTCGGGCAGGGATTGCTGCTCGCGGAAAGCGAGTCCGGAATCTGTCGTGTCGTTTGCTTCTCGCCGCGCCACGATCTTACCCTGTCGCGCATGGATGCCCGAGCCATCCGGGGGGTGGTGGACGTCTGGGCGGAAGAGCACGCCCGGCTCGGCGCGCTCGAACAGATCCGACACGTGCAGATTTTCGAAAATCGCGGAGCCATGATGGGAGCGAGCAACCCTCATCCGCATGGCCAGATTTGGGCCACATCGAGTCTCCCCAACGAGCCGGCCAGGGAACTTGAGAGCTTTCTCGCCTACCATCGCGAGCGCAAGGCATGCCTGGTTTGCGATTACCTTGGGCAGGAGCAGAACTCTCGCGTTCGTCTGGTGAATGAGAACGAGTTCTTCGCGGTTGTCGTTCCCTTTTGGGCGACCTGGCCGTTTGAAGCGCTTGTCCTTGCCAAGCGGCACGTCGGCTCGTTCGATGATCTCTCCCCGGAAGAGCGCGACGGCCTGGCCGGCGCAATGAAGCAACTCACCACGCGCTATGAAAATTTATTCCGCGCTCCGTTTCCCTACTCGATGGGGTTCCACGCGAGCCCCACGGACAAGGCTCCGCATCCGGAGTGGCATTTTCACGCCCACTATTATCCGCCGTTGCTTCGCTCGGCCACAGTAAGGAAATTCATGGTTGGATTCGAAATGCTCGCAACCCCGCAGCGCGACATGACGGCCGAGCAAGCCGCCGAACGATTGCGCAGCGTTCCCGACCGGTGACCCTGCCCAAATCTTATGGGCTGTTTGCGCGCGTACAGCAGGAGGGGAAGGCATGGCAATTTTAGTGACAGGTGGCGCAGGCTATATCGGAAGCGTAACCGTTGAACTCCTTTCTGCGAAAGGGGAGTCGGTGGTCGTCCTGGACGATCTCCAGCGCGGTCACGGCGAGTCGATCAGCCCTGGCCTGCCGTTCTATCAGGGAAAAGTCGGCGATCGGGCGCTCGTGGCCCGAATCGCGAGCGAACACGAGCTCGATTCTTGCATTCACTTCGCCGCATTCGCTTCCGTTGGGGAGTCGGTCGAAAATCCCGGCCTCTATTTCGAGAACAATGTGGAGCAGGGCGTCGCCTTCTTCGGTGCGCTCCGCGACGCAGGCGTCCGACGCGTTGTCTTTTCTTCGACGGCCGCCACTTACGGCGAGCCCGCGCGCATTCCCATCACCGAGCAGGATGCGCAATGGCCCACCAATCCCTACGGCTGGTCCAAGCTGTTTCTCGAGCGCCTGCTCTCAAGCTATGAGCGCGCATACGGGATGAAGTTCGTCTCGCTGCGCTACTTCAATGCCGCAGGCGCAACCTCTCGCTGCGGCGAAGACCACGATCCGGAAACGCACCTGATCCCGAACGTCCTCAAAGCGGCGGCGGGCGAAACCGCCGACATTGCGGTCTTTGGAAGCGATTATCCGACGCCCGACGGGACGGCAATCCGCGACTATGTTCACGTGGTTGACCTCGCCGACGCCCACATCCGAGCGCTCGAGCATCTGCGCAAGGGCGGCCCCTCCGATTTCCTGAATCTCGGCACCGGCCACGGTCATTCCGTTCTCGAAGTCATTCAAGCTGCCAGGAAGATTACTGGCCATCCCATTCCCGCGAGGTTTGAAACTCGACGGGCCGGCGACCCAGCCAGGCTCGTCGCGGATGCGGAAAGGGTGGGCCGGGTGCTCGGATGGGTCCCCGCCCGGGATTTGCAATCGATTGTGCGATCCGCTTGGGAGTGGAAGCAGCGCCATCCGCGCGGTTATGCGGCGGTCTAACTCAGTGAAGACGAGGCTAGGGTAGCTCGGACCGACGCGCCGGGTCGTCTCTTGCGGGTCGTGATTTCTGGTTCAGTCACGAGCTGAGGGTGGCGTACTCGGCGTGCGGGGAACCGCCGAAGAAGCGCACATCAGGCTACGTTCAACTGCTCAGGCACCATGGGCATTGAGCGCAGCCGGACTCCCTTGGCGTCGAAAATGGCATTGCCGATGGCCGGAGCAACGCCCATCAGCGGGGACTCGCCGGCACCCGCCGAGGGAATGTCCTTGCGATCGATCAGCACAGTTTCGAATACGGGAATGTCGCTGAAACGCGGAACGCGATACCTCGAAAAAAGCGGATTCAGAATCTTGCCGTTCTCAAATTGGATGGCCTCGAAAAGCGCTCCGCCGAGCCCCATGATATTCCCGCCTTCGATCTGATTCCGGAGGTTGTCCGGATTCACAATGGCGCCGCATTCGAACGCCGTCACGACCCGCACCACGTGCACTTCACCGCTCGCTTGATCAACCGTCACCTCCGCACAGGTGGCCACGTTCCCGCCCTTCTCGAACCCGCCGCCGATTCCAAACCCGTGCCCAGGCTGCTTCGGGCGGCTCCAATCGAACTTCGCACCGGCCGCTTCAAAAACAGCGCGCAGCCGCTCGTTCTTTAAATTCTTCAGGCGAAACGCGAGCGGGTCCATCTTCACTTCGTGTGCAAGCTCATCCATGAACGATTCGCGCGCAAAATGGTTCGCCGTAGCCGCCAGGGCGCGGTAGGAGCCCTGGCGCAGAGGGTATTCGGTCGGATGGAACAGGATTCGCTGATTGGGGATTTCATAGAATGTGCGAATGCCCGAGCCGCCCGAATTGTAGTTGTGAAATTCCCAGGCAACGATGGATCCGTCGTTCTGTACTCCCCCTTTGATTTCCATCGCGCCCGCCGGGCGAAAGTAAGCCCACGTAAACTCCTCTTCGCGCGTCCACACGACTCTGACCGGGCGATTTGCGGCACGCGCCAGCCGAGCCGCTTCGATCGCCGATTCCCCCGTGTGTTTACCGCCGTAGGCCGAGCCCATGTCCGGCATGAGCACGTGCACGTTCTCTTCGGGAAGGTTAAAGGTGCGCGCAAGTTCGCTGCGCACGCCGAACGGTCTCTGCGTGCCTGTCCACACCGTCAAGCTGTCGCCGGACCATTCGGCCAAAGCAGCGCGGGGCTCCAGAGGCGCATGCGCGATGTAGGCGACTGTGTAGGTCTGTTCGATCCGGTGGTCGGCCGCGGCGAGTGCGCGGTCCACCGCTCCGAGTTCGTAATCCGACGAGCGCTCGCCAAGCTCGCCGCCGACCTTTGCCGGGTTCTCTTTCAGATAGTCGTAGACGTTCTTGCTCGAGACTTCGTCCGGGGTCTCCCTCCATTCGGCGCGAACGGACTTCAGCGCTCGGATTGCGGTTTCTTCCGAAGGCCCCGCCACGCCGACAAAATTGCCGTCATGGACGAACGTCACGCCGCTCAGAGCGGTTAGGTCCGGCGTCTCGACCGAGGCGAGGGTGGCACCGAACGATGGTGGCCGCAAAACCTTGCCATGCAGCATGCCCGGTAACACCTGATCCGACGGATACTTGTGCTTGCCGGTGACGAAATCGCGGCCATCGACCTTCGGCACCGGCTTCCCTTCGACCGTCCACTCCGCGGGGGGTTCGAGCGGATCTTCAGCCGGGACGAGTTCTGTAAGCTGCTGGCCCCTGAGAAGCTCGACGTATTCAATGGTTCGCTTTGTGGACGGATCGGTGATTCTTCCGTCCCTTGCAAGTAAAACGCTTCGATCGGCATTCCATTGCTTGGCGGCCAGATCAATCAATACGTCCCGCGCCGCGGCCGCAACTTGCCGGAGATGAAGATTCATGGTCGGTGTGGTGCGGCTGCCGAAGGTGCCCATGTCATAGGGTGTGAGCCTGGTGTCGCCCATCACCATCTCGATCCGCGCCAGCGGGAAACGCAACTCCTCGGCGACCGCCTGGCTCAAGGACGTGCGGATGTTTTGCCCGATCTCGACCTTGCCCGTGTAGGTGGTGACCCCTCCGTTTTCGCCAATGTGCAGCCAAGCGCTGATTTCGCGGGGCAGTTCGTCGCCCATCGGGCGTCGCCCGCCCCCGGATTCCTGGAGCGCGAATGCGTCCTTGAGGACACAGGCGACCAGGAGGCCGGCGCCCAGGGTCCTGAAGAAATCCCGCCGCCGCAATTCGAAATGATAGGGCGACGGAGCGCGAAGCTCGTAACGTTCCGGCTCAATCTGGGGGGTCACGCTGAATTCCGCGCTCATGCCCGTGCCTCCTTCGCGGCTCGAAGCACGGCGGCGACAATCCGCGGATAGGTTCCGCAGCGGCAGATGTTCCCCTGCATATACTGCGCGACCTGCTCAGCGGTTGGACGAGGATTGGACCTCAGCAGCGCGGCGGCCGTCATGATCATCCCGGACGTGCAATATGCACACTGCATGGCTTCCTCGGCCAGGAAGGCTTCCTGAACCGGATGCAAGCGTCCATTGACTTCCAAGCCCTCGATGGTTGTGATCCGCCTGTTTCCCACCGTGCCCACCGGCGTGATGCACGAGTGCCGCGGATTTTCGTCGATCAACACGGTGCACGCCCCGCACTGGCCCTCGCCACAGCCATACTTGCTCCCTGTCAAGTCGAGCTGATCGCGCAGAACCGAAAGCAGGCTGGTCTGCGCATCCGCATTGATTGCACGAGTGCTTCCGTTTACGTTCAGTGTGGTCACATTGGCCATGGTATCGCCTCGGAACGGCTTCAGTCGGCTGGACACGCCAGGAAACAATCGAATCCCGCACCCCATAGCCTACAACCAAACCGCGGAGGTGAGCCGAATTTTTGACGAGGTTCCGATCCGTTTTCAAGTCTCGTTCTTGTCCTTCGCCCTTGGATTTAGGGAACCCTGGAGCGCATAACAATTCTTGATGCTGGCCATCGCGAATTTGGATTACCATCGGGCGTCCCAGCGTGTACAGTATGCGGTTTTTAGTTCGAAGCGATCGACCGAGATCTCGAGGGGCGCATGAAAAATACGCGGATCGTGGGGCCCGCCTTACGGTCACACAGGTTGGTGCTGCTCGTTCTATGCGGCGTCGTGCTTCTCCTGACGGTCGCCGCTCAGCCGTCGAAGGGGAGTCACCAAGAGACCTCGCAAGCCGTTCCGGCTGGCCGCGGCGACAGCGAGAACGCGCGGGTCACCGCGCTTGAGTTGGGCGTCGCCGACGCAAAAGCCTCCGCGGACAACGCTTGGATGCTGGCCAGCGCCGCGCTCGTTTTGTTGATGACCGGGCCGGGCCTGGCGCTGTTTTACGGCGGGCTCGTGCGCAAAAAGAACGTTCTCGGCACGATGATGCAGAGCTTTGCAATGATGGGTATCGTCACCGTGATTTGGGCCGTGTTCGGCTACAGCCTCGCCTTCGGGTCGGGAAATGGCTTCGTTGGCAGCTTTCACAACGTTTTTCTGCGTGGCGTAGGTCTCGCGCCGGACGCGGACTATGCCGCGACCATTCCCGTTGAAACGTTCATGATCTACCAGTTGATGTTCGCAATCATCACACCCGCCCTGATCACCGGAGCGTTCGCGGAGCGAATGAAATTCAGCGCCATGGTCATCTTTCTTGGGCTGTGGTCGATTTTCGTCTATGACCCGATGGCGCACATGGTGTGGGGCAAGGGCGGCCTGCTCAACGCCTCACTTGGCGGAGCATTCCCCACGCTCGATTTTGCCGGCGGCACGGTCGTACATATCACCTCCGGCGTCTCCGCGCTGGTCTGTGCGCTGTATCTCGGTAAGAGAGTCGGGTACCCAAAGATACCGATGCCGCCGCACAGCGTCGTGCTGAGCTTCATCGGCGCCTGCCTGTTATGGGTCGGTTGGTTCGGTTTCAACGCGGGGAGCGCCCTGGCGGCCGGAGGGCTCGCTACCAGCGCGTTCGTTGCGACGCATTTCGGGGCCGCCGCGGCGGCCATTGGTTGGAGCGTGGCGGAATGGCTCCAAAAAGGGAAACCGAGCGCACTAGGGGCCATCTCTGGTTGCGTGGCTGGGCTTGTCGCGATTACGCCCGCGGCCGGTTTCGTCTCGCCGATGTCCGCGCTGGTAATTGGTTTCCTGGCCGGCGCGTTCTGCTTCTGGATGGTCACCGCCGTCAAATCGCGGTTTAGCTATGACGATTCGCTCGACGCCTTTGGCGTGCATGGAGCGGGCGGCACCCTGGGCGCCTTCCTCACGGGCATTTTCGCTTCCAGTATGATCAATCCCATCTTCAAGACGCGCAGCGGCAAAGTGCTTCCCTCCGGTCTCCTGGAAGGAAACACGCACCAATTGCTCAATCAATGCGTGGGGATTGCCATTGCCTGGGCTCTGGCCGCGGTGGGCACTCTGGTCCTTTTGTTCGTGGTGGACAGGCTGATCGGTCTGCGCGTTTCCGAAGAGCACGAGATTCAGGGTCTCGATGTTTCGCAGCATGGTGAAGAGGGGTATTACTGGGAGCCTTCCGCTTAGCGGTCATCCTGCGGGGTGACGCAAGCCAGCTTGCGAGCCCGGCGATTCGAGGCGGCAAACAATGACCAAGGTTGAAGCCGTAATTCAAACAGCGAAGCTCGACGCAGTGAAGGACGCCCTGCACGAAATTGGGGTCGAGGGCATGACCGTCCTCGAGGCCCGCGGCCATGGACGTCAAAAGGGCCATACGGAAGTCTACCGCGGGCGCGAGTACACCGTGGATCTGATCCCCAAGATCAAGATTGAAATGGTGCTCTCCGACGAGATGGTTGAGAGGGCCGTGGAAGCGATCAAAGTTGCGGCGCGAACGGGAAAGATTGGTGATGGCAAGATCTTCCTCACTCGGGTTTCGGACGCGATCCGGATTCGCAATGACGACCGCGGCGAAAGTGCCCTCTGAAGAAAGCTGGGTGCCTTCTCGGCACGAGAGCCTTGCCGAAACCGCCCCCCTGGCACGTGAATGGCTGCCCCACTAAGTCATGAACTGCGCGCTCTCTATTCCGGAGAGTCCGCACGCGTACGCGACGCATTCCAGGCCAATGGGCGGGGGCCGGAAGCGCTCGCGGCCCGCACCGCCCTGGTCGAATCCATTGCCCTGCGGCTGTGGCGCGAGCTCGTTTCTCCCGACTCGGGCGGTCCTCACGATTTCGCGCTGGTCGCGCTGGGCGGATTCGGGCGGCGCTGGCTTTTCCCCTATTCCGACGTCGACCTGCTGTTTCTTCACGCGGCGGGGGATACGGAGAGAGAGTTCAAGGACGCCGTCCGCCGGTTCTCTCAGGAGCTCTGGGACCTGCGCGTCAAATTGAGCCCCGCGGCTCGCACGCTCTCCGAGTGTGCTCGCTTTGATCCAAACAACGCAGAATTCTCGATCTCCCTGCTGGATGGCCGCTACCTCGCCGGAGATCGACGGCTGTTCTCCCATTTGCACGAGAGGGTCATTCCGAAGCTCGTCGAACGAGAGTCGCGTTCGCTCCTCGAGCGCCTTGCGGAACTGGCCCGCGAGCGTTACGCGAAATTCGGCGACACTGTCTTCCATCTGGAGACAAATGTGAAAGACGGTCCCGGCGGCTTGCGCGATTGCAACCTGGTCTCCTGGATCGAACTGATTTCGCACCTTGGGAAACATGCTTGCTGGCCCGATGAAGCCTCGCTTTTGCCGGCCTCCGTCCGCAAGCAGTACGATCCCGCGTTGTCCTTCCTGATGTCCTTGCGGTGCTTTCTGCACTTCCGCCATTCCCGCGACGACAACACGCTCGCCTGGGAGGCGCAGAACGAAGCCGCCGCTCTGCATGTCGGCATGGCCGGCCCCACGGCGCTGAGCGCCTCGGATTGGATGCGCGTCTATTTCGGTCATGCGCGAACGATTCACCGTATGTGCGTTCGGCTGCTCGACGAGATTCCCGCCGCGGGGCGTTCCCTGTACCGCCAGTTTCAGCACATGCGTTCGCGCGTCTCGAATCCAGAATTTCTGGTCGTCGATGGCCGCATCGCTTGGCAAGGCTCGGAAGGGGTGCGCGAGCCGGAAGTGATCCTGCGCGCCTTTCGGTTCCTGGCTCGCCATGATTTGCGGCTCAGTTCAGCGTTCGAATCGCAGATCGAACAAGCCCTTCCGCTGGTCTGTGCCGATCCGCCGCGCGGAATCGAACTGTGGCACCATCTTCAGGAGATTCTGATCGCGCCGCATGCCGGCGCCGCGCTTCGGGAAATGCACCTGCTTGGGTTCTTGACCGTCGTTCTTCCTGAGATGGGGCAAATCGATGCGCTCGTGGTGCGGGATTACTCGCATCGCTTTACGGTCGACGAGCATACGTTCGTGGCCATCGAGAACCTGCACGAGCTCCGCCAGTCGCGCTCAAAATGGGACCAGCGCTATGCCGAGCTGTTGGAGGAAATTGAACAGCCGGACCTGCTCTACCTGGCCCTACTGCTACATGACGTCGGCAAAGGCGCGAAGGGCGACAACCACGTTCAAGCCAGCGTTGCCATCGCCGAGACGTGCCTGGACCGGCTCGAACTCGACGAGCCCGACCGTGAAACAGTTCTCTTCCTGATTGCGCACCATCTCGAATTGAGCGCCTGTTTACGTCGCGACATCTTCGATCCGGATACCGTCCGCCAACTGGCGGAACGCGTGGAAACGCCTGAGCGGCTGAAGATGCTTTGTCTGCTCACCTACGCGGATATCAAAGCGGTCAGCCCGGAAGCGCTTACACCCTGGAAAGCGGAGGACATATGGCAGCTCTATATCGGAACCGCTAATTACTTCATTCGCACTGTCGATGACCGTTTTCACGCCAGCATGGACGATGAAGTGATGGCACATTTGCTGACCCTGGCTCCCGCCGCGGGGCACAAGCTCGAGAGTTTTCTCGAAGGGCTTCCTCGGCGCTATCTCAGAACGCACGCCGCCAGCGAAATCATCGGCCACATTGGGATGGCCGACCGTCTTGCGGACGATCGAGTGCAGATCGCATTGTCGCGCGGCCGCCATTTGTACGAGCTCACCCTGGTCACTCGAGATCGGCCGTTCCTGTTCGCCACACTCGCCGGCGTGCTGGCTGCATGGGGCATGAACATCGTCAAAGCGGCCGCGTTTTCCAACCAGGCCCGAATTGTCGTGGACACATTTTATTTCACCGATCGGTTCCGCACCCTCGAACTGAATCTTCCGGAATGGGAACGATTCAAATCCTCGATCCATGACGTTCTCACCGGCAAAGCGGATCTCGAGAAGATGTTGCACGACCGCATGCGTTCGGGGAGAACCGCGGCTCCCAAGGTCGAAGTCGAACCGCGCGTAGAAATCGATGACGCCTGCTCGACGCAAAGCACCCTGATCGAAGTGATCGGGCAGGACCGCCCCGGGTTCCTCCACGGCATCAGCTCGATCTTCTCGCGCGAGAATTGCAACATCGAAATCGCCATCATCGAAACGGAAGGCCAGACCGCCATCGACGTCTTCTACCTCACCGCCGGCGGCGCCAAGCTCACGACCGCGCATCAGGAGCGCGTGCGCGACGCACTCATGGCCGAGCTGACCCGCCCACAAACGTCTCGGTAAGGATCTGAACAACGGAAGGACGGTCCGCGGCTCGAGCTATCGCTTTTGGCCGGCCAGCCCGGCGACGGTGGTCATCAGGTCCGCTTTGGTGAGGATTTCCAGCTTGCCGTGGTCCAATTCGACAAACACCGCGGGGCTATCGTGGCTAAGAATGTGGGTAACCCGTTCGACCGGCGCGTTGGCCGGGATCTGCGGCAGAGGCTGGCCCATCACCTCACGAATCACGAGCTTTCGCAGGTCCTTGCCCTGCAGCGCCATGTTCAGGATTTGGTCCTCAAAAACTGTGCCGATCAGGTTCTGTTCCTCAAACACCGGCAGCTGCGAAATATCCTGCTGCTGCATGGTATGCAGCGCGTGAAAGACCGTCTGATAGGGGCGGGCAACCACGAGTTCGCGCGGCTTTCCGTCCTGCCGCTTCACGCGAACCACATCCGCCGCGGTCAGGGTGAGCTCGGCTTCGGTATATCCGTGCTCGCGCATCCAGCTATCGCTGTAAATCTTGCTCAGATAACGGCTGCCCGAGTCGGGCAGGAAGGCCACAATCAGATCGCCCCTCCTTGACTCGCGCGCGACTTTGAGCGCCGCGGAGACACATCCGCCTCCCGAACCCCCGGTGAAAATCGCCTCCAGCTTTGCCAGCCGGCGCGCCCAAACGAAAGACTCTTCGTCGTGGATCTGCATGACGTCGTCGAGGACGTTGAAGTGCATGGTCGTCGGAAAGATATCCTCCCCGATCCCTTCGACCACATAGGTCTTCGCCTTGCCCACCCGCCCCGTCTTGAAGTATTCGTAGTAAAGCGAGCCGTATGGGTCAACGCCAATGATCTTGATGTTTGGGTTCTGTTCCTTCAGGTAGCGGCCGACGCCGCTGATCGTTCCGCCCGTTCCCATGCCGCAAACGAAGTGCGTGATTTTGCCTTCGGTATCCTTCCAGATTTCAGGGCCGGTTGTGTGGTAATGGGCTTCTGGGTTCATCTGGTTTTCGTACTGGTTCGGATAGAAGGCGTTGGGAATCTCCCGCGCGAGTTTCTTAGCAACCGAGTAGTAGCTCCGGGGGTCGTCCGGTTCGACCGCCGTCGGGCAGACGATCACCTCCGCGCCAAAGGCCTTGAGGAGATCGATTTTTTCGCGCGACTGCTTGTCGGTAATGGTAAAGACAACCTTGTATCCGCGCACGCAGGCGACCAGAGCCAGGCCCATGCCGGTGTTGCCCGAGGTTCCTTCGATGATTGTGCCGCCCGGTTTCAGCAGGCCGCGCCGCTCGGCGTCGTCGATCATCCAGACTCCGATGCGGTCCTTCACCGACCCGCCCGGATTCAGGTAATCGGCTTTCACGTACACTTCCGCAGCCAGGTCCTTGGTCACCCGGTTCAACCGGATCAGCGGCGTGCTGAACATCGTCTCCAAAATGCTTTTGCACTTCATGGGTATCGGTTGTCTCCCGAGGCCGCCTACGGGGGTAGCTTAGAGGCTTCCCGAAACGGTGTCTAGTGCCGCGGCGAACCGGCTGAACCGGTTGTCGCGTCCGTTGACGGCGGGCAAGGGCTCTCCTAGCCCGTGAGCAGGGTTTGTGGAGTTCCGCCCCAGTCCGTTAAACGGCTGGGCGGGAAGGGCAGGCCTCGATCTGAATCAACGCGGGGTAAGCGAGTCCGCGAGCCTTCATATTCGCCGTCGCGATTCCGGTGCGAACAAACGATTTCTCGCAATCGGCGATCGAGGGGCCGCGCATGTTGCCTTCCATGTAGGCCAGCCCCGGGCAGCGCGTGCAGGTCCCCACGTGCGCGCACGACGAGCAGACCGGCAGATCACGTGCGTGAATCGAGCGCACCTCGGCAAGGGCTGCCGAGTGCCGCCACACATCGAGGAACTTTTCGCGCCGCACGTTTCCGCATGGCAAAGGGAATTGAACGCACGGGTACACATCGCCATAGGGCGAGATGTAACAGGACGTATGGCCGGCGCTGCAGGGCAAATCATCCATAACGTGGTCATCAACCGGAGGGGGAGGCGAGCAAAATTCCGCTGCGTTGCCGACCAGTTCCGCATTTTGAAATACCTGCCTCAGGTCGCTGCCTGGAATGCGCAAGCGCAGGATTCCGCGGTCGCCGCTCATCATCGGCGTGATCGTCGGATCAACCGTGTAGTGCACGCCGAGCTCTTTGGCCAGCCGCTGGACACCGGGTCCGTCCGCGAAGTTGCCGCGCATCAAGATGTTTGCCATGGTCACCTTGAGTCCCTGCGCTGTGAGAAAGCGGATGGCCGCCAAGGTTCGCTTGAGCGAGCCCGGCAATTTCGTTATCGCGTCATGAACTTCCGACCGGTGCGAGTACACGCTGATCTGTATTTGCTCGATGCCCAGCGCGCGCAAGCGCGCCGCCTCTCTCTCGCGAATCATGACCGCGTTCGTTTTCAGCTTCACATTGAAAAGCAGTCCGCGCGCGTACTCGATGATCTCAAAGCAATCCCGGCGAAGAAACGGCTCGCCACCGCTGAGTGTCAGGAAAAAGACCCCGGCTTCCGCCAGCTGATCGAGGAGCCGGCGGATTTCCGTCGTGGTCATTTCACCTTTATCGTCGTGCTCGAGATAACAGTGCTCGCATCGCTCGTTGCACCGGTAGGTGAGGTCGAGATGGGCACTCAGGGGAATGCGCAACGAAAGCGCGCGCGAATTGAGCTGTTCCATCAGGCTCATGCGGTGCCGCCTTGCGCAGCCGCGTTTGGTTCGGGCTCGTTTGAAACCTTCAAAATGCCATGCTGCGCGAGCCGATCGACAAATTCCTCGGCGTCGCGAAAGGCCGTCTCGGGGTCCACGTCGAATTCCGCGCACACGCGGCTCTTGACAATCTCCGAAAGCGGCGTGCTCCCGTCCGCCGCTTGCCAAATGCAGCTGGCCACTGGATTAAGACTGAAGAGGGTCGAGTCGGTCGCCGACATGATCATCATCTCGTCGCCGAGCAGCCGAGCCGCGATGGCCGGGCTGCGCGATATGTACTTTTCGCTCATCGGACGAGCCCCCAAGCCCGGGCGTCGGGGGTGAATTGCATCGAGCGGACCGGCACAAGGCAAACGAATTCCATCGCGGCCTGAAAAACCCGCGAGACGAGATCCTCGTCGTTCGCGAGGAAGAGAATATTCCGCAATAGTTTGCGAAGCGCCACGCCCGGTTCCATAGTGGTCAGTTGATTGTGGCTGGATTTTTCGAGAAAGAAAAGACCCGCGATCGGAGCCGAGATGTTTTCGCCGAGGCGCGCCAGTTCGCCGGCAAACGGCGTACCGCAGGCGCGATAGCCCGCTCCGTGCTTCGTCACGTAGGAGATTTCGTCCGTCAGCAGCCGCGCATCCGGCGGCGCCAGCCGCGACAGCGTGGTTTTTCCGGCACCGGAAACTCCCGGGAACAGGAAGGCCCGGCCGTTGCGAACCGCACTCGCCGCGTGTAGCAGGAAACCTCCGGTTTGCGCCAACGCGATCGAATGCACGATGCGCAGCAGCGTATCAGCCGAGTACGGATTCATCGATTGCCGAATCCAGCCCCGGCCGGAGGTAGCGTCCCAACTGGCCGTAAAGTCTCCGCGTTCCGCGCGCCATCGCATCCCTTCGCGGGCGACGCGAACATCTTGATCGGCGCGCGCAGGGTTCGGAGGCGCGAGCGTCACATCAAATCGAAAGCCTGGCTCTCGGATCCGGGCCACAAATTGACGATAGCGGTCCTCGAGCATGCGATGAAAGGAAGCGTCATCGGTTCTGAGTGCAATCGAGATCTCTCCGATTTTCAGCGTGAGAAGGCGGGCCCGATCCCCTCTGGCAGGCTGTCGCAGACGCGCGTATGGGGCTGTCCCGCTCGGCATCTTAGGAGCACACTCGCGCCGATAACGGTGCGCCGGAACTTCGCTTCGCGGACGGTTGGCCGATGCAGTGCCACCACAGGAGGAACTTCATCAAGACGCCCGAGTGCCGAACGAGCCACTGCACAAGGCGCGCAAAAGACGAAGGCTTGGCCGGCTTCCAGCTCCTTCCGCTCCGCTGGATTCGCACGACACGGCCAAGAACATCATCCCGACCGACGGGCGGATCGTTTTCCGTGAGCGCGTCGCCCCGGGTGATCCAACGCGGCCCAGCACCTGATTCGGCACGGCCGAGGAGGCGGTGGATCACGAACCGATTGCCGCGGAGGGAAAGGACGATCTCCCCTTCGCCCATCTCCCTCACATCCGCTCGTCGAATGGTCAGCACGTCGCCGGGAAGCAGGGACGGGACCATGCTCGAGCCACGCACAGAAAGCCTTAGCTCGCCCATGGAGCGAATCACTTCTGCCGCCAGTTCGAGGCGGATTTCATCGCGTTCCGAATCCATCGTGTGTGCGGTGGTCAGTGACCGGCGTTTGGCTGCCTTCGAGTTCCAGAGGCCCGTCGCGCCGCTAAGAGTTTTTGCGATTCACACGGCAAGGCTGTTCGCGGGGGTGCGCTTTGCCGCAAACCAGAGCCATGGTCTCGAAGACGCGCTCGCATTCAAACTCCGGTTTCTGGTAAGGCTTGCGCGCAGGTTCCGTCGCTTCCGTGCCCGTGTGCAGCTGTGCATTGCGATCTGTCACTGCCAGCCCCCTAGTGAAATCCGACTTGCGTCAACTTGACCGCTGAGTTGCCGTTGGTACAGGTCGGAGTCGTCCCGCAACTCTGCGTACCAAAATAGATGTTGGCCCCCTCGACAACTGTCGTGTTGTCGTTGTCCACGACGATAGCGCTCGGCCCGCCCCCCTCGACCGCCGTGGACGTCGTTCCGGTGGGAAAAGTGGTGGTAATGGTGAGAGAACCCACGTTGAAGTCTCCCGTAGCCGGAATCGAAACACTGCCGAAGAATAGTAAATCCGTGGTGCCGTTCAAGAATTCGGTGAACGGCGAGAGTGGACCAACGGTTGTCGTCAGGGTGAACACGTCAGTCGGCGTGCCTGTGGTCATCGCCGTGGCCGACTCCGTGACCACGGTGTCGAAGGTAATACCGAAAATCCTCGGACGACCTGCGGCGGTAAAACCGCCCATATAAAGAATCCACGAGGTGGGCGCGGCACCGGAATAAAAGGCATTATTGAAATCCGGATCGTGCGCCGGGAACTCGCCGTCCGCTCCAACCGTTGCAATGCACGCCGTACCGCCACACGGGCTGCGCAGGAGCGTGGTAACTTGGTCAACAACCGCATGGGTCGCGTGGGGCGCCGCTCCCGTCCCGCTCACGGCATAGACCAGCGAGTCGATGCCGTCCACCAGTGGAGGATCGACGATGCCGCCATCGGCCGAGCCGTTGCCGACCGTAGTAGGGCCAAAGGCGAGGGCCGCACCCGTCGAAGTGAATCCATAAAGCACACCGTCGGCGCAGCCCACAAAGACGTTGCCGGTGACAAAGTCAAGCACCGGCCCCGTCAAAGTCGTCCCGCATCCCACGGTAAGCGCGCCCGCCGTCCCCCAAGTCGTATCCAGACTGGGTGCCGCACACCCGCCTTGCGGACAGAAAACATGGTTAATGCGATAGAGAATGCCTGCGTTATTGCCCACATAGGCTTGATCCGTATTGTAATCAACGAACGGCGATGAGTTTGTATCTGTGTCCGCTGCCGCTGCACCGAGAGCCAGGTCGGTGGCCGCTCCGCTGCCCGCGGCTGGAGCGGTTGCGGAAAACGTCGTGATCTGTGCGGGTGTCGTAACACTCTGCAGGTTTGCCACGTTTTGGCCCTGCCCGCTCTTCCATGCCAGCACGTGAAAATGCGCGGGTTTTCCGGCGGCGGACTCGACAAACGCTATCCTTGTTCCATCGAGCGAAGTAACCGGGGAGGTTGCCACCGACCCGCTGACCGCAGGGAAGTAACCATCGACGTTGTAAGACCAGAATACCGTACCTGCAACTCCCGTGTCCGAGCTGGAGGGCGTGCGATTGCAGGGTCCGTTCGAGGTACCGATCGTGCCGCTATAGAGATTATTGAAGGCGACGATGTTGGGCTGTGTCGCACTGCCGGCAACATCCACCGGGAACGCGGCATAGTCCTTTGTGCAATCGGGCGTGTCGTCGCTCGACGTGAACTCGGCAGGAGACTGCGCAGGCGCCGTGCTCCCGCCTCCCAGGGAGATGCTCCAGTCGCGGCCCATGGTCCGCTGCCCGCGGGCTGCCCCCGTGGCGAGGCGGCGCAGCCGAAATGAAGCGGAATTGCGACCCTCGAGCCTGTCCCAGTCCCGCCACGCAAACTGGGCGCGCGGATCTCTCTCCACGGCATTCAGCGCGCTGAGCGACCCAGTATGGGGATAAAGCAGATGCCTTGTACTCCAATCCCGGAAACGATGAAACACGGCGGCCTTCGAACTGGGCTGCGCCGCTCGGTAGCTTTGCGCTGGCGGCAAGAAAATCAGGATTAGACTAAGGGGCAACAAAAGGAGCAGCGTTCCCGTGCGCCTGCCCCCCGGAAGGGCTGTCTTCATGTGTTTGCCTCAGCTAAAGGTCGATTCGTTTACCGCTGGTTATGCTGGGCTAGATCGTGCAATGCAGAAACCCCTACAGCGCATCTAAATAGTAAACCGTTTCGACGGCCTTCGCAATCGATTCGCAGCAAGCTCGAGCGAGCTCCAGCGACTACGTAACTCGCCAGTTAAGTCCCAGCCTTCGAGCCCAGCAACGATTCGAAAGGGATGCCGTGAAGCAGTTGTTGATTCCAGCGCAGTTCCGTATATTCATGCGGGAGTCAGCGACTGTGGTTAGGGTCTCGGGTTTCGCTCGGCGCAGGCGGCCGACGCTCGACCCTTCCGCCGAACTAGGGACATGGCAGAAACGAAACGCGTTGGATACGCCGTTGTGGGGCTCGGGCGCATCGCCGAACATGCCGTTCTGCCTGCCTTTCGTGAAGCCAGAAAATCCAGGCTGATTGCCGTGGTCAGCGGCGACGCTGGCAAGGCGAAACGGCTCGCCAAGAAATTCCGCGCCTCTCAGTACTCGACCTATGATCGTTTCCAAGATTGCATGCGAAACCCCGAAATCGAGGCTGTTTACATCTCGACCAACAACAGCACCCATGCCGGGTGGACGCTCCGCGCGGCCGCCGCGGGGAAACATGTGCTCTGTGAAAAGCCTCTGGCGAACACGGTCGAGGAGTGCCGGCAGATGGTCGAGGCGTGCCGAAGACATCGGGTCAAGCTGATGACCGCATACCGGAAGTATTTCGAACCGTCGTGCGTGGCCCTGAAAAAGCTGATTGATGGCGGGAAGCTCGGCCGGCTCAAGCTGATCCACTCGGCCTTCACGTTCAATCTTCCCCCCCAGCAGGTGTGGCATCTCAGCCGGGAGCTGGCTGGGGGTGGCTCGCTGTGGGACGTCGGAATCTACCCGATCAACACCATTCGCTGGCTGACCGGTCTTGAGCCCGTGGAGGCGACGGGGCATTCCTGGGCAGCCGAGCCCGAGCGCTTCAAAGACGTCGACGAGAGCATCGCGTTTCAACTCACGTTTCCCGGCGGGCTGTACGTACAAGCATCGAGCAGCTTTGCAGCGGCGAAGGCTTCCTTTCTGCAGATCCATGGGGAGAGAGGCTGGGCGGCACTCGATCCCGCCTTCGCTTATAACGAAGAGCGGCGCCTGTTTGGACAGATTGGCCAGAAGTGGTTTGGCAAGGTTTATGGAGCCGTCGAAGAATTTCACCTTGAACTCGACCACCTGGCCGAATGCATTCGTACCAATCGCAGACCCGCGCCGGATGGTGTCAGCGGTCTTCGCGACGTGGCCGTAATGGAGGCCATCTACGAGGCCGCAGAATCAGCGCGTCCGGTCTCCATCACCTTTCCCATCTAGGTCTTCCACCGTTTCTTCGCGCCACCCTTCCAGCCCTGCTCAGCAGGCGCCCGGGGTAAACATCGCCTCGCTTGATTCCGGCAGTGCGTCCTCCCGTGCGATACAATAGCCTCACGCATGGAAAACAGCGAAAACACCGAACCCGCCGGCCACAAGCAGACTCCCGACCGCCAAGAAACCTGGCGCTCAGCGGTTTACATTGCCGGCGGTGGCTTGTTCGGACGGCTTGCGTTTTCCTTCCTGCTTCTTTGCGCAGTGGCTTTTGGCACCGCGGTCGGGCTGCTATTCGTTTATGCCAGCGATTTGCCCGAGATCCGTGCGCTCGAGAATTACCGACCCGACGTGGTGACTGAACTTTATTCCGATGACGGCCAGTCCATCGGCACGTTCGCCCTGCAGCGGCGCATCATGCTCACCTACGGGCAGATTCCCAAGATTCTGCGGGAGGCGATTCTTACCACCGAAGATCAACATTTCGAAGAGCACTGGGGAGTAGATTTTCCACGTGTGCTTCAGGCCGCCTGGCACGATTTGCGTCGCCATCAAATCCGAGAAGGCGCAAGTACGCTCACCATGCAGCTCGCCGGCGGTCTGTTCCTCAACCGTTCCGACCGCAGCTTCCGACGCAAAATCGAAGAGACGATTCTTGCCGTTCAAATCGAGCGCCATTACACAAAAGAACAGATCTTCACGATGTACTGTAACCAGATTTATCTCGGTGCAGGGAATTACGGGTTCGAAGCGGCGTCGGAATACTACTTCAGCAAACCCGTGTCACAACTAGGCTTGGCGGAAGCGTCCACTCTCGCCGCCATCATCCGCGGACCAATTTATTCGCCCATCACGCATCCCGATCGCGCGCTCGCGCGTCGAGACCTCGTGCTGTCGCTCATGTTGCACGATCACAAGGTAACGGCGGCGCAGGCGCAGGCAGCCGCTCGGCGGCCGCT
>Ga0187783_10000244_pt1 | contig 41374 bp, 30 predicted proteins | sample 1015_SJ02_MP02_2_FD_132471 | JGI IMG/M metagenome (GOLD analysis project Ga0187783, IMG submission 132471) | Tropical peat soil microbial communities from peatlands in Department of Meta, Colombia - 1015_SJ02_MP02_20_MG | ecosystem: Environmental > Terrestrial > Soil > Wetlands > Peat | place... | reverse complement strand
CAAGCGGCAGCAGCGGCCGGATGAGTCGGTCCGCTGGGAAGAATACGAGCTGCGCCATCGTCCGCACCTGAACGTGATCCAGTGTCTGCGCGATATTGCCGAGCGGCCGGTTACCCGCGAGGGTCGTGAATCGACGCCGGTCAGCTATGAGGCCAACTGCCTCGAGGAAGTGTGCGGCGCGTGCGCCATGCTCATCAACGGCCGACCGCGGCAGGCCTGCTCGGCGCTGGTCGACAATCTGGAAAAGCCCATTCGTCTGGAACCACTCACGAAATTCCCTCTCGTGCGCGACCTCGAGGTCGATCGCGGCAAGATGTTCAACGATTTGAAGCGAACCCGCTGCTGGATACCCATCGACGGGACCTACGATCTCGGTCCCGGGCCGCGCATGGCCCCCGAGGAACAGGAAAAGGGCTACCCGCTTTCGCGCTGCATCACCTGCGGGAATTGCCTGGAAGTATGCCCGAAGGTCAACCAGCACACCGAATTCGTCGGCGCCGCGATCCTCAGTCAGGTGCGGCTCTTCAATCTGCATCCGACCGGCAAAATGCACGCGGGCGAGCGGCTGGAGGCCCTGATGGGTCCCGGAGGGATCGAGGATTGCGATAATGCGCAGAATTGCGTGAAAATTTGCCCGAAGGGCATTCCGCTCACCGAATCGATCGCGGCCGTCAACGGCCAGGTTCTCTGGCACGCGGTCAAGAGTTGGTTTGCCGGCGATTAATTCCCGAAGCGTTTGGCCGCGCCCGAGCGCTTCCGATCAAGGAAGCCCCTGGGGGGCGGGAGGTGCGGGAATGCCCTTTGGAATTTCCGCGGAACTGTAGCAAAATCTTGCGTTCGTGTTGAGGCTTGAATGAGGGGCATGCGGATGATCTCGGTCAGTTGTCGATTCGCCCTCCTGCTGCCGCTTGCCGCGCTCACGCTTTCTGATCCCTCGCCGATCTCGGGGCAAGCGCATGATCTGCACTTCCGCTTGATCGTGATGGATACGCACGATGACACGACCCAGCGGCTGCTCGATCCCGGTTTTGATCTGGGTGTCCTGCATACGGACGGAAACGTTGATATCCCACGCATGCGCGAGGGGGGCCTGGGCGGTATCTTCTTCTCCATCTACATGCCTGGAACGATTACCGGCCCAGAGGCCGTAAAGCGGGCGCTCGATCAGATCGATGCCGTGCGCGAGGCCGTGGCCAGGCATTCCGGCGACCTGATGCTCGCGCGCACGGCCGAAGACGTTCGCCGCGCGCACAGGGAAGGGAAGATCGCGGCATTGCTGGGCGTCGAAGGCGGCCACATGATCGCCGACGATCTGGCCGTGCTGCGAATTTACGCCGCACTCGGCGTCCGCTACATGACCCTGACGCACATGGTCAACACGGATTGGGGCGACTCGTCGACCGACAAGCCGGCGCATAATGGGCTGACCGAATTCGGCAAGCAAGTCGTAAGGGAAATGAACCGGCAGGGCATTCTGGTCGACATTTCGCACGTTTCCGACAAGACGTTCTACGACGCGCTGGCGGTAAGCGAAGCGCCGCTCATCGCCTCGCACTCCTCCTGCCGCGCCCTGTGCGATGCGCCGCGGAACATGACCGACGACATGATCCGGGCTTTGGCCGCCAAAGGGGGCGTGATTCAGATCAACTATCACGTCGGGTTCCTCAGCCAGCCATTTCGCGATGCGGAACAGGCCCACCCGGAGATCCAAAAGGAGATCGATGCCGAAACCAAGCGGCGCTGCGGCGAAAACGAATCGTGCCAGCTGGTCGAGGGCGACAAGGTTCTGCGTGAATATGTGGCGGCCGGGAAGCTGCCCCGCGTCGAGTGGACGGAAATCATCGATCACATCGACCACGCCGTGAAGCTCGTGGGCTCGGATCACGTCGGGCTCGGCTCGGATTTCGACGGCGCGAACATGCCCTTTGGCATGGATGATGTCTCACACCTTCCGCAGATCACCGACGCGCTGCTCAAGCGGGGCTACTCGGAAACGGACATCGAAAAAATTCTGGGCGGCAATACGCTCCGCGTGATGGAGGCGGCCGAATCGACCGCCAAGAGGCTACAAGGAGAGAAGGAATGAATCGAATCGCTTGCGGGTTGTGCGGCCTTCTGGCCGCGACGTTTGCGCCTGCACTCCGCGGACAGACGGCGACCCACTCAGCCACAACTCATACAAGGACGGCAACGATGACTGATCCCTCTCTGCTGCACCCGGCGACATTGAAGGTTAAGGCTCCCGATACCTACGAGGTGACGTTCACGACCACGCGCGGCGATTTCGTCGTGCGCGTCACACGCGCCTGGGCTCCGTTCGGAGCCGACCGTTTCTACAACCTCGTGAAACACCACTTCTACAACGGGGCCGCATTCTTTCGTGTCGTGCCGAATTTCATGGTTCAGTTCGGGCTAAGCCCGGACCCGGCTGTAAACCGCGCCTGGCTAAACGCGAACATCAAGGACGACCCGGTGTCGCAAAGCAACCGGCCGGGCTACATCTCCTTCGCCACGGCGGGACCGAATACGCGCACGACGCAGGTCTTCATCAGTTACGGAAATAATTCGTTTCTCGACAGCCAGGGTTTTGCGCCTTTCGGACAGGTGATTTCCGGCATGGATGTGGTGAACCAGATCTACAGCGGTTACGACGAAAAGCCCGATCAGGGCGAGATCACCAATCATGGGAGAACGTATCTTGAAAGGAATTTTCCGAAACTCGATACGATCAAAACCGCGGTGGTGACTTCACCGGCGTCGACCACAGGAACCGCACATCACACCGCATCGGGCGCGCCGAAATCCTAGCAGCCCCGCCGGCGATGCGGAATCCCGCAGCCAAGGGTCCAACAATTTCGAGAAGCCGGCGGTAGAGGTTCCGAGCCCGAGCCTCGAGCAGCGAGCAACGCGTTCCTTTGGCGGTGAAAACGGCCGCCTTTACAATTCACGGCTCGAGTTTCCATCTAAGGAGTGCAGGCGATCCCGTCGATCACGGCTCAGCCAAGCGTCGCTCAGGTTAGCTGGCCCGTCCGGCTTCCCCCCTCCGGCCGGCCAGCGCTGGCAGCCGGGGGACTTGCTTGCCTGGCCGCCCTGAAAATCCTGATTCAGTTTGCCGGGATCACCCGCTACGGCTTCTTCCGCGATGAGCTCTATTACATGGCTTGCGGCCAGCATCTCGCCTGGGGGTACGTCGATCAGCCTCCTCTCATCGCTGCGATCGCCTGGCTCGAGCGGCATCTGTTTGGCGATTCGATCGTTTCGATTCGGTTGCTGGCCGTTCTCGCGGGCGCTGCAGTCGTCTTTCTCACCGGTGTCGTGGCCCGTGAACTCGGAGGCGGCCGTTTCGCGCAGCTCTTTGCTGCCGGTGCCATTTTGCTTGCTCCCGCGTATCTCGCCTTTGACAGCTTCCTTTCGATGAACGCCTTCGAGCCGCTGTTCTGGCTCCTGTGCGCGTGGATCGCCGTGCGTATGGTGAAAGGCGGCTCGCCCAAGCTTTGGCCGGCCTTCGGCGCGATCTCCGGACTTGGGCTCGAGAATAAGCACACCACGGCGCTGCTGGTCTTCGCCATCGTCGCCGGTCTCCTGCTGACCCGCGAGCGTTCCATCCTCGCCTGGAAATGGCTTTCAATCGGCGGCCTGGTCGCACTCGCTCTGTTCATGCCCAACCTGGTTTGGGAGGCGCGGCATGGCTGGCCGCAGATCGAGGTGGTGCGCAACGCCCAAAACCTCAAGAACCAGCCGATCGGGATCTGGCGGTTTCTCGGCGAACAGATCCTGCTCCTGAACCCGTTCGCGCTGCCGGTTTGGGGGGCCGGCCTGCTCTGGTGCTTCCTCGCGCGCGAGGGGAGGAGATTCCGATTTCTGGGATGGAGTTTCCTAATCGTGCTGGGCGTCTTCATCCTCGGCAACGGAAAAACCTATTATCCCCTTCCCGACTATCCGGTCCTATTCGCGGCCGGGGCCGTCGCCTGGGAGTCGGGCACCTCGGTTCTCTCCATCCGGGCACGCCGGGCGGTGGTTCCTCTGGTCGTGATCAGCGGGCTCCTGATCGTGCCCTGGGCCGTTCCGGTGATGCCCGTAGAGGCATTTCTCGGCTACGAGAATTTCTTTCCGACGTTCTTCCGCATTCGTACCGAACGCGACGCCACGGCCGAGCTCCATCAGCTTTATGCCGATATGTTTGGCTGGGACGAACTCGCCCGTACGGTCGACCGAGTCTATGGCGCGCTGCCCCCCGAGGACCGGGGCGATTGCGCAATCTTTGCGGGGAATTACGGAGAAGCAGGGGCCATCGATTACTACGGTCCCGGGCTCGGGCTGCCCCGGGCGATCAGCGGCCACAACAGCTATTTCGATTGGGGGCCGCGAAGTTATTCCGGGCGGTGCATGATCATCGTGGGGGAGCGGTCCGCCCAGTATAAGGAATACTTCGCGAGCGCCTCGCTCGTCGCCACGGTCCCGAATCCGCACGGCATGCCCATCGAGCAAAACATCCCGATCTACGTCTGCCGCAAGTCGCTCGAGCCGCTGCCGAAGCTCTGGCCCCATTTCCGAATGATTATTTGACGCGTCGGTTCTAGGGCAGGCAGCGGGCCGCTACGGATGGGGTGCGCGGCGCGGATCTCGTGCGACGCGCTCGAGCCCCCGCACGTCAAGCCCCGTTTCCTCGAGCTTTCGGCCAATTTCCGACTCCGCATTGCGCGCCATACACAGCAAGACGCATTCGGTCGTTAGAACCGGGACGGCGCGTCCTGCTAGCTCATCGCGAGCGGGCGCAATTTCTCCAGCCGCCTGGAAAAGCCTCTCGAGTTCGATGGAGTAGGGAAGAGACAAACCTGGGTCTTCGTGCGCTTCCGCGGGTCGGCCTCGCAGGCGTGCGAGCAGGCGCTGGAGGACCGAGCCCGGGCCGGCTTGCTCCCCGCGACGGCGATCATATACCTCGATCCAGTGCTGCCATCGCTCGGGGCTGATGCTGCAGATCCGGCGCAGAAACTCCTCGACCTCTGCGCCGTCCTCCCAGAATCGCGACAGCCGACTCCACTCGTAGATATACAGTCCCGCGAGCATGTCCGCCACCTCTACCTGCTGGGCCGCCCGGCTCCGCGCAACCATGGTGGCCAGTTGCGTTGCACGCAGGAGATCGAGCGTCAAGCGATGCTCCCGGGGCATTCTCGTCCCGTTCGAATCTCCCGGCGCCGCGTGCGCGCCCCCCTCCCTCTGACTCTTACCCCAAAAGGATTTCACTAAAGGAGAACTCCGTCAGCAAGGATAGCAGACTCGAGGAAATGCCGAAGGGCGGGAAAAGGGGCGCATGGCGAGTCAGCTAAGCATTCACCTGTCGGGCTCGAGATTCGGCCCGGGCCGGGCAACCATGATTTACAGGCCGAGCACGTTCACCAGCTCGCGTACAGAGGCGGCGGACTTATCGAGGGCCGCCTTTTCCTCCGGGGCGAGCCTGATTTCAATGATCTGCTCGATCCCTCGTGCGCCGAGTTTCACCGGCACGCCCACAAACAGCCCCCTGATGCCATATTCGCCTTCCAGGTACGCCGCGCAGGGCAGGATCTTTTTCTTGTCCTTCAAAATCGCTTCCACCATCTCGACGACCGCCGCCGACGGGGCGTAGTAGGCCGAGCCAGTTTTGAGCAGATTGACGATTTCAGCGCCGCCCTTGCGCGTGCGGGTGATGATCGCGTCGAGCTTGTCCTGCGGCAGCAATTCGGGAAGAGGAATTCCGGCCACGGTCGAATACCGCTCGAGGGGAACCATGTCGTCCCCGTGCCCGCCGAGGACGAAAGAATGCACGTTCTCGACCGAGACATCCAGCTCCAGGGCGACGAACGTGCTCATGCGCGCCGAATCCAGCACGCCAGCCATCCCGATCACGCGATTGCGTGAAAACCCGCTGATCTTGAAGGCCGCCTGTGCCATCACGTCGAGCGGGTTGGTCACCATGATCAAGATCGCGCTCGGCGAAAATTTGACGACCGCTTCAATCACCCCTTTGACCACGTCGTAGTTGGCTCTGAGCAGGTCATCGCGGCTCATGCCGGGCTTGCGCGGGAACCCGGCCGTGACCACGACGATGTCGCTGTTCGATGTTTCGCGGTAATCGCCGGACGCCGTGGAGATGCCCAGGGCCCCGGCGTCGCTGCCGAGGATGGGGCCTGATTCGGCCATGTCCAGCCCTTTGCCGATCGGGACGCCTTCGAGAATGTCGGTCAACACAACGTCCGCCAGCCCCGCATCATGAATCCGCTGCGCCGTCGTCGAGCCGACGAAACCGCCGCCTACTACGGTGACTTTCTTGCGCATCCGTCCTCCGAGATGATTTTTTTATGCGAGGTGACGAAAGCCATGAGTGCCGGGAGGTTCCTCATCCAGAATTTTTATCCGCGTGAAGCGGAACGCCGGGCAAACAAATCAGCGGCCCACCTCCGCGGCGGCTGCTACCATGCTGTCGATAATGGCGGAGGCGAATTCCGACGTTCTGAGCTTGGTCGCGCCGGGCAGCAGGCGCTCGAGATCGTAGGTCACCCGCTTCAGCCGAATCGTGCGGGCGATGCTGTCCTCGATGAGATTGGCCGCCTCCTTCCACCCGAGGAAATCAAACATCATGGCCCCCGACAGCATCACCGAACTCGGATTGATGACATCCTTGTCGGCGTATTTGGGCGCCGTGCCGTGCGTGGCTTCAAATACGCCGTATCCATCTCCGATATTGGCACCAGGGGCCATACCCAATCCGCCGACCTGGGCGGCGCAGGCGTCGGACAGGTAGTCACCGTTCAAATTCGGCGTGGCGAACACCTGATATTCATCCGCCCGCAGAAGAATCTGCTGGAAGACGGAATCAGCGATTCGGTCATTGATCAGAATCTTCTTCTTCCACTGACCGTTGCCGTGACTACCGCCGAGCGAATCGAGGGTCTGCTTCACCTCGCCCGAGATTCGTTGTCTGAAGTCGGCCGTGGCTTGGGTGATGCCCGGTTCGATCATCTCCGTGTTTTGCTCGACGCTGAGCGAGGGGTTCCGATCCTGGTTGTCAAGGATCCAGCTCTCGCGCTCGGTTACCACCTCGGAACGGAACTCCTCGGTGGCTAGCTGGTAGCCCCAGTCGCGAAATGCGCCCTCGGTAAACTTCTGGATATTGCCCTTGTGCACGAGCGTAACGACGCGCTTGTGGTTTTCGATGGCGTGCTGAATCGCGCGGCGGACCAGTCGCTTCGTACCGGTCGGAGAAATCGGCTTGATGCCCACGCCGGAATCCTCCCGAACGCGCTTGCTTCCGCCTTTCAGCATATGGTTGTTCAGAAAATCGATCAGCTTCTTGGCCTCCGCGGAACCGGACTTCCATTCGATTCCCGCATAAACGTCTTCGGTGTTCTCGCGGAAGATAACCACATTCATGCGCTCGGGATTCCGCACCGGTGATGGCACGCCTTCGAAGTAGCGCACGGGCCGCACGCAAGCGTAGAGGTCCAGGACTTGCCGAAGCGTCACGTTTAGGGATCGGATCCCGCCGCCCACCGGAGTCGTGAGCGGGCCCTTGATGGCCACGCGAAAATCCCGAATGGCCTCGACCGTGTCCTCCGGCAGCCACTCCTTCAGTCGGTTGTAAGATTTCTCGCCGGCCAGCACTTCGAGCCAGGCCACGCGGCGTTTGCCGCCGTAGGCCTTCTCGACGGCGGCATCGAAGACACGCCGTGACGCCCTCCAAATATCGCGACCTGTGCCGTCCCCTTCAATGAAAGGGATGATCGGCTGGTCGGGCACGCGGAAGGATCCGCTCCGATATTCGATGATTTCTCCGTTTGCTGGAACTTCCATGCCGGAATAGGAAGATTTCATGCTTGGCCGCCCCATTTCCTCCGCTCTAAGCCCCTCGGGAAACTCGATTTGACAGCCACTCCCATCGCGACTCTGTGCCTCGCCCGAAGCGGCCAAGATAACACAAACAGCGACAGAGCAGCACCTTCGGCGGGAATGCAGGAGGGAGGTTTCCTGAGAAACTGATATAAAATTGCGCATCGCGCGTAAGAGAATGAGAGACTAGGTACCGGTCAGGGGCCGGAATCCGAGGAGGGCTTATGCGAGGGAGCGGTTTGTTAGCACTGGTTGCGGTGACGGCCTTGGCCGGCGCCTCGTTTGCGCAGCAAAAGACCGACTACACTGGCACTTGGAAGCTCAATGTCGACAAGAGCGATTTTGGCCCGGTGCCCGGTCCGAGCTCTGAGACGCAGGTCATCGAGCAGAGCGGAGAGACAGTCAAGGTGAACGTCCGTGCGGAGACCGAGCAAGGGAAGACGGAATTTCTCATGACCCTGGTCACCGATGGCAAGCAGGTGTCGGTCCCCGCGGACGATCCCCTGGCCCACCCGGCGCCGGAGGCGACGCTCGAGGCGATGGCTGCATCCTGGGACGGCAACGTGCTCGTGGTGAACGAGAAGCTTACCTACGGCGGCGACCCGGTAAGCGGAGTCGCGCGCTACACGCTTTCCCCTGACGGGAAGGTGCTCACCATTCACTCGGACTACACCAGCCAGATGGGCGATGCGAGCCGGACCTTTGTTTTCGACAAAGTGGTTTCGTCGGCCGAGCCAGACAGGGCCACGCCGACTTCGTCGACAGCCAGCGCCCCGGAGGCTCGGTCGAAGCAGAGCGCGGATTCGGCAAGCGGCTCAGAAGCCTCCTCGTCGCGTCCGAACCTGAGTGGTATATGGGTCCTCGACAGCTCGAAAAGCGATTTCGGCCCGATGCCGCCGCCGGAGAGCCGCACCGATACGATCGAAGACGAGGAGCCCTCGTTCAAGCTGACCGTCAAGGAGATCGGCGGGCCCATGGGCGACGTGAATTTCACGATGAGTGCTGTGACCGACGGAAAGACCGTGTCGAATTGGAAGATTTTCGGCAGCGACGCCAAGAGCACGGCGCATTGGGACGGCCAGACGCTCGTGGTCCAGACGGACACCAGCATGCAGGACCAGCCCGTGAAGTTGGTCAGCAAATATACGTTGGCGCCCGACGGGACCCTGTCTGTGGACGGACATTTCTCGAGCGCCATGGGCGAGGGAGCAACGAAACTTGTCTTCACCAAGAAGTGAAGACTGAGCAAGGGCGACGAACAAGGCGTGCGTCTGGCGACGGGCAACCGTTTCGGTTGACATCCCGCGAGACCGGCCGCACAATTCTTCTCTCCGCTGGATGTCGGCCCACAACGGTAGGAACGCCAACCTCGAACGATTCTGGAGGTCCCATGAGCGCAGGAGTTAAGCCGATTCCTGAGGGTTACCATTCGATTACGCCAAACCTGGTCAGCAATAACGCAAGCGGCGCCATCGACTTTTACAAGAAGGTCTTTGGGGCGACCGAAAAGGGCCCGCGCGCACTCGGTCCGGACGGGAAAGTCATTCATGCCGAGCTTCAAATCGGTGATTCGGTGATTTTCGTCAACGACACGATGGGTCTGGCCGGTTCGCTTGGGCCCGAACCCAAGGTCCGTCCTTTGCAGCTGCACCTGTACGTTCAAGATGCCGACTCGGTCTTCAACCGCGCGGTAGCGGCGGGCGCGCGGGTTGACACTCCCCTGCAGAATATGTTTTGGGGCGACCGATACGGCAAGATCATTGACCCGTTTGGTCACGCCTGGGCGATCGCCACGCATGTCGAGGACGTGGCTCCGCAAGAGATGGAGCGGCGCATGCGCGATTTCTTCGCCAAGGCCGCGTCTCAGAGATAGGAGAGCAACCCGTCCTAGGATGAACGCCCGCGAGGAAGCCTGCCCTAGGGGCTTTGTCGCGGGCGAACTCTTGGGGGCGGCCCCTTCGTCTGGCGCCCAGCGCGGCGTCTCGGTTGAAAAACCAGCAAAGTCTGTGCTTAAGTTGTCCTCGTGACGTCGAGAAGAACGCCGCGGAGGAGAGCTCGGTGAAACGTCCTGCCAGGACCAGGGCAAAATCCGGAGGGCGCTCCGCAGCCAAAGTTCGAAAGAGCAAGTCGGCGGAAAAATCCGCTTCGGCTGCTCGAGCGCTCACCCGCGTCGAATCCGACAGCATGGGAAAAATCGAAGTGCCCAGCGACCGGTACTATGGAGCGCAGACCGCCCGCTCGCTGGTCCACTTTGACATCGGGCGAGAGACCATGCCGCCCGAGCTCGTGCGCGCCTTCGGCATCCTGAAGAAGGCTGCTGCGCTGGTCAATCAGGATCTCGGCAAGCTACCCCCGGCCAAAGCGCGAGCCATCGTCGAAGCGGCCGATGAGGTGATCGCGGGCAAACTCGACGGCCATTTTCCGCTGCGCATTTGGCAAACCGGCAGCGGCACGCAGACGAACATGAACGTCAACGAGGTGATTTCGAACCGCGCGATCGAGATGCTCGGCGGCGTCCTGGGCAGCAAGAAACCGATTCATCCGAACGACGATGTCAACATGTCGCAGTCCTCGAACGACACGTTTCCGACCGCCATGCATATTGCCGCCGCCTCGCGCGTCGCCGAAGCGCTGATTCCCGCGGTCGAGCGGCTGCGCGGTGCGATCGATGCCAAGGCGCGCGAATTCTCAGGTGTGGTCAAGATCGGCCGCACTCATTTGATGGACGCCACGCCTCTCACCGTGGGCCAGGAGATGTCGGGCTGGGCCAACATGCTCGATCGCGACGTCGAGCGGCTGAAAGTGGTTCTGCCCGGGCTGTACGATCTGGCCATCGGGGGAACCGCCGTAGGCACGGGCCTGAACGCGCCAGCCGATTTCGGCGAGCGCGCGGCGCAGAAAATTTCCGAGTTGACCGGCCTGCCGTTCGCCTCACATCCGAACAAGTTTGCGGCCCTTTCCGCACACGATGAAATCGTTTTTGCGAGCGGGGCACTGAAGACATTGGCTGCTTCGCTCATGAAGATTGCCAATGATGTCCGCCTCCTGGCTTCCGGGCCGCGCGCGGGTTTCGGCGAGCTGATTCTGCCGGAAAACGAGCCCGGTTCATCGATCATGCCCGGCAAAGTGAACCCCACGCAATCCGAGGCGGTCACCATGGTTGCCGTCGAGGTGTTCGGCAACGATGCGGCGATCGGTTTCGCCGGCTCACAGGGAAACTTCGAGCTGAACGTGTTTAAACCGGTGATCATTTTCAATTTCTTGAACTCGGTTCGGCTGCTGACCGACGCCTGCCGCTCGTTCACCGAGCATTGCGTAACGGGCATGCGCCTGAACCTGGCGCGCATCGAAGAGAACGTCAACAACTCCCTGATGCTGGTGACCGCCCTCAGCCCGAGAATCGGCTACGATAAAGCCGCCGAAATCGCTCACAAAGCGCATCACGAGAATCTGACTCTCCGCGAAGCGGCCCTCAAGCTCGGCCATCTTACCGCGGAGGAATTCGACGAGGTCGTCCGTCCCGAACGAATGACCCATCCTTGAGGCGCGCCTTTCAGCAGACGGAGACCGCCTGGGTGATCGGGGATCCCTGATCCGCACGCGTAAGGCTAGAGTCCCGTCGGCAAAACGGTTGTTCCGGTTCTGGTGTAATTGAAGCGAAGTAGCCACACGCTCGGGACGGCTTGGCCGTTCTTCCTTGCCGGATCGAACTCCCATTTGCGTGCGGCATCTACCGACAGCCGTGCGAAGTACCGACTCGGTCCCGCCGATGTGAGTTCCGCGCCAGTGACGCTGCCGGAGGGATCGACTGTGGCTCGGACGATCACCCGGACCGTCCCCCAAATCGTGTCGCTGGCCTTTTTCGGTACGTCCGGCAGTACTTGATGGATAACGTGCGCCGGCATCTGTTCGCTGGCGGCGGTTGAAACCGGCGCAGGCGGAACCGGCACAACAGGCACCTCAACCTTAGCCTTGTCCGGAGCGGGCTGTCGGACGGGCAATGCCGCGAGCGGGGCCGTGCGCGGGGTCCGCTCAGGTCGGGCTGGCCGGGAGGGTGGGGATTTGACCTCGGCCTCAACGGGTCGGCTGGCCGGTTGCAAAACCGGCCCTGCGGTATGGTGTCCTGTGGTTTTTGCCGTGACCCAGATCGCCGCCAGAAGCGCTAGGGCGGCAAAGGTGCTCGTGACGTACCGCTTCAGCTGAGCCCCTGGTATCGAGCGGTGGTCGGGAACCGCTCGAGGAGGCATTGTCGGCTCGGCTGCAGGAATAGGAAGGGGAGCACTGCTCGGAGCGGTTGTCCGCTCCGCGGTAGGCATGGTGCGCGGCAGATGGGCCCGGATATCCGTCGCGGACCAGCGATTCTTTGGCTCGCGCCGCAGACAGTGCCGCGCGAATTCGGCAAAGGGCGGCGGTATGATTTCATCCGGCACGCTCGGATCCCGGCGTTCCGAAGGATTCCAGGTCGGGCGCTCCTGCGTCATCACTTCAACCAGCGTCATCCCGAGCGACCAAATATCGTCGGCCGGTGCCGCTCCGTTTCTCGTTCCTTCGGGCGGATCGTAAGGGGTCGGTCCTCCCGTGTCGTCCATCGAATCATTCAGCCGATACAGCCCGTCGCTTGAAACCTTCAGCGTCTCACCGACAGCCATGATGTTCGATGGCTTGAGGTGTCTGTGGACAAAGCCTCGGCTGTGCAGAAAGGCCAGAACATCGAGCACGCCTGCCAGCATCTCGCGCGCCTCTTCAGGCGACAGCGCTCGGTCCGGAATGATTTCCGCCAGGTTTTCGCTAGCCAGCTCGCTGACCACGTAGAGCATGGGTACGTTTCCGAGTTCGCAGCGGCCAAAGTCGAAAATGCGCAGCAGATTCGGGTGGGACAGATTTGCGGCAAACCTCCATCGCGAGAGTTGCGCCTCGGCACATCCGGGAGGTGCGGGAAGGAGCTTGATTGCTGCGTCGCGGGGACGCACCTCCCCGTAGAGTGTCAGAAAGACGGTCGTGCGCGGGGAACCGCCCAAGTGCTGGCGGAGCGGAAACTTCCCGTCAATCGTTTGGCCTTCGAAAATGCTCTGTGCTTGAGCCGCCATAGTCCCCCCCAACCTGGCCCACGCTCGATGGACATCTCCGCCGAGACAAACCGTTCGCCGGCGTTTTGCGCGGCGCTCCTCGGCGCTGAGGGCTGGGGCCCCGATCGAAACCACAGGATCGCGGATGCTCAGGTCAGAATTGAACACTATCATCATGCCCCGCAGGGCAAAAGCAAAGCTGGCCGTGCTCAAAGAGGTACCGACCCGGCGTACAACGGACGGTGGCGAGTGCAACCGGTTGACAACAATGGAATTATTCGCAGCCCGCGCCTTTTCGCGGCTGCCCAAGATGAAGCCTTTGGCCATGGGATCACTTGGCGGGACGGAGGAGTCCGGATGCCTTGCTTTGGTGGACACTGCTTGCCGTTTTGGAAACAAACACTCGCACGGGTGCGCGCTTTCTCGGAAAGGGCTATATGATCTATCACCAATCGGCCCGCCAACCAGGTCGGCGTGCTGGGGGTTCACCTAGCTCAAAAAAATCCGGCCGTCCGAGCCGTCTCTCGGACCAGGAGGAACTCTCGATGAAGCATTGGTTTTTGGGTTTGGCTGTCATGACCATTCTTATCCTCACTTTGACCTTGCCCATGGGCACGCCCGCCGCGCCACCCGCTCACAATGCGGTCCCGGCCGCCGCTGCCGCAGCGCATCCGAGTGCCACCCCTGTTCCGGAACCACATCCAGAGATCCACGCAGCGATCGACTCTCTTCATCACGCCAAGGACCACCTCGAACATGCCGCGCATGATTTCGGTGGACACCGCGTTGACGCCATCCGCGCTATCGACGAAGCAGAGCGGCAGCTGCAAATCTGCCTGAAGTACGATCGGTAACCTGAACCTGGTCGGCGGAGTGCCAAGCAGCGCCTCGGGTCAAGGGAACCTGAGGCGCTGTTTTTTGGGGGGGACGCAGCTAGAACAACAAGTGGTTCGATCACTTGCTGGTGGATTGTTCGGGCGGGGTCCTTCGGCCGGCGAGCGTGTCCTTGACGATTTGTGCGCCGATTTGCTGGCTGATCGGACAAGATGAATCGAGGATTCGGCACTGTGCAATGGTCATTCCGCATCCGCATGTGCAATTCTCGGAGTTCATGCGCTTTAGGGCTTCCCTCCTCCCGCTCTCGGTCAAGCCCCGGAAGTCGACGCCCGGCAATTCGGTTGCGAGAGAGGCGTTCTTTAGGAAAATTTGTCCTTTGTCCTCGAAGTGTTCAACTTTTGCCTCAATCGACAGCCCAAGCAGCGCGCGAATTTCCGTCTCGTAAACCTCCAGCGGATAGAGGCCCACATGCTTCTGTACGACACGACCGTCGGGGCCGATGACGAACGAGGTGGGCAGTGCGGGCACCCCGCCGTATTCACTGACAATCTCGCGGCTGGCCATGATGACTGGATAGCGGATGCCGAAGCGCCTCACAAACTCCCGAACCTCGGCGGGAGAGGAATCGTCCATGGCAACCCCGACGATTTCAAGATGGTCTTTATACCGATCGGCAAGCTCGGTTAGTTCGGGGATTTCCTCCCGGCACGGGGGACACCAGGTCGCCCAGAAATTCAGCAGCACAACCTTGCCGTGCCAGTCCGCGGTTGAAATCAGCTGACCGTCCAGATCGGAAACAAGAAATGGCGGTGCCAGCACGGCATTGCTGGCAAAGCGCACCACGTCGACCTGCCCTTCCGGGGAGCCCGGTTCCCCCTTCTTATCGGTGCTCGCGACGCGCCCACGGCTCAGGCTGCGGTGGGACGCAACTGAGCTCGGCGCCGCAATCACGTGCAGCCAGTATGTCGCCCCGATACCCGCGGCGAGCAGGGCCAGAAGGATCGTCACCACGATTCCGCTGAAATGGTTCCTCATCGTGTTTTGACGCATTCCATTATGAGCTGAAATTCGCCCGCTTCACAACGCGCGGGCTATCTGGTGACCACGAGGACACCCTCGACTAGCAAGGTCCGAAAGCAGAACGGCCGGACCACTCTTCGCTCGGTGCCCGTGCGGCCGGCGGGCTTTTGCGCTAGCGAGTCTTAACGGCGATTCCTTGGATCTCGAACCGCGCCCCGAACAGCAACGGCCCCGATCCAATGAATGCTCGTGCCGGAAATGGCGCCGTGAAATGCGCGCGATAGGCCGCGTTGAATTGCGGGAAAAGCGACAGGTCGGAGCAGAATACCTGCACGAAGACGAGGTCATTCACTCGGAAGCCGGCTTTCCCCAGCGTCTTTCCTAGCGCGTCCATCATCAGTTCAATTTCGCGCTCGACGCTTTCTGGAACCTTCTTTGTGGCCGGATCGATCCCGATGTGCCCCGCGAGGTAGAAGGTGTCTCCGGCCAGCACTCCATTGCTGAACGGAAGCGGGCCGAACCCCTGCGGTGCAGGAAAATGAACGCGCTTCTGTCGACGCGCTGCCATGTCCTGGCCAGGTATTCTACGCCAGAAACAATCGTACCGAGCAACCCCCGAGGGGGCCAGGGCTGCGGCCCGACGGGGGTTTCTGCAACGTCAGCTAACACGGGACCGGCGAACAGCCCGGTTCGAACGTCCGGGGGGTCTCGAGAGGAAGGGTGAGGGGAGCGGGTTCTCTTGAACTCTGCCTAGGCTGTAATGCGGCGTAGAACGGGGATCTTCGCCTCGCGCAGAACATGCTCGACTACTGACTCGCGCAGCCGAGACGCGTCATAGTCAAAATGCAGATGATTTGTCTTCTCGTCGAACCGAAAGCTTTGCAGGCCGTAGGTGTTGGCAAATTGCCCGAGAGCGCGAAACTCCTCGGCCCGGAGCGGCTTCTGCAGCTCGTAGGTGACAGTCATGAATGTCATGCCGGGATTATACCAGCCAAGCCCCGCCGCGGTTTTGAGCCGAACCTGCCGCGGCGGGCAAAACCGTCTCTAAACAGCCGGCGCGAGGCGAACCCTAGGCAGGAGAATCGAGCTTGATGTGGCGGAGCCGCAGGGCGTTGGCGATAACGGAAACTGAACTGAACGTCATCGCCGCGCTCGCGAAGATTGGGCTCAGCATCAAACCGAAAAAAGGATACAGCACACCCGCGGCGATCGGCACGCCGAGCGAGTTGTAGGCGAAGGCGAAGAACAGATTCTGGCGGATGTTGCGCATGGTCGCCCGGCTCAACGAACGCGCGCGCACGATTCCCCGCAAATCGCCCCCCAACAGAGTGATCCCCGCACTCTCGATGGCGATATCCGTGCCCGTGCCCATGGCGATCCCCACGTTGGCCTGCGCAAGTGCCGGCGCGTCGTTCACGCCATCTCCCGCCACGGCCACGACATGCGCTTGTGCTTGCAAGCGCTTCACGACTTCAGCCTTTTGGCCGGGAAGGATTTCCGCTTCGATCCGCTCGATGCCCAGCTGTTCGGCAACCGCTTGGGCCGACCGGCGATTGTCGCCCGTCAGCATTACGATCTCGAGGCCCTGGTGTCGCAGGCGTTTGATCGATTCAGCTGCCTTGGCTTTGAGCGGATCGGAAACGGCCAGCAGTCCGATCGGCCGGCCATCGACGGCCACGAACACGACGCTTTGGCCGAGCGATTCGAGCGGCCGCGCGCGCGCATCCTCCTCCCCCAGCGGAATGCGGAGCTCCTCGAATAGCGCGCGATTGCCAAGGGCAGCGGGGTGCCCGTCGACCTTCGCGGTGATTCCTTTGCCCGGCCGGTAGTGGAAATCGGCAACATCCTGAAATGGAATCTGTTGTTGCTCGGCGGCCCGGAGTATTGCCGCGCCCAGCGGGTGCTCGCTCGGCCGTTCCAGGCTCCCGGCGATAGCGAGGACCTGAGCTTCGCCCGAACCGTCCGCGGCCCAAACCGAACTGAGGTGCGGGTGTCCTTCCGTCAGTGTTCCGGTCTTGTCCACCACCAGCGTGTCGACCTTTTCAAGCGTCTCGAGCGCCTCGGCATTCCTCACCAGCACACCCGCTAGCGCCCCGCGTCCCGTGCCGACCATGATGGCCATGGGCGTCGCCAGTCCGAGCGCGCAGGGGCAGGCAATGATCAGCACCGCCACAGCGTTCAGCAATGCATACGCCATCCTCGGCACAGGTCCCAGCAGGCCCCAGACCGTGAAGGTCAGCGTGGCCACCAGGATCACTGCCGGCACGAAGTAGCGAGCCACGCGGTCGGCAAGCCTTTCGACCGGCGCGCGGCTGTGTTGTGCTTCGCCGACCATGCGGACGATTTGCGCGAGCAGGGTTTGCGGGCCCACTCGCTCGGCTCGCATCAGAAAGGCGCCATGGCCGTTGACCGTACCGCCCAGCACCTTGCTTCCCGTGTTCTTTTCGATCGGCAGCGGTTCCCCCGTCACCCAGGACTCGTCGACCGAGCTGCTGCCGTCCGTCACAACCCCATCGACGGGAATCTTTTCTCCGGGTCGCAGGCGAAGTAGATCGCCGGCCGCCACCTCTCCGAGCGGAATATCCACCTCCGTGCCATCGCCGCGGACCAGCCGCGCCGTGCGCGGTGAAAGGTTCAGCAGGGCGCGAACCGCGCCCGAAGTGCGCTCGCGCGCCCGTAATTCGAGCACCTGGCCGAGCAGAACCAGCGTCGTGATGGCCGCAGCCGCTTCGAAGTAAATCGGGACAGCACCGCGGGCATCGCGAAACGAACCAGGGAACGCGGTAGGAAACAGCACCGCCGCGACGCTATAGAAATATGCGCTTCCTGTGCCGAGGGCGATGAGCGTGAACATATTCGCGCTGCGGCTTTTCAGGGAAGTCCAGCCGCGCTTGAAGAACGGTGCGCCGCCCCAGAGGACCACCGGCGTGGCCAGAGCCAGTTCGATCCAGCCGATCGCATGCCCAGAAAACGAGCGCTCGAACCCCGAAATCGGGTGCTCCATCCCGAGAAACAGGATCGGCAGGGTCAGCACGAAGCAGGTCCAAAGCCGGATGGCCATCCACTCGAGTTCCGGATTTTCGATCTCCGGCGCGGTCGATCGCGGTTCGAGCGTCATGCCGCATTTCGGGCACGGGCCCGCATGATCCTGGCGCACCTCGGGGTCCATCGGGCAGATGTAAGTCGTTGTCGGAGTTCCGAGTTGCACGAAGGGAATCTGCGCTGTTTTCGCCTGGGGAGTCTTGCTGCTCAGATACGGTTCCGGCTGGGCCAAGAATTTCTTCGCGCATCCTTCGCCGCAAAAATAGTACTTCGTGCCGTTGTGCTCGACGCTCGCCGTTGCATGCACCGGCTCGACGGTCATTCCGCAGACCGGATCACGTTCCATGGTTACCCTCAGCGCGCGTGTAAACGAGTTCGAGAAATCGTCGTAGCGGGCTTTCGGCTTCTCTACGCGTGCCTTCGCGAATTGCCCTCCATGCCTCAGGGGCAAAGGGCAAAGATGATGGCGCAATAAAGCTCCGCGGGCAGGACCGATCGGCCACCTAAGGTTTGATTCCGCCCGCTTGACCCTCGATGCGGCGAAGGCGTTTCACGTTCGCCGACTTGACCTCGGCATCGATGGCCAGCCCTGCCTGGAATACCCCCGGGGGCATACTAGGGCCGCTGCTCGAGCACCGTCAAATGGGCCCGCGGCCGCCGGGGAAGCGGTCACCCAGGGGTGATTGAGCCGAAGCGAGCCGCCCAAATTTTCTGAATGCATTCGATCAGAGTTTCCTTTGCGCGGCGGGCGTTTTCGATTTGACGATTCGAATCGCTGCACGATACCCTTACGCCTCGATCCCGTCTCGGGATTGAAATCCGTCATTGAGCTGGGGCGCGACCCACGCGAGGAGATGCATGTCGAATAACGAGCTGCGTAATTTCTTGGCACTTTCCTATGAAGAGCTGGAAGAGCAAAACCTCAAGGCAAAGAAGCAGCGCCACGACCGCGTCGCCGCGCACAAGATTCAGGAAGAGCGCCTGAAATATCTCACCGACGAAAAGCGCATCAAGGCCGTGACCGTGCTGTTCAGCGACCTCGAGGGCCGCCTGCACATGCTCGATTACGACAAGAAATTCCTGCTCAAGGCCTATGAAAACCTGACCTTTGACGGCTCGTCGATTCGCGGCTTCACCGCCCAGCGGGAAAGCGACCTGCGCCTGACCATCGATTGGGCGGCTTTCTATTGGGCGCCCGCGGATGTTTTTGGACCCGGCAAGGTGCTGGTTTTCGGCAATGTGATTGACAAGGACGGGACCTCCTACCGCGCCGATACGCGCGGACTCCTGAAGCTCTTTGCCGAGAAGCTGAACAAGGATGACGGCTACACGCTGAACGCCGCCAACGAAATCGAAGGCTTCCTGTTCAAAGGCGTGGACGCCGAACGGCATTATCACGAAACCATGGGATTCGACTATGTCAATACGGGCGGCTATTTCCATTCCTTGCCCGGCGATCCGCTGCGTACCTTCATCGATACCACCGCCGAGGTGCAGCGCTCGATGGGATTCCAGAACGAGAAGGACCATCCGGAGGTCGCGCCGTCGCAGTTTGAAATCAACTATTCCTATGGCGAGGTAGTTGCCGCAGCCGACCAGATTCAGCTCTACAAGCTGATCTGCCGCCAGGTGGCCACGAACATGGGACTCAGTGCATCCTTCCTGCCCAAGCCCGTCGTGGGGGTGAACGGCAGTGGCATGCACACGAATCTGTCGATCAGCAAGGACGGCAAGAATCTCTTTTGGGATCCCAAGGGCGAAGAGAAGCTCAGCAAGCTCGGCTGGGCCTTCGTCGACCGCGTTCTCACACACGGCAACGACTTATGTCTGGTGATGAATTCGAGCGTCAACGCCTACCGCCGCCTCGATCCGCACTTCGAAGCGCCGAACCAGCTCAAGGCTTCGCCTGTCGATCGCGGCGCGATGATTCGCATTCCCATTGGCAACGAGCGCAGCATGCGCATCGAATTCCGCGCCGTGGCGCCCGACGCGAACCCCTATCTGGTCATGTACACGATTTTCAAGACGGGCATCGAGGGGGAAACCGCCAAGATCAAGAATCTGCGCCAAGCCGAGCGCTATCTGCCCGACAACATTTACACGGCGCTCGAGAACTTCCGCAACTCATCCTGGATGACGAAGGTTCTCGGCGACGAGGTGAGGGCCCGCTTTGCGGATTTGAAGCAAGCCTCGGCCGACCGCTGCCCGCGCTTGCTCGGCTCATTCGTCAAGCCGCCCGAGGTGCAGTACCACCACGAAGTCTACAACCAGTTCCTCTGGAACCTGTTTTAGACGGCCGCTTCGAGGAGGTTCCTGGTTTCTGAGGGGACGTGCTTTTGCCGCGCATGGCTTCTGTGCAAAATTAGCCGTTCATGTCCGAGGCCCGAATCACAGCCAGCGGTGGCCGCGTCGTTTTCACCTATGCCCCGTTTCGCAACTACGAGTTCGCCCGCTCGCTGATGGTGATCTCGCTCGAAATGCAGTCGGTGGCCGTCGGTTGGCAGGTATACGAAATCACGCGCAAGCCGCTGGCGCTGGGCATCACCGGCCTCGTGCAGTTCCTTCCAGGCGTCCTGCTCTTTCTTGTGGCCGGCCATGCCGCCGACAGCCTTCCCCGCCGCCGACTGCTGACCGCCTGCTACGTGGCCTTCGCGGCCTGTTCGGCGCTTCTGCTGACTATCGCCCTGCGCGGCAGCGAGCGCGTGTACCCGATCTATGGCGTCCTCGTCCTCGTCGGGGTAGTGCGCTCGTTCAGCGGGCCTGCGACTCGCGCCATCCTGCCCCAGCTCGTTCCCATCGAGCTCCTGCCGAGCGCTTTTGCCTGGCACGCCAGCATCTTTCAGACCGCGAGCATCCTCGGCCCAGCGCTCGGCGGCTTGATCTATGCGGCTTTTCGCGGGCCGGCCGCCGTTTACGCCACGGCAGCCGCAGCGGGCCTTGTGGCCGGCTTGGCCACGGTCGGAATCAGAATGACCGGGGCGGCGTCCGCGCGCGAGCCGGTGAGCTCACGCACCATTCTCGCCGGCCTTCGTTACATTTGGCACGAGAAGGTGATCCTCGGCTCAATCTCTCTCGACCTCGTTGCGGTGCTGCTGGGGGGAGCGGTCGCTCTGCTGCCCGTTTTCGCACGCGAAATCTTGCGCACCGGGCCCTGGGGGCTCGGAGTCTTGCGCAGCGCGCCTGGGGTAGGCGCGGCGATCATGGCCCTCGTGCTGGCCTACCGGCCGCTGCGCCGGCGGGCCGGAATGGCCATGCTCTGGTGTGTCGCAGGCTTTGGAGCGGCTACCGTGATCTTTGGTCTATCGCGCAGCCTGCTCGTTTCCGTGCTGTCCCTCGCACTCGTCGGGGCGACGGACATGGTCAGCGTCGTCGTGCGGGGCACGCTGATTCAGATCAAGACCCCGGACGAAATGCGCGGACGCGTCAACGCCGTGGATATGGTATTTATCGGCGCGTCGAACGAGCTCGGCGAGTTTGAATCGGGACTTACCGCCGAGTGGTTCGGCGCCGTTCCCGCCGTAATTCTCGGCGGTATTGGTGCAATTCTGGCGACCGCGCTCTGGGCCTGGTGGTTTCCTGCCCTGCGCCAGGCCGACCAACTCGTCGATCCGCGCGATAACCCGCGCCTCGGGACGCCAGTTGCCAAGCCGGACCAGGGCGTTCCGGGAGGTTGATTCCGAGCGGCAGGCCAGGAGGGGCGCCGTCTGGTTTCAGGCGTTCGATTCCAGGCTAGAGCGAATCTCCTGCCAGCGCTTCGGCCGTTTCTTCGCGTCGAGCACTTTCTTGCGCAGCCGAATCGACTTGGGGGTGACCTCTACGTACTCGTCATCCGCGATGAACTCGATGGCCTTTTCCAGTGTCATTTCCCGGGGCGGAATCAGCCGGATGGCCTCATCCGCGGTCGACGAACGCATATTGGTCAATTTCTTTTCTCTCGTGATGTTGACGTCCATGTCCGATTCGCGCGAATTCTCCCCGACGATCATTCCCTCGTACACTTCGACGCCCGGACCCAAGAACAGTTCGCCGCGCTCCTGGAGTCCCCAGATCGCGTAGGCGGTTGAGACCCCCGCGCGATCGGCCACCAGAGCACCGGTCGGTCGCATGGCCATCTCGCCCGTGTATTCGGTCCAGCCTTCCAGCAGGGAATGCAACAAGGCGGTTCCGCGCGTGTCGGTCAGCAGCTGACCGCGCAGCCCGATCAGCCCGCGGGACGGAATCTGAAACTCCATGCGCACGCGGCCGGAATTGTGGTTCACCATCTTGGCCATCTCGCCGCGGCGGCTGCCGATGGTCTCCAGGACAATGCCGATGAAGTTCTCCGGGCAGTCGACGACCAGCAGTTCGCGCGGTTCGAGCCTGCGCCCCTTTTCCTCGCGCACGACGATTTCCGGCTTGCCCACGGCGAGTTCGTACCCCTCGCGCCGCATCGTCTCGATCAGAATGGCGAGCTGCAGTTCGCCTCGTGCGAGCACCCGAAAGGCATCGGTCGAGCCGGTCGGCTCGACGCGCAGGGAGACGTTCGTCAGCAGTTCCCTGTCGAGCCGTGTGCGCAGATCGCGCGAGGTGACAAGCGGCCCCTCGCGTCCGGCGAAGGGAGAGGTGTTCACCGTAAAGATCATGGCCAGCGTGGGGTCGTCAATCGTGAGGGGCTCAAGCGGCGCTGGCTGGCCTATATCCGTGATGCTTTCGCCGATCTGGATTCCCTCGACGCCCGCCACGGCCACGATATCTCCGGGGGGCACTTCTTCCGCCTCGTCGCGTTCGAGTCCGCGGAAGGTGAAGAGCTTGGTGATGCGTGTCGGCTGGATCGTGCCGTCCAGCTTGGCGATGGCGACGTCCGCGCCGCGGCGCAGGGTGCCCTCGAAGACGCGCGCGATGGCGAGCCGTCCGAGGTAATCGCTGTAATCGAGGTTCGTCACCTGCACTTGCAGCGTGGCTGCCGGATTCCCGGAAGGCGCGGGAATCGCGGAGAGGATCGTCTCGAAGAGCGGTTCAAGATTGCGCGACCCGTCGCCCAGCTTGCCGTGTGCGATCCCCGCTCGCGCATTCGCGTACAGCACGGGAAAATCGAGTTGGTCTTCGAGCGCATCGAGATCGATGAACAAGTCGTAAATCTCGTTGAGCACCGCAGCCGGGCGCGCATCGGCCCGATCGATTTTGTTCAGCACGACCACCGGCGGCAAATGCGCCTGCAGCGCCTTTTGCAGCACGTAACGCGTCTGCGGCAGCGGCCCTTCGCTGGCATCGACCAGCAGCAGCACGCCATCCACCATGCGTAGCGCGCGTTCCACCTCGCCGCCAAAATCGCTGTGCCCCGGGGTATCGACAATATTGATCTTCGTACCGCGATAGGTGAGCGCGGTATTCTTGGACAGGATGGTGATGCCGCGCTCGCGCTCGAGTTCATTTGAGTCCAGCACGCGGCGCGGAACGTCCTGATTGTCGCGGAAGATCCCGCTCTGGTGCAGCATCGCGTCGACCAGCGTCGTCTTGCCGTGGTCCACGTGCGCAATGATGGCGATGTTCCGTATGCTCATTTCTTCGGCGATGCCGGGGTTTTTGTTCGGGCCGGCTGTTCCGCGCCCCGGCCTGCCCCTAGTTTAGACCGGATGGAATCACCCGCCGACCTCGCCCCAGCCTCCCGCGGCGGTCGGATCGAGCGTGGAAACCGCGCGGCCGGCGAGGCGGGATCTCTCGCCTGCTGCAAGAAAAAAGGGCTGCGACCGAGTCGCGCAGCCCCGCGGTTCCGAGTCCGGGATTTTTAGGAGCGACGAAGGCGTCTGTATCTTAGCACGCTGCTTCTCGGCCGGGCCGGTCGGAGCGGCTCCCGGCCTCGGCGGTGGGCCTGCCGAGCTCCTTCGAAAGGTAAATGAGCTGGCCGACATGATGATAGGCGTGCGCGGCGCAGCGAAACACAGCCGTGAAACGGTCCCGCGATTCCGGCTCGCGTTCAGCGGCATACGGCTTGGTCCAGTCCTCCGGCGTCTGTCGGCGAATCGTGTCGACCACCATCAGAATCGTGCGGTCAAAGTCGGCGAGCACCTGCTCCTTTGCTTTCTTCGCCGCATCGGTAAATTCGAGCGGCCGATTGCGAACGTAGCCCGTCCCCGCAATCCGCGCGCCGATGTAGTACTGGAGGTTCCCGGTGAGGTGCAGCAGGATGTGTCCGACGCTGTTCCCATAGGGATACGGTCGGGCCCAGATCTGCTCCGTCGTGAGGGGATCGACCCACTCGTGCACCCGCCCCCTGACCTCGTCGTAATATCCCGCCAGGGTTTCGGTGACTACGGCGGCCAGCTCGGCCATGTTTTGCCTCTCCAGAGGGCGTCCCGCGGAGGGGGAGCGACTAACGGGTGATTTCGTCGCGCTCGATTTTGCCGTCGCGAAGGCGAATGATGCGATGGGCGTGCGCGGCGATGTCGGATTCGTGCGTGACGAGAATGATCGTGTTGCCGCTTTGGTGTAACCGCGCGAAGAGAGCCATGATCTCCTCGCCCGTTTGCGAGTCGAGGTTGCCCGTGGGTTCATCGGCAAGCAGGATCGACGGGTTGTTGACGAGCGCGCGAGCGATGGCCACGCGCTGGCGCTGGCCGCCGGAAAGCTCGTTCGGCTTGTGCATCATGCGCGGAGCCAGGTCGACTTGCGCGAGCGCCTTCCTGGCGCGTTCGTCGCGCTCCTCCGCCGGCGTGCCGTTATAGATCATGGGCAGCTCGACGTTATGCAGCGCCGTGGCTCGCGGCAGCAGATTGAAGGTCTGAAAAACGAAGCCGATTTCCTTATTGCGGATGTAGGCGAGCTCATCGTCATCGAGCTGGCTGACCAACCGGCCGGCCAGCCAGTAATTCCCTCTGGTCGGCGTGTCCAGGCAGCCGATCAGGTTCATGAGCGTCGATTTTCCTGAGCCGGACGGGCCCATAATGGCCACATACTCGCCCTTGCGAATCTCGATGTTCACGCCGCGCAAGGCATGCACCTGCTCGGCGCCCATCTCGTAGTCCTTCCAGAGCTCGTCGGTCTTGATGACCACCCCGGAGGAGACCAGATCCTCACGGTAGTTCTGGTTCGCGGTGATTTCTTCGACGGATGTCGGCATTCAGTCCTCAGACAGGCCGGGTGCCCCTCCCCACCCCATTGTACCAGCCCGAACCACGGCACCGGCGAGCCGTCCGGGCGTCCAAAGCGCACTCCGAAATTAACTTGCCGACTGATCGTTCTTGGGCAGCGAGTTGTCGACTTTGATCGTGCCGCCGGGGTGGAGCGTGCGAAGCACCTTGTAGCTGCCGGTGACGATCTGATCGCCGTCCTTGAGGCCGCCGGTCACTTCGATGTCGGTCACGCCCGTGATGCCGGTTTCGACCGGCACAAACTCGGCCTTATTCCGGCGAATCACAAAAACACCCTGAATCTCCTTCTTCTCCGCGTTGCCGTCGGGCCTGCCCGCCGCCAAAGTCACATCGCCCTTTGGCCGCTTGGCTTCATCGAGATCTTCCTGCGTGCGGATGGCCAATGCCTGCAGCGGAATGGTGAGCACCGCGTTCCTGTGCGCGGTCTCAATTTTCGCCGTGCAGGACAACCCGGGGCGAAGCGAGGTCGGCGGGTTGTCCAAGGTAACCACGACTTTAAAGTCCCGAGCCTCCTGCGTATTCGCGGTGGTCTGTTCGGTGGCGGCCTGCCCGGAGGAGCGCAGAATGGCAAGCTCGCCGACCTCCGTGACGCGGCCTTTGAACGTCCGTCCGGGCAGCGCGTCGATCACTACGTCGGCCGGTTCGCCGTCGCGAACGTTCGAGATGTCTGTCTCGTCGACCTTCACCTCGGAGGTAACGATGCTCATGTCCGAGATGGTCATCAGGAAGCTGCCCTCGGCGTTCTGGATGCCGGGCACGACATTCTCACCGACCCGAACGGCGATAAAGCTGACAATGCCGTCGATGGGCGCGTGATAAACCGTCTTGCGCAGAACGTCCTCCTGGTGGGTGAGTACGGCGCGGGCCTGCTGTGCCATCAGGCTCGATTGGTCCCGAGCCGCGCGCGTTTGGTCGACCTGCGCTTTGGCCGCGTTCAGTGCGGCGATGGCGCTGTTGTAGGTCGCGTGCGCGGCATCGTAATCGGATTTCGCAATCAACTCCTCCCGATAGAGGGACTGGGAGCGCTGCCAATCGAGTTTGGCTTTGTCGAGATCGGACTGGCGTTGCGAGAGGGTGGCTAGCGCCGCGTCATAATTTGCGGCCGCCGCTTTCATGGCGGCCTCCGAGCCTTCGACCGTATCAATTTGAGCCTGCACGTCCGCACCGGGCTGCACGCTCTCCAGGCGAAGCAAGACGTCGCCCCTGCGAACGTGGTCGCCTTCCTTGACTACAATCTCCGTGATCTTGCCGAAGCCCTCGCCCAGCACATTCGTGTAATTCTTCGGTCGAATCTCACCCGAAGCCGTCACGATCGAGGTCAAGTCCTGGCGCACAACCTGACCCGTCTGGACGGTGACCACGCCCTTGTTGACCTCGTAGACGCTGGTCAACACCATGGTGCCCAGCACCACGACCGCGCCAACGCCAATCGCGACCCTTCGCCCCGTTTTCATTTATCCGCAGTCCTTGCCGGCTCGCGTTTGCGCGCCGCCCCTCGCTCCCTCTCGATAGTGGATACGTTCAGCCGGGTCAGAATGTTTCGGGTTCGACCCTGACCCCTAGGGATCGACGCAGAGCGACCGAAAAAGAGAGGGGGAAAATGCCTGCTGACTCCAGACCCTCGCCATCCCGGCGACGGAAGACTCCGCCACCGCGTTTTAAAAAGACCCCACCCTGCGTTTCCGGCGATCCTGATTGTAAATCGGATTCCGCAACTTGGAAACCGAATCGTTTGGGGAAGCCCCCGCGAGCCACATACGACAGACGTGGTAGGAGGCCCGCAGAAGGGTTCGCCTCCCCCTCGGCGGGTGCAGAACGGCCGGCCCGAGGCAACCTCTTTTCACTTTCTGAGGTTCTTAGCCTTCATAATGGCGCGGGGGGCATGGTGCGTCGAGGCGACGAAAGCTCGTTGACCTGTTCCCGAGGACGGGCTAAGATTTGGTACCATCCGGGCAGGTGACACATGAACCGGTCGGTCAAGATCGTGGTATGCGTTGTCGCGGCGGCGGCTTTCCTGTTTGTCCCGCTTCTGGGCGCCAGAATTCCTCAGCAGGATCAGGATCAGAACAAGCAGCAATCCAAGCCGGAAGACAAGAAGACAGAAAAGGAGCGCAAGAGGAAGGAGAAAGACCTCTTCAACGAACTCGATACGCAGTATAAGAAGTGGCTCAACGAGGACGTTGTCTATATCATCACTCCGGAGGAGCGCAGCGCCTTTCTTCACCTGTCGACAAACGAGGAACGAGAATCGTTTATCGAGAATTTCTGGGCGCGCCGCAATCCCGATCCCGATTCCCCCGAAAACACCTTCAAGGAAGAGCACTATCGCCGCATCGCCTACGCGAACGAGCACTACGCCTCCGGTATTCCGGGATGGAAGACCGATCGCGGCCGCATCTACATCATGTGGGGCCCGCCCGATGAGACGGATTCGCATCCGAGCGGCGGCACCTACGAACGCCCGCCCGAAGAAGGTGGCGGAGAGACCACGACCTATCCATTCGAGGATTGGCGCTATCGCTACCTGGAAGGTATCGGCGAGAACGTGATCATCGAGTTCGTCGATCCCACCATGACCGGCGAGTATCACCTCACCATGGATCCCAGCGAAAAGGACGCTTTGACCTATGTCCCGGGCGCGGGATTGACCATGGCCGAAGAGATGGGTCTGGCCAACAAGACGCAGCGGTTCCAGAATACCGACGGAACGCATATGGCCGAATCTTTGGGCGGTCAGCCGGAGTCCTACAACGAGTTTGAACGCCTGAACCTGTACGCGAAAATTCAGCAGGCCCCGCCCGTGAAATTCAAGGACCTCGAGGCTGTGGTTACCTCTCGCCTGGTCAAGGATCAGGTCTCGTTCCGGTATCGGTTCGATTTTCTGCGCATTACTTCCGACACGGTTTTGGTTCCCATCACCGTACAGATTCCCACTCGTCAGTTAAGCTTTGTCGAGAAGGACGGCGTCGATACCGCGACTCTCAACCTGTTCGCGCGAATCACCAGCCTCAGCGGACGAATCGTGCAGACTTTCGAAGATACGCTCACCGATCGCGTTCCAGCATCGATTCTGCAGCAATCGCTTGCCACCTCGCAGATTTATCAGAAGGCCATACCACTCAGCCCTGGTCTCTACCGGCTGGATATCGTGGTGAAGGACACGACCAGCCAAAACGTCGGCGTTAAGAATGAAAGACTTGCTGTGCCGCAGTTCCACGATGACGAACTCAGTTCGAGCTCCCTGATTCTCGCCGACGAGATCAACCCCGTCTCGGCCAAAGACATCGGGCTCGGCCAATTCGTGCTCGGCGACGTGAAAGTGCGTCCGAAGCTCGACGAGGTGTTCACTTCGGATCAACCCATGGGTGTTTTCCTCCAGGTGTACAACTTGAAAGTCGATGACAAGACGCACAAGCCGGACGCCTCAGTCCAATTCCGCGTGCTCAAGGACAAAGATCCGAATCCGATCAAGGTCTACAATCTGCCTGCGAGCGAGATACCCCAACACGGCGAAGAACTGACGCTCGAAGACCGGGTTCCCCTCAATTCGCTCGCGCCGGGCAAGTACAAACTGGAAATTGCCATTACCGATAACCTGGCCAAACAGACGATAACGCCCTATCAGGAATTCACGGTGAAGGCCGCGCCCGCTGCTAGTCAGGCTCCGCAAGGGAGGTAACGCAGCTTGAATCGGAGATCTCTTCGCGCGCTGCTCTTATGGAGCGTCGGAGTTCTCTGTGTCCCCGCCGCATTTGCGCAGGCCGAAGGGAAGATCACGGGCGTCGTTGTCGACGGAAAAGGCACGCCACAAATGGGCGCGACGGTCCTGATCGCTTCCGAGCTTCCGCTCGGTCCAGCGTCGTTTAGTCTGCTGACCAACGGTCGCGGCCGATTTGCGAGCGAGGTATTGTCGTCCGGCAGCTACACCGTGAAGGTTACCTTGGCCGGCTTCTTACCCGCTATGGAGCAGCACGTGCGCGTCAGCGGCGATCATGTGACCCTGCTTCAGGTCGTGCTCGGTTCCGTGTTCTCCTCCTTTGGGCAGCTGCGCCGCCAAACCGACCTGCCGTCGTCTTCCGATGACTGGAGCTGGGTCCTGAAATCGTCGCCCGACACGCGCTCGGTCCTGCGTTGGACGGAAGGTCCCTCGCTCGACGAACTCGAAACGAGCGCAAGCGACGCCCCGGCGCAGAAGCACGAGGACCATCTCGCTATGGCGCTCACCTCGGGCGGCAGTCACCCGGGCTCGATTGGGACTGCAGCCGATTCGCCGGCAACCACCTTCGTCTATGACATGGGCGTCGGTCAAACCGCGCGATTGCTCATGGCTGGACAGTTAAGCTATGGTTCAGCGAGTCCGGCGGGCGGGTTCTTTGCCGAATGGCTGCCATCGGGCGCGGCCGAGGGCGGTCGCTCTATGCAGTTCGAGGCCCGGGAAGCCCAGATCGGGCCGCTGGGGCCGATTTTTCGCGGCATGCGCGTGTCGGACTCCGAGAAGTTCGCGCTCACCGACCGCGCCGACGTCGAATACGGCGCGGAATTCGTTGCCGCGGGGTTTGCGGGCACGACGCAAGCCCTGCGTCCACACGTGAAGACAACCGTGCACGTGACCCCGACCTGGATTCTGTCGCTCATCGCTGCCGCTGAATCACCTGAGCAAACACCTGGCGAAAGCCCGCTCCAGTCCGCGCTGAACAATGTCGACGATTTCCCCATGTTGCTGATGCGTGCCGGACGGCCCGTGCTTGAGAACGGCTGGCATGAGGAGCTCGCCTTCACGCGCGCGCTCACGAAGGATGCCGAGCTTTCTGCTGCGGTATTCCACGACGAGTCGACCCATACCGGCTTGGTCGGGCATGGGATGATCAGTCGGCCCGGCTTTCTCGAGGACTATTTGTCCGACGCATTCGCTTATGACGGAGGGGATTCAGCTTCGGGCGGCGTGCGCGTGGCCTATCATGAGAGATTCAGCGACAAGATGACCACCACACTTGTGTACGCCTACGGCGGGGCTCTGGCGCCCAACGACGTCGAGAGTGCTGTGTTGCGCGACGAGCTGTCCACGCAATACCGGCACAGTGTGGCGGCGCGAATCGCCACCACACTCCCCAGGGTCGGTACGCAGATCAGCGCGGGCTACAAGTGGATCAACGGATCGGCCGTATCGCAGGTTGACAGCTACGGCGAGTCCCTGTACGGTCTGGACCCCTATCTCAGCATGGAAGTCCGCCAGCCCCTTCCAAGATCCCTGCCCTGCCATATGGAGGTTGTCGCCGATGCCGGAAACCTTCTGGCGCAGGGCTACGTTCCCCTCTCGACGAGCGACGGTCATGTGGTTCTGGTTCCTTCCTATCGATTCTTCCGGGGTGGGTTGAGCGTCCAGTTCTGACGATTTGGGCGCCTACCGGATTTAGGAACATGCCTTCCATAAACAGGATCGAAGACTTTCGAGCTTCCGGCCATTCGACCGAAGTGTCTGGAATGAATGGAGATACGCCACCGAGAAAGGGAGGCTTGCTGGAAACAGACGTGCTCGCATATTCAGGATCTAAGGGTGTAGGTGCTCGAGCGATGACCGACAGCCTCCGCATGCGCCTGGGAGCAGTGGTGCTGGCCCTGTTGACGCTGACGGTGATCGTTTTCGCCGTCCTCAACTTCCAGCAAAATTCGCGCGTGCTGCTGCCCGATGACGGGGCAACGTGGCTGGATACGCCCCAGGGCGTCGTGGCCTGGCACATCGCGCCTGAATCGTCCGCAGCCAAGGCCGGGATTGAAAAGGGGGACCTTCTTGAATCGATCCGCGGGCAGCTGGTTCGTCGCGGCAGCGATGTTCCGCGCCTCTTGTGGCGTGCGGGGTTGTGGTCGGAAGTGCCCTACGGGATTCGCCGCGGCAGCCAAACGTTCACCGTCGCGGTCATCACTGTTCCGCGGGAGAATCCGAGATCGGTCGATCTGCGCCTAACCGCGCTCCTCTATCTGTTTATTGGGCTTTTCATTTTCGTGCGCCGCTGGAGCGCCCCGCGCGCGGTCCACTTCTACATCTTCTGCCTGGTCTCCTTCGTCCTCTATAGCTTCCATTACACGGGCAAAACGGACGCCCTCGGGCACTGGTCGGTATTCGACCAGGAGATCTATTGGGCGCAGACAGTCGCTTGGCTGCTGCAGCCCGCCTTGCTGGTCCATTTCGCGCTCGTCTTTCCGCAGCGCCGCAAGCGGCTTCTATCCCTCGTTGGGGCCGTCTATCTCATCCCGGCCATGCTGCTCGCGATTCACATTTCCGTGGCCAAAGGGTGGTTTGGATTTGCCCCCTGGCTCGGGGCTCGCACGACTCTCGACCAATACGAGACGGCTTACCTCGGGTTCTATTTCTTAGCTGCAGGCGGAATCTTCCTGCGCAGCTACCTGCGTGCGCCTACGGGAATGCTCCGGCAGCAGCTCAAATGGGTGACCGCCGGAACGCTGGTGGGCATTTTGCCGTTCCTCGGCGGCTACGTTGCGCCCTATTTGGCGCTCGACGGATTCGTGCCCCCCTGGGCCAAGCTGTTCGTCTTCTCCCTGGCCCTGATCCCGCTTTGCTTCGGCTATGCCGTCATCCGCTATCGGCTGATGGACGTGGACATCATCTTCAAGCGCGGGTTGGCCTACACCTTCGCGACCGCCGGCGTGGTGGGCGTTTATTTCGGGATCATCGCCCTGATCGGCGTCCTCTTCCACACCAAACTGACCGCCGCGGGTCCGGCGGGCGAGGTCATCGCCATTGTCGCCGCCGCCTTTCTGTTTCAGCCCATTCGCGACTGGGTGCAAGCGCGTTTGGACCGCTTCTTTTATCGTGATCGCTTGAACTACCGCCGCACGCTGATCGAATTCGGCCGCACGCTCACGAATGAAGTTCGCCTCGAGCCGCTGCTAGGTTCCGTTCTCGACCGGATTTCGCAAACTCTGCTGGTCGACCGGCTGGCGATTTTTCTTGAGCCTCCCTCTGGGCCGGGCCGGTTCGCCATTTCACGGTCGAGGAGTCTTGATGCGGCAGAGAATTTGGACTTGAGTTTCCTTGATCCCGGCCGCCCTGCGCTCGAGCGCGGCTGCCTGTTCTATGAATCGGCTCGCGCCGCCACGGAGGAAACCGACTCGGCGCGGCGCACGATCGAACGCCTCAATTTGAATTACTTCATTCCCTGCCGCTTTCACGATCGCACGGTGGCCATCCTCGGGCTGGGCAAGACGATCGACGGTGATTTCCTCTCGAGCGAGGACCTTGAGCTCCTCTTCACCATCGCTGGATACGTCGCCATCGCCATCGAGAACGCTCGCTTGTATGAGTCGCTCGAACAGAAGGCCCTGCAAATCGAACGGCTCAAAGATTTCAACGAAAACATCGTCGAATCGCTCAAAATCGGCGTGGTCACGGTCGACCTCGACGACCGGGTCGAATCCTGGAATCCGCAGCTCGAGCATCTTCTTGGGGTCGATCGCCTCGAGGCCATTGGCCGCAGCCTCGCGGACGTTTTCCCCGCCGACCTTGCCGCGGAAATCCTGGCCCAACCGGCCGGCGGAAACGTCGCCGGAATCTACAAGTTCCACTTGAGCACGCGCGGCGGACGCCATCTGGTGGTGAATGCTTCGATCGCTCCGCTGGTCGGAAAAGACGGCGCGCGGCTGGGAAGATTGATCCTCCTAGACGACATCACCCAGCGCGTCCGGCTGGAAGAGCAGATGGTGCAGACCGAGAAGCTCACCTCTCTCGGCCTGCTGGCCGCGGGCGTGGCCCACGAGGTCAATACGCCGCTGGCCGTCATTTCCAATTACATCCAGATGCTGGCTAAACAGATGGCGGTCGACGACCCGCGGCAGAAGACCATCGACCGCATCGTCAAGCAAACCTTCCGGGCCAGCGAGATTGTCAACAATCTGCTGAACTTCTCGCGCACCGGTGGGCTGGACTTCCGGGAAGTGAACCTCAACGCGCTGCTCGAGGAAACGCTCACCCTCGTGCAGCATCCGTTCCGCACGGCGCGCGTGAATGTGATCCGCTCGTATAGCAAGAACTTGCCGAGCGTACTCGGCTCAACCACTCGTTTGCAGCAGGTCTTTCTCAATCTGTTCATGAACGCACGCGACGCCATGCCCTCGGGCGGCATGCTCGAGGTCCGTACGGGGGCGCATAACGGTTCGGTCGAGGTTGAGGTTACCGACACGGGCGCGGGGATTGCCGAGGAATGCCTGAATCGGATTTTCGATCCCTTCTTCACGACCAAGAGCTCCGGCAAAGGCACCGGGCTTGGTCTTTCAGTGAGCTACGGTATCATTAAGGAGCACGCCGGCAAGGTCGATGTGCGCTCGACGCCCGGACAGGGAACATCCTTCCGGCTCGAATTTCCCGTAGCGAGGAAAGCCGCGGTCCATGCCTAGAGGTTCCATCTTAGTCGTAGACGACGAAGCGGAGATTCGCGAGGGACTCGAAGCCCTGCTTACGTCTGAGAATTTTGAGGTGGCGCTCGCCGAAACCGGCGAATCGGGCCTGCGCAAACTCGAAGAGAAACCCTTCGACTTGATGCTCCTGGACGTCAGCCTCCCGGACGCCAATGGCGTCGAGCTGCTCGGTGAAGTGCGCCGGCGCGACCCGCATCTTGCCGTGATCCTCATCACCGCGTTTGGGTCGATTGACATGGCTCGCACCGCGTTCAAGAGCGGCGCGCAGGATTACATCACCAAACCGTGGTCGAACGATGAACTGGTGGCCCAGGTGTCTCTGGCCGTCGAAGGGCGGCGCTTGCGCGAGGAGAACGTCCAGCTCAAGCGCGCTCTGAAGCAGCGCTACAACTTTCCCAATATCGCGGGCAAGAGCGAAAAAATGCTGGCCGTCCTCGACCTGGTCGGCCAAGTCGCGCCCTCCCGTTCGACGGTCTTGATCCAGGGCGAAAGCGGAACGGGCAAGGAGCTGATCGCCAAGGCCATTCATTCCGCCTCGCCGCGGGCCGAAAAGGCCTTTATCCCCGTGAATACCGGGTCGATTCCCGTGGACCTGCTCGAATCGCAGCTCTTTGGCCATGTCAAGGGTGCGTTCACCAGTGCCATTGCCTCGAAAAAAGGTCTGTTCGAAGTGGCTGACCAGGGAACCATCTTTTTTGACGAGATTTCGACCGTCAGCCCGGAAACTCAGGCCAAGCTCCTGCGCGTCATCCAGGAACGCGAGTTCATGCGCTTGGGCGCCACGGAGACCATCAAGGTGGACGTGCGCATCCTGGCCGCTTCGAACGAGGACTTGTACAAGCTCGTGCGCGAGGGCCGTTTCCGGGAGGATCTCTACCACCGCCTCAACGTGATCGCCCTCGAGCTGCCGCCCCTGCGCGAGCGCAAGGAAGATATCCCGCTGCTCGTCGAACGCTTCCTCGAGCAATTCTGCCGCGAAAACTCAAAGCCTTCGCGCCTCTTCACACATGCCGCTATGCGGCTCCTGATGGATTACGAATGGCCGGGCAACGTTCGCGAGCTCGAGAACACCGTCGAACGCGCCGTCGTTCTCTCGACGGGCGAATCGCTGGACGTCGAGCTGCTGCCCGAGAGTGTCCGCACGCGTGAGATCGTCAAGGGTGTGCGCCTGCAGCTGGCCGAATTCCTGCCGCCCATGCCGGGGGAAGCCGGTCCGCACACCGCCGTTCCCGCCCCTTCGCTGTTCGAAATTGTCGAGGAAATCGAGCGGCGCCTGATCGTCGACATGCTCGAGCGCACGAATTGGAATCAAACGGAAGCCGCCGAACGCTTCCAGGTTCCCCTCTCCACGCTCAACCAGAAAATCAAGCGCCTCGGCATCGAAACCCGTCGCCGTCCGGCGGGCGCAGTCCGCGGCATGGCCGCCAGCTTCAGCGAAGATCCCGCCGAATTCCCGGCCGGCAAGTAAGCCCTCGCTAGACCCCAGTAGCCCTCATACACTCGTATACGTAAGCAAAACGATACTAGTGTGCGGAAAGAGATACTACGACCTTCCCGAGTACTATCGTTTGTTCCAGCCGCCCTTGCAAAAATGACCTCTACCCTGCAGGGACCTGGCCAGGAAAAGCTCGGAGCGCGCCTATCGGCACAGTTCTCGTGCTGGCGGAAGAGGCTTGAGTTGAGTTTTGGGGGTCGTATTCGAGCACTGCCTTCGCGCAACAGATTGATCGTCCTCGCCTGTGCGCTGGTTCTTGTTCATGCCGGGGTGCTGGGGCTTGCAAGGCACACGCCGCTTGAGTCTCATCTTTCCGAACTCATCCAGACGGCCCTGGACGCCCTGTGTCTGCTGGCCTGCGTGCGGGCTTCGGGCCGATCTCGGCGATTCGCACGATCGTTTTGGGGGCTGGCTGCTCTGTCTTTCTCAATCCTCGTCATCGCGCAGATCACCGCCATTGTCATTGCCCTGACGCATCCCGAGAGCGCGAATGGTCAGTTCACAGAGGCTCTCTTTCTGTTTTGGTTCGGCCCTCTCAGCGTGGCTTTGTTTGTGGATCCGGACTCGGAAGCCAAAACACTGAACGGTTTGATCGTTCTCGATGTGATCCAAGCGATTCTTTTTTGGCTTGCCGTCTACCTCTACTTTTCCTACTTGATGCCCGGACAGCCTTCCGGAACGGATTTGATCCACTCTGCCTGGAACCGTTCCCTGATCTACAACGGTGTGCTGGTCGGAGCGTTCCTGCTCCGCTCGGTCTTGAGCAACTCGACGACGGTGCGCTCGCTCTTTGGAAGATTCGGAGTCTTTCTGTTCCTGTCGAGCCTGGCGGACTTGTATTTCAGCTATCCAGGAATGAACTTTGACTCGGGCGACTGGTACGACCTGGTCTGGAGTTCGCTGCTCCTGCTCCCCATCGCCATGGCTGACGGTTGGAGAGAGCCGGACGCATCGGGCGCACCCCTAGCGGCGACGCAAATACGAGATTCTCTCGGTCGCTACATGTCGCCCTTAATTTACTCGCTTCTTGTCTTCATCCTGTGTGTTCAGATCGCCCGCGAGCATCTCTCACTGGCCTCGATCCTTGTGCTGACATCTTTCCTGTGTTCGAGCGGCCGAATGTTCATCGTGCAGCGCCAGCAGGAACGCACCGAAGGAGAACTTCGCCAGCGCGAGACACAATATCGAAGGCTCATTGAGAACATGCCGGAAGTCGTATGGACAGCCGATGAACACGGGAACTTCCTGCTGATCAGCGAAAGAATCGCCAGCCTGTTCGGCTATACGCCGGAGGAGGTCTATGGCGAGGGCCACCGGCTCTGGTTCGGGCGCCTGCATCCGGAGGACCGCGAGCGCGTGCGCGAAGCGTATGCCCAACTGCTTTCTGAGAATCGCCCCTTTGATGTCGAGTACCGCATGCAGCACCGCGACGGGCACTGGATGCACTGGCACGACCGGGCCGTGGCGACGGAACAGAGGGAAGGCAAGCGATACGCGGAAGGCTTGCTCTCTGACATCACCGAACGCAAACGACTCGAAGAGCAATTTCGGCAAGCGCAAAAAATGGAGGCCATCGGCCAGCTGGCCGGCGGTGTGGCTCACGACTTCAATAATCTCCTTATGGTCATCCAAGGAAACGCCGACGTAATGCGGGACCGCCTGAGCGGTGGCCATCTGGAGTCGAAGAATCTGGAAGAAATCCGGAAAGCCGCGGCGAGAGCCGCTTCCTTAACGCGTCAACTGCTGGCCTTCAGTCGCATGCAGGTGCTCAATCCGAAGATCTTGAATATGAATACCATCGTCGATGAGACCGGAAGGATGTTGCGGCGTCTCATCGGCGAGCATATCGAACTCAGAATCGTGCCCGGTCCGGGTGCGATGAATGTAAAAGCGGATCAGGGCCAGATCGAGCAGGTTCTCCTGAACTTGGCCGTGAATGCCCGCGATGCCATGCCCAAAGGAGGCCGCTTGACCATCGAAACCTCCGTCGTTCAGGTGGACGAGCGCTATTCTCACCAACATCACGCCTTGCGGCGCGGGGCATACGTGTTGCTGACCGTCTCGGACACCGGCATTGGAATGGACGCAGAGACCCAAGCCCGTATTTTTGAACCGTTCTACACCACCAAGCAGCTGGGCAAGGGCACCGGTCTCGGCCTGGCGATCGCGTACGGTGTGGTCAAGCAAACTGGCGGCTGGATTTGGGTTTACAGCGAGCCGGGACAAGGAACGGCGTTCAAGGTCTACCTTCCGCAAGTCCATGAGACAGCGACGCAAGCCGAACAGCACGGCCCCCGTCCCCCCCTTCCGCGGGGCACCGAGACGGTGCTGCTCGCCGAGGACCAGGAGAGCATTCGAGACTTGATTCGCGAATCGCTGACGAGCCAGGGCTACAAAGTGTTGGTGGCAAACGATGGTCTCGAGGCACTGCAAATCGCCGAACGCTACAAAGAGTCGATCGATCTTCTGATAACCGATGTTGTGATGCCCAAAATGGGCGGTTATGAATTGGCCAAGCGCCTGTTGCCCGGGCGTCCGGAAACACGAACGCTTTTCATATCCGGCTACTTAGAACACCGCAACGGAGAGGATCGTGATCCCGGCCTCCCGTCAGTCCGTCTCCAAAAGCCGTTTTCGATGAATACGCTCGTGCTGAAGGTGCGCGAAGCGCTCGAGGCACCGAGCATGCCATCTGGACCTCAGGAACCGGTGGGCAGCCTTTGACCTGTCCGGGATCAAACCAAGCGTTATTCATGGTGCAGGGCCACCAAAGGGGCTACGCGTGCGGCGCGGCGCGCCGGAAGGTAGCAGGCCAGCAGGGCGACAGCCGCGAGCAGAGCGGCGGCGCTGGCGAGTGTCCACGGGTCGTCGGGCCGGACTCCAAATATGAGGTCGTGCGCCAGACGCGTTGCGCCGAGCGACAGCGCGATGCCGATTCCCAGACCAAGACCGACCAGTTTCATCCCTTGATTTAGGACCATGCGCGAAATGTCGCCGGGCTTTGCCCCCAGAGCCATGCGAATGCCGATTTCATGCGTTCTGCGCGAGACGGCGTAGGAGATCGTGCCATACAGACCAATGGTGGCCAGCCCGAGGGCGAGGAACCCGAAGAATGTGGAGGGCTCGGCGAACAGCCGTTCCTCGACCAGCGCTTCGCCAAGTTGCGCGGCTTCCGTCCTTACATTCATCAATCTCCGGTGCGGAGCCCGTCCTACGCAACGCCCGCTTTCGAGAGCCTCCTGCCCGCAGGCGGACAGTCGAAAGAGGCCCGATTCCCCCTCCGCCGGGTGTCGAAGTTCAGGGAGGCTAGCGCGCTTGAAGGGTGCGACCAGCCCGGACAAGGGCTGCTGTTCATTCTTACCCGGCGAGCGGCTGCCCGGCAATCCCTTCGAGGATTTTGCAGGGGGCAAACTGCGGCGCGACGAGCGCCGATGGCGGGATGAGCAGGGTCTGTTCGATCGCAAAACGACCGGACAGGACCGCATGCGCCACGCCGTCGGTGAAAACGATCCAGGTGGCCATGGGCGGAAATTCCAGACGAACTTTTGGCCAATTCGTCTGAAACTCGCCGCTCTCCTTCAGATAATCGTGGAACCGCAGCATGAACATGTCATACGGCGTGCGGCCGGGAACGCCAAAGCCGAGCTTGGCGCCCCAGCCGTGGACCGTGCGAGTGAGGAAGCTTTCTTCCTCGGCGATCTGGCGCAATCCGGCGCGCTCGGCATGTGCCCTGGCCACGGCCGCGAAATCCTCGGTCGTATTCCATACGCGCGGCTTCTCGGGATTCAGATTGGTGAAGATGCGCAGGATGCGTCCGCCGCGCGTGGGCCGGCTCGGGAAGGCATCCACGTGCAGCAGATCGTTCCGCTTATGCAAGGGCAGCGAGCGCCGCTCTTCCTCGATCGGGCGAAAACTTGCGAAATCAAGCGTCCAGTGTTCGGCATAGGGCATGAGAAATCGGGTGGCGAACTCGAGAACCCGCCTGCAGTAGTCGCGAAAAATCGCATGGATGCGCGCGATCTTCTCCGCTTCGCCGGAGATCCCGCGCAGGAGGTCTTCCTCGGGACGATAGGAAACGTTCTTGTGCAGGCGCAGGTCGGTCCATTGCTGCTTGAGCAGGAACTCGCGATCAGGAGGGGGAAAAGGAAAGGGCGGCTCGCGAAAAAAAAGAATGCGTCCGCGTTCGAGCAACTCGCAGTAGGCCCGCGCGCGTTCGCTCTGCTGCTGGCTGCCAACCCAGCCGCAGCCGTCCTTGTAATCCTCAACGACAATCCACGGCAAATTCGGCATTCGTCTGTCTCTGAACCCGCGTGACCTGCCTCGGAGACATGCGCGCAGGTCCCGAGAAAATATACCGCAGACGGGCGAAGCGGGACAATTTGGCAGGGGCCCAGGGTTCGGCGAGTTCCCGGGGAGCGGAAGTCCGGCTTCGCGTCTTGCTCAGCCGGGGTTTTCGCCTCGCTGGTAGCCGCGGGGCAGCAGCGTAGTCGAAAGATCGAGCCCGGACAAGTCGACGCCCTGGAGATCGGTCTCGCGAAGGATGGTTGTCGTCAAGTTTGCTCCGGTCAAATCGATTCCGCGAACCTGCGCGTCTCGCAGATTTGCCGCCGATAAATCGGCGCCCCGCAAAATGGCCCCGCGCAAATCGGAGCGAAAGAGTTCGGCGCCGCCGGCCCGCGACTCGCTCAAATCCGCGCCGTTCAGGTTTGTCTCGGTCAAGTCGGCTTTGCGCAGGTCAGACCTGTGCAGTCGCGCGTTGCTCAAATCCGCGGAAACAAGCCTTGCCTCGCGAAAACTCGCGCCGTCCAGCGTGGCCCCGTGGAAATTCGCGTAGGCCAGATTCATGCCGGAGAAATCGATGCGCGACAATTCCGCTCCGGAGAGATCGGCGCGCACGCCGGTTTCCTGGCCTTCGACAAATCGCAGATGGGCAGCGAGGATGTCGGAAATTCGTTGGCCATGGTGCCGAACCGAACGAGGAGAGCGCAGTCCGGGCGATTTGAGAAATCCGAGGATGCCCATGTTTGTTCTGGGGTGTCCGCGAAGCATTCTGGCGGACCAGGTATTCTAACTGAATTTGCTGCCGAATTGGCCGCCCAATCGATCCTCCCGCTCGAAGAGGCCTCCGACTTTGCGCTGTGGTAAGGTAGCAGCATGGGAGGGCTGAGGGCCATCGAGGGCCGAACGGGCGGCGCCGCCGCTGTGGCGCTGGCCCTCTTGCTCCTGTGCGGAGGGCTGGTTCCCGCCCGTCCGGTTGGTGCCGGATCGCAGGAGGGATCGGAAACGGTTCGGGAGGAGGTCGTTGCAAATCTCAATGCGGGCCGCGTGATCGTGGCGGTCGTAAAAGATGCCATCATCGTGGGCACCATCGAAAATCCCATCGAGGCGGAGACGCGCCCTCCCATTCCAGTCGAGCTGAGCTCGGAGCGCATGGTGGTCACCTTAGGGGCCATCGACTGGTTCTCGCCATCCTCGAATCTGGATCTTGCCCGCATCGACCTCGAGTTGCCGCATCTGCGCGGCCACCTGGTTGCAAGTGGACCTCATTTGAGCCAGACGGAAGCTGGCAGTGAGGCTTCCGATATCGAGGATGTCGGCCAGGGCGTGATGGAGAGGCTGAACGAAGTGGCGCACGGTCTGAGCAACAAGATCGATTTGCCGTCGGGCGAACCGCTGGCCGAGTTGGTTGTGGCCGATTACCTCACCGGCTACGGCCCCGAGGTCTGGGAGCTAACCTACGACCTCGAGCAGGAACAGCAGAAGGGCGATTACTGGGACACGCGGGTCCTGCGGCCCAAATACCTGCAGTTCTGGCCTCCGGAAAAGGGCCAGCCGCACACGTTGATGGAGTTCTCTTATCCCCCTGGGGATGCCGCGCCCAGCCTGCTCGAGCTGTTGCGGCAACGGGATCCCCGCCTACAAGGTGTGATGGCCGCCATGGCTCAGGTGGCCAACGAGTTCCTCTCCGGGGACAGCAAGAAGATCCATGCGCAAGAAGGTATTCAGTTCCTTCGTGCGGCGCTCGCCGCCCTCACGCCGCCGAAAGCCCGGGAAACTTTCGCCACCATCGGGCCGGAGACCGGCTTTGCCTGGATTCTTCCTCCTCCTCCCGAGCCCCAAAGGCCCGGCCAGGCCGCGCGCCCGCAGGAGAGGCCCGAGGGTGCGCCTTCCTTGATCAAGCACCCCGACTGAAGCTGCTCTCGAATTCGTGAGTCGCCTTCCAAAGAATGTAGGAGAAACGGGAGGAGATTCTAAGAAACTGGATGTGGGAGTGTTTAGACCGCGTTTCCTGTCGGCTAAGTCATGTAAATACAGCAGTCGCCGTAGGGTCCTGGCCGTCGAACAGGGTGGCAATCCGCGTGCAAATCAAGTAGAACGGCTGTCTCTTATCCCGGGGTGGGCCGGTTTCGCCGCGCCGAAGCCGGAATCTTGGGGGTAGAGCGAAAAGTGGGGGCCCGACGGGGCCCCCAAAATATTTTGGGCCCTCTTTT
>Ga0187783_10000243_pt1 | contig 41428 bp, 76 predicted proteins | sample 1015_SJ02_MP02_2_FD_132471 | JGI IMG/M metagenome (GOLD analysis project Ga0187783, IMG submission 132471) | Tropical peat soil microbial communities from peatlands in Department of Meta, Colombia - 1015_SJ02_MP02_20_MG | ecosystem: Environmental > Terrestrial > Soil > Wetlands > Peat | place... | reverse complement strand
GACGGGCACGACACCGCCCCCGCAACCCCCCGCGCCCCCCCGCACTTTCACCAGCCTTTCGAGGTGAGATATTGAGGGCTCTTCCATTACGCAATCTCCTCAAAAAGATTCATCTGAAATCACTACCAGCCACGCGTCGCAAGATATTCCGCCGTCGAGTGGAGGCAAAATACATGCGCTCGCCTGGCGTACCCTCCGTTTTTGTATTCGTCGCCCTGCGTGATGGCCTTTCCGCACAGCACGCAAGAATGAAGAGCCAAACGGCATGTGATGGTTGGGAACATGGCGAGCGAATTGCAGAGCCGCCTCAAAAGCTTAGCGCTAGCCTTGTTCGTGGGCTTTGGCAAGGTCTGCCCGTACAGATAAGATATCGTTCCCATTTAGGCAATCTCCTCAAAAAGATTCAGCTGCATGCGCTGCGAGCCGGGCTGCTTCGGAACAACATGTTCCGTAATCTCGACCCAGTTGTCTTCCTGGTACTGATCGACTTCGGCATACCGTTCCTGAAAAGCATATTCCGCGCGCGTCAATCTCGACTCGTTGTACCGATTCCAGAAACGTTCCGCTTCTTCCGCTCGTGCTTGCAACTCTGTATCGGTTTGTGGTCTGCTGTTCCATTCGCTCATGCTTATCTTATCGCGGTTCCGTGCGCACGTTCTAGTCCGGTCTGTACCGGTTTCGGGTACTGGGGTGGGGCCTTGCTATCCAAAGAGATTATGGTATTCTGTTCCATGCGCACGGTAGAATCGAAGCATGAAGATTGAACGGTACTCAGCAAAATGCAAACTCTGCAAAGCCCGATGGACCACAGAACTGACAGACCGGACAGCCGCCTTTAACGCGCATCAAGCCAATTGCCCCAAGTACACGAAATGGCTCGAATACCGGATGCGGGGCAATCTCCGACCGAATGCTGAAGCAGACGAACGGTACCAAATGTCGGTTCTGTATTTCGAGCACCGACAGATTGACGGCCGGTACGTCGCGGACAAGAAGTGTGATGGGCGTTGCTTGAGCGCCACCGGGCACACGTGTGAATGCTCTTGCGGCGGGAAGAATCATGGAATGGGGGCCGCGGCATGACCCCAGATGAACGCCTCGACAAACTGACGGAACGAGTTGACGCCTTGACTCAATCGGTTGAACTTCTGGCAAGCTTCCACCGTGATTCTGAGCGCCGGTACGAGCGTTTGGCCGTCCGGATGGATGCGATGGAGCAAAGGATTGACGCCGGAATCCAGATCGCACAGCAAACCTTAGATTTCTTGCAGCGGACGTTGCCGCCTATTGCTTTAGCGCTTGAAAAGCTGGCTGAAATCGCCAATGACCATGAGGGCAGACTGAAGAGGCTGGAGACAAGGGGATGATGCCGTACTGTGCGCACGCTTGCCCGATAGCGTGGAGGATTCGAAAGGCTCACGAAAATGATGCTTGTCAAATGACGTGCGCACGGTCTATAATCCTGATTTGTTGGTGAAACGAAAATCGCACGCCAAATCCAAGGCCGGACAGTCCAAGCGGATCAAGGTTCCTGATCCCATCGCTTCCGAGATGGCAAAGAAACGATGGCGTAAAACCACCGAGGCCCAACGGAAGGCGATTTCAGAACGGATGAACCAGGCGAGGGAACGGAAACGCAATGCCGGAAAAGGTCGAAATCGTTAAAGAAGTCAAATTGACTGCCGGTCAACAGATTGCGTTGATGCAGGCGGCAAACTCAGGAGGCCGTTTCGATTCCGCTCCTGAGCATAAGATCGCTGTCGCCTTGCGATATCTGAAGCTCATTGAACTTCGGAAAGAATCGGAGACGCCAGAGCACCGCAAGAAAGTCACCAGTTTATGGCGCGATGCACTGGCTGCGGCGCGCTCTCATGATAGCAGGAAACTGGACGCTGTAGTGTCTTCGATCCGGTCACTGGAATACAGCCTCACCCGCGATCGCTACTGGATCACCAAAGAGGGCTGGCAGTATCTGCATCATGGGAAAGTGACCATCGTTGCCGCCGAACCTCGACCGAACAAGGAAGCATGACGCCCGACGAAAGGTATAAAAGGTGACCGCCAAACAGTACGCCCATTTCGGAACCGAGGCCGGAGTACTCGCCGAACAGATTCGACCGCATGAAACCGATAATGAATTGCCCGAGCAGCGCAATCTGGCCGTCTATCACCTGAAGGCGGCTAAGCGGATCTTGCTGGATATCGGTGTGGCAAAGGCGCTGAATGAAACGGAGAAGAGCGCGTGACCATCAAAGCACTGAAAGCCATAATCTCGAAAGCAGACGATTCCCGTTCCGTGTACGTTGATGCCGAAACGCTGGAAGATTTTGAGGAAATCTTCGAGGCTGAATTGGATTCCGATGGTGATCTGATCCTGCGAGCCGATCTGCCCGAAATGGAATCCGATGAAGAGGACGAATCGGAAGAGGGGCCGGAGAGTTTGTGAGCGATCTGCTTTCCGATCTGCTAGAGGGGAAGTGCGGGGCACGCAATGATGTCGGCCGGCGTTGCAAACTCGTGCCAGGACATTCTGGAATGCACGAGTTCACGATCCCTGATCCGAATGCGGATTACGCGGGCGCCGATATCCCGGAGGCCCCGAAGCCAGATCAAGACCCAATCGGTTGGATGATTCACCGGGTAACCCACTACACCAAAGAAGCCCCGGCATTTTCTGAGGAGCCGCTTTTGCAACGTGCGCAAGTGCTTGCTCAGTTATGGCAGGCTCAAGAGTTGAAGCGGATCGCGGATGCTGTTTGGGATTGGCGCAAGGCGATGCACCGCTGATGTGGAAACACTGATATGCTCACCGCCCAACCGCTTTATCGGCTGATCTGCCGGGATTGCAACGAGATTTTTCAACCGGTTCTTTGTACCGAATCGGGTGAGCTGCTTCATCTATGAACCGCGCTCGTAGACCAAAAGCCGAAGAGCCCAGCCCACGGAAGAGGCCAGGAGCGGGAAAGAAACAGACGGCTCCTAAACCCGATCCGTTGGAGTTCATGTTTGGGATGCTCGCCGGGTTATTTGGATTGGGGAGAATGCCTAATCAGAACGTGCCGCCTCCGCGATTTCAATGCAAGAGTTGCGGCAGCATGTTCTGGGGTATTGCGGCGATGAAATGGTGTCCGGTATGTGGGTTTCGGCATGACCGGGAGCAATGGTACGGCGGATCTTCGGTGGAACCTTCGATGAGGCGTGAGCAAGCCGCGATATTTCTTGCTTCCTGGTCTGTCATTCCGAAAGATGACATTCTGGCGTCGGAAGCCTGTCTGCGAAAAGCGTACAAAATTGCCGCCGCCCGTTGTCATCCGGACGTGCCAGGCGGTTCTCACGAACAGTTCTGTAAGCTTCAAGAGGCTATGGAGGTCTTGAGATGAAAGGCTCGGATAAATTCAGTGTTGAGGAGGCCGCCGACTTAGAGGCCGTGGTGTTAGCCGCTGGTCGCGAGTTTGCGAGTCAGGCGATACCATTTCATCGAATACTGCGCGAGTTTCGGATGACGCGAGCGTGGCTCTATACTTCTCAACACCATAAGACCTTTTGGGATTGGGCCAAATGGGCAGGTCCAAAAATCGGGTTGCGCGCCCAGACTCTTGTGGCATACGCGGGGCCGCACTATGAAGATAACAAAAGTCGAGCAGAAACCAAGCTGGCTGCGATGCCGACTTTTGTTGTGCGCGGGTTCGCCGCTGCGATGTTGCAGAAAGCGGTTAAAAAAGCCCATGGAAGTGGCATCTATGACCGCGCAAATGGATACAGCGCGGCGATTGTCCATGTCTGTGAAGTTTATCTTGAGGCTGCTTCCCGTCCCAAACGAAAAACAGCATGAAAATCGCATTCTGCACAACCTGTAAAGGCCGCACCCAACACCTCATGCAAACCCTGCCCCAAAACCTGCTAGACAATCAAGCGTTTCCAGACGCCAAATTCGTGGTGCTGAACTACCGAAACAGCCCGGATGGATTCGACCAATATCTCAAAACGTACCGCAACACAATCGACGCAGGCCGCTTGGTTCAATACCGGTTTCCATCGCCTGGGCCTTTCCAGATGGCTCACGCGAAAAATCTAGCGCATCGCTTGGGAATTCTGGAAGGCGCCGATATCCTGGTAAACTTGGACGCCGATAATTTCACCGGGCCAGCATTCGCGGGGTACGTCGCAGAGAAAACCAACCCCGACACCTTTCTGTGGGCTCGCATGATAACCGAAGGCCCGGACAGATTACCGCGGGGCTGCAATGGTCGAATCGCAGTAAGCCGCCAGGCATTCCTGAATGCCGGGGGGTATGACGAACAGTTCCACACCTGGAGCCCGGATGATAAAGACTTCAACGCGCGGTTGCGCCGTCTGGGATACCAGGGGATCGAAATTGACCGCCAGTACCTCGGGGCGATCCTCCACAATGACAAAGTGCGGTTTCGGGAGTACCCAACAGCCAAGACCGATCTGCAAGGGGAAGACAGTTTCGCCCTGGTAGAGAATTCCACCAGCACGATTGCCAATTGGGGGCGGTTCGGACTCGGAACCGTATTTCGCAATGCGGAACCTCAGCCCCTAGAAATTAGCCCGGTCCCTACCCGGATTTTCGGAATCGGATTGCACAAGACCGCAACCACATCGCTGCATGATGCCTTGAAGATTTTGGGGTACGATTCCGCCCATTGGATAACCGCCCACTGGGCGAAAGCAATCTGGGACGAAATGAAAGCCGAGGGCCGCTCCCGAACGCTCGAGGAGCACTACGCGCTTTGTGATCTCCCAATTCCATTGCTGTTCCGCGAGTTGGACCGCGCCTATCCTGGGTCCAAATTCATCTTGACCGCGAGGAACGAAACTGAATGGCTCGAAAGTGTCCGGAAGCATTTCTCGTGGCGAAACCCGTTTCGGCATCAATGGGAAGACGATCCCTTTTCCCATAGGGTCCATTTGGAACTTTACGGCCGCCGACAATTCGATGAATCGGTGTTTCTTGCCCGATATCGCCGCCACAATCTGGAAGTGGCGGAGTACTTCAAAGACCGCCCCGCTGATCTGCTGGTGATGAATATTTCAGAGGGCGCCGGCTGGTATGAACTCTGCGGGTTTTTGAAGCAGCCGATTCCCGCTGTACCATATCCCTGGAGGAATTCAACATGAAAGCGCATTCCCGCAAACGCCGCCGCAGATTCCGCAGAGACGCGACCGTTCTGATCCCGGCCGCAATCATCCGAGCTATCGATTTAGCGATTGGAGGAATACCGGAACTTGACGGCGCAATCCCCCCAGAAATTGACGTGACGTTCGACGGCCAGAACTACAACGTTCAGTTTTCGATTCCTTATAGCCAGGAGCGCGGATGAAACTTCTGATTGCGTTGCTGTTCGGTTGTGCGGCGGGTTTCGGCCAAACCGTGAGTTTATCGTTTGCCGGCATGACCCAAGCCCAGATCACTCTCAACGTGAACCTTTCTGGATCTGCTGGGCAAAATATCGCCGGAATCGAATTCACGCTGCCGGTTCCGGTCGGGTCATCGATCACGACAACGAGCGGAGGACCAGCTTCGGTTGGAATTGCCAAGGGCTTGAGTTGCGCAGCCGGTACAGTGGTGACGTGCTTAACCTCCGGGCTTAATACCAACACGTACAGTGATGGTCTGGTAGCATCGCTTTCAATTTCGTTGCCCGCCGTGATTTCCACGTCGCCCTGGACCATGCCGGTTGTGGTGGCCTCCGCGGCTGGGGGATCGGTTTCCGTGACGGTCCAGACGCCTCAAAATCTGTGCCAGCAATTGAGGTCATACCGCAAAACGCATTCCTGGATTGCTTCCTTGCCGATCACGAATGCTCAAAAGGGTCAGGCTTGTAAGGTGGGATCATGATGAAGATTTCTCGATTATTCAGGACCGCCGTTTCAGCCGCAAGGCAAGAAGCACTCCGCGATGATCGACCACAGCTTTCTGGCTGTTTTGAACAATGGTTGGTCAGTGTCGCGGAACAAGAGTACCGGAGCATCTCCTTTTCATGTCGTGGCACTAGGAACCGAGAATCCAGCATTCGCTGTGATCTTTATTCCGAGCTTGCTTCTATAAATGGCTCGGGTAAGCTTACTGTCAGCGGAGGAGGGTACGGCGCTACTCTACAGGAAGCTTTCTTGGAAGCTTTGAAGATTTTCGAGAGAAAGCCCATCCCAAGGGGTCTTGGATCGATACCGTGATCGTTATGTGTAAGACTACACTCCGCCGCCATCTGCTGAAATCCCATGGGCTTTGCCAGGCAGGCGGATAGCCCGAAACATGGTAGTGTAGTATTTGCGAGGATATAGGCGTTGAGCGTAGACGCTACTCCGTGCGCACGTTGCGCCAAGGTTTTGAATAGTAGTATATTCAAAGCGCTGTGTGCTTGACGGTCAAGGACAGCAAAGCCCCCGGAGCCGATGTTTTGGACGGGGGCTAGGGTTATGCCGCTTTAAGCGGCGTGGATATTATCCAGACGATCAGCACAATGCCGGTCGGCTGGATGATTACGAGGACGACACAGAGACGCCTCGTTTAGCACCACCTCCACTCTATAGGAGGAGTTCCCGGAGGTGCTTATATCACCTCCGGGGACCTATCCCATCCAGTTTACTCAATCAGATGATCGCCTGTCGCGTTTCGCCCAACGTGCAGCGATAGCTTTCCTCGCAATCTCGCTTCTTCGTTCTGCCGACAGTTTTTCGGACCTGATTTTGCTCCCCTTTAGGCCGCCGATCCGTCCCATTTCAGCGAAGTAATCCCTTATGTTCGAGGGCTGCGCTGTGCCTCTACTTCGCTTGGTACAACTTCTGCCGGATTCACCAAGCGCTTCGGATCACACCAGCGATGGCGGCAGGCGTCACGGCTGAAGTTTGGGACCTCGAAAACTTCATCTCCCCGCTATGATCACATTGCCCGAAACATCGCCATGGAAAACCACGCCCATGATGGTGTATAATCTGCCACAGATATGCGGATGCTGCCAATTGTCCTCCTGCTGATGCGTTCGATTTCTCTCCTGTTTTTTATAGCCGCCGCTGCTTTCGCTCAGCAGCCGTCCTCGACAACGCCGGATTGCCAATTCTCAACCGGGAAGCTGACTGCGGCAGGCCGGAGCATGGCGTACGCGTCTCAATCCACGCCTCCCGGTACTCCGTGCCGTGTCTGGGCGATCACGTACCAAGCGTATAACCTTTCTGCGGCATCGGTGGAACTCGACGGGACAGACGATAATAATGGGGTCCCAGGAACGAGCTGGACCCAAATGAGTTCATCCTGTCCGTCCTCGAATCCCTGCACTGTCGTAACGGGCACCAACCCCATGACGGACCCGAATCAATCCCAGTTGGTTGTGATTGGGTATTTCCCCTACGTGAGCGTTTATGTCGGGACCTTCACGACTTCGGGGGCCGGAGCCTATATCGAGATAAAGGGGTCCGGATACCGAGGAACCAGTTCTGCGCCGTCATCCGGGGGCGGGGGAGGGGGGGGCGGAACCCAGAACGTCAATATCATCGAAGTGGACGGCGTAACGGTAGCGAACGATTCTAACGGCGGTATGGTTCCGGGGGGCGCCTCAACAGCGTTAACCGATGGAATCTCGAATACCCAGATTTTGCCCGATGCCAACAACGCCGGGACGCCGACCGCCGCGAGTTTCCGGAACCTGGCTTTCAATTTCAACGGTACCAGTTGGGACCGCGGCTTTATCTGCCCCAATTCCGTTCAGGTCGCGCTGTCGGGAACTGGATATACCCAAATTGTCGCAGGTTCCGCTGGGAAGATTATACGGGTCTGCAAAGTGTTTGTTACTTCGGCTTCGAGCGGTACACCCGTAGTCAATACGTTCAATGTTGCGGTTGGAACTTGCAGCGGGAGCCCCACTGCGCTTTTGACGGCTTCGGGCGTTACCGGGATCGATGAAGATTTTTCGGGCGCACTTCGGACAGCCTCGGGCGGGGCTCTATGCGTTTCTGAATCGACCGCGAATAGCGATCTGGTGACCGCGACTTACGCTCAGTACTGACAATGAAAACTCTGCTCAAGAATTGGCCGCTTTGGTTGTTCTGCTTGGTCATGGGTTTGAGCGGAACCATCATACAGGCCGTAATTCCCCAGGTAGTCCCAACTGCGAACAAGAGGGGAACCGGTCACGTTTTCGCCCTGAGCACTTCCAATACCGCCGCGGCCGCGGGTTCAACGGTCTGCGATGACGGGAACGGCAATTACAATACTGGGGTTTCCGGCTGCGTCTCGGGTTCCAGCGTTTCGCCGGCCGCGCCGTTCATTTCATTTTCCGGGACAAATTATGTTGCGGCCGATATGTTCCCGTTCACGGCTCTGTTTTCCGGAACCTGGATCAATTCGGTAAGCGGCACTGTCTCGACCGCTCCAAACGGCGATAGCATCGTAACGGCAGGATCAACCAACACCACGGATTATTTTTACGGCACAACCGCCGCGGCATCGGTCGAAGCTGAGTTCAATTGTCATTTCCCAGGGAACGACACTCTCCAATGCGGGATCTGGATTTATGACTCGACGAACAGCCTGCTTTACGAGTTCGTCTATCATAACGAGGCCACTACAGGAGCTGCAAAACTGTTCCTCTACAAATGGACTTATAACGGCACCGGCTCACCGTCAAGCATGACGCTAGAGGTTGAGGAGGGTCCGCCGTGCTCTTCGCCTGTGCATATTAAACTTTCAGCTTCCGGGGGTGATTTGGTCCCCTCGGAGACGTGCAATGGAGGCCAGACATATTTGACGTATCCATCGGGTATCAGTGTCGGAACTTTTGCGTCTGCCGGAATATCGGTGTTCACGTCATCGACTATTGAATCCGTGATGGATGCCCTATCTGTGATTGTGCAGTGAAAACCATGCCAGACAAAAAACGCGAAAAACATCATCACCACAAGGGAGACCCAATGGCAATCAAACAAGCTGAAGGTTGCGCGCCATCGACGGCCGCGCCGGGTGAAAACGTTACCGTGACGGTCGAGACCAACTGGCCGGCCGCCGACACCACACCAGCAAATATCACGGTGTTCTGGTCTTCCGAATGCGGGGACGTGGCTTCAGCTATCAATCAAGCCATCGCTATCACGCCCCTGGTGGGATCGAGCGCAGAGATTGGGGTCACGGTTCCGTCAACCTTGACGCCGGGGGCCTACAATGTTCAGTTGACCAATTCGGCTCCGGGTGACGTAAATTTCGTGACCGCCAACTGTTCGGAAATCATCATCGAATAGCTAGTGCAGCCCGTCAAGATCCTTTGGCAATGAGCAAAGGATTATCAGAAGCACGAGCCCAACGGCGCCGCACCCTATAGCGATCCAGAACAGAATGTCTACCATCCTGTTAGGCTGCCGGAGGGGCCGGAGGATTCGCCCGGTTTGCTTTAATCAACCCGATGATTTCTTCGATGATCGCGATTTCTTCCGGGGCTGCCTGCAAAAGAGCCTGTACGAGTTTTAGCCAGTTCATCCGCTTCTGTCCTTTCTGCTTGTGGTGGTGCTTATTGCGCGTAAACCGCCATGCTACAGTACCGAAAGTACTTCCGTCAAGCACCCGGTTCATGTAATATCATGAATACGCATCATGGAAACCGGGAAGTCCTTCACGTCGCGGTCAGTACTCGGGGGAGGAATGACGGCTGCTTAAAAGGGCTTCCCGGCATTTTTGTTTATGTCTGAACGATTCGAACAGGAAACCCTCCGGTGTCCAAAATGCCATCAGGTCATCCCGAACAACGAGCAGTCTAAAGAGCACAAGAATCTATTGATCTGCCTGTCATGTGCTGGAATTGCCTCCAATGGAATCTTTCCGACGCCCGCGGCGAAACCGAAGAAACTGAAGCCTGGGGAAAAGATCGAGGGCCAGGCAGAGATTGATGTACCGGGGCAGTACATTACGTGACGCCTGAATCCGAATCTTTTGAGCCTTCCGAGACGCCGGCGCTATCGGGTGAGGGACGCGCAGCTAAGGCGTCCGGCTCATTGCCGGTCCAGCCGTTCCTGTATGCCGCCGATTCGATTTGGATTCCGGTCAAAGACGGGAATGTCAGCGCGCGGGCGCTTTTTAGACGGCACTATTCCTACAAGCCATATCGTGATGGAAGAGATCCGGCGTTGTTCGTCGGGCCAGGCGAAAAGATGGTGTTACTGACGGCGGATGCGCGGGCGCTTTTCGTCTGGCGGAAGTTTCGCTCAGCAGATGGCGCCGGACAGGAAGGCGTTAACTGTGCGATTTTCCGCAACGAAAGCGGCGAGCGCGCAAGCGATTTGATTCGAGCAGCAATGGCGGAAGCATGGAAGCGCTGGCCAGGGGAGCGCCTTTTCACCTACGTGAACCCGCGGAAAATTAAATCGAGTCGCCAGCCTGGGCGCTGTTTCATAAAGGCCGGCTGGACTTACGTGACGGATTCGAACGGTCACCGGAAACTGACGCGCTGCCGGCGCCTGCCCATCTTGGAAGTTTGGCCGCGTCAAAATGTCTGACGCCTCAGCCTGCAATAGGCCATGCCACGCCACCACATGAAAGTGGGATGATGTCAACTATTTCCGATAATGATTGTTATCGGGCATAGGGAACGATTTGGAACCCGAATTGCCTTACCGGTCTGTCAGCGTTTTGAGACTGCCCAAGCGATCCCCACAAACACAACCCCCAGCCCGATCCACAGAGCCGCGGATGTGAGGTCATTGGGCATAATTGAGGCCGCCGCGAGGTCTACCCCTCCCGTGTCATCTCCGGAGCCGGTTGAGGGGGCCGCGGCTCCGGAGGATGAAAATCCCCCGGTGAAATACTGCTTAACGGCGTGTCGGGATCGATGCCGAGCTGTTGGGCGAGGTAATTGACGTAATTGGATACGTTGTTTCCACCCGCCGCGGGAGCATAGCCAGGATAGCTCCCGCCCTGATCCAAATTTCCCCCGATGAAGGTTTGGAGGCTCAACCCGCGGTTGATGTTCAGTTCCACCTGGTTATTGAGAGCCGCGAAACCGGCATCAGGGTCCGAGAACACCGCGAAGCCCCCGCTAGATCCTACCTGCCCAGATCCGGCCGTAAGGTTGCCGGGATTGTTGTTCGCCTGGGAAGGGTTTGCAGTGGAGTTGTAGTATCCCTCGAAAGTAGCAATGGCATTCGAGAGGGCATCAACCAATGGGTTGCCGGATTGGGAACTGCCCGTGCCAGCCATGACGAATTCACGAATCCGGCAAAGGACCCAGGCGGCTTTCTTGTCTTCCGGAAAAGAATGTCGCCCGATCCCGTTGCCAGAAGCGAAGTGATCTAAAGCATCAACCGAACTAAAGCATCAACCGAACCTACTTGACGCCATTCTATCGCGGGATTCCGCGTCAAATCAACCCCTTAACGTGCATGATGGCCAATTCTGTTCGGCTGTGGGCGCCGGTTTTGAGAAAAACACGGCTGACGTATGATTTTGCGGTCCCTATCGTGATACCCAGTTCCGCCGCAATGTCTTTGTTTCGTTTGCCTTGCGTCACGAGATCGATTATACGTTTTTCTTGTGGAGCAAGATGGCCGCGGAGTTCCTGGTCTATTCCAGGCTCAAATTGCCGCCTGGCGCCCATATAGAACCCTACGTGCTGGACCAGGGAGACGTTACAGGCCCGCTCTCAGTTGGGGATGGGCACTCAGGGGCGGGTTGCTCAGATGGCCATCTCTTAACGCCTATCAGCGCGATCTTGAGGATACCGGCATACGAGAATGAGCCGTAGTAGGTAGCGGCGCCGAAAGTGGCGGTAGTGAGGGAGGCATCCCCGAACATGTAGCCGGTTTTGATGATAGGGTCGAATCCCACGTAAAAGTGGGTGTCAAACGGCGAAGAATCTTGATTCGGGACCGGGTTAACGTCCATGTCCCACTGGGGCGTGGGGGTGCTCCAGCCGGTTAGGGGAGTTGAGCCCAAAGCGTAGTTGATCGACACCAGAAGGATTCCGGCAGTTCCCTGGGACGTGTTCGATACGATCGGCATCACGATTGCCCCGATTTGGTTACCGGGGTCAAAGAACATCGAAGGGTTGGAAACTGGAGCCTCGGAACTGATCGGGGCCGAAAGGGTCCAGGAAGGGTTAGTCAGGGAATTTCCCACATAGACAGCAAAATAGGTTGAGTTGACCGCAACGGGCCAAATGAGCTGAGTTCCCGCGATGACCGGGGCTCCATAGGGTTGGTCTCCGTCTGTCGTTGAAAGGGTAACTGCCGTGAACTGGTGCGAATTACCCAGTCCCGCAGTCCCGGCTAGGATCTGCTGCCAGAACGGAAAAAGGTATCCGGCATCGGAAAACATGAGGTTGACGTTTCCGGCTGCATCCATTACACCGCCCGCTGCCGATACAAAGATTCTGGTAGCAGGTTCGACCGAATAAAAAGCCGCGCCGGCATCTGCCGGGGTACTCCAGCTTGATCCGTTCCAGATCGTATACAGGAAATTGGATCGGCCGGATGGCGCCGCGCCTGTATCGTAGGTCACCAGGACCGTTCCGTCCGGCCGCACGAATATAGGGCCAGGAGGACCACCCGTGAGGGGGCCGCCCGTCGCGAATGCCGCGCCCCAAGTGCCGGTTGCAAGATTGAATTGCTGGAGAAACAGGTGCGCGCTTGCGCCCGAGGTCGCCGGAGCAATGACGGCCGCCGTTACGGTGTGGTTGCCGTCAAAAAAGGCTGACGCCTGGCTCCCCTGTTTAATTTCAGGGGCGCCGGCCGCATTGAGCAGGTTCCACGTCTGGCCGCCGTTCTGCGATTGAAAGCAGTACAGGTAATTGTTGTTCGCTGGAGCTGCGTTGACGCCGAACACCAGAAAAAGATAAAGGGCGCCGTCATAGGTAAAGGGTGGATTTTGGTAGCAGGGATTGTTCCAGAGTGCAAAGTCTGTCGAGTCTACTACGTCGATGACTACTGGGGTTTGCCCTACCATCTTTAGCCTTTCGCGCCGTCTCGCTCACCGGTGTTGTTTCCTGCGTCTATGGCTTGAGGCTCTAAGCCGTGGAATTTCTCCATCGAGATTTTGGCCCATTCCAGATCCGGCCGTATCGCAATATCGTCACCCCGATAATTCAACATCCAACTTCCACCCACACGCCGCAGATGCCCTATCACTCTTGAGGAGGCATCATCAACAAAATCCCATTCCTCCCCGTTCGGCTCCCAATGCGCTGACGCCTTATTTTGCGCGGCCGCGGCTTCAGGGAATGCAGACTCGAAAGGCTCAACAGGCCCTGTTTTCATCCGGTCCTCTCAAAATCAAGTTGCCACACGGCACCAGCCGGTGAAAAGATTTCAGGCTCAAAATTGATCCAGAATGAACCAACCGGGTTGAATTCCGAGGGGGATGTTTCGAGGGGCATCTGTACGAAACTGTCTTCCAGATAGTTGCCCCACGGATCTTTGATCCTGATCGCAAGTTGATACCCAGCCGGAAAGACGCCGGAGAATTTGAAGGCCCTGCAATAGAATGGCGCATCTGACTGGGTTTCGAGAACCACCCCCCGCAACTGCTGTCCAACCGCCAAGCTGAAAACCTGCCCTAGCGTTGGGGTATTGGTCGAGTCCCAAGTATAGGTAAACGTCTGGTCTTCTTTGCCCTTCGGCTTCGGAAAGATGAATTGAGGTCGGTACATTTCAGTTCTCTGCGCCTACAGGAACTCTCTCGGGATTATATTGGTGCGGTCCCTCATGTCCGTATTCCAACAGGCAACGCGGATCTTTCAGCGGGGCATTGCCTGGTCGGGGAACAAAGATTGCGTTGCACCTGATGACTCCGGGGAGAAGAAAGGCTAGGTTTTGGGTATCCATGGATGTTTACTTTGAACTCGGCAGCAACCAACCCCAGAGCATCGTTGTAAAAAGATTCGGGGCGCCAGGCGCAATATCGATTGTTGTCGTGACCTGGTTCACGATTGTATCGGTTGAAACGTAGAAATCAGGCGAAGGAAAACGGAATGGGCCGAAATCAAAATTTCCCAGATGGTATGGGATCTGGGACAGGCTTTGAATCGGGAGTGTAACGGTTGCTGGGTTCAGGAGGGTGTCCCAGATCGCCTGCCCGCCGCCGTCCGTGAACCCCGTTCCATCAAAAATCTGCAAGATACCCCACAGGATGAAGTTGAACCCGGTTGGGACTGTGTAGGTCAAGATCGGGGTCGTGACACCAGGCGAGGGCGCCACAATCGATGCTGCCGGCATTTCCCTCTTTGCATTCCTGGGAGGGAAGTACCATTCATACGGCCAGACCTCTTTGTTCTCCTGCTTCTTTCGAAGGGAAGACGCCGCCTTGACCGCTTCAGGACCGGAAAGGATGCGGGAGCCGGGCGGCATCGGCGGACAATAGGCTGTACCGTTAGATCGCATCGCCTGATCCTTTCACCTCGCTTACGGTTTCCGTTCTTGACTTGATATGGCACCAGCAAAGGCACGGAGCAGAACAGAACTTGCACGTTTTGCGGCAGTGTTCATGCAACTCATGAAAGCAAGCCGTTGAAACGTACTCGTGACGGTCTGTCATCCTACAGCCTCCAAAACTCCGATCACCAGTTCAATCCTCTGTGTGGTGGTGAGGTTGTTCCACAATTCTATCAAGTAGAGCCCTTCTCCCGTGACCGGGTATGGAGAGTTCAACAGGCAGGCGAGCGATGGTTTTTGCTCGACGATTTCCGCCTGCCCGCATCCCAATGAATTGGCGAGGAAGTAAGACGGAATCGGCTCAGACCAGAACTGATGATTTTGATCCTGGTCTGTGATCTGGACCGAGAAGTTTACGGGCAAGCCCGTTGCCGGGTTGCAAGGCAGATAAAACCCATAAATGATGCTGCCCGGTGTGATCTTGAGGCCGTACGGAACGTACTGGCGATTGGTCATCAATTCCAGGCCAGGCGCCGGGGCCTTGTAAAATTTCGGCTGGTAGCAGGATTCATCCGCCAACGGCGCCAGTTGCGCGATCGCCAACGCGTCATAACGGCTCCAGAGGTCCCGGACATACTGCGCAACGGAGAGCGGGGAATAAGCTTGCGCGCTCATTCTGTACGTCCACAGTGGCGACATGGTAAAGCCGATGCGGGAAGGGCTGCACAACACGGCATTTTAACTGATGCGAGTAGGTTGATATTTTTGTAAGCTTCGCAAGCCCACCAAAACGCTGCATTCATGACCGGTGCGTCATTTAAAGTATCCCGATAAAGAGGTCCATCCTGGCCCCAGTTTGATATGGCATCCATGAGCAGGGCATCATTGAACACCATTTCAACGTTGCTGACACGAACCTTGACTCCGTGGAATTCAAATAATATGCGATGCTGGGGCGGATTATCCGGTAAATGTAGAAAGGGCAACCCCTGCAAACATTTGGAGCGTTCGACTCGCCGCTGTGCTTCAGCTTCAGTTTTCGGCCGATAAACGATTTCGCCCGAATCCGTTATCATTGCCCCTATCATTTTCACCGGTTCCGGGGTCCTCATGGAAGGGTTGCCTCCTCTCCCTGAACGGCCATGCCAGATTCTAGCTGCCCTTCGAGATCCTTTTTTCGGATCGCCTCAACCAGGTTAGGCATGATCGCCTCAACCCTTATCCGGTCATCCTCTGAAAGGGTCCCGAAATGGATAGCCTCAGCGAGCGCCAAGAAATCCACGGATTCCCGGCCGGATTTGAGGGTCCTGACAATCGTTCGTTTTGTTCTGGCGTTACTCATTGCCGGATCACGCTAGAACCCGAAAGGGTAAACGGGTAATTGACGGCCGAGGCACATCCAAACGAGGAATCATCACGGTACACATCATAAAACAGATGGTGTTGCCGTGGAAGATAAATTTCCGGAAACCAGAGGCAAGGATTTCCAGGGCCGGTTTCGAACGGCTTAATTTGATTCCCTCCGCACGCGAACGTTTCTGGCGATTCGTTCGACGCCATCCCGAACAGAACATCAGCCCGGATTGGGTGGGACGAATATGGATACAAGTCTTCATCCTTGAACAAGAAAAAGATTTCGAACACGGTTCCGGAGGTCTCGCTGATTCCCGCCTGCATGGACCGTATCACCACGTCCCAATCCTGCCGGTTCTGAATTGGATTATTTTTTAGAACCACTGGACCCACTGGGAGCGATAGCGCCGGCTGGCCGATGGGTGTACCCGCATAGACCGGGATCGTATAGGGGCTGATCTTGGCTTTCTGCGGGTAGGTGTAGCCTTGGCGCCGGCCGAATGGGAACAACTTCACTCCGCGGAAATAAAACGTCACGTTGTTTAGCGTGGTGGCACCCTTGTTCCAGAGGTCGATTTTGATTACTCCATTGGCCGGATACCAGAGTTGCCGATAGAACGGTTTTGGGTTGCCGAGCTGCCCAAAGAACGCCATGAAAAGATTGAGCGGTACGAAATCTTGCTGGAGGTAATCCCCAATCGGGCCAGTGAACCGGATATAAAGGCTGTCCAGCGGTTGGGTCATGGTGCAGTTCACGTTATCAACCGGGAACTTGCACTTGACCGCCATGGAACGGAGGATGAAGGGCGCATCCGGATCGAGGTTTAGCGGAAGCCCGATCAACTGAGTCCCGCCCGCAACGGTCGAAAGCTGCGACAACCCGGACCAATTCGCATCAAAGGTCAGCCGGGGAGGTCCCAGGACATAATCGTAATGCCTTTCGAGCATTCCGTGTTCGATCATCCTGTTATCCCTTCGATGATTTCCTGATTTTGCCTTCCGTCCCGTTCCGCGCTACCGTTCAAGCTGCGCGCTGATAAGGCGTCGGACGAATGCGCCCGGAACACAATGATCATTGACGGGAATGGGGCGTCGCTTGTTGCGCCGCCAAATTTCAGTCTGCCTCGGATAAATCGGATTTCTGAAGCAAATGGCAAAATCAGGTCATGGAACCAGCGGGTATCTGTTCTTGCGGGAATCAAAAAGACGGCTAACTCTGCTTCTCTTGCGCGCTGTAGCCATTTCCAGATATCGCCGTAGGGAGGGTTGCAGAAAACCCTCTTGCCGGACCATTGAGAGAACAGTGTTGCAAGGCCGTCGTCCGAGCCGCCCAGAGGACATGGATCATAGTTAAAAGCAAACTCATCATTGAGTTCACGGAACACGCCTTCTGGCGTGCGCCATTCCACACAGGCGGATTTGAACAGTACTCTGTTCATGCCGCTTTCTTTCCTCCCCTGAATCTCTTCACCCCATCCAGGTACGTCTCAATCGAGATATTTCCGGCGCCTGAGAAATCGACCAATTGCAAATCGACAAACACTTTGTCGCCGGCTGCGATCCTCCAGCCTTTCGCCATCGGGGAAGCATTGATATACTGTGCCACGTCAAAGAAATCATCGCACAAAGCGTACCCTGATCCATCGCGCAAGCGAGCAAGGAAAGTCCCGGCCGCGGTTCCGGTTGCCCGCACGTCAAACAGAGAGCGGTAGCAGATGAAATCCGCGTCTTGGCTGATGTTGATTTGCTGGATTGCCGAATACGGGCCTGTCCCTACGTTCATTGTCGTGATGTTCAGGTTCCCGTCTCCATACGTGAAGATTTCATCTTCGCAACCTTTTGGCGTGTTGGGATAGTACCCGTGCATCCACGCGGGGGCCATGATGTTCTGGTTGGGATTCTGCACGTACCGGGGAAGGGTGGCCGCCGATTGAAAGTTTCCCGCCCCGATCCCGCCGCCCTTCCCTTTCACCGTGTACTTGAAAGCCCCTTCCATCAGGAGACTGATATTTTGCGTTGCTCCGGAGGGATTGATGGAGTTGTCAATCGAGATTTCAAACTTCGATCCAACCGGACATTCTAGCTCCGGATCGAAGCAGTACCGATAAGATCCGATTCCCTGAAACTGGGAGATTTCGATGGGGCGGCTCAAGGCGTACATCCCGCTCGGGAGCTGGATCTGCAAGTATAGGCCAGTGGGCGAAGGTGAGCTGATCGCCCGCAGAAGAAACGGAACGTCCCCCGGAATTTCTTTTGTGAGGGTATTGGTGCTGTTGTTCCCTACGGCGCCCGAAATTAAGATTCCGAAATTGAGAGGTACGATATTGGCGTCTTTGGATACCGCACGGGGCCGCCCGCACTTTGAGAGGATCAGATCAGCTTCCTGGATAAGTTTATAATGCGGCATTAGTTTGGCTTCCCGTTCCCGAGTCGTTCTTTTTCGATCTCGCATAGTTTAGTCATCAAATGGTCGAAGCGACAGCCGGCAAAGGCCAAGCCCAAATCAGAACTCATCATCCTGGCAAAAGCCCGGATGCATTCAAACTGTTCATCACTCATTGTCCGGAGGGCGGCTTCCGTTTTTAATGCGGCAATATCGGCAGGAAGCTCTGATTCCCATGTCTCCACCTGGGCCGCGAAATGCTGTAGAAACTGGAGGTTATTCATTTTCGGTCAATCCGATTTGTGGGATTCTGAGAATCGCTGTTGGAACTGCATCAGGATTTCTTCCTGACGGTTCAAGCGGTTAATCATGCTCTCCATGGTCTTCGATGCCATCTGGTTGACAACAGCCTGTTCTGCCAACTGCACCCGAACCAACACGTTCAATTGTTCCATCCTTTCTGAAAGTTCAGTGATCCTGATTGCCAGTTGCTTTTCGATCTTTTCCATAGAATCGGCCCTGTATTTTATTAACGCATGGGCTTGGATGATCGATACAAGGGCCATGATGGCAGCAACTGCGGCTAAAAACAGACTGGAAATCTGAGAAACGAGGCTCACTCACCGCCGCCGCCCTTTTTCAAATGCCGCTCCGAAACCCGCTACTCCGAAAACGATCAAAACTCCCATCAACAGGGGGTTGTTTTGCAGGTTCGCGAAAAACGATTGAGCCCCGCCCCGGATCTTCCGACCGATCTGGTAGGCATCGCCCCACGTTGGAGAAACACCCGCAAGCCCGATAGCGGGGGCTAGACTCGCAAAGCCAGCCGGGGCCGATGCCGCAACGCTAGTCGCCGTGACGGCGGAATTGACTTCGCCCACCGCCAATATCAACCCGCCCCCTACCCCACCCCCTACTGCCCCCGATGCAACCTGAGAAGCTGCGGAATTGGCATTTAGAGGTTTCGGACCAGGGGCGCGTTGTGGAAGAGTAGCGGTGAGGGTACGGCGTTTCGGCCGTGACGGGGCCTTGGGAGCCGGCCCGCATTGCGAATCTGAATCCTGCCCGGGATAAAGAACCAATTCCACTGGCGTATCGCTTGGATTGGCAGTGGCAGAACCTCCACCACGATATTGCCCCGGAGCGCCCGGGGCACTTGAAATCACGGAAGCCTGAACCGGGACAGGGCTATAGACACCGGATTGTTGAATTTGAGAGTTGGCGTTTGCAACCTGGGCCTGAACTATCGGAGATTCGCCGGTGAATGCACCCGGAGGGGCCGTACAGCCCAGTTGCGCTTTAGCGCGGTTCGCCGCAATATTCACCTGGGCAATGGTGTGGAGATATTTCATGCGTTCCCAAGTGGGGAGCGGGGTTTCGGAATTCATTGGAAGAGGCGCCGAACTCGACACGTACATATCTTGATCCCTTCCCAAGCCAACAAAACCGGATACCCAATTACGCCGGACAATGCCGCGATCCCGGCATTCATCAGGATGTATCGTTTGACCGTCATATTGTTATGGAGGCCCGGCCCGCCACATCCAAGAAAGGACAGGACGGTTCTCAAATGGACTGGCTGAGCCCCCACAAAACTATACCGCGAAACAGCGCGCTATTGCACGCTGCGATCCGATAACCCGTCCAAGATGGCCCGGATCACAACGCCGTTACCGCCTTGAGCCGTGGTCAACAAAGTAGGGAGGGAGCCGGTTGCCTGCCCTGCCGTAGTCTGTTGCGCGGTCAAGTTATTGTTGAAATACTGGCCCACGGTTTCCGGGAAGTAAAGGACCATCGAAAACCGCATCAAGGGCGCGATGTACTTCGAGAAATCCCCGAACCGCCTGGTAAATGCCGGCCCGCCCGGATACCCGCTGGTCCAGGACGATTCCGCCGTCTGGGTCGAAAATCCCGCAATCCCCATACCCGAGGGATGAAGTTCCATCGGGCCTTGGAAAAAGGTTTTTTCGTCGATCTTAAACTCGAAATACGAGTGCTTGAACATCTGTTCAATGTCGTAGAGTCTTGTGTCCGCGAAGACCTGGAACCCGATAGCCTTCAAAATCAGATCTCGCGGAGGGTTGAACAGATTCGCGGTAAGCAAATTCGTTTCGGTGTACGTCTTCTGGTAGGCTCCGGCTCCTAGGTTCGGGTCAGCTTGCCCCAGGGGCGTTGCAAAGAAGTTGTACGAGTTCGAAACGGTTGTGCCGGACGAAATTTTCAACGTGTCGTAGAAAGGCCAGATTCCGCGGTCCACCCACCCGCCCATAATAGCGTTGATATCCGGAATCTGTGTTCCTGGAAGCATCGGAATAGCTTGACCGGCTCCGGTCTTCATACCTGAGTAAGGCATCCGTTTTTTCTCCGTGCGCACTGAGACCATTAGCCTGCGCGCTGCAAAGGCACCATGCGCACGGAATGCGCTACGATACCTGTGGTTGCACCTTGGCCATTCTTCAATGGCCGTTTTGGTTCTCAGCGGGCGGAATCAATTGATCCTTGAGGCCCGCCCGCTGAGAGTTTCCTAGTAGTAAGACTGCTCCCCGCCAAGCCATCCCATCCCGCTAGAACCCTTGGGGGCCGCCGCGGAACTCGTGACGCCGGGGGCGCCCGCCGCAGATGGAGCCGCAATCATGCCGCCACCCCAGCCGCTAGGAATCTGGATCTGGGCATTGTGGAGCGCATCGGGCAACCGTTGAGGCGTTACCCAGTTTGAGGCCATGTAATCGCCCATTCCGAGCTGGGATGTGTACTGTCCCAATAGCGAGTTATCCACGATGATCCTGTACAGGATTTCGAGGACTGTCCCCACGATCACGTAGGGGGCAAGCCTTTGAGTTGCCCGGACCATCGAGGCTGCGCCCGCGAGCAAGCCGCCCGCTATCCCGTTGGCCGCATACCCCATGATGCCGGTATTGTTCGATCCCAGAACCATTTGAGCGATGAACTGAGAGCCGAATAGCCCGACACCGGTAGCGAGGGCTTCCGCGACAATTCCGGTCATGCCGGGATTACGCCTGCGGTGTCCCCTGTTGTGAGACCGTTTCGGTTTGTGATGGCGGGTTCCAGCATTACGCCTTGCGCGGTTGCTGGAAGTATGCCGCCGCTTACGTTTTGTTGCTGCCATCTTTTTTCGTCCTTTCCTTGCTGGATTGCCCGCGGCGGCTCCATATATCGAGATGATCTCGCCGGGGTTTCGTCTTCCGCGGCTGCTCCGTTTCTTGGAACGTACGCGGTGAGAAGTTTTGCGTTTTGGTTTAGCGCGGTTCGCAGTGGCTCTCCTGCGATGCGATGCGTTAACTCTGTGCTTGGCTTTCGCACGAGGAACTGACCGCTTTCTATGTCTCGCGCGATTCGCCTTCGCATGGGACTTCTTTCTCTTTCGAGAAAGAGCCTTCTTAGCCGCCGCCCGCTGACGTTTCGATCCGAAATGCAGTTTCTGTTTAAGCGTCATTCTGCCCTTTCTCGCGGGGTTCGCCACGATGGTTTCTTGTTCTGTGTAGGCCATCGAATCATGCCTCCGGGTTCATTCCGGATCGCTACTGGCCGGCCGATTGAGGCCGCCGCAATGTCACGATATAGGTTCCGTTGGTTGACGCCTGCGACAGCTTATTGATCTTGACCACGTTGGTATTGGTCAGATCGAAGGTGAACGCCGGCATGAAGGTAGTGGAGGCGCCGCACAGTTGAGCCGCCACCATGATTTCAGGCTCCAGGTACGTAGGGGCGGAAGCATCGAGACCCCAGTTATGGGTAAACAGCGCCTGCAAATCCGTGTCTGCCGACATGATGACAAGCGCCGTTTGCTTCTGCGTGGATTGCGCCTGAATATTTGTGGGGGGCGTTGTCGAGCCGTTTATCAGCAGGCCATTCGCGCCCCGGATGAAGTATTGAACCGAAACAGCCATTCTTCTTACGTCCTCTCTTTCCGGCCCGCGAACGAGCCTTAAAAACTGTCACCGCAAAAGCAAAAGGGGCTGACTGATCGGATATCGCTATCCAATCGGCCAGCCCCTTAGCTAAGGCTTGCCTTTGCGGTTTACTACATCACCCGCCCGCTCCGTCGAGCGATTCAGGCGAAACTACAAAACTTTCAATCCGCCGCTACTGCCAGCGGAGCCTTGACAGCTTCGAGCACGATATACAGCTTTGGGCCGTCTTGACTCGATTTCGTGCTCGCATCCACGATCCGGAAACGTGCCTGAATCCCGTAGGATTTGGCGAAGCGTTCCCGGTAAATATTGCGATCCTCGAAATAATGAAAACTGTTCCGATTCCAAAACGAAACATGGGTTGGGTCCTGAAAGGCTCCCGGCCCGTCCGTTGTCGGGACAACGATCTTGACACACCCGCCCGGCTCTAACACGCGCCACAGTTCATTCATGGTCGCGGTTTTGTTGGGAAGATGTTCGATCACATCAGCCGCTAGAATTTCCTGAACCGATGAATCTTCCCAGGGCCATGGTGCTTTGGAGAGGTCCACAACCTGATCCACAGCCGGCCCCCCGCAGATATCGATGCCTTGATAACCCGGTACGCGATGGTCGCAGCACCCGAGGTTCAACCGGATTGCGCGCGGGGGCTCCACGGAAACAGGGCTCGGCCCATCCGTGAGAGCCCCCGATGATTCACCGTTTTTATTGGTGATGTTGCCAGAAAGCGGCTGAGGCATGATATCAAACTTCGGGATCATGTGGGGAGGCAACTTGCGCAACTCCAGAGGTCCGCCGTACTTGGTAACCGTGTGCGCCGGCAATTCCGGAATGTCACCTATGACCATGTGCCGGTATTGGTCCTCAAACTCGTTGCCGGGATCGATCTGGTTGTACCAGTGGTATTTCCTGATCCGGTCTTCGCGGAACAGATATCCATAATGAAGCAGAAAAACATTGATGGCGGGCGCGACTGCCCCGATATCGGGAGCGTTGCCCGTATGGAGACCGACATGCGGCTGTTTGTGGCCCGTGATCCTGTTGGGGTTTTCGTAGTACGACTGAAACGCGCTATCCATCGTGGCGCGGAACAGTGATTTTCGCGTGAGTGAGGAGTACCGGTTATCCAGCCGCACCTGATCCACCGAATCCCAAAGGAACAGAAACCTCAATGCAATCACATCTTGCTTGGGATTCGACGCCAGGAAACGTTTGATCTTTTCAGCCCCTCCGGGTTCCAGTTCTTCATCTCCGTCGATGCAGAGAACCCAAGCCGGCCGCGCTTCACCTTTGACGCAATTCAAAAGATAGTTTTTGTCGCGCGCCTCATCCAATTCCTGATCCCAGTAAGGTGAGGAAAATACGGTTGCGCCGGCTTCAATAGCTATGTTGCGGGTGTCATCTGTCGATCCGTCATCCAACACGAATACCGGTCCCAAATCCCGGACAGATTCGATACATCGCTTGATCCATCGCGCCTCATTCTTTACCCGCATCATCACGGCGATGCTTGGCGGCTCCGCTGCACCTTCTTCGACAAACACCGGGTTTACTTCAACGGTTTTCAAGTGTGGAACCCTTACCCGTGGGTCTGCCAGGAATTCAATGCCGGCGTTTTCAGCCGCGAGACAAAACGATAGGTCCTCACCGGCAATGCCGTGTTTTTGCCTCCCGTCCAGAACTGGCAGGAACGCATCGGACTTGAGCCTTTCAAGCATCGAACCGCGCATCAGGAAACAAGGGAAGCCGGTAGCCTCGACATGCACCGGTCTCGTTTCATTTGGCCACGTGCGCCCGTCAAATGAGTCCCAATGGATATGGTCGGGTGCCCAGAGTCCACAACTCGGATGAAAGCGTTGTTTTTCCGCATCGTGGCACCAGCACCAACCGGTAACACCTGCAACCGCGTTAGTATCGAGATCTCGCAGGAGTTGATCGAAGTTTTCCGGGGAAACGGTGTTGTCATCATCGATCCACAGAATTAGATCTGGTCTCGGGCTGAACGACTGGAGAGCGTCCCACATTTCCATGCGGGTAACGTATACGTTTGAAGTGTAGCCCCACAGGTTATGGACCAGGAAATCGTGGTTAAAAAGCAAATGATCTCGCAGGCGGCTGAATGCGTGGACCCACTCGGAAGAAAATTGCTCTCCTGGGAGGCAGAGGGCAATCGAACGTTTGATGGCAGGTTGTGGGTCGGTGGGCTCAAGATGGCTCTGGGCGCGGAACTTAGAACGCCGCCGAGCTTCAAGAATGCGCTCCCCTAATTCGTAGGCTTCCGGCCGATTCTGAGCCCTATATACATCGTCGATTTCCGCTTGCCCATTGATCGGATGTTTATGAGGGAACATTAGGTGTCGGGCATCGATCACAACCCCGTCTTGTTTGGCGTGCTCGCAGAAATCGTTATCGGCATACATCGATTCGTATTGTGGATAGAAGACGTACCCAAGCCGTTGATACCGCGCCCGCGAAAGGATTGGCATTACCATGGTCCCTCGGGCATGTTCATCTGGTGTACCGGTGGAGATCTCTAGGCAGAAGTCTTCTTTCGTGGCGTAGTTCCCGACGCCAATCGGTGTAAGTTCGACGCCGATCGGTGTAAGGTTTCGAGAGATCGCATGACAGATATAGTCATCCCACTCTTTACACGGGTATTGGTCATCTGCAATGACAATTAAAATCTGCCCAGTGCAGAACGATCCCGCCTGATTGACTCCATCCACGTAACACCGACGCCCTGTGTTCAGGCACACGATATTCCACCGGTTCCTTCGGCTCATCCAGTCCTGAATGGATTCGTCTTTAATGTCGAATCCCCAGCGGGTATCGATGCACAAGACGTACTCCACCTGCTCGGGATTGACCGCTGCATCGATCCAAGCATCATAGATCTCACGCCACTTGTGCGGACGCGCCGAAGTATGGAGGATCGAAAATAAAGGCCGCTGATTAGTCATGCCGCTTCCTGCTCCCGTTCTTTTTCGTCCGCGCGTTCATCTAATCGAGCCGAGGCTGTTGCTAATTCTCGGAGCAGTTGCGGATGCTTGAAACTGGACGGCTTGACGGCGTACGCCAAAAATGCGAACCCGATAAATGCACAACCCAGCCGCGCATGTTTCATTCTTGGCTGCCTTTCGGATCAAACCCGAATAGCTTATTGAGCATGACCCGGCGCCGTTGACAAGGCGAACAAGGCTTCACCCCAACCGCTTTCGTGATATTGGCGATCACGTCTCCTATTCCGATTGGTCTTTGCAAGCCCGGGACCGGAACCTGCATCAGAGGAGTTTGGGAAGGAATCGGAACTTTCACCGCGCACGCCTCCGTTTTGTCGCCCGCTTTTTGATGGGCGTAATTGAGATGCCGCCGCCTCGGAGACGCCGCATCCGAACCTCTTTGGTTTTCCGGCCTGGGTTCATTTTCTTCCAGAAGGATTTGACCGCATTTGCCTTCCTGCGTGATGCCCCAGCCCTGCGAGCCCTAGCCTTCCTTTGTGCTTTTGTCATCAGCCGACCTTCTCTTTCTTCAGGATGGTCACCTTCTTGCGATGCATTACTTTTGTCCGGAAGAAGTCGCGCCGAGAGGTCCTAAAAAGGGTAGCGGCTCCGTTACAGAACCATTCCGCAAAACCACGGGACCGGAACCATTCTGACGTTTTCTCGGCAATGTAATCGGCGCTATCGAAATCGGCAATGCACTCGCCGATTGCCTTCGTGTCGTATGCGGCATACACTAGACGCGCTAGGCCCTCGCTCACTACATCGCGCACGAACGTATCAAGATCTCCCGTTGCCCTGAATAGCTCCTCAGATCGCGCGAGCATCTGAGCCGCCAGCTTGATGAGGTGCGGAGCCTTCCTGGGCATCCGGTGCGTAAGCTTTTTCCTTCCCGCAGCCATCAGAGGTCAATCCCCTCTCTTAAAATCGTGTAGCTCCCTCCGGAGAATTCCAAACGTTCATCCAAGACGTGGTAAATCAGATCCGGGTATTCTGCGATCCGGACAGTAACGTGCTGCCCCAGTTCATTTGTGGTTCGGAACTTATGGCGATAGATCGCGCTCCCGCCTTCCGAGCCCAAATGATCTTTTGTGGTGAAGTAGTCTAGCGAAACCACCCTCCCCAACGTTTCGACTTCATGCGGTTCGCGCGTGATTCCGAAATCCTGGAGGTTTACCGCCTGGTCTCCCCCTTCGATGAAAAGCTGATTTCGTTTCTCGTTGAAAGCCAAGAGAGCACCTTCAAAGCGGGTCATCGTTACCTTGAATTTCTTGTTTCGGGATATGACCACCATGCGCCGCAATTCACCCGCTCCCGGTAACCACCCGTGTACGTGGATGCGCTTCTTGATAGTGACGAATTCATCCGGCTGTCTTCCGTGGAAGTCCTGGTACGCTTCGAGGGTTTGCTGTTCGGGGTTTCGCCGTCTTGGATTCTTTTTCGGGTACTTTGTAGCCCGCAGTTTACCGGAGGCATATTCGGTTACCTGTACCGGCCGCCCGGTTCTGTCGGCATCGTACTGCGCTTGCCGTTTCGCGTGTGAAAGATCGGGAATCCAATTTGACCCGCCGATGACATAGCCCCGCTTCTGTTCCGGGTTCATGTACCCTAGCCGCCGCTCTTGAGCTGCACAGACTGCCCGCGGATCGTATGCCCCGCCCCGCTTCGATACGGCGCTAACACATTTTGCGAATTTCCCTTTCTTGCCTCGAGGATTCCGCTTCATGCCGCTTTGTACTCCTGATAGGCCGCAGAGCGCCGTTTGGATTTTGCGCGAACCTTCCTATAAGATCGCCGGACTTTCCTCCCTGTTCTCAGCGCATCAGCAAGAAACGACAGAACCGCATAACCTCCAACCGCTACAATGGCCCACTCTTCCCAGCCCCAGGTTGTGAAATCGAACGATTCAAACGGCGTGTAGAAATTCGGGAACGATTGAACCTGTCCAAGGCCGCCGCACGTGCCTTGACAATCCGAACAACCCAGCCCGCGACGCCGGTAACCGCTCATGCCCGGTGAGACTTGCCCATAGGCCGCTATTACCTGACCTTGGATCGAGCACGGATTGAAGTTGACGTACATTGTTAGAGTTTCGCCGCCACAAACACCAGACCGAAAATGATCGCTGCCCCGAGCCCAACAGCGAGCAAAGGATTCGAGCAAACAGAAGTTGCCAAGTCACCGCCCCCCAAAAGGGTTGTGCATGCCCCGGTCCCTGTACCTTGGACGGCGCCGGCCGCCGCAGAGCCCGCAATAGCTGTAATGCCGGCTGCCTGGTTACCCGCCTGTTGCTGGAAAATCGAGAGGCAATCGGAAAATCCGAAAGCGATCAGGGGAACGTTGCAGTACCAGGGAATTGATGAACATGGAACTCCCAGGCACATATCGCTATCACTCTGCCCAAGGCCGCGCCGTCTGGTGTACATCAACGCCGCCTCCGTTTACCACCAGATGCGACCGCGACCACAACCACTACAATGCCGCCAACACCGAGCCATGCCCAGTAATTTGGCGCGGAGGCAGACGTTCCTGAACTCGATGGAGGATTCAGCGCGACCGTTGGAACGGGAGCCAATGCCGCCCCAACTTGCGATTGATAAGAGGGTAGTGGAGCGCCCGTAACTGCCGGCTGAGCGGTTCCAGTTGGGAATGATCCACTGATCGTATAATCCGTGATCTGGTCCGAATCGTCTTGCCCCAGCCCGCGCGCCCGATGCCGCCCGATTCCTCGAAAGCTTCCAAGCTTTTCGCCGCGGTATGGAGGGTCGATGTAGAGTCCCCCTTTTCCAAATGGAAGGAATGGACCGCGCCATGCTGGAGCCTGGAGGTACATCATTTGACCGCCATGATAAGAAGAGTTCCAGCCGCTAAAGCCAACGCCACCATAACGGCATTCTGAGAAAGCCAAGATGATAAGGTGGAAGGCTGAACGGTTGAGCTGGTGGGGGCGACAGTTACCATACCGGAAGGTGATATCAGGCTTCCGCCTGCTCCAGGAGCTCCCAGAATCGTTAAATCAATCGGGGTTGAACCAGCTTCTTCAGAAGGACTTGCAACCCATGTTGAAGTCCCGGTCATAGGATTATATTGATACGATCCGGAACTTAAATCGATGCTGTCTTGTCCGAGACCGCCCCGACGCCATGCTCCCAATCCATTCCCGTACACGTACCGGTTTCCCAGAGCACTCAATGAGGCTGAGCCTTCCCAAGCTGGAGCACAAACGTACACTTTTATCGTCTCCCCCTTGCAATCCTGGAAACTGCTCCCAGGCCGCCAAAGAATCCAAGGCCAGAAAGGCCCGGAGCATTAGAAGACAACCACGGAGACATGAGGCTCCAGTAAGCAGGACCGGAAATTGCGGTGTTTGGATCAGGCGACCCAGCGACCGTTTGATAATCTGGCAGTGTCGGTAACCCAGGATCAATCTGTGCAAGGTAATAATTCCAAGCCGAGAAATTCATCTGGAGCTGCCCGTTCACCAGTTGAATGTTATTGGCTCCGACTCCTGTCGCGGGCGCGTTCTGAGTCCCCAAGGCGATCAATTGGTTATAGAGATTGTCGAGGGCTTGCGCTCCGACTTGTGCGGTTGTCGTTGGGCCTACGGTTGTAGTCAAGGGCGGGTTCGTCCCGGTGACATTAGAGCCAACTGGCGAAGATTGCGGCATTGTAGGACTGGGTGCGGGAGCCGGGGCCGCAGTTGTCGCCGTTGGAGTAGTGAGCCAATTCCACAAAAAATACCCGCCGACGCCTAAGGCGCCGATGGTCAAAACGGTTCCAAGGGATGATTCCTGCTTTGCCATATCAAAATCCCCTGTACCGCTTCCAGCCGCTCATACCGGAAGGAACGGGGCAACTGGCGCCGCTCGTGAACACGGTTGGACATACTCCCGTGACATTGCCAATTGAATCGTAGGTGAACAATCCGGGGTTTTGCTGCACCAAGTTATTCAGCATGTTCTGGGCCATGGTGGGGTTGGTGCTGAGTTCCGATGCTACGCTGGGCGCCAGTTGCAAGCCGAGTTGAGAAATGATGCTGGCTGCATTCGATCCGCTTGGATTCACGACTGAAGCCGGAAAGAGCCCAGTAGTCGTTACGGTGCCGGGGGGCATCGGGGGGCCGCCGCCGCTAGTTGAAGGTGTCGGACTTGCCAATTGAGACGGCGCCGCGCCCGGAGCACTGGCCGCAGATTGCGAAGACGTAATTTGCTGTCCGGTCGGAGTGACCGATGTTGACGGGGGCACGGTTAACAGCGAAGTTGCCGCGCCTGTTGAACCGAAAGGCCACCACGAATTGAAATATGCGAGAGCAAGATAGCCTCCTGCCCCGACTAAAACGACAGTAGTCAAGTCACTCCCGGATGGGTTCGAGCGCCGTCGATAATGCTTGTGCCGCGCCATCAGGCTAGAAGCCTCCGGTATCCGCTTAAAGATTGGAACGTGACCGGAAACGGCTGAATAGCCCGCACCGGACCCTGACAACCCCAGGCTGGGCACATCTGCGGTTGCGTGCCATTGCTCCCGTTTGTAGTTCCGTTGCCAGCCGGAGCTGTACTGGAAGAATTGGACGAGGCCACGATGGGCTGAACCCGCTGCTGTTCAGGGGGTTGAAAACCAGGAGCATTCCACCAGGGACTGGATTGCACAACAGGGGCGCCCGCAGGAGTAACGACAACAGCCGGAGCAGTCGAGACCGGAGCCGGAACAGTTGGGGCTGGTGTTGTGGTAGTGGTGGTCGAGGCCGCGGCGGTTTGCTGGCCTTCCCACCACTGGTAAACGAAATACCCGACTACCCCGAGAACTACAACCCAAATAAAGCTATCGCTTCCTCCCGAAGCATTCGCGCGTCTTCGGTACTGCGACCGCTTTACTTTGATAACGTGCTTGCTCATTTGAGGGCCGCCCACGCAACCAACCCAATACCGAGAGCCCATGCCCACCAAGGAATTGCGGAAACTACCGAACCCGCCGTGCCTGTCGAGGTTCCGATCTGGCTTGAGACAGCCGAGAGTTCGGAACCGGTCCCTACTGTTGGGTCTTCGGTTATGGGATCTAGATAACCCACAAACCAGTTCCAGCACGTATCGCCCGATCCGCTTGCTCCAGGATAAACATAGCTCCACGTTCCATCGGAGTTCTGCTGCCAACCCCCCGGTGAGGTCTTGTAATGACAGGCGCCCTGTTCCCGGTCTGCAATACAATTCTGGCCAGCACTTCCCAAACTGGGGCTCGAGCAGGCATTGACCATCGCTTGCCACACCTGATTGAAATTCTCCTGGGCTTGTTGCTGGGCGGCTTGCGACCTGGGTGCTGGAATTGAGAGGTACGCGGAAAGGTTCTGTTGCAACAGGGGCTCTGCCTGGTTGACCACATTGGAAGCCTCGGTACAGGTAGAGCCGCAACCTTCGATCAGGCCGGCAATCGCGCCGCCCGCGAGAGACACCAGAGCGGACAGACCAGGTATCCCGGTTACAGCGGAGGCAACCGAGCCGGCCGCCGCTCCCGCTATCGAACCCTCTTGAGAGGCAGTTTGACCTAAACCGCGAGGTATCGGGCGATAGAGGGTAGGGGTTGTCATTAGGTACGGCATCACTTTTTGACCAGAGACAAAACGACTAGCCCAGCCAAGACCAAGCCCCCAATCATCAGGACCGGAGTCCAGCTTGCAATCGAAGCTGCTTGAGCCGCGGTAAGCTGTGACTGGTTGTAGGCACTCACGGCACTTGACGCCGCCCCGGTCAATATGCCTGCAATTTCCGACAAAGGCGAAACCCCAGGGGCACCAGAAGCCGACAACACCGAGCCTCCAGGGCCAGCTGTTCCGATGGTGAAACCAGAGGGAGTTGAGCCGGCCGCTTCGGTTGGGGTTGCAACCCAAGTAGAGGTTCCGGTCATTGGATTGTACTGATAAGAACCGCCCGCTGTCGGTAGAGACAAAGTAGACGGAGGGGAAGTATCGGGGGGCGTCAGCCCTTCTTCGATGAGATCATCATCCCCGAAATCTTGACCGAGGCCGCCCCGTCTCCATCCCGAGAATCCACGGCCGCTGCGAGCGCCGAGCCGCGGTCGATAGCCGCGGTCTGGTTGCAGATAGGCTCCCAAGCCCGAATACATTGGATGGTCCTCAACCGGATTGCCGTCTGCGTCCCGTACCTGCGTACGGGTCCTGTGATTGAACGGCACTTGCCAACCCGGATAGGCTCCGTGTGAGGCATCAAGCGGAAACCTTGTTCCATCGGGCATCACAGCGTAGACGAACACGTGCGAGAAGATTCCCGGCTCTGTTGGATCGCAGGCTGCCGTCACGATCTCATACGGAACGTTCCAGCACCGGAGAATCGCGCAGATCAACAGGACGTAAATCGCGCAATCGCCTCGAGGGTGTGATAACCGAACGAGGATTTCAGGAGAGATCAACAGTTGGAGCTGGCCGGATTCCCCAAACAGAACCCGGATCATTTTCTCGTGGTGTTCAAACTTCAACCGATGTTTGGCGTACCACCAAGCGGAGATTGCAATGTTCTTGGGTGTAGTGGGGTCTTCGCCAGCCGCCACAGCGAAGTTTCCGCCGCGGAAAATCTTTACTGCATCGATAGCCGCCTGCTGCACTGCCTCATCGAGCGCTGCCCGGTCAATGTGCTCACACATGATCCGGATCGTTTCGGCAGTTGCGAGGTCTGGATCTGTTAAGGATGCCTGGTAACGGCCGATCTGGGGAAGGATGGGGGTAGAGGCCATCACCCAAAGACTTTTACCACAATCGCGCTTTCGTTGAAAAGCCCCCGGAAATACAATACAGTATAATACTGCGGTGCCTAAGGACTGCCTTTAGGGTGCCTGAGGCTGCCCATTCACGTGTCAGGAAAGGCTCAGAAATGGTAGCTGAAACCCAGACCGAAACGCCGCCGAAAGCGAAAAAATCAAAGCCCCAGCCGCCGAAATCTGGCAAACCGAGGCCAAAAGATGACATTCCTCGCGCCGTTAGTTTTTTTGATCGGATGGGCGCAATCTCTAAAGCCGATTGGGGCACACGCGCCAAAGTCAAGATCTATCGAACAGAACCGTTCACAGATTTGGTGCGGGTGACAGGCCAAAAATATGCAATCGTGTATGAAGAGCCGATCACCGAAGAGCGCTTGAAGCACGATTGCGGATCGGGGCGCTATCGCCTCTATCTTTCGTACAAGGCTCCGGCCGATGACGAAAAGGAAATCGATTCCGTAGAGCTGGAAATTCTAGATCCAAAGTTCCCGCCGAACCTGCCCAAGGGGTCTTGGATCGATGACCCGAAAAACAAGAAATGGGAGTGGGCGAAACCTTTACTAGAGGCAAGATGGGCCGCTGAGACGCCAGAGAAACCAGGCAACCTAAACACAGTTGTAGAAACCGTCCGAGCTGTTAAAGAATTGATCCCGACACCAGCCCCAAGCAACGGGGTAACAGATGTCCTGAACACAATACGGGCGGTGAAGGAACTCTCCCCCGCCCCACCCCCCAGTACCGAAAACGCCATGCTCAATAGCATTGTGCAACTGGTGATTGCGCAGAACACCGCCGCACAAGCTGCCTTGATGGCTGCCCAGGAAAGGGGAGACAAACTCCTGACCCAACTTTTGACGCTATCGAGCAAGCCGGCTGAAAATAACGGGCTGACAACCTTCAAGGGAATCCTGGCTGAGATCAAAGATATTGTAGGGGTCGATACTATCAAAGATCTATTCAACCGTGGGGCAGATGTCGTAACGCAACGGTCCCGGATGAACGCCTGGCAGGAATTTTTTGCGCCGGCTGTAACCAAACTCGCCGATGGATTTTCGAATCTGTCACCCCTCCTCATTCAAGTCCTGATGAACCGCGCGCAACAGCCGCCACAACCACAAATACAGCCGGTAAACGGCCAGCCGACCGCTGCCGCGACCTTACCGGCCGCTAATCCTCAACCCCAACCTAATCCGCAATCCCGCGGAGGCCCGAACCTGATTGATCTGCTGAACATCATCACGCCGGTCATGGCAAACCATTTCCGGGAATGGATCGAGTCCGGAGATGAAGAATGGAATGGAGCCGGTTTCGCCACTTGGGTTTATGACGGATGGGGGCAGGTGTGGAATGGAATTGATTGGCACGCGCAAGCTAAAAATACAGGGGCCGCAACCCTGGTCATGATGTACAAACAATCGCCGTTCTGGGCAAATCCTCAAATGCCATTTGCTCAACAGGAGCCGAAATTCCTTGAGTTCGTGCAATCGTTCTGCGACTGGTCCCCTGATGAACCTGAACAATCAGATACCGCGCCAACCGAAGACCAGCCCCCAAGTGTAGAGGTTATGTAAATGCCAGGCGAACTCCGATCAGATGCGAAATGCCCGCAGTGTGGAACTGCGTTGTTGGCAACAGTGCGAACGTCCAACATTCGAGGCACGGGGTATGAGTTCATTCATCAACGAGATGCAAAGCGTCGGAATTGCAGCCATTGGGTTGCCAAAGACCACGAAGCAGAATACGAATCGGAAGTTTATCAGCCGCTTCATGTGCAAATCCCTCGAAAGGTACATTAAGATGCCCGAATCTCTTATCATTACGCCCGTTACCTGTCGTGTACCTTTATTCGACAAGGAAGGCAGACCGATCTTGAAGGATGGAGCTGTCCAAACCTGCGGCCGCCAGTTCCAGATGGAGCCGCCCAAGATCGGAGACTCTATCGAAAAACGTCAAGCAGATTTTATCGGCAACATCCTGATGAAGCATATGATGAAACATCATTCACAAATTGCTTCGCAGATTGTGCTGGCCGGATCAATGTACGCCGGGTACCTTACTTGCGGACAGTTGCAGTTCAACAATCCCGATTTACTCAAACGGTTCCAAGAAACGCGCGCGCAGATTCTGCGGTCCTGTATGCCGTTGACCATTTCAGATGAGATGATCCAGAAACGCCTCGAAGCCCTTGAGAACTCTTACCACATGGTGGATTTTGACGCCGTGGCGGAATTCGTCCGGGAGGTCCGGGATGTCCTGATGGGTGAACGGAACCCTCCAGAGGTCCAAACCGTTCCGAACGGGTCCAAGACCCCAGCGTAGACGCCTATTGACTCCAGCGTAGACGCTGGTATACTCGTTTCGATGGATACCACGTCAAAACGGCGCCGTTGCCCGTACTGCAAGGTCGTATTCTATCCTCAGCAGACCCGCGGCGGGTCGCCCCAACTATTCTGTTCAGCCGCCCACCGAAAACTGTACTGGCGCTATGGTGGTCTCAATTTCGATAAATTTGAATTCCGGATGCGAAAGCTGATTCGGGAAATGGTACTTCCACATGCATTGCGTGAGAGCGAACCCGATGCCAGAAGACGATTCGATACCTAAAACGTTCTTCCGAATCCGCGATTGGGCCGGGCGGTTCGAAAACAACCGTACTCGCGACCTGAAGTACATGGAATGGGTAGCATTTCCAAATCCACTCGGAGGAGATGTGTACGCCGAGCTTCTGAACCACCCGGACGGAGCTGCCCACTGGGGGTTTTGGTGTGCCTGCGTTTTTCTCGCATCTAAGTGCGCCCCACGCGGCACCTTGCTGCGGGAGGGGGGGGTACCCCACACGCAGCGTAGCATCGCACTTACATGCCGAATTCCCGCAGATATCTGCGGGGAAGCTGCGGGGCGCCTCATACAGCTAGGGTGGCTAGAGCAGCTATCTTTCACAAAACACAACGTTTCCGATACTGCGGTAAGACCGCATCATGCTGCGGAAAGGGCGCATAATGATGCCGAAAGGGCGCATGATCCTGCGCCTCGCGCGCGCGCGCGATCCGGAACGGAACGGAACGGAACGGAAACCCAACCCCCCCTCCCCCCTTCCCCAAACGGGAAGGGGGCGGGTACGGTCGGATCGAATCCAAAATTGAAACCGGATCGGCTCCTACAGGAAGCCGAGCGGAGGGAAAGAGAAAAACATGCCGATAAGCGTTGAGCAATCGTTGCAGTTTGCGCGCCAGTTGATGACTGTTCCGGATTTTCCCCGCGCCGCTGAAGCAGTCCTAGCAACCTCGGAGGATCTGCGGGAACTCGTTCAACACGTGCCGGACCAGTTAGCGGAAAAGCGAATCACTTGGCTAATTCACCAGATCCGTCATCATTGCCGAAAATGGAGCGATGAAGGCGGAACCGCCATGATGGTGGCTCTGTACCGCAAAGAATTCGAGCCGGAACCAGTCCCAGGCAACGGTTTCCGAGATTTAGGACGCAAGCCGCCTATAGAATGCCAGAATTGCAACGATACCGGAATCCGCCGTACGGGTCTGACAGAATTCGTTTGGTGCAACTGTGGAGCTGGTCTCCATGCGCGTGAGCACTGCCCTGCCCTTCTCGATTTGTGCCGCGGCCGTACAGGCGTTGCCATCGCGATTCCAACGCCCAGACCGGTGAAATGTTCCCAGTGTCAAGATCTCGGGATGGTTTCGGTTGAAGGGGAATATATCTGGTGCGATTGTCCCTATGCTCGTGAACTCAACCTGAGAGAACCTGACTACGTGAATCGATGGAACCAAGCCGTGAGATACCAGCGGACTATTTCAGGTTCAGGCCGGTGTCCGGAATGCGATGGAACAGGTTTCAAACCTGGGAGTAACGAGTATTGTTCCTGTCAACTAGGGAGGGATCTGGAACGGATTGAGAACCGCGGGGGACTATCCCAATGAATGAGGCAACGCGACTCGCTCAATTAGCTCTTGATACGGAAGGTTATATCGTGATGGCATTTTCCGATGGCCCTGAACCACTTCCTAAAGTGGGCGATATTCTGCATGGGCCAATCCATAACGGTCCTCTCGGAGAAGTGCTGGGGCCGGTTCGTGTGATCGGCTTAGCGACCGTAGAAGAGTACATCCTGCAATCGGAACGCTTCAATCCATATGGCGCCGCATACGCTATCGAAACAGCCAAGTTTTGCCTTGGCTTTTTCAAGGTAACAGCCGAATGAGCGTTCGTCTTTGCATCCATTGCCGATCACCATATTGGTATTACGGTGTTGTCAACGCCGCAGTTCCTCGCGGGTATTGTTCGGCGAAATGTTTCCAAGCGCGCCGGAGACGTCGGCCGATTGGCCATCTGCTAGAAGCCTTACCACCTGCGGACCCAACCGAGCTTCGGGACGTTCTCAAATTGCATTTGCAAACAGCCCACGAAACATCGGATCTAACCCAGTGGTTTGAATCGTGTTCGATCTGCGAACGGTTGAATGAGGCGCTTGTGATTTCCCAGAGGTCTATGGTATGAGCCAAAAACGCCGGAGTCTTTCCACTTACGCTCAAAAGCAACCGACGAATGAACAGGGCGAAAAGGTCTGTTTTGAATGTCGTGGTCCAATTCCGAAGCCACGCCGGACATTTTGTTCCGGTGCGTGCGTGAACCGCTGGAAAATCCGGACTGATCCCGGGTGGGTTCGGCAGAAAGTATTTGACCGGGACCATGGTATCTGCGCCCTTTGCGGTCTCGATAGCTTCGCGGCAAATCCTCTACACCGAAACGGTACACCCAGGAAAAGACGCGCGCGGGGATCTGGTGACCTTTGGCAGGCTGACCACATCGTACCGGTAACGGAAGGCGGGGGGGAATGCGATTTGTCGAATTTCCGAACACTCTGCACTGCCTGTCATCGCAAGGTCACGAACGAATTGCATGGCCGGTTATCAGATGCCAGGAAAGCGGAGAAAATTCAGAACGCTCAACAGATCTTGAGCCGTCCCCTTCGGTTTGGCGATTCGAGCCCAAAACAGGCAGCCGAAATTGTCCGGAAGTTATCATGAGCACCCGCCTGCAAGACCTTTCGTACATGATCCGGATTACCGGGCACGCCAAGTTGGGACGCGGGAAACGGGCTAACTGGCTGAAGTTCTGCCACGGATGCGGGAAAGATATCTCGGGCACGCGAGCCGGTCAGATATTCTGTAGCGACCGCTGCGCTAAAATCCGTAATACCGCGCGTTCAGCCCTTGTACTACAGATGCAAAGGAAATTCCGCGATCCTGTTCAAAACCCCGTTTCCCAATCGCGTGATATTCCCGGTGACATTCCCAAAACAACGGGACGCAACTGAGATCTGAAGCCTTTTGCGATTGCCCGCCATCTGACCCGGTGTGGGCTGCTTCACATGGTTTCCGGCCGCATCCGCAACAGCATTCTAGGGTCCTGATCCATGCTTTGTATTGTTCGTTTCGTTCTGGTCCTCTCCGGATCTTTGCCGGGTAATGGGTCGATTTCTCCAGAATGGCACGAGCCAAGAAACGGTTTAGCGCTTTGCCGAAGAGATAGCGAGCCATGTATTAAGCCTCTGTAGCAATGCTTCCGACCGCCTTATAAAACTCCGTTCTTGACGAGCCCAATCTGCCCCTAGGGCTTTGCGGTTATCCCAATAATCGCTCCAATCGATTCCGCGCCGGAGCGCTCCCCGGATTAGTTTCAGGTCGCGTCTTCCAAGCGTTATCGGCTCTATCCTCCCTCTCACGCAACCCTCCGAATCTTCCGCGGGGGCCGCCTCGTGGCTGCAATGAAAGCACTCAGGAGAATCGACCGAACGTCTTCAGGCGATACGGTTTCTCCGTGCTTTCGTGCTTCTTTCACGCATTCGGCGTAAACATCTGTCAGGGCAATGGTGGTCCGCTTCAAATACCGGGTCCAAGATTCCGCTTGACACCGTTTCGAATCTGCGATAGGATCTGAAACCGATGCGAACTGGTGAATGTTCGGAGTCGTTTGATCAGGCAATGCCTCCAAAGGAGCCGGTGCTGGACACATCGGCTCCGTATTTCTCCGCAGCTTTCGATACTCCACGGAGGGATCGAGCCAAACATCCAATTCCGCTTTCGCGCCCGGTTCGCCGCTCCACTTCAGCGCAATCCAGATCGGCTCGCCAGGCTTGGCCCCGAGCCGCGTAATCCTGCCGGCCGTTTCCACGTCGCAGAAAAATACCCGCCGATCCTCCAGGGTGAACATCGCGCGCAACCGCTTCCCGCAACCCGTGATGATCTTGGGGAAGTTGTATCGCAGGTTCAACTGTACGGGTTTATTCGGTTGCAGTTTGAGTTCTTGAGCCATCAGATTTCCTCCGTTTTCGTTTTTTAATGCTTAGGCATCCCTGAGAATGCTTCCGTCACTCTGGAGTCCCATTGCTCTTTTGGAAATGATCGAGCGTAAAGAAACGCAATCAGTTCCCCGCCACTGAAACCGCCGCGGCATTCTCCTGTTATCATTGCCTCTTGTGGAGCGAAAACTTCGGCATAAACTTCGTAGGCTCTCAGGGCCACGGCTTTGGGAATTCTTGACGGCGTATGGCGTGCCTGTACCGGATGCGTTTCTATTTCGCCCATCACTTTCCCTCCGCTGCCTGTTGAGCCTGCTTCAAAATACGGGGCAGTTCAGTCAAGTTATGGAATGCAGAAGGGACTGTAGAAGTCCCTCCGCTCGAATGAAGCATCAGGATCGCTGTTGCGATGGCGGCTGAAATGGAGATGCGCATTTAGATTAACCCTCCGATTGTTTCTTCCATCGGCGTGGCCGCATAAATAGTCACCGTGTCGCCCGGTTCCGGAAATAGCCAGCATGGAGAACCGTGCCCGAATGTGTTGGGCCGGTGCATAATTACCTTGATTTCCAGGCGACCGTCCCGTTTTCGCCGTGCATCGTAGATTCGTGTGCGGACCGGTTGCCCCATCTTCGGGTTGCTTCGATTGAGATAAGCATGCTGTGATCCGAGACTTTCTCGAATGTCTTTTGCTTGGTGTGTCGAAATGATCATGTTTGAATCCTACCCGTCCGCACGCTTTAGGTTCAATATTCTCTTGCGTTAATTGGGTGCTAGGGTGATAGCTCCTTACATGTCAAATTCGAGGTAGAGATGTTCCACCGCATGCATCAGCAGTTCGCTGGCGCGTTCCGTGGGTTTGTAGGGAGCGTCTCCGACAGTCCTAAATACCTCTGCGTGGGCGATGTTGAGCAGGCGGCAGGCCTGCTCGATGTTTGCTTTTTGCGTTTCACTTTTGGGGGAGTTGTTCGTTTTCATGATTCAATCCTTCCCTCGTGCTGGGCTTTTTCAGCCCACCTGCACTATCCGCTTGGTCTGGATATCGTACCAGCCATGCCGCCGTGTGACGCCCTGGGAGCCCAGACAAGTGAAATCGAAATACCGGGTCCGCTCTTGCGGCACATCTTCTGAAGCCATGAAGGGCAGGACAAACTCATAGGATTCGCCCAGATAGATGTTGTCCGAAAAGATCGCATCGCAGGCGCCGCACGAATAAACGAACGGCTTTACTTCGGAGCCTTTCTTGTGCGAGCAAGCTGGGCAAGCCGGAATCGCGATCTGTTTTGCTTTGGGGGAGTTCATTGCGTTGTTCATGATCTACTTATCGCATGAATCCCAGCATATTCTAGTCCGGTGATTCACTGTTTACGGTACTGCTTAACTCTATAAAGACGAAAAGCCTGTTTAGCCTTTCGAGCCGGGGCTTCCTTCGGGGGAGTCGTCGCGCTGTACGGCTTGAGTCTGTTCTCCTCGCGCTTTCGCGAGTAAGCTGTGAAAAAGTCTCGCATAGATTTCATCCTCTTCGCGTCGGCGCTGGGCCATCCAACTAGGGAACTCCTCGATCTGCACCAGACGCCAGTGTTCCTCACCGCAAGCGTGACACCAGCCTCGATGCATCCACAGCCAATCATCGTTTATCCGGCCGCATTTTGAACACCGCCCCCACCAGAACAAGCGCCAGGAGCTGCGGAGTCTTTCGAATAAGGATTTGGCCGCCCGCCAGATTTGCATCAGTTCACTATCCCGCTATGATTCAGAAACGCCCGTCCCTCTTCAGGAGAGCACCCAGCTTGCAAGAGCATCGAAACCAGTTCAGCATCTTCCTGGGATGCCAGTTCCATTTCATCATCAAATACGTTCATTTCCGTTTCCCTTTTTTATTGTCCCAGCGACTCCGGGCCGCTTTGAGTGCTATAGCGGTGCGCCGTTCTGGAGTTAACGCTAGCGCCCGCCGTTTCCCGCCTATCTTTCCTCCGCGTCTGCCCAGTTCCCGCATAACCTCCCGAATCGTCTCTTCTGATGGGATGGTGTGCGCTTGTTTCATGCCGCCTCCTGCATCGTGATCTATGGCCGCTTTTCCTTTTTTGCCGGACAGGGCACCCATGTAATGGTGAAACCGTTGCTTTTAATGTCAGCAAGTTCGCGAGAAGCAACTATAGCAAAACAGTTTCCAGTCTTTTGATCTTTGACATACCGGAGGCTGTCTACGATCTGCTGGGCGGTTTCGCTACCAACGTCAGTACCGCGTTGGAAATTGCAACCAGTTGAGATCAGGCAAACAATGGCCATGGTAATCTTTAGTGTTGTCATGCCGCCTCCTGAATAGCACGCCTCAACAGCACAGTAAAATCAGTTTCCTCTGAAGCACACACCCGGTTCGCTACGATTCGAGCCGAGGTCTTTTTCATGCCCTGGCTCACGAGGGCCGCGGCAATCTCGGGAGCATGGATCATTCCGGCTGGCTGGTGGGCTTTCATGATCGGCTCCACATCCGAAGCCTTACTTTGTGTGGCCCGCCCGAAGCGATCCTGGCTCGGAAGGCTCAACCGTCTTTTCGTTTTGGTCCTGGTCCGGGGCTGGTACTCAATATGGAAATGGACACGGTACCGCAAGATGAAAGCGAGGATCGATACCGAGGAGATGAAGAGAATCAGATTGCACCAGATCATCTTAGGCTCTTTCCAGTTCTTGGATCGCGTGATTTATTGCTTTTACAGCTTCATCAAGATCTAGTTCCGCGCGTGGCAAATCGAACACATACAGTTCGCTGATCTCCTGCGCCAGTTGCTTCAATCGGTCCTGCGCCAGTTGCTTCAATCGGTCAATCTGTTGTTTCTTCATATAGGTTGATCCTACCGTGCGTGCGGTCCTCAATCAATGCTCTCTTGAGTTAATGGGGTACTACAGTCTTCTTTTTCCACGGTTTGTTTTGCGGGGGCCTGAACAGTTCTTGAACGGTAAACGTACCTGCGTGTGTGAGCGCTCGCCAATCGCGACCATGTCTCGGCTATACTCCGGTATTTCATACGGTTGAGCGCACTGGTCATATTCATTTTCCTTAGCCTTTCGTAGATTTGTACAAGCCTTTGAAACAAATCTCAACAAACTGATGCGGCTGATAACTTGCTGGGCACATGCTTGGGCCATCATACTCAGCGTTGGAAAGCTGGGAGCAATTCAGGCAGATCCAGGCTGGCAAGCGCACAAACAACGGTTCCTGCACCCCCCCCCCCCCCCCCCCCTCCCCCCCCCCCCCCCCCGAGGCATCTAGAGGGTTGCCTCATTCGAATATCTCCACCAAAAAAAATTAAAAAAT
>Ga0187783_10000242_pt1 | contig 41619 bp, 39 predicted proteins | sample 1015_SJ02_MP02_2_FD_132471 | JGI IMG/M metagenome (GOLD analysis project Ga0187783, IMG submission 132471) | Tropical peat soil microbial communities from peatlands in Department of Meta, Colombia - 1015_SJ02_MP02_20_MG | ecosystem: Environmental > Terrestrial > Soil > Wetlands > Peat | place... | reverse complement strand
TCGAGCAGCAGCTCCGCCTCCTCCTGCACCCGGCGCAACTGCTGCTCGAGCTGCTGGTTGCGGTACTGTAGTTGCTCGATCTGGCCAGTGAGCTGGCGAACCTGGCTCTCCAACTGATCGAGCCGCACGATCAGGTCCGACGTTTCGGCCTGCGCGAACCTGATGGGGGCGCCAGCCAGCGGCATACGCTCCGGCGTGTCGATGGCGGCGGCAAAAGCCGGATCGGCGGGCGCGGCGACGGTGCGTGCCATCGCAAGACGTCTTGACGGTCCGGCAACCAGCAGTGCCAAGACGAGCGTTCCGATCAAAGCCCGCGCGAGGGGAGGTTTGCGGATTGCGACAAGCATGCGGGACATTGGCCGTCCATCGATCATCGGGCCCGCCCTGGTAGCACAGAGGATCGGCCGCGATCAAAATGAGCCGTTGCTACCGGTTCGTGAGGGACACTTGCCTGCCTGCGCCCGATCGCCGCGGGTGCCCACCGGTACGTAGGCCTACTCATGGCGAGGCTCCCGATCAGAGCCCGGTCGCCGTGCACCGGGTCTCCCAAAGCCATCCCGTTCAAAGTATCTAGGCCACTCCACGGTCTCTATGAGCCATCACCATCGGAGCGACCTACCAATCAATGGATGTGGCATCCCGCCGGAAGCGGTGGTCTCTTAAGAGCTCGCGTTGAGCATCGTCACGGCGCGGCGATTCTGCGACCAGCACGAAATGTCGTCGCAGACCGCGACCGGCCGCTCCTTCCCGTAGGAAATCGTGCGCATCCGGTTGGCGTCGACTCCCCGTGAGGCCAGATAGTCGCGGACGACCTGTGAGCGTCGCGCCCCCAAGGCCAAATTGTATTCACGAGTGCCGCGCTCGTCGGCGTGGCCCTCGATTGTGAACGCGTAACGGTTGTAGAGCTGCAGCCACTGGGCCTGACGGTCGAGGGTGGCACGTGATTGCGGTGTCAGGTCGGTGGAATCTGTTTCAAAGAAAACGCGGTCGCCGACGTTGACGACGAAATCCTGCTGGCTGCCGGGCGCGGCCATTCCGGGGCCGCCCGCCGCGGCCATCCCAACGTTGGCGTCCTGATTGCGGTTGGCGCAACCGGCCATTGCAAGCGCCACCGCCAGAGTTGCCGCAAGCCCGACGCTATAACGACTGCGAGTCATGCTGCTCATTCCGGTAACTCCCTTCTTCAGCGTGACCGGACATCATTCCGGTCTAGCAGGCGGTTCGTTAAGCGAAGGTTCCGTCAACCTTGACGAGGCGTTGCCAACACGAGGCGAAAGCATGCACTACGCGGAAAGCATCCCGAATGGTTAAGCAAAGGTGAATGCCTGATCGTTAATAGCCGATGAACGCCGAAAGTCGAGGTTCGCGTCCGTCGTCTCGATGATTCGACTATCGACATTGCGCTGGAGGGCAACTGCTCGCGCCAGTGATTCGCGCAAGGACGCTCCGCAGCGGTGCGCGTTCATGACAGGAGCGGTGACCAGGCCGGGTCGGAAGCGTAATTCGGAGTCTGGATCTTCTGTTCGTTACGCCCCGTAATGTCGATCGAATAGAGAAATGGCCCTCCGCCGAGATCACGAAAGAACATCAGCACCCGGCCATTGGGCGCAAACGTCGGGCCCTCATTGTGGAAACCGGTGGTCAGGATGCGCTCCTCCTTGCCGGCCACGTCCATGATGCCGATCGAGAATTGGCCTTCGCTCTGTTTGGTAAAAGCGATGGTGTCAGCGCGCGGCGACCACACCGGCGTCGAGTAGGTTCCGTCGCCGAAGCTGATTCTTTGCGCGGCGCCACCGCCCGCACCCATGATGTAGATCTGTTGACTACCGCCGCGGTCGGACTCGAAGCAGATCCGGCTTCCGTCCGGCGAATAGCAAGGTGCCGTGTCGATGGCGGCGGTGTCGGTCAGCCGCGTCGTCGCCTTGGAGCGCAGGTCCATCACAAATATGTTTGAATTGCCGCCCTGCTGCAAGCTCATGATCACGCGCTGACCATCTGGCGAAAAGCGCGGCGAGAACGTCATGCCCGGAAAGTTTCCGACAATCTCCTTCTGACCGGTTTCGAGGTTATAAAGAAATACCCGCGGTTCGCCCTGAACGTAGGACATATAGGTGATTTCCTGGGTCGACGGGCTAAAGCGCGGGGTCAGCACCAGATCCTCTCCGCGCGTGAGAAGTCGCGCGCCGAAGCTGTCCTGATCCATGATCGCCAGCTTTTTGATCCGCCGATCCTTTGGACCAGTTTCGTCGACATAGACAATGCGCGTATCAAAATAACCCTTTTCGCCGGTCAATCGCTCGTAGACGGCATCGGAAATAATGTGGGCCAAGCGGCGCCAATTGTCGGGATTGGTGAAATATTGCTGACCGACGAGTTGTTGGCCACCAGATACGTCCCACAGCCGGAACTCGGCCTTGAGCCGACTGTCAGGCTGGCGGGTCAAACGGCCGGTGACGAGCGCCTGTGCGCTGATCGCTCGCCAATCGGCAAAGTGCGGCAGCGCATCGATGGCCACCACCTTCTCGATATAGGCTGTCGGGTCGATCGGGGCAAACAATCCAGACCGCCGCAGATTTCCGGCAATGATCTGAGTGATGGTACGTGCTGCTTCGTTGTCGGAAACGTTTCCGCCCGTGAAGTCGGGCAGAGCGATTGGCATCGGCTGAACGACGCCGCGGGGAATTTCGATCTGCTGCACGGCGTGTGCCGGCTGCATCGGCCATCCGAGCAGCGCTCCCGCGCATCCCGCCGTCCCGAGCGTCAGCGCCCGCCGACGGCTGAGACCACCGAAATTGATCGATGCAAGATTGGTCACTTGGTGGTTTGGATGATTTGCCACTTGCTGACTGTCTTCCTTCATCTGTCAACCAATTTGATTCGTCGGTTCGAGCAGCTTTGGAATGCTTACGGCCCGCGACCCAACGCCGTCGCCGAGTGACATCACGCCACTGCGATCGCCCGCTTACGATTGGCTCGCACCTGGCGGGGTTGGGTCCGACGGCTTCACGCCACACCACATCACGCCGCGGGTGCACCGGAACCGTCCTTCAATCCCAAACCAGTCATCCACGAAACATCTCGTCCATACTGAATACGAATTCGATATCCTTCCACACGTCATATTTGGCGACCGGCAAGAAACTATAGGGTGCGCATTCACGAACTGCTCGCAACGCACTCTCGGCCGTTACCTGGAAAAACGGGCTGTTGCTGTGATTGGTCACCACAGGTTCGCTGGCCAGCGAGCCATCCTGACGGAACATGATCCTCACGGTCACGATCAGATCGCGGGCGTCGGCGGCGCCGACCGGCGGATGCCAGCACGATTGCAGCCGGGCGCGCAATGCGTCGAGTTCGCTCAACGACAGCGTCAGCGCATGACCGGTGGTGGCGCCGAGCGCAGCGGTCGGGTTCATCTCCTCACCGGTCGCCGCTTGGCGCTGCGGGACTCGCTTGTCGAGCAGCGCGGCAATGTGATTGGCGTCGAATGCGGGCGGCACCTTTGGGGGATCGGGCCGTTTAGGTGGGGCAGTCTTGGCCTCGTCCTTCTTGGGTTGCTTCTTGAGCGCCTCGGCGATGGCGCTAGGCTTGAATTCCGGCTCTTTCTTCGGCTCCGGCTCCTTCTTGGGCTCGGATTTCTTGGCGTCATCGTGTTTTAGTGCCTCGGCGATCAGATCGGTTTTCTGATCGGGCTCCTTGCGCTCCTTCGGATTGGGCTCGCTTTTGGCTTCCGGCGGCGGCGGTGCCGGCTTGGCATCGGCGGGCTTCTGATCAGAGACGGACGTCTGCGGATCGGCAGAGGCCGTGACGATTTCCGGCTTGATGGAGATCTTGCTGGCGGGATTCTCGACCGGCTTGACCTCACCGACCTTATCGACTTTCGGCTTATGCGCGGCCTTTGCGCCCTGCCGGCTTCCGGCCACCATCTGCGAATAGTCGCTGATGGAAATGATATCGACCGGAAGCGAATCGACCGGCGGCGTCTGCAGTGGTCTGGCCGAAAACGACACCAGCCCGAACAGCAGGACGCTCAAGTGACCAACGGTCGATATGGTGAGCCCGGTTCGCATCTGTCGATTCAGGAACCCTGTTCGACCTCGGTCACCAGCGCCACGCGGTGATATCCGGCCGCCGACAATCTTCCCATCACCCGCATGACCGTGCCGTAATCCACCTTGCGGTCGCCGCGTACGTAAATGCGTTCGTCGGTGCCGCCCCCAGCACTGCCGCGCGCCTGGGCGATCGCTTGCAATTTCGGGACCAGTTCTTCGACCTTGATCTCCGAGTTCTGCAGAAACACCTGTCCGTTAGTGTTGACCGAAACGGTGAGCGGCTCGCGATCCTGGTCAATCGACTTGGCCTGGCTTTGGGGCAGATCGATTGGCACGCCGACGGTGAGCAGCGGCGCCGAAACCATGAAGATGATCAGCAGCACGAGCATGACGTCGACGAAAGGCGTGACGTTGATCTCGCTCATGACCGGCCGGCGGCGGTGTCGCCGCTTGCCGATTGCAACGGGGGGTTCACCGCCATTTGCCGCCATGACCGCTCTCTCTCACGTTTGCCCGCATTGGACTGCTCGATTCAGGCTCGCTCATCGATCTGACGCGACAGGATCGCCGAAAATTCGTCGGCAAAGCCTTCGAGCCGCTGAGCCTGTTTGTTCACCTCCGAGATGAATTTGTTGTAGAAGATCGTCGCGGGAATTGCCGCGACCAGGCCGATGGCGGTGGCAAACAGCGCCTCCGCAATGCCAGGAGCCACCACGGCGAGCGAGGTGTTCTTCGAGGCGGCAATCGATTGGAAGCTCGTCATGATGCCCCACACGGTGCCGAACAGGCCGATGAAGGGCCCGGCCGAACCGACCGTGGCCAGCACCAGCAGCCGTCGCTCCAGTCGTTCCACCTCGCGCGCAATGGTGACGTCCATCACCTTCTCGATGCGCATCTGCAGGCCGGCGAACGAGCGGATCTGGCCCTCGAAACTGCGCTTCCATTCCCGCATAGCGGCGACGAACAGGGCCGCCATCGCGTGGCTCGGCCGCGCTGACAGCGTGCGGTAGAGTTCCTCGAGCGATTGGCCCGACCAAAAGGTCTTCTCGAAGACGTCCATCGCACGGCGCGTGCGCGCAAACAGGAACACCTTGTCGATTGCAATCGCCCAAACCCAAACCGAGCACGTGAGCAATCCCAGCATCACGCCCTTCACCACAATATGGGCAGACCAGAACAGACCGAAGATCGACAGGTCTCCGGAAGTCAATGGCAGCGCCGACTGCGCGACGTCGGCAGGATTCATGGCATGTCCTCTCGGCAGTCCGGGACCCTAATTCGCCCCCCGGCAACACGATACGCGGCTGGCATGACAGGCCGCACGGCCTCGCGACGGCCGCCGCTCAATACCCGAGAATTCGCCAAAAGCCGAGCTGTCCACCTCCGGCCTGCTTGGCATTCGATGCGAATTTTGGCCAAACTAGGGCATCTCCCGGTCCGTCTTCGCCCTAGCGAGCCCCACAGGTCGTTAAGGCTTGGTTTATAAGCCCTGTCTCGAGCTGTCTCCAGCGACGATCTCGGCGGGCGCGGGATCTTACCCAGTGACGTCCGGGGATTCGGCGTCCGGGTGAACATCAGGGGCCGTTTCCTGATCGGCCCGCAAGGCGGCGCGCAGCGGTCTTGGAATGGGTCGCGCCCGGCCATCGGACACGAAGGCGACGCGAACCCGGGCCGTCACCAACACCTCATCGCCACGCTCGACCTGCTGGGCCAGCGCGATCGAGGCGCCTCGGACGTCGACGGGTTGCGTGGTGATGAGCAGCACGTCATCCATCCGGGCCGGCTTAAGGAAGTCGATCGTCATCGATCGCACCACGAAGGCAAACCCCGGGGCCTCGTGCTTGGCCGCTTCGAACAGGGCGCGATGGTCGGCCCCGATAAGGCGCAGATAGTCGGTACGGCCGCGCTCCATGAAACGTAGGTAGCTGGCGTGATAGACGATGCCGGAAAAATCGGTGTCCTCATAATAGACTCGCACCGCAAGGCGATGCCGCCCGCCGTGAACCTCACCTGCCAGATGGCTCCACCGGTCCCTGGAGGAACCGTTGTGGTCCGCGCTGTTGGCCATCCGCCGCGGCACGGGAAGGCCTCCGGGTCTGCCGCTAGACGTCACCCTCATCCTCCTGGGTAAACAACTGAAACTGCGCAACGTCGCGCTTAGGCTCGGCGAGACCCAAATGACGGAATGCATGGGTGGTCAACAGCCTTCCGCGGGGGGTGCGCTGGATCAGGCCCTGCTGGATCAGAAAGGGTTCGATAATGTCTTCGATGGCATCGCGCGGCTCGGATAGCGCGGCCGCGAGGGTCTCGACCCCGACCGGCCCGCCGCCGTAATGGACCGCAATGGTCCTGAGGTAGCGCCGGTCCATCGCGTCAAGCCCGACCGCGTCCACCTCGAGAGCGGTCAGCGCCTGGTCTGCGGCAGCGCGGTCAATCGCCTCGACGCCGGCCACATCGGCAAAATCACGCACACGCCGCAGCAGACGACCGGCAATACGCGGCGTGCCACGCCCACGCCGGGCGATCTCGTTGGCCCCATCCGGCGTGATCCCGATCGCAAGCAGGCGGGCTCCACGATTGACGATGAGCTCGAGCTCCTGCTCGGTGTAGAAGTTGAGCCGGATCGGAATGCCGAATCGATCGCGCAGTGGCGTGGTCAGCAGTCCGGCACGGGTGGTGGCGCCCACGAGCGTAAAGCGCGCGAGGTCGATCTTGACTGACCGCGCGGCTGGTCCCGTGCCAATGATGAGATCGAGCTGAAAATCCTCCATGGCCGGATAGAGAATCTCTTCGACGGCGGGGTTGAGCCGGTGGATCTCATCAATGAAGAGCACGTCACGGGGCTCGAGATTGGTCAGCAGCGCAGCAAGGTCGCCTGCTTTGGCGATCACCGGACCAGAGGTGGCACGGAAATTAACGCCGAGTTCGCGCGCGACGATTTGGGCAAGGGTGGTCTTGCCCAATCCCGGCGGTCCGACGAAGAGCACATGATCGAGCGCCTCCTGGCGTCCGCGAGCCGCCGCGATGAAGACCTCGAGATTGGCTCGCGCCTGCCGCTGACCGATGAATTCGCTCAATTTCTGGGGCCGCAGCGGTGCCTCGACGGCATCGTCGTCATGGTGGCTGGCGCTCACCAGACGGTCGGGACTAGCGGTCGCTGCAGGCGTCACATCGGTCTTGGCGGATCGCGCAATCGACATGGATGTCCTCGACGTGCTCCGGGGCGAGCAGGCCCCCTAAATACGCGGCGTTCCCGGTTGCCGGCCGAGGCGACGAGCCACTGCCCGGCCAAATGTTCATCGCGCCAGCTCCTTGAGGCCCAGGCGGATCAGCCGCGCTGTATCGGCTCCTTCGCCGGCGCTCTGCGCGGCTGTCGCAATGGCGGCCGCGGCCTGCGGCTGACCGTAACCCAGATTGACCAAGGCTGAGACGGCGTCGGTCACGGGCTGCGGCGCGCGTCGCTCCTCGACGGCGCCAGAGAGCCGTATGACGGCAGGATCGACGCTCGCGAACGCTGGCGCGCGATCCTTGAGCTCGGAGCAGATGCGCTCGGCGACCTTGGGGCCGACACCGGGCGAGCGGGCAATCATGGCCTTGTCGCGGGTCGCAACCGCGCTCGCGAGTTCCGTCGCCTTCAGTGTGCCCAGGATCGACAGTGCCACCTTGGTGCCGACCCCCTGGACGGTCTGCAGCAGGCGGAACCATTCGCGCTCGATCTCGGCCACGAACCCGAACAGACGAATCTGATCCTCGCGAACATAGGTTTCGATAGCGAGCATAACGCGCTCCCCCTGAGCGGGCAGTGCCTGAAGAGTGCGCGCCGAGCAGTGAACCACGTATCCGACACCGCCCACATCGACAATGACGTGGTCCTCGCCGTAGCTGTCGATGACGCCCTTGAGCTTGCCAATCATGGCCTCGATCTCCCCGGCAGGCCGCCGGCTGGCGGACGATCCTCAGTCGCGGGCGAATCGCCGCGGTCACGCGTTACCGCTTTGCCCGGAAGGACCCGAAGGCCGTCGCAGGCCGGTGGATCATAGCTTCATGCGGACCGTCAACCCCTCCCCCCTGTGGATTTTTCGGCGCACGGCGGCGGCTGGCTGAGTGCCCGCAACAGCGGACTGGCGCGGTGATGCGCGTGGGTCACGGCGATCGCGAGCGCGTCAGCCGCGTCATCGGAACGGGGGTCCGCTCTGGGCAGCAGGACCCCGATCATCATGCGGATCTGCGCCTTGTCCCCATGGCCGCTGCCCACGATGGTTTTCTTGATCAGATTGGGCGCATACTCGGTCACTTGAAGCCCGGCCCGGGCCGGGGCCAACAGAGCTACGCCCCGTGCCTGGCCGAGCTTCAGAGTCGCAACCGCGTCCTTGTTGACGAAGGTCGCCTCTGCGGCAGCCTCATCCGGCCGGAACCTTGCAACCACGCCGCAGAGCCCGTCGTGGATGCACAGAAGTCGTTCGGCGAGAGGCGCCTCACCATCGGTTTCAACACGGCCGCACGCCACGAAGGCAAGGTGGTTGCCTTCGACCGCGATAATGCCCCAGCCGGTGCAACGGAGGCCCGGATCAATCCCGAGGATGCGAATCGGCGGCGCGGTCACAACCGTGTTGATACCCGGACTGGTGGCGAGGGCGCCAGCCATGCCATCGCTCGGTCCACACGAGCCCCGTGTCCACCACGACAGCCAACCCGAGGCGCCACGGGAGTCACCACTCAGACAGGCAGTCCGGTGCAACTCACATGCAGACTACGTGCGTAATTGATGACAAGTGACCACACAAGCTACCAATTCTGGTAGGTGCTAATAAGCTCCCGCGGCAACGAGAACGCTGGGAGAAGCGCCGCGCCGGCGGTTCACGATTACCCGGCACCACCACGAGGGTCCGCGTGGCGTACCTCGAACAGATGATTCTGGCTACCGCGGAAACATGGAGTGCTGAAGCTCGACGATCCGCGAGCCCGTAGCGACCAAGCAGTCTTTCTCGACATCATCCTCGCGATCCTCAGCTCCCCCAACAGATATTCGCAGCCTACCAGCAGGACGTGCGGCGTCTGCTCGCCCGTCCGTCGATTTATTCGAGCGCACGAATTCGCCAAAGCCACAAAGCGGCCCCGCGACACAATCTTGGGCATTCACTCCTGGTAATCGAACCGTGAGGCGCAACTCTGGGCCTAGGCGCTCATCTTGAGCATCAGGGCCTCGGAGATCTCGAAGTTGGCGTAGACATTTTGCACGTCGTCGTGGTCTTCGAGCGCCTCGATGAGCTTGAGCAATCTCTCGCCCTGCTCATCGTCGACCGCGAGCGTATTGCGCGGCTTCCATACCAACGCGGTCTTGCGCGGCTCACCGAACTTGGCCTCGAGGGCTCTTGCGACTTCACGCGCGCGATCGGATCCCACGATGATCTCGTGGCCGCGCTCGCTCGACACCGCATCGTCGGCGCCCGCCTCGATGGCCGCTTCAAGCACGTCATCGGCACTGGCCACCGATGGATCAAATTCGATGACGCCAACGTGGTCGAACATGAAGGAGACGGCGCCGGTTTCAGCGAGGTTACCGCCGCTTTTGGCAAACACAGAGCGAATGTCAGAGGCGGTCCGGTTGCGATTGTCGGTCAGCACTTCGGCAATGACTGCCACCCCGCCCGGTCCGTAGCCTTCGTAGCGGATTTCGTCATAATTCTCGCCGTCCCCACCCTGGGCTTTCTTGATGGCGCGCTCGATATTGTCCTTTGGCATGTTTTCGGCGCGCGCCGCCAGAATGGCAGCACGCAGTCGTGGATTCATGTCGGGATCCGGCAGACCGAGCTTGGCCGACACCGTGATCTCACGAGCGAGCTTGGAAAACAGCCGGGAGCGCACCGCATCCTGGCGACCCTTGCGGTGCATGATGTTCTTGAATTGGGAATGTCCAGCCATTTTGTCGTCCTTAAGAGCACCGCTCGTGGCGGCCCGCCTGCTCATCCTTAGCAATAAATAATTCAAGGAAACGGCGCCTACCACTCCTTGGCGACTGTACTGGACCAAAAAGTCGGACGAGCCTCCTCGAGGCGGCCGCCGAGCCTCACCGCACTGATGCGCACCGCAAGCCCGGTCGTGTCGTCAGTTTCGACCGCTACTGCGCAAAGGGTTGCCGGGCCCCCGGCCGGTTCGAATCGCGACGACGGAATGCGTCGCAGATATCGGCTGATCGGTTCGTCCTTCTCCATCCCGATCACGGAATTGTAGTCGCCGGTCATCCCGACATCGGTAATGAAGGCGGTGCCACCCGGCAGGATCTGATGATCGGCGGTCGGGGCGTGGGTATGGGTGCCGGCCACTAGGGTCGCTCGGCCGTCGGCAAAATGGCCCATCGACTGCTTCTCGCTGGTCGTCTCTGCATGCATGTCGATGACAATGGCATCGGCTGCGGTTTTCAGCGGACAGACCTTGAGTTCGTGATCGATGGCCGCGAAGGGATCGTCCAGCGGATCCATGAAGACGCGCCCCAGCACATTGATAACGAGAATGCGCGCGCCGTTTCTGGTCGTGATCGCGGCGGCACCGCGACCCGGGGTCCCGGGCGGATAGTTGATTGGCCTGATCAACCGCGGCGCCCGGTCGATGAAGACCAGCGCCTCCCGTTGGTCCCAACAGTGATTGCCCAGCGTGACCACGTCGACGCCATGATCAATGAATTCCTGATAGATCGCCTCGGTAATGCCAAAGCCGCCGGCGGCATTTTCGCCGTTGAGGATCACCGCATCGAGCTTCCACTCTGCGATCAATCCCGGGACCCGTTCAGCAACCGCCCGGCGGCCGCTGCGGCCGACTACGTCCCCAATGAAGAGCAGCCGCATTCCTCTCAGGCCCTGCCACACTCGATGATGTCGCACTCGGTCATAATGAGATCGAGCGGCGCATCCCAGGGGCTGACCGGAATCTCGGGAAACTCCTGGGCCGCAAATCCGAGGCCGACGGCAGTGACCGGCTTTTGGGCGCGAAGCGCCGTCAGGGTACGATCGTAGTAGCCGGCCCCATAGCCGAGCCGCCGGCCGGCACGATCGAACGCAAGTAGCGGAACGAGGAGAATATCCGGCATGACCTGTGCGGCTTGCTGCAGCGGCTCGCGGATCCCCCAAACGCCCGCATGCAGCGGCTCGCCGACCTTCCAGGCCCGAAAAATCAAGGGATGACCCCGTCCGACGACGATCGGCAACGCAAGTGCGCCGCCCGCCGCGGCGATGACGCGCATCAGGGGAAGTGGGTTGATTTCGGTCTTGAGTGCCATGAATCCGGATACCACCGGGCGTGAATTCAAGGAAAGCGGAAACGGCACGGCGGCCAGACGCTGGGCTGCAGCGGCACGCTCGGCCGGCGGCAACGCATCACGGCGGGCCATAGCCTCACGGCGAAGCGCTGCCTTGCCGGTGATAATCGACACCGATGGGTCCATCGCAGATCCGGCCGCTCGCCTGCCCAGCCCCAGTCCGTCGCCTGGGAAGAGTCCCGCAAGCGACCGTGCGGAGCCGCGCTGGCCGTCGAAGCGCTCGATCCCGGGTACCTACAACGTAGGTGGGCGCCGTTTGTCCGGGCCCACGAGCCCGGTCAGGGACAGCTCCCTTGAGGATCGATAAGGCCCCGGGGATTGAAACTCCGTCGCACCGCGCAGCCCCGCCCGGCGAATGTAATGCGACCAGCCTCCGAGTGCTACCGTCACAACGGCTTCCAGCTCAAATCCCCAGCCTAGCCCACCACAATATGCTCGCCGTCGGCCAACCCCCGATTAAGGCTCCTGGTCACGCCCTCGATCCGCTCGGCCGCGGAGGTGAGCGCCGCCGCAATTGCCGTCTGAGTCTCCTGGGCATGATCGGCGCTCGCAAGGCGGGCATGCTGGGCCGACTCCAAATCCTGCTCGAGTCGTCGCTGATGGTTGCCGGCCTCCACCAGTTCGTCGGCAATTGCCAGTGCCGCCATGATCGTCAGGCGCATGTCGCCGATTTCGCCGAATTGTGTGCGGAGCATCTCGATTCGTTGGTCAACTTCCTTTGCCAGCCGCATCAGATAGCTCTCCTGACCGTCCTCGCAAGCCATGCGATAGTGCCGGCCGTTGATGCTCACCGTGACATGGGCCATTGGGGCAACGCTCCCTGGGCCGTGGGGTGGGAATAGGTCGTGACCGGGACCTCGGTCCTCACCCTGGTCAACGATTCCGCGCGTCGAGCACGGAGCGGACGCCATCAATGGCCCGATCGAGACGGCCGGCAACTTCCTGGTTAATCGCCTCAAGCCGCCGCGAGTGGGCCACCTGCGCATCGAGATCTGCGGCGAGGCGTGATCGGTCCACCCCAAGGGTGTGAATCTGCATTTTGAGCGCTTCTTCGTCCCGATCGCCGTCGCGGCGGCGCTCCGCTGCCGCTTCAAGCGCATCGAGTGCTGCAGCCAACCGCCTGGTTGCGACCTCGATCGGGTTGGCGTCCGCCATGGTATCCTCGCCGCGTGGTGCCGGCGCGCTCCCGACAGATTTGATAAATCTCCCGCCTGCGCAAGATGTTACGGTCAAGAATTACTGTCCAAATTATGGTGCCGTCAACGCCGCGAGGGGGTGATCGATCGACAATCCAACGTCAAATGCCCTGCGACACCACGATAACTCTCAAAACCTGGTCCCGGCGCACTCCAATCAGGCGCCGCATCAGACGGAAGATGTGGTTTGCCTGTGCCTGAGGCCGCAACCAGGACCGGATCGCATTGACTCCGAAAGGTCACATGCTATCAGTCCGCCCGCCGCGGGTACGCGAAATCTCACTCGCCGACATTGGACTTGAAAGGCTGGCCTCGTCGCGATTTCCGGTCGGCGCTTCCGCGACAGTGGTTCGAATGCCTGTGGGCGCCCGGATCGCGTGTGACCTTCGGCCCCCGCCGGACCAACCGTAGCGGCGGCGAATGCTGCTGCTGCGGGATTGGCCCGCTCGTCCAACCCCAAACCAGGACGTTACATGATCGCGCGCGCCGAACACGATCGCATGGCGAATGCCGTCCGATTTCTCGCCATGGATGCGGTCGAACAGGCAAATTCCGGCCATCCCGGGTTGCCGATGGGCGCCGCGGACATGGCCACGGTCCTGTTCAGCCGCTATCTCAAATTCGATCCCACCGATCCCCGCTGGCCCGATCGCGATCGTTTCGTGCTGTCCGCAGGTCATGGCTCGATGCTGCTCTACTCGCTGCTGCATCTCACCGGCTATGAGGCAGTGACCATCGATCAGATCCGACGGTTTCGTCAGCTCGGCTCGCTTACCCCAGGTCATCCCGAGCACAACCATCCGCCGGGAGCGGAGACCACCACTGGCCCGCTCGGCCAGGGCCTTGCCAATGCAGTCGGCATGGCGATCGCCGAGCGGCTGCTAGCGACGAGCTTCGGGCCAGAGCTCATTGATCATTACACCTACGTCCTGGTGTCAGATGGTGATCTTATGGAGGGGATCAGCCAGGAGGCCATCGCGCTGGCCGGCCATCTCAAACTGGCCAAATTGGTCGTGCTGTTTGATGACAACGAGATCTCGATCGATGGACCGCTGGCCCTCGCGGATTCCGTCGACCAGGTCGCGCGTTTTGCCGCGGCCGGTTGGGCGGCGCAGCGCATTGACGGCCATGATCCCGAGGCGATTGCCGCTGCTATTGAGGCAGCGCGCTGCAGTGACCGCCCCAGCCTGATCGCGTGTCGAACCACGATCGGCTTTGGTGCACCCACCAAAGCCGGCAGTGAGAAGGCCCATGGGTCTGCGCTCGGAAGCGCCGAGGTCGAAGGCGCACGCCTCAAACTCTCCTGGCCCTATCCGGCGTTCGAGGTGCCAGCCGACGTGCGCGAGCTCTGGCAGCGGGCTGGCCGGCGCTCGCGCGAGGCCCGCACCGCCTGGAAGACGCGTCTGAGCGAAGTGCCGTCGGCCTTGCGCGCGGAGTTCCCGCGCCGCCTGCGGGGTGAACTGCCAAGCGAGCAGCTTTTGGACACCGTGAAGGCACTCAAGCGTAAGCTAGCGCAGAGTCCGCAGGAGGTGGCTACCCGCAAGGCCTCGGAAATTGTTCTCGAGGCCGTGACGCAGGTGCTGCCCGAATTGATCGGGGGCTCGGCCGATCTGACCGGGTCCAACAACACCCGGCCGAAAGGAATGAAGGCGGTATCGGCCGATGACTTCTCCGGCCGGTTCATTCACTACGGCGTCCGTGAGCACGTCATGGCGGCTGCCATGAACGGCATGGCACTTCATGGTGGCCTCATCCCCTATTCGGGAACATTTCTGGTCTTCTCCGATTACTGCCGCCCGGCGCTGCGCCTGGCCGCGTTGATGGGCCAGCGCGTGATCTTTGTGATGACGCACGATTCGATCGGCGTTGGTGAGGATGGACCGACCCACCAGCCGGTGGAGCACCTCGCGGCGCTGCGGGCGATCCCCAATCTGCTGGTGTTTCGGCCGTGCGATGCCGTCGAAGCCACGGAATGCTGGCAACTCGCCCTGCAGGCCGATCGCGGCCCGAGCGTGCTGGCCTTGACGCGGCAAAACCTGCCCCAGCTGCGGCTCGGCTATGAAGAGGTCAATCGCTGCGCTGCAGGCGCCTACGAGATTGCGGCCGCGCAGGGACCGGCGGTGGCCGCCATCTTTGCATCCGGATCCGAGGTCGCCGTTGCGCTCGAGGCGCGGGCACTGCTTGCCGCGTCGGGCGTCGCGGCGCGGGTAGTCTCCGTGCCCTGTCTCGACCTTCTCCTCGCACAAGGAGCTGACACGCGTTTCTCGGTCATTGGCGAAGCTCCCATCAAGGTTGCGGTGGAGGCCGCTGTGCGCCAGAGCTGGGACGCCGTGATCGGAGCCGACGGGTTATTCGTCGGCATGACAGGTTTTGGAGCAAGCGCGCCATTGAAGGATGTCTACGCTCACTTCGGCATCACGGCCGCAGCGGTTGCCGACGCGGTGCTAGCCAGGCTTGCGACAACTTGCCGGAACCGTTCCACGCCGCCGTGACTTCATGATAACTCCGCCTAAGAACCGCGCAGCCGTGGGCCAGAACGGATTGTGACACGGCTCGCACGCAATGGAGCTCTCTTATGTCGGTACGCATCGCCATCAACGGTTTTGGACGCATCGGCCGCAACGTGCTGCGGGCCATTGCCGAATCCGCCCGTCAGGATGTCGAGGTCGTCGCTATCAACGAACTGGCACCGGTCGAAACCAGCGCGCACCTGCTGCGTTACGACTCGGTCCACGGCCGCTTTCCGGGCGAGGTGACGGTCGACGGCGACGCCATCGATTGCGGCAGCGGCAAGATTAAGGTTACGGCCATCAAGGACCCGACACGGCTACCCTGGCGTGACCTTGGGGTTGATGTCGCGATGGAATGTACCGGCATATTCACCAAGAGAGACCAGGCGGCCCAGCATCTCGCTGCCGGCGCCAAGCGGGTGCTGATTTCCGCTCCGGCCGAGGGGGCCGACCTGACGGTTGTCTATGGGGTCAACCATGACAAGCTGTCAGGCGACCATCTGATCGTCTCCAACGCCTCGTGCACCACCAACTGTCTGGCGCCGGTGGCCAAGGTGCTCAACGATGCGATCGGCATCGACAAGGGATTCATGACCACCATCCACGCCTACACCAACGACCAGCCGACGCTCGATCAGGTCCACAAGGACCTCTATCGCGCCCGCGCCGCCGCACTGTCGATGATTCCGACTTCGACCGGCGCCGCCAAGGCGGTTGGATTGGTACTGCCGGAGCTCGCCGGCCGGCTCGACGGGGTGGCGATCCGAGTGCCGGTTCCCAACGTGTCGGTGGTTGATTTCAAGTTCGTAGCCAGGCGCACGACCTCGCCCGATGAGATCAACACGGCAATCAGACGCGCGGCCGAACAGCAGCTCGAGGGCATCCTCGGCTATACCACCGCCCCCAATGTTTCGATCGACTTCAATCACGACCCTCGCTCGTCGGTATTCCATATGGACCAGACAAAGGTGATAGACGGGGTGCTGGTGCGGGTCATGTCCTGGTACGACAACGAATGGGGCTTCTCCCATCGAATGGCCGACACCGCCGCGGCGATTGGTCGACTTATCTGAACGTAGGGCAACGCGATGCCGGCTTTTCGCACCCTCGATCAGGCGGACGTCAAGGACAAGCGTGTCCTGGTGCGTGTCGACCTCAATGTGCCGCTCAAGAATGGCGCGGTGACCGACCCGACCCGCCTCGAGCGCGTCGCACCGACGATCGCGGAGATCGCCGAGCGGGGCGGCCGGGTGATCCTACTCTCACATCTCGGCCGCCCCAAAGGCGCTGATCCTGGACAATCGCTGCGGCCGGTTGCGGCCGCGCTGTCAAGGACGCTCGGCCGGCCGGTCGCTTTTGCCAGCGACTGCATCGGGACGGCGGCCCAAACCGCCATTGCGGACCTGCGCCCAGGCGAGATTCTGTGTCTCGAAAACACCAGGTTTCACGCCGGCGAGGAAGGCAACGATCCCGACTTCGTTGGCGCGCTGGCGACGCTCGGCGACATCTTCGTCAACGATGCCTTTTCGGCAGCCCATCGCGCCCATGCCTCAACCGAAGGACTGGGTCACCGTCTGCCCGCCTATGCGGGGCGCAACATGGAACACGAGCTGGCGGCACTTGAGAAAGCGCTCGAGGCACCAGATCGCCCGCTCGCGGCCATTGTCGGCGGCGCGAAGATTTCGACCAAGCTTGATCTGCTCGGGAATCTCCTGACCAAGGTCGAGAAGCTGATCATCGGCGGCGCCATGGCCAACACCTTTCTGGCTGGCCGCGGCGTATCGGTTGGCAAGTCACTTGCCGAACATGATCTTGTGCAAAATGCACGCGACATCATGGCGACTGCCAAAACGTCTCGCTGCGAGCTGATCCTTCCGGTCGACGCGGTGGTTGCCAAGACCTTTGCGGCCCATGCGCCCTCGCGGGTGGTCTCGCTTGACGCAATCGAACATGATGACATCATCCTTGATATCGGGCCGCGCAGTGCTGAACAGGCCATCTCGGCCCTTGCTGCTTCGAAGACGCTGGTGTGGAACGGCCCGTTCGGCGCCTTCGAATTGGAGCCGTTCGATACCGGTACGATCGAGGTGGCCGAAGCGGTCGCCGAGCTGACGCAAGGTCACAAGTTGGTATCTGTGGCTGGCGGCGGGGACACCGTCGCGGCCCTCAACCATGCCGGCGTGACGGCACGGATCTCTTACGTGTCGACGGCGGGTGGCGCCTTTCTCGAGTGGCTCGAAGGCAAGGCCCTGCCAGGCGTCGAAATATTGCGGTGCTAGGACTGTATTGACGCTTTTTGCGGCAACCAACCGAGGATCCGCCAGTCAATTTCGGCTGCGCACGTTGTTTCAAGGAGGATGCAATGAACCTTGCCGAGCTCAACAGGGTTGCCAAGGCCTTGACAGCGCCGGGACGCGGCATTCTTGCGGCCGACGAATCCACAAACACCATCAAAAAACGCTTCGATGCGATCGGTGTCGCTTCGACCGTAGAGAGCCGTCGCGACTATCGCGAGCTGCTGTTTCGGTCCACGGAAGCGATGTCCAAATATATCTCCGGCGTAATTCTCTATGACGAGACCATCCGCCAGAACGCAAAAGACGGAACGCCGCTCGTGAAGCTTATTGAGCGCTCCGGCTCGCTGCCCGGCATAAAGGTCGACGAAGGCACCAACACGCTGCCGTTTTGTCCCGGAGAGGTCATCACCGAGGGGCTCGACGGGCTGCGCGAGCGCCTCATCGAATACCGCGGGCTTGGCGCGAAATTCGCCAAATGGCGTGCCGTGATCGATATCGGGGCCGACATTCCGAGCTTTAACTGCATCAACGCCAATGCCCACGCGCTGGCACGCTATGCCGCCCTCTGTGAGGAGCAAGACATCGTTCCCATCGTGGAGCCGGAGGTCCTCATGGATGGCGGGCATGACGCGGAGCGCTGCTACGTTGTCACCGAGTGGGTGCTGAAGACTCTCTATCAGGAGCTCTACCATGCGCGGGTGTCTCTCGAGGGCACCGTGCTCAAGCCCAACATGGTGGTTGCGGGCAAGAAGAGCGCCAAACAGGCCTCGGTCGAGGAGGTGGCGGAAAAGACCATTCGCGTGCTCAAGGCCTGTGTGCCGGCAGCTGTGCCCGGTATCGCTTTTCTGTCCGGCGGGCAGTCGGATGAGGAGGCAACCGCGCATCTCAACGCCATGAACGCGATCGGCGGACTGCCGTGGAAACTCACTTTCTCCTATGGCCGGGCGCTGCAAGCCGCGCCTCAAAAGGCCTGGTCCGGAAAAACCGAGAACGTCACCGCTGCACAGCGCGCGTTCGTCCACCGCGCCCACATGAATAGTCTGGCCACGCTCGGGCAATGGCGGCCGAGCCTCGAGCGCGAAGCCGCGTGAATGCGCGTGTTAGATCGGGCGTACTTGGCGCTGACTAGCGGCGACCGTGGACGGTAGCTTATAAAGAAGCCGGCAGCGCCAACATTGCCGTGGACACGCGCTTGGCGAAGGGATAATCGGAAGCCACTGGCGGGCGGCGGCTCCGCCCCGCTGTTGCCTGATTGTGGTCGCATGCGAATGTCATGGTCGTCCGACGCCGAAATGTCGCAACTTTGCCGGCGGCAAAGCGCCTCTATCTGATAACACCGCGCCTGCAGCCAGCTTCGCTGCTGGCCGACGACCTTGTGCAAGCTTTCAACGCTGCCGATGTCGCCGCGGTGTTGATGCGGCTTACAAAGGCCGATGACGCGATTCTGATCGAACAGATCCGCCGCGTCGCACCCATCGTCCAGGAGCACGGCGTAGCGCTACTGCTCGACGGGCGCCCCGATCTGGTGGTGGCGTGCAACGCGGACGGCGCGCATCTCACCGGCGCCGAGGCCCTGCGGGCAGCCCTTGCCATACTCAAGCCGTCGACCGCACAATCCAATCTTATCGCCGGTGTGGGTGGATTGACGAGTCGCCACGATGCGATGGTCGCCGGCGAAGCCGGTAGCGATTATCTGATGTTCGGCGAGCCCGATGACGGGGGGTTACGGCCAAGCCCTCTCGCCATCCTCGAGCGCGTCCGCTGGTGGACGGAATTGTTTGAAGTACCGGCGGTGGCCTATGCGGCGGCCCTCGATGAGATCGACTCGCTCTCGCACACAGCTGTGGAATTTGTCGCGGTCGACGATGCAATCTGGAACGATGCCCGCGGCATTGAGGTCGCCATCAGAGACGCCACCGACCGGCTCAAGAATCCGGAGCCGGTACGATGAGGAGGGCGCTCGGGGTCATAAGCAGAAAATTCACAAGAGAGGTCGCACCCAGCATCAACGCCGTGGTGGCCGCGATCGTTCTCGTCGTCCTGCTGACGCTGCTCGCCACACCAGCGAGGCCGGAACCACCTGGCGCGCTACGGCGCGCGCCGGTGAGCCCGACGGGCCAGCCACTACCTGCGGCGCCGCCCGGTCCAGCCGGGCAGACCGCCGGTGGCCTCGGGCCGGATAGCGCCTATACGGCCTATCAGCGGGGCTACTATCTGAGCGCGTTCGCCGAAGCGACCCGCCGCGTCAATGAACAGGCCGACCCCAAGGCCATGGCGTTGCTCGGGGAACTCTACGCCAACGGGTACGGTGTGCCCAACGACGATGCCAAGGCGGCTTCCTGGTATTCGTTGGCAGCCGAGCGAGGCGACCCCGCAGCCACCTTTGCGCTCGCCATGTTCCGGCTGGGCGGTCGAGGCGGTCCGCGTGATCGCAAGGTGGCGGCCGATCTCCTGTCCAAAGCCGCCGATCGCGGCCATGTGGCGGCTGCCTACAATCTCGGCCTGCTCTATCTGGAGGGTCAGCAATTTACCCGCGATTTCACCCGCGCGGGCCAACTGTTTCGCAAGGCCGCGGACGCCGGCAGTCCGGAGGCCCAGTACGCGTTGGCGATGCTCTACAAGGAGGGTCGCGGGGTGCCCCAGGATGCCGCCGAGGCCGCCAAATGGCTCGGCGCCGCCGCGCGGGCCGGCAACGTTGATGGGGAAGTCGAGTTCGGCATCGCATTGGCAAACGGCAACGGCATCGCCCGTGACGATGTGGCAGCGGTTGCATTGTTTCAGAAAGCCGCTCGCAAAGGCAGTGCGATCGCGCAGGATCGGCTTGCATGGATGCTGGCGATGGGCCACGGGGTCAAGACCGACCCGACGGCGGCCATGAAATGGCATGTCATCGCCAAGGCCAATGGCGAAAACGACCCCAAGCTCGATGATTTGGTCGAGACCTTCAACCCGGCCGAACGTGAAGCAGGCGAGAAGGCCGCCAAACAATGGCTCTCGGCGTTCGCTCCGCCGCCCGGCTGACATCGCTGGTGTGACACCACCAGCCGATGCCTTGCGGCTCGCCGGCAGATCTGACAATCGGCTAGCGATCGAGCCACCCGATCGCGCGATTGGTGATTGGCCGACCGCGGGCCGCGGGTGGTCGTTAATGCCGCAAGACAGATCGGGACACTCGTGTTACGGCCGGTGCATTGAGTCACATTTCGGAATCGACAGGCGGCCAGTCCATCAAATGCTCCGCTCCGCGCTCATCAACGTCATGGTCCAGGCGGCCCGCAAAGCGGCCCGCAGCCTCAAGCGCGATTTCGGCGAGGTCGAGCGGCTGCAGGTCTCGCTTAAGGGACCAGGGAATTTTGTGTCTGCCGCCGATCGCCGCGCGGAGGAAATTCTCCGTGAGGAACTGACGCGGTCGCGTCCCGGCTACGGATTTCTGGGCGAGGAAGGCGGCTCACACCCGGGCAGCGACACGACTCATTCTTGGATCGTCGACCCCCTCGACGGAACCACGAATTTCCTCCACGGCATCCCGCAATTTGCCATTTCAATTGCACTGGAGCGTCAAAAAACGATCGTGGCTGGTGTGATCTACAATCCGGCGACCGACGAATTGTTTACCGCCGAGCGCGGTCAGGGCGCCTTCCTCAATGACCGGCGCATCCGCGTAGCCGCCCGGGCGCATCTCAGCCAGGCTGTCGTGGCCTGCGGACTGCCGCATTTCGGTCGCGGCGACCTTGCGGTATTTGGCAAGGAATTTGCGGCCGTCCAGGAGCACGTGGCCGGGCTTCGCCGCTTCGGGGCGGCCAGTCTGGACCTCGCCTGGACGGCGGCCGGCCGATTTGATGTCTATTGGGAGCGCAACCTGTCGCCGTGGGACATGGCCGCCGGCCTCTTGATGGTGCGCGAAGCCGGAGGCTTTGTGACCGACCTTCACGGAGGCGACCTCATGCTGGAAACCGGGCATATCGTGGCCGGCAACGAGGTGCTGCACCGGGCACTGCTCAAACTGCTGCAACAGGCAAACCCGGATTGAGGTTTGCGTCGCTCGAGCAATCACCGCTTGCCGACCGGATAGCCGAGATCTATACGACGGGGCGTACGGGCGCGCGGCGCAGCCGAGCCGACCGCCCGAATTAGCCGGTTGCAACGGCAGGACCCGAACAATTGCAGCAGCTGTGATCCGGCATTCCCTTTCGCCGTGGCTATGCCATATTGAAGGCGACATTGGACCGGGGTGGTGCTGCACGGCCGGTCGGGGCGGGGTGGGCCTTCAAAGTTGCGGCCGTTGAGCAGGGCGGGGTGATCTTGGCAAAGCAACTCGATCCTTTCAAACTATCGTCACCTCGGATCTTTCTGGTCCGCATGTTGGTGTTTGTGATTTTATGTGCGCTGCTCGTGGTCCTGCTCCATCGGCAGATCATGCAAGCATTTGCCAATAACGTGTTCCTTAACGGACTGATCGTCGGCGTGCTTCTGCTCGGCATCCTTCTGTCCTTTCGTCAAGTCATCCGGCTGTTTCCTGAGGTCGCCTGGGTTAACGGCTTTCGCTTGGCCGATCCCGGCCTCGCGGTGGCTCGCCCACCTGTCCTGCTCGCCCCGATGGCGGCGATTCTCGGTGACCGGGCTGGCCGCATGGCGATCTCAGCGCAGACGATGCGGGGTCTGCTTGATTCGATCGGCACGCGACTTGATGAGGCACGCGACATCTCACGCTATATGACCAGCCTGCTGATCTTCCTGGGTCTGCTCGGGACCTTCTGGGGTCTGATCGAGACCGTCGGTTCGGTCAAACTTGCCATCGATGGGCTCAAGCTCGGCGGCGATGCAGGCAGCGTATTCGATGCACTCAAGGAGGGTCTCTCGGCACCGCTCGGTGGGATGGGTATCTCCTTTTCGTCGTCGCTATTTGGCTTGGCGGGCTCGCTGATTCTAGGCTTTCTCGACCTGCAGACCAGCCAGGCACAAAACCGCTTCTATATCGACCTTGAGGATTGGCTGGCAACGACGGTGCGGGATCTCGGGGTTGAAGGCGATGCTCGCCTCGGCGGCTCCACCCCGGAATTCCGCGTCGCCATCGAGCGGCTCAAGGAGGCCGTCGCCGAATCGGGGTCTGGAAAAGCCGCAACAGCTGCCATGGCCAATCTGGCCGAGGCCATTCACGGGCTCGTCAATCACATGCGCAGCGAGCAGCAGATGATCCGCGACTGGGCCGAGGCTCAGGCCGAGCATCAGCGGGAGGTCCAGCGTCTGTTGGAGTATGTGGCGCGCGACAGCGTCCCCAAGGTGTAATCGTTAGAGGAGCGTCATGGCACTTGCCCGCAATCGGCGCGAACGCGCCATCGACTATTGGCCGGGCTTTGTCGATGCGCTGTCCACCTTGGTGCTCGGCATTGTTTTCATGCTGTCGATCTTCGTGTTCGTTCAGTTCTTCCTGTCCCAGGAGGTGACCGGAAAGGACACGGTGATCAATCGCCTCAATGCGCAGATCGCCCAGCTCAACGACCTGCTGTCGATGGAAAAAACCGGCAAGGTCAGCCTTGAGGACGAAATAGCGTCGGTCAAAGCCAGCCTTGCGTCGGTCGAAAGCGAACGCGATCGCTTTAAGCAGCTTTATGAAGGAGCCGGCGCCGGCGCAACCGAGGCCCAGAACAAGGCGAGCGCGCTCACCACCGAGCTCGACTCCGAGAAGCGTACCTCCGCTCGCGCGCTGGCCCAGGTCGAGATCCTCAACCAGCAAATCGCAGCACTGCGCCGACAGCTCTCGGCGCTCGAAGAGGCGCTCGAAACCTCGGACAAGAAGGACAAGGAGGCCCAGGCCCGCATCGCCGACCTCGGTCAGCGTCTTAACGTGGCGCTCGCCCAGCGCGTCCAGGAACTCTCGCGCTTCCGATCGGAGTTCTTCGGGCGGCTGCGTACCATTCTGGGCAATCGCCCGGACATTCACGTCGTCGGCGATCGCTTCGTCTTCCAGTCGGAAGTATTTTTCGATTCCGGCTCAGCTGCGATCCGCCCCGAAGGGCGCGTCGAACTCGACAAACTCGCCGGCGCTCTGCTCGACCTCGAAAAGCAGATACCGCAGGATATCGCCTGGGTGCTGCGCATCGACGGCCATACCGACTCGCGACCGATCTCGAGTTCGCAGTTCCCCTCGAACTGGGAGCTGTCCTCGGCCCGAGCCATCTCGGTGGTGCAGTATCTGATTAGCAAGGGCGTGTCGCCGCAGCACCTGGTTGCGGCCGGGTTCGGAGAATTCCAGCCGCTCGACACCGGTCAGACCGAAGAGGCCTTTCGTCGCAATCGGCGCATCGAGCTAAAACTGACCGAACGTTAAGGCTTGGATCCACGCTCTGAAGGAGGATTCCTTCGGCTTGGCAGCCGTCGCCTGCAACGGGAAAATAATGACGCACTCCGATTCAGGAGCCCGCTCGGACGATCCAGCGTGCGATGGCATCGTAACGTTTCGTGCTTACGCGGCTGCCGATCAGGAGGCCGCCATCGAGCTGTGGCGTCGCACCTGGCAGGCGACCTACCCGGCGATCGACTTTACGGCACGGCTCGACTGGTGGCGCGAGCGCTGGCGCGAAGAACTCGTCCCTTCGTCGGCCATCGTAGTTGCGCAAAATGCGAATTCTCTCATTGGATTCGTCACAGTCGATGTCGCGACCGGTTATCTCGATCAGATCGTCGTGGCGCCGGAATCCTGGGGACGCGGCGTCGCCGAGCAACTGGTCGCTCACGCCAAACGACTGTCGCCTCGAGCGCTGACACTGCACGTCAACCAGGACAATGTGCGGGCCGTGCGATTTTATCAAAAGCACGGCTTTGTAGCCGCGGGCGAAGACGTCAATCCGCGGTCCGGCGCTGCTGTCTACAAGATGCACTGGCAGGCTGGCTGACCGTTGCAGCAAACCGTCAAACGGTCCGACAACAGACAACCCGCATCCGATTTTTCAGGCCGCCTCAAATTGAAGTTTGGCAAGCCGGGCGTAAAGTCCGCCTTTGGCCAGGAGATCCTGATGCGTGCCCTGTTCGATGATCCGCCCCTGATCGAGCACCAGGATACGATCGCAGGAGAGCACGGTGGCCAACCGATGAGCGATGACGAGCGTGGTGCGGCCTTGCATCAGTCGCTCGAGCGCCGCCTTGACCAGGGTCTCGCTTTCCGAATCGAGCGCTGACGTCGCTTCGTCCAGTAGCAATAGAGGCGCCTGCCGCAGGATGGCTCGGGCGATGGCGAGACGCTGGCGCTGGCCGCCTGAAAGCGTGATGCCGCGTTCGCCGACCGGCGTATCGTAGCCCTGAGGCAAGCGGGCAATGAATTCGTCGGCCAGGGCCTGTTCGCCGGCCCGAACGACGTCGGCGTCGGATGCCTCCGGTCTGCCAAATCGAATATTATCGCGTACGGACGCCGCAAAGATCGTGACGTCCTGGGGAACCACGGCAATGTGCGCTCGTAGCGCGATCGGATCGAGCTCGGGCAGTGCCAGGCCATCGAATTTCACCGCGCCGCTGTCGGGATCGTAGAAGCGCAGGATCAAATGAAAGATCGTGCTCTTGCCGGCTCCCGATGGGCCAACGATGGCCACCTTTTCGCCCGGCGCGACGCAGAAGGACACATTGTCAAGCGCCGCCGTCTCATGCCGGGTCGGATAGGCGAAGCTGACCGCCTCGAGGGCAATTTCGCCGCGCGGCGAATCTGGCAGCATACGAGGGTGGCTCGGCGCCGCGATCACTGGTTTGACAGCGAGGATCTCGGCCAATCGCTCCGCCGCCCCGGACGCCAGAGCAATCTCTCCCCACACCTGGCTCAATTCGCCAAGCGCGCTTGCCGCAAACACCGCGTAGAGCACGAATTGGCCGAGCTGCCCTGCAGAAATGCGGTTGGTCAGCACATCCTGCGCCCCGACCCAAAGTACTACCACGACGCTGGCAAAGACCAAAAAGATGACAAAGGCGGTCAGCACACCACGGGCCGCCGCCGACTGTCGCGCGGCCTGAAAGGCTCGCTCGGAAGCGTCGGCAAACCGCCTGGTCGCCAGCGCCTCATTGGTAAATGCTTGGAGGGTGCGGGCGGCGCCGAGCAGCTCGGCCGCATAAGCGGACGCATCGGCGAGGGTGTCCTGCGCAGAGCGTGAGCGCTTGCGTACGGCACGTCCGAAAGCAACCAGCGGCAACACGATCACTGGAATTGCCAGCATGACAAAACCGGAGAGCCGTGGGCTGGTCACCACCATCATGATGCTGGCGCCGATGAACAGCACCAGATTGCGCAGCGCGATCGACACCGACGCTCCGACCGTCGCCTTGATCTGGGTGGTATCGGCGCTCAGGCGCGACACCAGCTCGCCGGTCTGCACGGTGTCGAAAAAGGCCGCCGAGAGCGTCGTGAGATGCCGGAACACGGCGGCGCGCAGGTCGGCCACCACGCGTTCGCCAAGCGTCGTGACGAGGTAGTAGCGCGCAGCACTGGCGATCGCGAGAATGGCCACGACGCCGATCATCACCATGAAGTACCGATCGATCAGACGGGCCCGCTCGACCGAAAATCCGAAGTCGATCATCCGGCGCACTGCAAGCGGTACCGCGAGGGTCGCCAGTGCGGCCGTCAGGAGTGCGGCAAATGCACCGGCGATCCGCCCCCGATAAGGCGTCACGTAGGGCAAGAGCCCGATCAAGGGCTTGAGCCGAACGCCTGGCGCACCCTCCGATCCGGGCCGAACGGTCTGCCTGGTGTTGGCCGCGCTCTGGAAGCGTCCCTCGGCGGCAAAAGCCATCAATCGCTCCTTCGCTGGCTGCCAAATGGGCGGGGACCCCGGCATTTGCGGTCGGGGGACAATGCCGTGACCAACCGCCAATGACAATTGCTCGATCGTCGCGCTGCCACCCGTGGCGCCGACTTGTACGCCCCGGCGCGGTGGGATATAGAGCCGCGACCCTGCACTGATTGTGTCCGTGCTCCGCTGGAGCGCCCCTAATGGGGCGTCATGAAGACCCATGAAAGCCGATATCCATCCCGCCTATCACACCATCAAGGTCGTGATGACCGACGGCACCGAGTTTGAGACCCGCTCCACCTGGGGCAAGCCTGGTGACATCCTGCACCTCGACATTGATCCCAAATCGCATCCGGCCTGGACCGGCGGGCAGCAGCATCTGATTGACCGCGGTGGTCGGCTGTCGCGCTTCCAGAAGAAATTCTCAGGTCTGCTCAAACGGCCCGGTGGCTGATCCCTGAAGGCCCCGCACTCCAAGAATTGCGGTCAGCTATTGCAAGATCAATGGGGATTCATTGGGAGTGGTTTTGGCCGCTCGTGAGGCTTTATGAAGTTTTCGCTGCGGCGGCGCTGAACGGTGGAGATCGGCAGCGGTCAGGCGAGGCGTCGGTCAACGCGACGTTGAGGCTTCCGATTTTTTTCGCAACTTGATGTTGGGACTTGCGGCCGATGAGCCGGCCCCGACGCGGTTGCTGTCTGTCTGGGGGTGTCTGGTTGGAGTTTGTCGGGTCCGCCGGACAGCGGTCAGCGTGCCGGCGCCTCGAAGGCGGCCTTCAGCAGGCCAAGCTGACGCTCCACAGCATTCGCCTGCGGCTGATGGTTGGTTTCACTGCCATGGATCGCCGCATCAAGTCGCAGGACCCGGTCCTGGAGCCGCAGCGAACGGGTAATGAGTTCCTGCAGATGCTGCGGCAACAGCGGGGCCACATTTGCATTGACGGTGTCTGGTGCCAGTTTGACCTTGTTTTTCTCCTGATTGGCCTGGGCGAGCGACATCTCGCCTTCGTTGACGGCGCGATGCAGCAGCAGCCACGACGCGAGTTGCATCAGGCGGGTGGTCAAACGCATGCTTTCAGTTGCATAGGATAGCGCCGCGGCACGCTCCAGCGCCTTCGACTCCCGCCGTCCTGGACCGTCGAGATAGGCGGCCGTCTCCTCGACCAGAGCCATCCCTTCCCTAAACAGGGTTGTAAATACTGGCGAACTCGCCAGCCTCTTTTCGCCCATTGATACAGTTTCGCCGTATGGTACGGGTACTGCGGCGTCGATCATCTTATCGGCCATATCCTACGCCCCACACACAACTCAGCAATCATATGCCGGACACGATCCGACCGTCCAGACCACCAAATCCAAATCCTTAAGCGAGGCTGAGGGTATGCTGAATGTCAGCGTCCATGCGGTACCCGTTGAATGCAAAACCCGCCGATCAGGCGTCAATGCAAGAATCGCACCTCGCGCCCCGACCTCAAACAAGATAGGAGCATGGTCACCGAGATAAAATCATGGAAGTGGTTAAAAAACCGGAATGGTAAAAAAAGAGCCGCCGAATTGGCGGCTCAAAGTGATAACAGGGAGGCGTCAAACAGAGTGGATAGGAGCCACTCGGCGTCCAGAAGCTGGACGGCGACGAGTAATGAAGGAGAAAGCTTAACAAGCGGTTAACTGAAGCGAGAAAGTTTCATTCAAATAAATCACATCGGCTCAACGTTTGAAGAATGCATCGGCCGCACGGCGAGTGGCCTGTTTGCCCGTCAGCGCCGCTTCCAGCCTGACAATCTCCTCCTTGAGCAGCGCGATGCGTTCGCTTAGCTCCTCGACAGAGAGCATGGCGAGATCCTGTCCAATGTCATGCACTGGTTTTTTCTTCTTCTCAGCATCATCGTCGAACATGATTGCCTCTCCGTTGGCGGAGCCAGGATAGCCGCGCGGGCAGCGATTGTCAGGGTCCATCGCGCAGGCTAAACAACAAGGTGTCAGGTTGCCGCGATGGGTCGCGGTGGGGCGTTTCGGTCCGTTGGGTTGGCGCCAGGTTTTCGACAAGGGTCCCAAATGTCCAGTCTGCCTTCAGTCATGACTGCCATCGCCATCAGCCGTCCCGGCGCCCCTGACGTTCTCGTTCCAGAGAAGCGTGCGCTGCCGTCGCCGCGCACCGGCGAGATCCTGATCAAGGTGGCGGCCGCCGGGGTCAACCGGCCCGACGTCATGCAGCGCCAGGGTCTCTATCCGCCGCCGCCCGGCGCTCCCGACATTCCAGGCCTTGAGATCGCTGGCGAGGTTGTGCAACTGGGCGAGGGGACGACACGGTTCAAGGTCGGCGACACCGTCACCGCGCTGGTCCCAGGCGGCGGTTATGCGACCTATTGCGTCGCCCATGAAACCAACGCGCTGCCGGCGCCGGCCAAGCTGTCGGTGATCGAAGCTGCAGCGATCCCCGAGACCTTCTTTACCGTCTGGCATAATGTCTTTGAGCGAGGGGCTCTTAGGGCGGGCGAAACCCTGCTCGTTCACGGCGGCTCGTCGGGCATCGGCACTACCGCCATCCAACTCGCCAAAGCGTTGGCCAGCCGCGTGATCGTCACCGCCGGCTCGGCTGAAAAATGTGCTGCCTGCCTCGCCCTCGGTGCCACCCGCGCCATCAACTATCGGATCGAGGATTTCGTGGCGGCCACCAAGGCCGCAACCGATGGCCGCGGGGCCGACGTCATCCTCGACATGGTGGGGGGCGACTATATTGAACGCAATTACGAAGCAGCGGCCGTCGAGGGGCGGATCGTACAAATCGCATTCCAGGGTTCGCCGCGGGCCACAGTGGATTTCCGACGCATCATGCTCAAGCGTCTCACCCATACCGGATCGACGCTGCGGCCGCGTTCGGTCGCCGACAAGGCCGCCATCGCCCGCGCCGTCGAGGCGACGGTATGGCCACTCATTGCGGCCGGCACGGTCAAGCCTGTCATTTACCGCACGTTTCCACTGAGTCGCGCCGCGGAGGCACACGCGCTGATGGAATCCAGCGTGCACATCGGCAAGATCATGCTGGTCGGCCCCACCGATCCGTGATCCCTCGGTGGACAGGGACGATTGCGGCTTTAAACCATCACAATCTGGTGCCATCGCCGGGCGCGCTCGGGAGCGTGATTCTCGCGAGCGCGAATCGGGGATGGATTCATCGACCGCCGGGGCCGTCGGTCCAGGCAAGGAGTCGCGGATGGTGCGCGTGCACGGGCTGCCGCACGGTGACGGCACTAAGGCGGCAATAGCCAACGGGAGCGTTGCAGGAAGCCCGGCCTCTTTGCGTGCGGGCGGCGAGTCCAGATCGGGAACACCGGAACGACTTCCGCGATGCGAAATTTTGGCGCGGAAAATTTTCCGGGGCGATATCTTGATGGCGAGGCTTGATCATCTCGTCTTTGCGAAAAGGTTGTTTCATGGTCCGAAAGGCTTGCTCCGGCGCAGTCCTCCCAGTACTCATGGTTCTGCGGCGAACTACCGCGTTAACCATCTGGTCGGCGCCCTATTGCGGGATCAAATGGATGATTGACTGACGCCCGCCGTCGCGCCGTTTGCAGGCTATGCGCTGCTGGCGCAAAACGGCTCGAACGCTAAGGGAATGAGCCTGGAGCAACCCGGAGGTCACCGTTTGGGTCTGCGCGACGCCGCGATCGGGGTGGCGATGGTTATCGCCGCCATGTTTGCCTGCGGCGGCGCGCGCGCTGTCGAACCGATCAATGTGCGGACCGACGTTTCGGCCATCGACCTGACCGATGCGCTGGAACACCAGAAAACCGAAACCGACCGCATCCAAGTATCGACCGCGCCTGGCACCGACGGGATCGTCCGGCGTATTGAAGTTCGTTCGCGCGAAGCCAACAACAATTGGGTGGTGTTCGCGCTCGCTAACAATGGTGATGAGCAGATCGATCGGTTGATTGTCGCTCCTCATTACCGTCTGGTCGGGTCGGGCATTCTCTGGCCAGATCTCGGGCTGTCGCGCATCGTCAATATCACGCCGAGTTCGGGCGACCGTCCCGAACGCCAGGACAGCGCCAGCGCTGATATTTTTCGCATCACACTCGATCCCGGCACCGTCATCACATTTGTGGCGGAGCTGCGCACCGAAAATCTGCCGCAGCTTTATCTGTGGGAGCCGGACGCCTACAAGGACAAGATCAACAGTTTTACGCTTTATCAGGGTATCGTTATCGGCATCGCCGGTTTGCTAGCGTTGTTTCTGACCATTCTGTTTGTGGTTAAGGGCAGCGTGATGTTTCCGGCAGCCGCCGCGCTCGGCTGGTCGGTGCTGGCTTATATCGGCACCGACTTCGGCTTCTGGGGCAAGGTATTCGATCTCTCGACCGGGGCCGAACGCATTTGGCGCGCCTCCGGAGAGGCGATTCTCGCCGCCACGATGCTGGTGTTCCTGTTCGCCTATCTCAATCTCAACCGCTGGCATGTCCGTTACGTACACATTACGGCCGGCTGGGTGAGCTTTCTGGGTGCGCTGGTTGCGCTGGCCCTGTTCGACCCCGCGGTCGCCTCCGGCATCGCGCGGGCGTCGCTGGCGCTGGTCGCGGTCGCCGGCTTCGCCCTGATCGTCTATCTGGCCACGCACGGTTTTGATCGCGCCGTGCTGCTGATCCCGACCTGGCTCCTGCTGGTTGTCTGGGTGTTCGCCGCCAGTCTTGCCATTACCGGCGTGGTCACCAACGACATCGCCGCCCCGGCCCTGCTCGGCGGACTGGTGCTCATCGTCATGCTGATCGGTTTCACGGTGATGCAGCACGCCTTTGCGGGCGGCGTCGCTACCGGCGTGGTTTCCGATGTGGAGCGTCGCGCATTGGCGCTGACCGGCGCCGGCGATCTGATCTGGGACTGGGATGTCGCTGCCGACAAGGTCTTCACCAGTCCGGAGACCGAGCAGATGCTCGGGTTGAAGCGCGGAACGCTCGAAGGATCGGCGGCACGCTGGCTGGAGATCCTGCACCCGCTCGATCGCGACCGCTTTCGCGCGGCGCTTGACGGCCTGCTTGAGCAGCGCCGCGGCCGTCTGATGATGGAGTTCCGACTGCGCACGCCGGACGCCCATTATCTATGGTTCGCCCTCAAGGCGCGCCCGGTGGTCGGATCGGACGGCGAGGTCGTGCGGCTGGTCGGAACGCTGACGGACGTGACGGAATTCAAGATCGCAGAGGAGCGCCTGCTCCATGATGCGGTCCATGACAATCTGACCGGCTTGCCCAACCGGCAACTCTTCCTCGACCGGCTTGAGGCTGCTCTTTCCTTTGCGCGCGCCGACCCCAGTTTCCGCCCGACCGTGATCGTCATCGACCTCGACCGCTTCAAGCAGGTCAACGATTCAGTCGGTGTCGCCATCGGAGATTCGATCCTGCTGACACTCGCCCGCCGCCTCGCCCGGCTGCTTAAGCCGCACGACACGCTGGCACGTCTGGGTGGCGACCAATATGGCATGCTGTTGCTCTCTGAACGCGAGCCCGAACGAATTACCGGTTTTGCCGACACCATCCGGCGCACCCTGCGCGCACCCATTGCGTTCAATGACCGCGAGATTCTGTTGACCGCCTCGATCGGTCTCGCCATCGCCGAAGGCGGTCCGGAGCGCAAGGAGGAGGTGCTCAAGGATGCCGAGCTTGCGATGTACCACGCCAAGCGCATTGGCGGGGATCGCATCGAAGTCTTCAAGCAGGCGATGCGCGCCCGCAAGAGCGATCGCCTCACCGTCGAATCGGAGTTGCGGCGTGCGCTCGAGCGCGAGGAAGTCTCGCTGCTCTATCAGCCGATCGTCTGGCTCGAGGATCGCAGCGTCGCCGGTTTCGAGGCTCTGATGCGGTGGGACCATCCCAAGATGGGTCGGCTGTCGCCGTCGGAATTCATCGCCATCGCCGAGGAGACCGGGCTGATTGTTGATCTCGGGCTGTTTGCCCTCCAACAAACCGCCCGTCAGCTCGCTGCTTGGCAACGGGCGACCCGCAGCCGCTATCCGGTCTTCGCCAGCGTCAATGTCTCCTCGCGCCAGCTGCTGCGCCACGACCTCATTCAGGATTTGCGAGCCGTCATGTCACGTTCTTCGCTGGTCCGCGGCACACTCAAGCTCGAATTGACTGAGTCGATGGTCATGGAAAATCCGGAATACGCGGCACAGATGCTCACGCGCATGCACGAGCTTGGTGCCGGCTTGGCACTCGACGATTTTGGCACCGGTCATTCCTCCCTGTCGTATCTGCAACGTTTCCCGTTCGATACCATCAAGATCGACCAATCCTTCGTGCGGACCTCCGGCAAGGGAAAGCGACCGGTGATATTGCGCTCGATCGTCGCCCTCGCTCACGACCTCGGCATGGACGTGATCGCCGAAGGCGCGGAAACCGACGCCGACGCCACTGAGCTTTACCAGCTGGGCTGCGAATATGCGCAAGGCTACGCGTTCGGCGAACCGATGAATGCCGAAAACGCCTTTGAGCTGCTCACCACCGAGGCCTTTGCGCCGACCGCCTGAAGTTCGCCGACATGCAACGCCACAGCAGTCGCAAACAGGTCACCGACATAATCGTTTGGATTGAATCTGTCACTCGCCGCCGGGCCCGCGTACAGATTGAAGCGTTACGCTCGGCCGGCTTCGCTTGAAAGCATGCCGGGACCAATGCCGATCTTGCGCAAGGCGCGGTCGTACTTCGCCTCGGTATCCACGCCGAAGATCAAATCCGAATCTGCTGGACAGTGCAGCCAGTCATTGTCCGTGAATTCATTTTCAAGCTGGCCCGGGGTCCAGTGCGCATAGCCCAACGCCAGCACCGCGCTTTCCGGTCCCTTACCGCGGGCGATCGCCTTGAGAATGTCGAGCGTAGCAGTCAGGCAGATCCCTTCATCGATTGGAAGGGTCGAGTTCTCGATGAAGAAGTCGCTGGAGTGCAGCACGAAGCCGCGCTGCGTATCCATTGGACCACCTCGCAACACGATAATCTCCTCGGCCCGCGGCGGCAGCTTGATGATTTCCGCGTCCGGAATAACCTCGAGTTGGACCAGCAAATCCGAAAACTTGACGTTCGCCGCCTGCTGGTTGACCACGATGCCCATCGCACCTTCGGAGGAATGCGCGCACACATAGATCACCGAACGGGCGAACCGCTCGTCACGCATTCCAGGCATGGCGATCAGCATCTGGCCGTCGAGATACCCTCGGCCCAAGTTCTTGTCCGACGGTTTGAGCGCAAGCCTCATGCAAAAAGGTTACCCCGATCGCCACGGCTTTGGAAATAAAACTTGTTGCCGCATCCTGCCACGATCCGGCCGCAGGTCATCCGATCGCAAGCAATCCACCCGAGCCTCATCGCGCGCCTGCCCGAAGTTGTCAATGACCCTTGGTTAACAGCCAATATAGCCGATCGGTCACCTCGCAACGCGCTCGCTCAGGTCGGCATTCACTATGAAACTCCGTGCGGTTGCGCCTCGGTCCATTATCGCCGTCTATTGTCGACCTCCGGGGTGCGATCTCTTTTGAACCGAAGTCCTTTGAACTAAAGTCGACAGGACTTAAGTCCAAGCCTGCGGTGAGGACGGCCACTCCGGTTGTGAGGCCCACACGCGTGTGTCCACTGGGCTCACACCGGCGTCGCGTTGGCCTATACGCGCTCCCCCGCCCTTGAACCCTTGGGCCCGGCCCGGAGGTAGCAGATGAAAAGGCACTGTGTCGTGAGACGGATCGTGACAGTCGGCGTGACATGGCTCGCGGCTCTCCTGGGTGTCAACGTGGTATTTTCCCCAATCGTGACATCGGCGGGGCATGCGGCGGATGCGTCGCCTTGGGACGGCGGATCCCGCTCGGCCGCGCGACTGATCGCCGGAAACGTGTCGGTCAGCGACGGCCAGCGGATCTGGCGCGCGGGCATCGACATCAAGCTTGCGCCGGGTTGGAAAACTTATTGGCGCTATCCAGGCGATTCCGGGGTTCCACCTCGGTTCAATTTCAGCCGATCGGAAAATGTGGCGGGCGTGGAGGTCGCCTGGCCGGCGCCACACAGCTTTGCTGACGAGGGCGGACATTCGATCGGCTATCAGAACGAATTCATCCTCCCGCTGCGCGTTACTGCCAAGCAGCCGGATCGGCCGATCGTCCTGCGTCTGGACCTCGACTACGCGATTTGTGAAAAGCTCTGCGTGCCGGTCGAAGCCAATGCCGAACTGACATTGACCGGCGAGCCGAGCTCGCTCGAACCGGCGCTTGCCATGAATGAGGCGCTGGTTCCCAAGGCGGTCAAGCTTGGTGCGGATCTACCATTGTCGATCCGCACTGTCACACGAACCGCTCAAAAACCGGTCGATCGCATCATCGTCGAGGTGCGGGCGCCACCGAATACCCATGTCGACCTCTTTGCCGAAGGGCCCGGCCCGGACTGGGCGCTGCCACTTCCCGAGCCCGTCGCGGGAGGCCCACAAGGTTCCGAGCTTTTTGCCTTCGCGCTCGACGGCCTGCCACCCGGCGCCAACCCCCACGGGATCGATCTCAAGCTCACGGCGGTCGCCGACACCAAGGCCATCGAAGTCACAGCCCGGCTCGACTAATGTGTCATTCGCGTTAAGTTAGGCGTGATCGGTCGGGCCTTGACGGATCCGCGACCGGTATCTGCCACGGATTTCTCACTTCAAACGAAAGGACCGAGTATCATGACCATCAAGGTCGGTGATCGTCTGCCGTCTGCAACGTTCCGCGTGATGACACCAGATGGGCCCGCCCCGAGGACCTCAGACGAGATCTTCAAGGGCCGCAAGGTGGTGCTGTTTGCCGTGCCTGGAGCCTTCACGCCGACCTGCCATCGCAACCATCTGCCAGGGTTCCTCGCCCAGGCGAACGCGATCAAGGCTAAGGGGGTCGATGCCATTGCGGTCACCGCGGTCAACGACGTCTTCGTGCTGGACGCCTGGAAAAAGGCGTCGGGTGCCGAGGGTCAGATTGAATTTCTGTCCGACGGCAATGGAGATTTCGCCAAGGCGCTCGGCTTGACCATCGATGCGTCGGCAAACGGCCTGGGGCTGCGCTCAAAGCGTTATTCGATGCTGGTCGACGACGGAGTGATCAAGGCGCTCAATGTCGAGGACGCCCCTGGCAAGGTCGACGTTTCGGGAGCGGAAAATCTGCTCAAACAGATCTGACCGTCACCCGATTCGGCACAGGGCAGCGGCATTCGGCAGGCATCGCTTGATCGGTGCCGCCGACCTGATGCCTCGCCCCGGTTCGATCACTGCGCCGGGTTCATTCAAACGGACCGGCCGCTCCGGCGACCTGGCCATGCCGCCGCAGCGGGTATCGCCCGGGTAGCTACCTCATGGATCTGAGGCCTGTGACTTGCTGCTCGAACTTCGACCAAGCGCACCAGATCGAGCCATACTCAGCCCCTCGCGCGCCAAGCGGTCGGCACGCTCATTCATCGCATGTCCGGCGTGGCCTTTGACCCAGTGCCATCGCACCTGATGCGGGCTCATGGCTGCGTCGAGGCGTTGCCACAGGTCGACATTCTTGACCGGCTTCTTGTCGGCTGTGCGCCATCCATTGCGTTTCCATTGATTGATCCAACCCGTGATGCCGCCGCGCAGGTACTGGCTATCGGTAAAGAACTCGACCGTGCAGGGTCGCTTGAGCGCCTCGAGTGCGGCGATGGCCGCCATTAATTCCATGCGATTGTTGGTGGTGAGCGGTTCGCCGCCCATCAGTTCTTTCTCGCGGTCGCCAAAGCTCAGGATCGCTCCCCAGCCACCCGGTCCCGGATTGCCGGAACAAGCGCCGTCGCTGTGGATGGTGACGTGGTTGGCGGTCGGTTTTGGCTCGCTCACTTTCAGCTCGCTCGTTTTTGCGGCGTTCAGGGGTCGATCCCGTAGTCACGCACGCTGCCGATCGTCTGATGAAACCGCAATTTGCGGAAATACTCGACCGGATCCTTCGGCTTGACCAGCGCGCCGGGTGGCACATCAAGCCAGTCGACGAGCCGCGTCAACAGGAAGCGGGTGGCTGCGCCACGGCACAGGATCGGCAGGCTCTGGCGTTCGGCCGAGGAGAGCGTCCGCGTCTTGGCGTAGGCGGCCAGCAGGGCGCGACCCTTGGTAACATTAAAGGAATGGTCGGGTTCAAAGCACCACGCATTGAGGCAAATGGCGACGTCGTATGCAAGCGTATCGGTGCAGGCAAAATAGAAGTCGATCAGGCCCGACAGCCGCTCGCCGAGAAAGAATACGTTGTCCGGAAACAGATCGGCATGGATAACCCCCTGCGGAAGGTCGTGCGGCCAGGTCCGTTCGAGATAGTCGAGTTCGCTGGCGATCTGATCGCAAAGGTCAGGTTGAAGGGTATTGGCACGCGATCCGGCAGCTTCGTAGAGCGGCCGCCAGCCGGCAACCGACAAGGCATTGGCGCGGCGCATGCCGAAGTCGCTGCCGGCGAGATGCAGCTTGGCGGCCGCCTCACCGACCGCGGCGCAATGCCAGACGTGGGGCCTGCGAACCCACATGCCGTCGAGGAAGGTCACCAGCGCGGCGGGTCGACCGGCAAGCTCACCGAGGACGACACCCTGCCGATTGCTGATCGGCTGCGGACAATTGAGCCCGGCACGCGCCAGATGCTCCATCAGGTTCAGAAAAAACGGCAGATCCGCCGCCGCAACCCGCTTCTCATAAATGGTCAAGATAAAGTAGCCGCGACCGGTGTGGACCAGATAATTAGAATTTTCCACGCCTTCGGCGATGCCCTTATAGGACAGCAAGTCGCCGAGATCATAGTCGGCCAGAAAGTCGGCGAGGTCCTCGGCTCCGACGTCAGTATAGACGGCCATCGTCCAGTTACTCCGCCGCCTCATCGCCCCGAAGGGCGCGAGGCAACGGAAAGTACATGTCCTCGTTTGCGGCCGCCACCGTCTCGATCGCCAAGCTGTAGCGCTCGCCAAGCGCGTCGATCATTTCCTCTACCAGCACCTCCGGGGTCGAGGCGCCCGACGTGATGCCGAGTCTTTCGATCGTTCCGATCCCGCCCCAATCAATGTCCTGGGTGCGCGACACCAGCACGGCGCGCGGACAGCCGCCGCGCTCGGCCACTTCCTTCAGTCTTTGAGAGTTGGAGGAATTGGCAGCGCCAACCACAATCATGAGATCGACCGTCGGCGCTACCCGCTTGACCGCCTCCTGCCGGTTGGTAGTCGCGTAGCAGATATCCTCCTTGTGCGGCCCGATGATGTCGGGGAAGCGACGCTTGAGCAGCGCGACGATTTCACTGGTGTCGCTCACCGAAAGGGTTGTCTGAGTCACGTAGGCGATCTGAGCAGCATCGCGCGGTACGAAGCGTTCGGCGTCGGCCAAGCTACCCACGATGGTGACGGCACCGGCCGGCAACTGGCCCACGGTACCCACCACTTCGGGGTGCCCGGCGTGACCAATCAGCACGATCTGGCGACCTCGTCGATAGTGAAGCTGAACCTCGCGGTGAACCTTGGTGACCAACGGGCAGGTCGCGTCAAACGCCAATAAGTTGCGACGCTTTGCCTCGTCGGGCACCGACCGCGGCACGCCGTGTGCGGAGAACACGATCGGCGCATCGGTATCCGGGATCTCGTCGAGGTCCTCGACAAAGACCGCGCCCCTCGCCTTCAGGCTTTCCACGACATGGCGGTTGTGAACGATTTCGTGGCGGACATAGACCGGCGGTCCGTACAGCGTGAGGGCGCGCTCGACCGTTTCGATAGCGCGGATAACGCCGGCGCAGAAACCCCGGGGGGAACACAGCACGACCGCAAGCGGGGGCTTGGCGCTCACCGAAACTGGGACCTCGAAAGGGGTCATCCGAGCCTCGAACGGGGGCGGAGGGTCGCGTGCACGACATGGGACGGCGGTCGAGTGCGTGTCAAGGTGCAAACCGCGACGCCGCCGTGCGCCACACAGCCGCGATTGGACAGGCGGGACTCGGCCGACTATATTACGCGCAACTTCCAGTCATCCCTGATGACTTGAGGCTTCGCCCGCTCCGGGCGGGCGAAGCAGCAGGCGATTTGTCACAACGGAGATCACCAATGGCGACTGCGCCGCTGATGCCCAAGGCAACTGCGGTCTGGCTGGTCGAGAACACCTCGCTCTCGTTCGACCAGATAGCCGAATTCTGTAAGCTGCATCCGCTGGAGGTCAAAGCCATTGCCGACGGCGATGCCGCTCAAGGCATCAAGGGGCTCGATCCTATCTTGACGGGCCAACTCGCACGCGAGGACATCGAGCGGGCGGAAGCCGAACCAAACCGGCGATTGACCCTGTCGGCACCCAAGGTGCGGTTACCCGAATCTAAGGCGCGCAAGAAGGGCCCGCGCTATACGCCGGTATCGCGGCGGCAGGATCGCCCCAATGCCATCCTTTGGCTGGTGCGCAACCATCCGGAACTCAAAGATAGTCAGATCATGCGACTGGTCGGAACCACCAAGTCGACGATCCAGGCGATCCGCGAGCGCACGCATTGGAATGCGGCCAACCTCACCCCGATGGACCCGGTGACGTTAGGTTTATGCTCTCAGATCGATCTCGACCTCGAGGTTCACCGGGCCGCCAAGGAGAAGCCGATCGAGGCGGACCGTGGCTCGACCCTGCTGCCCGCGGAGGTTACGACCGCCGAGGTCCGCACGGAAACCGCCGCACCGGAGAAAAAGCCGGCGGGCGAACTCGACGTCGATGCGGTTTTCGCCAAACTCAAACAAATCGGCGGCAAGAGCGAGGAGCGGCCGCACGATGACAAGGGCGAGGCCGGCTAAAATTCCTGGTCGATCATCGACCGCCTGATGCCGGCGCGGGCACGGTGTAATTGAGCGCGAGCCGGCCGCCGTCGGCATAAATGGTCTCGCCAGTGATGTAGCTCGCCGCATCGGTCGCCAGGAATACAGCGATTGCGGCGATTTCCTGCGGCTCGCCGATGCGGCCGAGCGGCGTCCGGGCCAAAAGGCGGGTCCTGGCGGTTTCGTCGTGGGCCACGGCTTGCAGGATCTCGGTCATGATCGAGCCCGGGCCGATCGCGTTGACCCTGATCCCGAGCGGCGCCAAGGCTAGCGCCATGACCTTGGTGAGCTGAGCCATCCCGCCCTTTGACACGCAATAAGGCAGCTGCGCCGGAATGGCGACGACGGCATTGACCGAACTCATGTTGATGATGGTGCCGGCTGCCTTGCCGGCCTTGACCTGCTCGGCCATTGCCCGCGCGGCGGCTTGCCCGACCAGAAATGCGCCCTTGAGATTGACGCGTATGACGCGGTCGAAGTCGGCTTCTTGCAAGTCGAGAAAAGCGGCCGTGTGAATGATCCCGGCATTATTGACCAGAATATCGAGATCGCCCGTAAAAGCGGCGCGTGATGCCTCCACCACGGCTACGGCGTCGGCCGCTTCGCCGACATCGGTGCGCACAAACCGACAGGTCCCGCCAATTTCGTCGCACGCCCGCAGTCCGGCCTCCTGATCGACGTCGGCAATGACAACACGGGCACCTTCTTCGACATAACGGCCGACGATTGCTCGTCCGATGCCGCGCGCGCCGCCAGTTACAATGGCAACCTTTCCGTCGAGCTGACCCATGCCTGTCCTCGCCATTCTGGTGTGAACTTCTTCGCCCAATCCCTGCTGCACGGGACCCGCGCGATTGGCCGGGTCGGTCGGTCAATCGCTGACGCCGCGCTCTTTGAGGGCCTTGCCTATTTCATCAAGCGCGGCGGGATCATCGATGGTCGCCGGCAGGGTCCAGGCCTCCCCGTCGGCGATCTTCTTCATGGTGCCGCGCAAGATCTTTCCTGATCGGGTCTTGGGCAGGCGGTTGACCGAAACCGCGATGCGAAAGGCGGCCACCGGTCCAATCTTGGCGCGGACCAATGCGACGACTTCCTGCTCGATCTGCACGGGCGAGCGGGTTACGCCGGATTTGAGCACGATGAATCCGCACGGCACCTCACCCTTGAGTTGATCCTTCATGCCGATGACAGCGCATTCCGCGACGTCCGGATGCGCGGCCAGGACCTCCTCCATGCCCCCGGTAGACAAACGATGCCCCGCAACGTTGATGATGTCGTCCGTGCGGCCCATGATGTACAGATAGCCGTCCTGGTCTTTGAAGCCGGCATCGGCCGTTTTGTAATATCCAGGGAATTCCTCAAGATAGCCTTCCCTGAAGCGCTGGTCCTGCTGCCACAAGGTGGGCAGGCAGCCCGGCGGCAGCGGCAATTTGACGACGATCGATCCCATCTGATTCGGCGGCAGTGACCGGCTGGCTTCGTCGACGATCTCGATCTGATAGCCGGGCATGGCCGCCGTCGGGGAACCGGGCTTGACCGGTATGGCGCCGAGGCCCAGCGGATTGCCAACTATTGCCCAGCCGGTCTCGGTCTGCCACCAGTGGTCGATGACCGGCACCTTGAGTTGGCGCTCGGCCCACAACACGGTATCGGGATCGGCGCGCTCACCAGCCAGAAACAGCGCGCGCAGCCGGGACAAGTCGTAATTCGCGATCAGCTTGCCGTCCGGATCTTCCTTCTTGATCGCCCGGAAGGCGGTCGGTGCCGTGAACAATGTCACGCAGCGGTGCTCCGCGATCACCCGCCAGAATGCTCCGGCATCTGGCGTGCCGATCGGTTTGCCTTCATACAGAATCGTGGTGCAGCCGTGGAACAGTGGCGCGTAGACCATGTAGCTGTGACCGACCACCCAGCCGACGTCTGAGGCAGCCCAATAGACCTCGCCGGGCTCGACGCCGTAGAGATTTTTCATCGACCATTTCAGGGCGACCAGATGCCCACCGTTGTCGCGCACGACACCCTTGGGCCGGCCTGTGGTGCCGGAAGTGTAGAGGATATAAAGTGGATCGGTGGCCGCCACAGGGACGCAATCACAGCCGCTGTTCGCCGCCTTCGCGGCGGCGCAAACCTGCGTCCAGTCGTGATCGCGGCCCCCCGACAGGTCCGCAGGCGCTTCGGGCCGCTGCAAAATTATGCAAGCCTCTGGCTTGTGGCGCGCGAGCATAATCGCCTCATCGAGGAGCGGCTTGTATTTGATCACGCGCGCGCCCTCAATCCCGCAACTGGCCGACAAGACGAGCTTTGGGCGAGCGTCGTCGATGCGTGTCGCCAATTCGTTGGGCGCGAAGCCGCCGAAGACCACGGAGTGAATAGCGCCAATCCGGGCGCAGGCCAGCATCGCGATCACCGCTTGCGGCACCATCGGCATATAGATAATGACGCGGTCGCCTTTGACGGCGCCCAGTTCGGTGAGAACGGCACCAAGTGCCCTGACCTCGTCGAGCAGCTGTGCGTAGGTCAGTGTCTGCTTGCTGCCGGTAACCGGCGAATCATAGATGATGGCTGCCTGTTCGCCACGGCCGCTGATGATGTGGCGATCCACCGCATTAAAGCAGGTGTTGCAGGTCGCACCGACAAACCAACGCCCGTATACACCGGTTTCGGCAGCGAAC
>Ga0187783_10000241_pt1 | contig 41672 bp, 29 predicted proteins | sample 1015_SJ02_MP02_2_FD_132471 | JGI IMG/M metagenome (GOLD analysis project Ga0187783, IMG submission 132471) | Tropical peat soil microbial communities from peatlands in Department of Meta, Colombia - 1015_SJ02_MP02_20_MG | ecosystem: Environmental > Terrestrial > Soil > Wetlands > Peat | place... | reverse complement strand
TTCACGGTTTCTCTCTCACGGAGGGGCTCACTGTGTACCTTTTTCTGACGCGGTGGCTGTGCACGAACCGAATGTTTGCCTCGTGCGAAAGCACATGGACCAACGTAGGATACCTCCGACGCAGAATTCTCATGCACGTCAGAGACGGTCTGGCGCGGCGGCTAGGTGACCGTGGGCTCAATCGCTCTCAAGCCGTTCCCGCGTCTTTAGAGACCGGTGTTCTGCAATTGCAGGATGCCCGCGCCCGGTGCGGTCGCGTCCAGTCCCAGAAGCAGGCAGGTGTTGGCGTCGACGATATAACAGGCGGGGTGTATGGTCGTAAGTTCGGGCGCCGACTGTCCGACCGCCGGAGTGATCGTAAGCGTTAGGATGAAGCGCCCGCTGTTGTCCGCATCGAACGAACCGCTAAGCGTCGCATTGGATGATGGAGTGCCAACGGGTGGGGCGGCTGTGGCATTGAAGGAGTTTACGTCCACAGTGCCCGAGAGCGCCGAAACTCCGTCGGAGACGACTTGGCCAGCAAGGTTCTCAGAACCCAGCACGGTGCTGGCCAGGAAATTCGACGCGTAATTGCCGGTGAAGGAGGAGGCGGATATAGGAACGCTCAAGGTCTGCTGTAGAGCCACACCGGCGCCAGAAGGACCCGAAGCTCCCTCCGAACCGCCGTCCAGTTCAATGAGGTAGAGCCCTTGGTCTAGTGTCGGGTAAGCGGCGAATTGGCTGATGCCGGCGGTCGTACTACCCGAGATTGCGATCAGGCCTCTCCCATTGGCAGGTGCCGTGCAGGTGGCGCTGATCGGCTCGTCGCTCTCCCCTGTGCCGCTCAAGGGAGTAACATCCAGCGTCCCTACCGAACCGCACGTGAGGATTCCGCCCGCCACCTGCGGCTGAGCTGTAGTGGTCGCACCAGTTTCAGTGAACGCATAGGCACCGGAAACGGCGGGGGATGATGGCTGTACCGTTAGATAACCACCCACGATGACGTTGGGCGTGCCAACGAACGCATCCCTCCAATCCGTAACCACAAAGTGATTGGTGTCGATTAACCACAAGTCTAGATTGAATTGTGTTGGTAGGCCCAGGTTCACGGAGGACAACGCCAACTCACCATTCGGAGAAAGGGTGGCCTGGCCGAAGTGTGAAAGCGTGGCAAACGGTACGCTCGTGATGGCACCCTTGTCTGACTGGTCTGCGATGTAGCCGGTCTCTCCATAGGAACTTGGCGAAGACTCGATGGTCATCGCAGCTGCCACCAAATAGCCCGCCTGAGGATTCGATTCCTCAACTCCCGCGAGTTTCAACGAATAGGCCCCGTTGAGCCCGGCGCTGCCATTGACGAACAAGGCCAAGTCGGCCGCATTTTGCAGGTCGAGCGTTCCAGTTCCGCCTCCGAAGCTGTCGGTCTCACTTAGCAGCGCATGTTGGGGAGTGACAAATGCAACGCTCAACGTAATCGTCCCCTTGCCGTTCACACCGAAGGTGGTGTTCAGCCCAGAGGTATTGATTGTCAGATTGATCTGACCGCATCCGTCTGCTCCTATCGAGTAGGTGCTCGGCGAGATTACTCCAACTTCCGAGGCTGGCGAAGCATTCCCCGCGGCATCCACCAAATCCAGGCTACCCGAGGTGATGTTGCCATTCCCGTCCCCGGCAATAACTCCACCAAACGTATAGGGCCCGTTCACCGAATTTTTGGCGGTCATCAAGATGACAAATTGCCCGAGTAACAAGCTGTTAGGGGGCAAACTCGAAGTAATGGTAACGGTCTCCGTGGCGTTCTGACTTGGATCCGTTGTGGACGTCGCGGAGATGGTCACTGTGCCACCCGTGGGCACTGCGCTCGGCGCCGTAAACGTTGTGGCGCTTCCGCTGGCCGTGTGAGGAGGGGAGAAGGTGCCACAGTTTCCCGTGCTTTGACAGGTCACGGTCCAATCCACACCTCCGTTTGCGGAGTCGTTGCTGACCGTTGCCACAAGAGGCGCAGTGCCACTCACTACGAGCGAGTTATTTGGCACTCCCTGAGTAATCTGAACCGAGATGGGGGCGACGATGGTAACGTTGGCCGTAGCCGTCACACTCCCGGCCGCCGCAGACGTAGCCGTGACGGTCACAACAGGGTTGGGAGTCGGGTTAGGAGCGGGGACCGTGGGCGGAGCGGTGAAAGTTGCTGCTTGACCACTGGCCGTGTGAGCTGGAGAGACCGTGCCGCACGGAGTATTCGCGCAGCTCACCGACCAGATCACCCCAGAGTTTGTCGTGTCATTCCCAACCACGGCTGTGACAGGTGCCGTCGCATTTATGAAAAGCGTGCTCGGGGGCGGCTGCGTTATGTTGACCGTAATGGCAGCGGTTACGATAAACGAGGCCGAAGCACTGAAACTGTGGTCGGCCGTAGCATACGCGGTCATCGTTACAGTCGACCCTACGAGGTTAGGGTATAGGGCCGGACCAGGCACAACAAATACGATGGGGCTTCCGGAGGCGGAATGAAAGCCGGTGGGAGTACAATTAACTCCGCCACAGTTCGCCGTCCAGTCCACGCCGAGATTTGCAGGATCGCCAGCCACTGTCGCCGCCACAGTCACACTGGCCAGTGCAGCCGCAGTAGGCGGCGGGGGCTCAGTTATGGTGACCCCTGTGACGGTGGAGGTAATGGCCACCGAGGATGCCGCCGCTTTGCTGTGATCGGTCGTAGAAAGCGCGGTAACCGCTACCGTATTCTGCGCCGGGACACCCAGAGGTGCAGTGAACATCGTCGTGCCGCCACTGGCTGTGTGTGGAGGAGAAAATGAACCGCAATTCGGAGCGCTGGCGCAAATTGCTACCCAATCTACTCCGGCATTGGCGATATCATTGCTCACTGTAGCCGAAACGGGCGCAGAGGTGCCTACGAGCATAGAGCCTGGAGGAGCTTGGGTAATAGCGACGGAGATGATGGGGGTCACCGATCGGGCGGAATTTACGGCACGCGGGGAGCAGCCTGACATTGCGAGCAACGTGCCAGAGATGAGTCCAAGCGCCAGAAAGTCGCGGCAAACTCTTGCGGAGAACCGCTTTTCCAACGGCGGATGAGTTTCGGAATACCTCTCGATCAACCGAGTCCCTTCCAGCGAAACCTCTTCCCTTTCGCTCCCATCGAACCCATTCGTCGTCACTTCGCGCCCTTTCCCCAAATGACCACGCCTCACCCTAGGCAAACGAGCCCGACCTCGTGCTCGAAAGCCGCCGATAGCACTGGAACAAGAGCTATCGTCGATCTGCCGCTGGTGTCGCGGGCTTTAGCGAAGAGATTCCGGCGAACCTTGATACAAACCGACCGCGTGTTCAGAGCATAGACAGCTTGTGTGAACCGTTGAAGAACTCTAGGTAACAAAGCCATTACATTTGTGTTTCTTCCCCGCTTCATCTCCATGTTGAATCGTGAAACTTGCCTTGAAACAACATGCCGTCAACGGACCGCATTGAGATCGAGCCGCCGCTCAGCCGCGCTGGGCTTGGAAGTTTGTGAACGCATTTGCTGCTTGATCCAGCCCGATAGGCCCGTGGTTTTCCACGCCTCCAGGAGGTTCTCGGCATTCGTGTACTGGACCAGCTCGTTTCGATCTGGCAATGCGGCGGCAATTCGCTCCTTGGCGCTTTTCGGCGTGACTGGGTCGCTCAGTGTCTGTTGCAGCCGGAGACTCCGCGTCTTTAGTGACGGAAGGTAAGTAACGGGATCGAGCGGTGCAACGGATTTCAAGAATTCCGGTGTCAAATACTTTGCGCGCTCGGTGCCCGAAACTCCGGGCGTCTCTCTCAACCAGTCGGGCCAGTCGCCCCAAGGGTCGAGGAGATCGAGCGTCCTAATTCTAGGATCCGCATGCGCCGCCAATATGGCAATCGTAGCCCCCGAGCCCATGCCAAACATACCCACACGGTTCATGTCGAGGTCCCCGCGACCGGCGAGATAGTTCAAGATCAGTTGCACGTCGTGTACGCTGCTTCCCAATGACTCTGTCATCTCGCTGACGAACCACTGCTTTAGAGGCCGGAACCTGAATCGGTAGTCTGACAAAGCGGATACAAAACCTACCGCGGCAAATCCACCGGATGTGACGCGCTGGCCCCACCCGTTGTCGTGGAAGCGATCGCTACCCGCGGAATAGTCATAGAGGTATAAGACAACGGGAACCTTACCTGTGATCTTCGGGCGTACGACCCAGAGATCGATCGGATCATTCTCGCGCCATTGCACCCGTACGAGTTGCCGCAGGAAATCAGAATGATGGTCATCGGTCTGCAGCACAACCGGGGGCTGCACCTCCAGGCCCGACTTCAAATCATCGAGCACCCGCCAATTTTCAGCCACAACGGGCGAAGCGCTCTTGGCCTTAGTTTGGCTCTCCGTGATCTGGTCCCCCGCCTGAACAGCTTGCTGGGCGGGCGCCAGGCTAGGGACCGTGATCAGGACCAGCACTAGCAATTGAAAGCGGTAGAAACACACACGTGATCTCCTGCCAAATCTCATTGAGTGTTTACGACACCGATCTACAGATCTCTCGCGTCGATTTTCGAAAAGCTGTTTTGGCCGGTGAAAGATGGGAGGAGGGCAAGTCGGAGAAACCCGACCCGCCCTCGTTCCCATCAAAACCGACGAACCGTGATGCAGCTTTAATTGGCCTTGTTAATCAGGCCATCGATGTTTCCGAAATCCGAACAGAAATCGGCGTTGAGCTGCTTGTAGACGTTCGTACCACCTGCGTCATTTCCGAACTCCGCCAGAGCGCCAGGCGCGTTGCAAAGGTCGTTCGGGGTGGCTGGGTTAAGTGTGTTGCCATTCGCACCAACGTTGATGGCAAGGGCTGGGAGGTACGAATGGGAATGCCAAAACTTGAGGTTGGCTAGTGTGATGAAGTCATGCTGCGTGCTGTCCAGGGTTTGTACCGCCGAGATCAGATTGGTAACGGCAGCTGGTGCAGGAGATGTGCTTACGACGCGTAGCGCGGACCAGACCGGATAGTCGCCTGCGTTCAGGCCGCCGAAGGTAACGTTGCAGATAGGATGCGAAGAGTCAGAGCCAGGGATAACCCCATCAAAGACGCTTGGTATGGTCGTACCCGAGGCGCAGGTATTACCATTACTACCGTCGGTAGAGGGATAGACTTGAAGGGGATCCACGCCGTTGACAGTGAGGTACTTGCTGCCTGTGTCGCTAAAGCTCGATGGTGCGTTGGCGTTGCTTTGGCTCCAGAAGAAGTAGCCAATCGTGTCTGTTGTGGCAGCCTGGAGTTCTTGGACCATTTGGCTGGTTCCGATGACACGCCGTCTGTAAGATAGGACCTGGCCATTCGTGCCCTGCAGATTCATTGGATTCGAATAGAAGACGCTACCGCTGCAGTTGTTGTCGTCTTGCGAGTTATGGAATTGAGAGTTGTTAATCATGCTCCATTCGAAGGTGTTGTAAGTTCCGGAAAGCGGTTCGCGGACCAGCACCGTTACCGGTGCAGTGGTCGTCGGGCCGATCAAATCGGTAGTCCGGCCGGCAACGCCTTCATAGAAATTGGCCAAGGTGAATCCCGGAATGTCCTTTGCTGCAGTGATGTTTGAACCGGTGACGACGACAATGATAGGCTGCGCGCCGACGGTGCTTACGCTATAGCCAGGGACCGCGTAACTGGTTTCAATCGGGTCATCACCTTGAATATTAAAATCCAGCACGTGGAAAGTTTTGCTGCTGTAATAGCTTTCAACCGAAGTGCCGACTCCGTTGGTTGAGGTTTGGTATCCAAGACCGTACACTTGGCGCAGGCCCTGGTCGAACGGCTGGCGCCATATGCCCGAGCCGCAAGCGCTGAACATGCGGTAAGACGCAAATTTGGCGTCTTCCGGACGAATATCTGTTCCGGCCGCATTCACATGCAGGGGAGTCGAGGGATTAAGCGCGCTGATGACTGCCTGCGGAATGGACGCGTTGTCCTCGTACTCGGTGCAGGATGACGCGGGTTGAGGGTAGCAGATTTCGTTTGCGCCTGCGGTGCTAGCCGCGATAGTAAAGCTCAGTTCGCAGCCCGGCGTTCCGCCCGGATTCACCTCGAAATAGCACCTGTTTCCCAGAACGGAATCCAAGGACATGTAGAAATAAATGTTGAAGGAGCCGGTCGGAGCCGCGCAAGTTCCCGTGCCGGGGCCCCAGGTGACCCACACAGTGCCCGTCTCGGCGGTAGCAGGAGAAGTCCGCTCGTCCAGGAGTTCTATAGACGAGGTGCTTCCTTGTGTCCAAAGGCAGGGCGTGTTCGTGGAGCCCGAAGTGAATGCAGCCTGTCCCAGTTCGTTGAATAAGGCTGAGGAGCCAGAGGCAAGAAACACGACAGTGCCCTGGGCTCTCGTAACACCTGTGACTATACAAAGCGCAAACGCAAATGCGACCAAATACTTCACAAATCTCATGTCTCCTCCTCAGTTTTTTCTAAGCTACGAACCGCATGGTCTATCGTGTTAGTGACACACACACGACTGGTTACATGGCACGAGCGCGAACTTTACTCACTTCTTCCCTCATTACGTTCGTCGCCGAACTTAGTTCACCGGGGTAGGCGAGTTCATAACCCAAGTTTGATTTCGCCGAGATGAACGGCCAATCAATTTAGGTTTAAATTGCAGCGTAAAAAGCCAAGAGAGCGGCTCCCCGGGCGGCCGCGGCCGGGCGAACCGATGAACGAAGCTCCACCAGTGACGAGAACTGTCCTACGAGTCCAGATGACGGCCTCCATTCTTGGCTGGTGTTAGAAATACAAATCTATTCCCAGACTTCCGCTCCATTCGAGCTTCCGTATCATTGCGCCTTCTGAAACAGATAGATGCCGACGGGCTGGGGAGCAGGACTCCCGAAATTATTGGGAAGTTGGGCCGACGGGGTCGACGTGGGGCTGGCCACCAGGAAAATGACGTATCGCCCCTGCACCGTCCCGACGATCGCGGCCGCAGGAAAGGAAACCGCACAAGCGGATCCCGTATCAGAACAGATCCAGGGGTTGGCGCTGCTGAACGGTGGATAATTCGAACCGATAAACACGGTGGCATTTGGAAACAGCCCGCTGTTGGCCGAATCCTGGGTTCCCAGATCAATCACCACGTCGCAATTTTCAGAGCCGCTTGCTCCAGACGGATCGTTGACGGCTCCAGTGCCCGTGTTCGTGAGAAACTCGCCGCCATAGAGGCTGTTGGCGGAAGGAAGAACGGGAACACTCCCGCCTTGCCCGTTATTGGCCACGAGAGAGGATTCAAGCGTCGAACATGCCGGAGATGTTGCGTTGTAGTCGCCGTACGCCGACGCCAGGACGGTAATGTCATACGTCTCGGGAACGTTATTGAGCGGTGCAAAGAAGAAACCATTGTATTGAGAGCCCACAACCGCACTGACGTCTAGCGGACCGGACGGCGCGCCAACACCTATGACTCCGGCCCCCCCGCCGAAAGCGCCCAAACTGCCTGAGTTGGCTGAAGAAAAACTACTTACCAACAGGCCTGAGGCCCCGATGCTAATGAGCTCCAGGTTGGAAGGGGTGGCGAAGGAATTCAAGGGATAAGCCGTTAGGGCCCCGAGGGTAGTGTTGGAGCACCCCCCGGTCACAGTCGAGGCGGTCTGCTCGACAGGTCCAATCAGGTAGGGCTGTGTTTTGAAGGTCACCGCCGAACCCTGCGAGCTGATCATTGCCGCTCCGTAGTCTGCCGTGTCCGTCACACGCGTTGCATTGGGCACAGTCACGTACAGAAACGGGACCGGATTTGAGACATTGGGACAAGCCGTGTTTTGCGCCATTGCCGCCGGCGCCGCGCTCACGGAGAGTTGGCCTGCATTTGCGCTATTCACACTGAGAAGATTGGCCAGGGCTCCAGCGCCCGGGATTTCGACAGCCCAGGCCCCCGTAAGCGGGGGGTTCTGAGCGGCAATTACACCAGAACTAGTCGTTGCAAAATTCTCGCTGATGCTCAAGAAACCCGTATCGGCGCTCGCAAACGTGCCTTGAATGATTGCCGTCGGTACTTGAGCGGTCTGCGTGTTGACGAAGGCCGAAACGACAATTTGACTCGCACTGTGGTCGAACGTTGAATTGCTCCTCGGTAGGTCACTTCCGGCAACATTAAACGGGCCGCCGAAATAGGAATAGACGGAACCCTCCGCGGGCGACGTGACGGGCTTCGCGGTTTGAGTGCAACCGCCGGAGCCAAGCACGGCGAGGGAGAGGCCCAGAAGCACGGTGGAAAGGATCTTGTCGAGTTGTTGGATTTTCCGAACCACGACACTCGCGGCGATCTGGCAGAATCCAAAAGCGTGCCTTGCACTGAACATGCTCCGCTCCTCAACCCCTTGAAGAAAGTTTCCTAAGAATCTCGAAGGCCGCAAGGTTCCTAATTCTTTTGCGCATCTCTCTAAAAGTTGAATTTCAACCCAAATTGAAGTATTCGCGCATCATGGGCGTCCACCGGGTGGAGAAATGAATTGCCGGTCAGGCAGTTCACCGCGCCGCCACCTGCGGCCGAATAATCAACCGAGGCCCCGCCGTAACAGCCGATGACGTTGTTGCCGGGGTTCCCCGGATGGGCGGGGTCGTAGATTCGGAATTGCGTGTGGTTGACCACGTTGAACGCTTCAGTGCGGAATTCGAGGTCGCGCTCGCCGAAAACCTTGAAGTGCTTCAGCAGGGAGACATTGAAATTTGTGCGGCTGGGGTTGTTCATCGAATTGCGCCCGCAATCTCCAAATGTCAGCCCGCGCGGGGCCACAAATTTTCCAGGATTGCCGAGTAGAGGCCCAAAGCTCCCCGGTTCATATACTCCCGACGCAAAGAGAGGAGGACTCGTCAGGCAGTCGGCATACGATCCGGTTCCAAAATAATTGGCCACGCCACCGTTGTCTGACACACTGATCCCACCAGGGCTCCCGCCATTGATCACGCTGAAGGGCGTGCCCGTTTGAAAAATCGTAATTCCCGAGAGTTGCCATCCCCTGAGGAGCGTGTCCGACAAGGCCGAGAGGTGGGGGCTCCCGCCCGCTGCCGCCTCATGCTTGGACAATTGGTTCGTTGGGTCGTCCATCAAGTGAGTCCAGCCGTGAACGACCTTCTGGAGATGCGAAAGATCATAGATGTAGCTAATGCTCAGCGAGTGGCGTTGGTCGAAATTAGAGCTGGCCCTGTTGCTCGAAAGGTCATAGGAATTGACAAAGTCGGCGTCGGAGCGGTCGGAGGAATCATCGAGCGAGTGACTATAGGTATAGGAAAGACCAAGAATAAGCGGGGCTATCGTCCGACGCACACTGAGCTGGAAGGCGTTGTAGTCGGAGCTCGCGACGTTGGCGACGTTTAGAATGCTGCCCAGCGTAGGATAAGGGCGAAAAACACTGGGATTAAATGGCGTGCCAAATCCAGGGACGCCATAGCAGGCGACATTCATGTTGACCCAGGCAGGTTGCCCATTGCTGACAATGACTCCGCCGCTGGGATTTTGGGCTCCTGTTCCTCCCAACTCAAATTGCCCCTCTGTGCCCAGGCAATCCTCAGTCCAGATGAGCGGCCGCTCTAATGGAAAGGGATTGAAAGCGGGATCAACGGGCCGGACCTGGTTAAGATCGCGCACGGCGGTCAGGTGGGTTCCCTCGCTCCCCACATAGGCGAAGGTAACGGTAGCGACCTTTTGAATTTCCTGCTCGAGACCCAGACTCCATTGCTGCACGTAGGGGTAAACGGCTGTTTCTGGGATGGAAGTTACGTTAATCGGAAAAGCAATGGGACCTGCGATGACCGGGTTTAAAGCGTCTCCCGCAAAATACGAGCCACAAGGGGTCCCCAGCCTTCCAAAACCTCCAATGCATTGATAACTAGGGGGATTCAATTCTGTTTGACTTAAGGTCAGCGGTGCGCTTCCAATCAATGATCCAGTGTTGGATTCGTAGCTCGTGCCATGTTCGAAAAAGATTCCGTAACCGGAGCGTATAGCCGTTTTGCCATTACCAAAAACGTCCCAAGCGAGCCCGATACGCGGCATCGGATTAACAATATGGCTGGTCATACAACTCTGCGGCACACCGTCCGCCCCGCACTGGACCAGACCGTTAATGATGGCCGGATCGGGGTTGCTTAGATTTAATGGCACAGCAACCAGGCTGTTTCCCGAACTCGAAGATTCCGGACGCAACAGGAATCCATAGTTAGGATCAAGAAACACACCAGCGGCGACGGAAGGGTTATAAGCCGAGGGTTCCCAATTGTAGGCGGTGCCTTTCGAGTTGTACCAAGTGCCGAACAATCCCAGTCGAATCCCTAAATTCAGTGTAAGTCTGGGAATGATGTGCCAATCGTCCTGGAAATAAGGCTCTGCCAGTTTATATCGGTTGTAATATTTGTTTTGGACGCTGTCCTGTTGATAGGAGGCGATTTGCGCTCCCAGAAAGTTGGCAAATGCGTTAGACGTGTCAATTCCCGCTGAACAAGCGGGGGTGCCGAAGCAAGAGCCAGATATAGTGATGGGACTTGGACCGGCGCCTTGATCATTGAACGATAGAACTCCCTGCACGTCCCCGCTGTTTAATCCATTCGCCGCTCCTAACTCGTTCTGTTGAGCAACAATGAGTTCTACACCGAACTGCAGCAGATGCTTGCCAAAGGATTTGCTTGCGTCGTCGCGCAGCGTGTAGGTGGGAGTGGTGTCCGTCCAAGGAGTATAGCCCGTATCAATGTTGAAGCCGTGCGATCCGTACGCGCCGTTGGTACCTTTGAACAGGAGAGCGGGTATTTTGCCTCCGAAATTCGTATCGAAGAAAGCGCCGATGGGACCGATTGGATAGGTGGCGGGCGTCGGGCCCGAGCCTGTTTCAAGGCAATCGAGGCCGCCTGTGCCAACCGCTGGACAAGGCGAATCTAGTATGGCGGGGCGCGAAAGGTCCACGTCTTGGCCTGCGAGCTGGGCCAGGGTAATGTCGGCAGCTACGTAATCGAGCGCCAGACGGTTCGCAATGCCCTTGGGAAGAACGCTCACGAGACTGGCGATCACACTGATCCCCGGACCGTTGACGTGGTTTTGGACGGTCGGAAAACTGTTGTTTACGAGTCCCCACTGCGGAGTAAGGACGGTTGTGTTCCACCAATCATGTATAAAACGGAAGGAAAGAATTTCATTGGGGCTAAGATTCTGATCGATGCGAAACAGTGATTCCATCCAAGCCGTGGGAGGAGAAACGGAGGCGACGTAGCAGGCAGGATTCGACGCTGTCGAAACTGTCGAATTGCATCCCCCGACCGAGTTGGGCGCAGGTAGGAGATTGGCCGCTAGAAGGGCTTGCGAAGTCGGATCGATGGGAAGTTGGTCTGTAGCGAAGCCGGAAACGGTTCCGTTGTAGGCAGACCGAATATACGATCCGGTGGCTTGGGAGTAGGCCAGAACGGGGCAATCCGGATACAGAGACTTATTGCTAGGCGTAATGATGAAGGTCTTGTCCGCCGGGCAGACGTCGCTAAAGTTTCCGGCCCGCTCGGCGTTGGACGGCACGGCCTGGTTGTAGTCCACCGGCGTCTTCTCGAAGCGGAATTCCTGGGAAAAAAAGAAAAACGTCTTCTGTTTGTTGGTGTTGTACCGGTTCGGAATGTAAACTGGTCCGCCCAGAGTGAGCCCGAAATCGTTACGCCGATAGAGCGGGGTCTTCGGGGTCTGGTCGAAAAAGTTCCGGGCGTTGAAGAATTCATTGCGGATGAATTCGTAACCATCGCCGTGGAAATCGGGCGTACCCGACTTGGTCGTGATCTGAACAATGCCCGAAGCCGTCTTCCCATACATCGCCCCATAGTTAGAGGTGAGTACTTTCATTTCCGCGATCGCATCGACGCTGGGATTCACGACGAAAGTATTCGCACCGCGCGCCGCATTGATCCCGTTATTCAAAACGTCGGTCTCATCCACTTCAAAGATGTTGTACTCGACGCGGCCGCCGTTCACGCTGTACTTGGCGCTGCCCGCCACACCTGTTTTGCCCTCGTCTTGCCCCGTCTGGTTGCTCACCCCGGGCACGAGGGTCACAAGTTGGTAGGCAATACGTCCGTTAAGCCCGAGAGCGTTGACCTCCGGCTGGCTGATCGTCCCTGAAACCTCGGCATTCGAGGTCTCTATGTGCGTTGCGCCCCCGCCTACGACAGTGACAGACGCCTTTGCTTGAGCCACCGTCAATTTCACGTCAAACACCAACGACTGCTCGGGGGCGAGCGTAACGTCGGCACTCACAAAGACGGCAAATCCTGGTGCTTCAACGACGACCTGATATCGCCCGCCGGGAAGCTCACCCACGGCATAGTGTCCAGACTCGTTAGACTTCGTCTCTTGGCTGGCCGAACTATCTCGATTGACGATTTCAACCTTGGCCCCGGAGACCACCAGCCCCTTTGGATCTGTGATCTGACCCGAAATCTGCCCCTTACCGGTCTGTGAAAAAGTCGAAGCCGGGCCCAAGAGGAGAAAGACCGCCGCGCTCAGTATTGTGACGAACGATGGGGACATGAACTTTTTTGCTCCTGTCACCTACTGCTGGAATCCTCGACGTACGGTGAGGACGGCAGAACGCCATTTCGAAATTGCAGTTGATTGCGATTCAAAAGCGATTGCCGCTTGTTGCAAGAAATCCTCTTGCTCCTTCCAATCCTCTAGTAGCCGCACGATGTTTCCCGTCCGTAAGGCATCGCGTGCACGAATCAGAGCAGGGCCGAAAGCTCTCAAAAAGCTGAAAAGCCAATATGTGTTCTACACAGCGGCTGGATCTAGTGATGGCCCGCGCACCATGGGAAATTCCAGTGGAAAACCCAGCTCATCATCTCGGCTGCGCCTTGTTTTTCGACAGATATAGACAGCCATTCGCCTTCCAAAAGAAGACGTTTGTGGGTCTTTGCGCAACGAAACCCCCTCGGAACGCGAACCGGGGGGCTCGCGGCGAGAGCTATACGAAGATCCTGTTGCGTCCAGGTGAGGTTTCTATGACAAGAGTGTTAAAAAATCTTTTCAACGAAAAAATAAACGAATGTTTAAACTCCCATTCACACTCTGTTTTTAAACACTCACATAAATTTGCGGGCCAACGAACGACAAAGCCTTCCTTTTCCCAAGGCCTGGGGCGCAAAGAAAGCGTGCAAGCGCTCCGAGTCATCGGGAAGAGAGTGACAAGAGCACGTCTTACGATAGATGTGGTTCAGGAAACACCGGCGACGGAAAGGCAGTCAGTTAGAACTTCTGCGGAAAAGAGAAATATGAGTAAACGGTGGATTCTCGGTATGTTTGTGGTGGCGCAAGCGCTAGGTTACGCCGGAGCGACTCGGGCGCGGCAAGAGCGCGCTCTTCCGGACGGTGGAAAGGCGAACACGGTCCTGGCATCGGCGCACAGCGATGCGGACCACATGAAACCGGCGGAGAGGGATCCCCGATACAGGATCTGCCGCGACGACGTTTTGGTCATTTCTTTTCCACTTACACCAGAATTGAACCAGAAAGTCTCCGTTCAGCCCGACGGATTCATTTCGCTGCAAAGCGCAGGAAACATCCGCGTGGAGGGGCTCACCGTGCCCGGCGTCGTAGAGGCAGTAAAGAAGGCTTATGCCAGCACCTTGCACAATCCAATCGTAAACGTAGATCTAGTTGATTTTCAGAAGCCCTTTTTCACCGTGCTGGGCCAAGTGGGAAAGCCCGGCCAATACGATTTGCGCTACGACACCACCGTCACGCAGGCGATTGCGGTGGCAGGCGGGTTTGCGGCCAGCGCGAAGACCCAGGTATTTCTCTATCGCGCGGTATCGTCAAACTGGGCGGAAGTTCACGAGCTTAAGATCAAAGACATTCTTAGCGGGAAAAATATCGGTGAGGACACTCACTTGCGGCCAGGAGATATGATTTTCGTGCCAGAGAACACGATCACAAAGTTCCGACGGTACGTTCCTTACGCCATAGCATTTTCGCCTCTATATCAGGGGCCATACTGAACGCAATACGGGGAAGGAGAGCGGAAGACCGATGCGAGTAATGGGGGGCGCGGGCACGAAGAAATCTGGCGCCTACGAAATTCGCCCATTGACGTTACGAGACATGCTCGGCCCGTTATTTCGCCACTGGCGAGCAGTCGGTGTGACATTCTGCGCGATCTTTGCGCTGGCGATTTTCGTGGCTTGGGGATGGGCGAACCACTATTACGTATCAACGATGCAGATCGTCGTTGAACGGGAACGTTCCGAGCCTACCGTAACTCCGCAACAAGTCAGCATGCACGCCACCGACAGAGATATTACGACCGACGATGTCGCCTCGGAAGTGGCGCTCTTGCAGGGGAAGGACATGTTGCGCGAAGTAGTACAGACGTGCAAGTTGGCCGAGCCCTATCCCTCCTTCTGGGACAGGTTTGATTCCCGCGATTCTGAGGTAAGGAAGGCTGCTGTACTCGAAGGTGCGACCGCAGGACTTGCCGGGAGTCTCAAAGTCGAAGCGCAAAAGTCTTCGCACGTGATTGATCTACGCTACGGGCATGCGGGTTCACCGCAAACGCCTGCGTGCGTGCTGCAATCCCTCGGCAAACTCTACCTGGCGAAGCATCTGCGGCTCCAGCGTCCTGCGGGCGCGTTCGACTTTTTCGCTCAGCAAACGGACAAGTACCAGCAGGCACTAGCCGAATCCGAACGCCGACTCGTAGACTTCAGCAGAGCCCAAGGAACAGCGGCTCCCGACATTTTGCGTGCGGACATGGCGCAACAATTGGTTGCTGCGCAGGTGAACCTCTACCATAGCCGCCAGGCGATTGCTGCCGACCAGCAGCGCCTCGAAAACATCAAAGCACAGATGGCCGTGACCCCTGCTCGATCTCCCACTGCGGAAGCCTCCCTTTCCGCAAATCAACTGTTAGACCAGCTGCACTCCACACTGCTCGCCGCCCAGCTCAAGCAAACCGAACTCCTCATGAAATATGACCCCTCCTACCCACTCGTGCAGGAGGTTGAGGAAGAAATTGCGCAGACGAGAGCGGCGATTGCGAGTGCGGAAGAAGCGAAGTACGTCAACAAAACGACCGACCGCGACCCGACATTCGAATATCTGCGGCAAGAGCAGGCCAGCACGGAAGCTGACTTGGCTTCAGAAGAGGCAACCGCTTCGACTCTTGCGAATACGATCGGCAGCATGCAATCGGAAATGGTCAGTCTGGATCTGAAAGCAGTGCGCCAGACGCAACTGATGCGGGAAGCAAAGGCGAATGAGAGCAATTACCTATTGTATCTGAACGAACGCGAGCAGGAACGCATGTCCGATGCGCTGGATCAGAAACGGATTGCAAACGTGGCGATCGCGGTTCCGGCTTACGTGGCAGCTTTGCCGGCGCACAACCCATTCTCGATCATGTACTTTGGATTTTTCTTGGCGGTGCTGGGGGGGATGGGCGTTGGGTACTTGGCCGAATACCTGGACCCGTCGTTCCAAACACCTGGCGAGGTCGAGGACATGTTGAAAGTCACAGTGCTTGCGTCAGTTCCGAAACCGGCGGCATGAGCCAAATGCTGCAGATGCTCGAGGGAACTGTGAAAAACCGGATGGCTCAGCCCGGCGCTTTGCGGAGCTAGAGAAATTGCTGTGCGCGCTGCTGGGCGACTTGGGGCTGAGGACGACGGCAAGACTCTAATGTACGCAGGGCTAAAAGAGATAGTGCCGGGGCGGATTCGCAAGATCCGGCGGGTTAGCAGGTCGCCCGAGAAACACAATTTGTGCAGACAGAACGGCGCCCTTCCCCCGCTTGCGGCAACCCTGGAGAATCAATGAGCAAGAAGTTCGAATTACTGGGAATGCTGAAGCGGGTGGGAATTGGCAGCGCGCCGGAGGGCGCGTTTCGGACGGCTGCGGCGCGCATGGCATCGGCAGCGCATGCTGTGCTGGACAGGGGCGTGGAGGTCCGCGATTTGCCAACCAAGGCGGTAGCTGCAGCGGAAGAGAAAGCCAAAGCAAAGACAACCGCCGAATCCACGGCCCTCGTCGATCCAGCGGCACGCGAAGAGTCGCTCAAGCTCGTGCAACGGTTATTCCTGACCCCGGCTCAAGCGCCATCGAAGGCCGTGATGTTTGCGCCGATTGACGCAGGAAGCGCTTGCAGCCGGTTATGCGCGGACACTGCCGAGCTGCTCGCCGAGACCGCTTCCTGCTCGGTTTGTCTCGTGGAGGGCAATTTTCGGAGGTCATCTCTACCGGAGGTGCTCGGCGAGGAAAACCATTACGGCTTGGCGGATTCCTTGCGACAGGAAGGCTCCATAAGACGATTTGCGAAACAAGTCCGGAAAGGGCTTTGGCTGCTTTCATCCGGGTCACAATCTAACGAGTCTTTGAATCTTCTCAACTGCGATCGGATGAAAGAGAGGATCGCTGAGCTCCGGAAGGAATTTGACTATGTGCTCGTGGAGGTAGCGCCACTGAACGTTTATGCAGATGCGATGGTACTTGGCAGGCTGCTGGATGGCGTAGTCCTGGTCCTGGAAGCCAACACGACTCGGCGAGAGGCTGCTCTTCGAGTGGCCGAGAGCCTCCGGGCAACAGCCATTCCCGTGCTGGGGGCGGTATTGAACAACCGGACGTTTCCGATCCCGCGCGCACTGTACAAACGGCTTTAGACGTTTTCCCGGAGCAGTGCTGAGGATTTTCTAAGCAACGTGACTCAGAAGGGCGGAGCTATGTCCCCAGGGTTCTCGAGCGCCCAAGGAAAACCTGAGATAGGAGCGCCGGCCATCTCAACTGGCCGTTCTTCGTGGTTCGCCGTGCAAACCAGGCCGCGCCACGAAAAGAAAGTGGGCGTGGGACTGCAGGAAAAAGGAATCCAAAGCTTCCTCCCCTTGCATCGCGAGAAGCGGAATTGGAGCGACCGGCAGCAATGGGTCGAGGTGCCCTTGTTCTCGCACTACATATTTGTGCGAATACCTCTAACGACTGAAACAAGAGTTCGTGTATTGCAGACAAGAGGGGTCGTGCAATTTGCCGGTGCCTCCGGCCGGGGAACCCCTATCCCGGACGAGCAGATTGAGAATCTACAGGCCATCGTCAAACAACGAGTCCCCCTGGGGGTCCATCCCTTCATCAAAGTCGGAAGGCGAGTTCGAATTCGCGGAGGAGCCTTAAACGGATTAGTAGGCGTCCTCGCTCGAATCAACGACGACCAGAGTCTGGTTGTTTCCGTGGATCTTATTCAGAAATCCGTCGCGATGCGAATCGACGGCTATGAAATAGAGTGCATTTAATCCAGTCCCGATTTGCCCCGGACCGAGGAAGCATCGAAATGGGCCCCCAAATAAATGAAATCATGCGCCGACTTGTCTTCGACACTCTGCGCGCAATTGACATCGGTCTCCTTATGCTGGCGTTCGGAGCTGCGGCGATCGTAAGCATTAACGCCGGTAAGTGGACCAGGATCGCAACTGTATTGGCAAACAAAGTCAGCCTCTCTAGCTGCGGGCTGTTCGCGATCGCCATTCTCTTGTGCCACGGAGTCTTTTCGTTGTGTGGGTTATATGAATCGAAGCGGATGTCTACAAAAGCCGCGGAAGCTGGAGAAGTCTTGCGTGCCATGACGCTTTCAACCGCCTGCCTCTGGTTTGAGGGCAGACTATTTTCCATATTGATCATTACGCCCTACTTCCTCGTGGCTTTCTGGGCGATTGGATCGGTGGCGGTCATCGCCACGCGGATGTTACTTAGATATGTTCTGGACGGCATTCGCGCGCGCGGCGGCAATTTACATCATGTTCTGGTTCTCGGCACGAACGCGCGGGCCGTTAATTTCGTCCGCAGAATCCAAGCTGTGCCGGAACGCGGTTATCGCCTTCTGGGATTTGTCGACGACGACTGGCTGGGGATGGAAGAATTTAAGGCGGCCGGCTTTCCACTTGCCTGCGAGTACGAGGACCTGCCGGAGTTTCTTAGACACAACGTTGTGGATGAGGTGGCCATCTTTCTGCCCCTTCGTTCCTTCTACGAACGAGCTGCTGAGATAGCTAGACTCGCCGAGCACCACGGGATTCTCCTGCGTTTCGATACCGCTCCTTTCGACGTGAAGGTTGGTCGCACCTACACCGACATCGAAGGGGCCTCGCAAATCATTGCGAATGGCACCGGAATTGATGTTTGGCAGTTGCTAGTGAAACGTGCGCTCGATTTTACCGGGTCGCTGATATTGATCGCTGTTCTTGCGCCCTTGTTTCTGGTCGTCGCGGCATTGATCAAACTCACTTCTCCGGGACCGGTATTCTTCGCGCAGAAGCGAGTCGGTTTGAACAAGCGGCAGTTCACCATGCTCAAATTCCGGACCATGGTTCCCGCGGCGGAGAGCATTCAGGAAAGGCTGGTGCACTTAAATGAAATGACGGGGCCCGCATTCAAGATCAAGAACGATCCTCGGGTAACGCCACTCGGAAAGCTTCTGCGCAAGACCAGTATTGATGAATTGCCGCAACTTTTTAACGTCATCAAGGGAGATATGAGCCTCGTCGGTCCCAGGGCCATGTCGGTGCGCGACTATGGGTTTTTCAGTCACGATTGGCAACGGAGGCGCTTCAGCGTGCCTCCGGGAATCACGTGTCTCTGGCAGATTCACGGGCGCAACGCCATCCCCTTTGAGGAGTGGATGGCCTTGGATATGCAATACATCGATAAGTGGTCGCTATGGCTTGACATAAAAATTCTGGTGCTGACTATTCCTGCCGTCTTGAGAGGCTCAGGTGCAAGTTAGACGCCGACCAAGAAGAAGATGTTAGGGCCGTAGGAGAGCAGGAGGCTCAGCGAATAGGGAGGAAGAACTAAGATTCTTGGACTCTCTCCTCCTGGGTTGGCTCACGAGACTGTAGGAGCAAGGCGCATGTTTTCTAGCTTTCAGGTTCTTGGTGTCCGCGTGGACGCTGTGCAATTATCCGACGCGGTAGAGCGCCTGCGCTCCTGGATTGACGGCCCTCAGACGACCACGCGTTTCGTGGCGGTAACGGGAATGCACGGTATCGCCGAATCCCGGCAAGACAGCCTCTTTCGGCTGGTCTTGAACGCAGCGGACTTGGTTGTGCCAGATGGTATGCCCTTGGTCTGGCTCGCTCGCACCAAAGGCTATTCACTGCGACACCGCGTCTGCGGGTCAGAGTTGATGGAGAGCTTTTGTCGCGCGACGGGAAACACCTATCGACATTTCTTCTTTGGGGGAGCCCCGGGAGTGGCCGAAAGACTCGCGAGAACCCTCCAGGAAAAATACGGAACCGTGATTGCCGGCACACACACCCCTCCTTTTCGTTCCCTGACCGCTGGCGAGGAAGACGAGCTTTTGTCATCTGTGGGACGAGCCTCGCCCGATGTGCTCTGGGTCGGGCTAAGCACGCCAAAACAAGAGAAGTGGATGTACGAACACCGTTACAAGCTAAGGGTACCCGTCATGCTGGGTGTAGGAGCCGCCTTTGACATGAACTCCGGCAACTCGCGGCGAGCGCCAGAGTGGATGCGCGAGAGCGGGCTGGAATGGCTTTTTCGACTCGCCTCCGAACCACGCCGTCTCTGGAAACGCTATTTGATCACCATTCCCAAAGCGATGTGGTTCGTTTGCCTGGAATCGATGTCGCGGTCCAGTCTTGGCCGTAACGGTGGAGGTACTCGTGTAAATTCAACGGAGAACTCATCGATAACGTGAAAAGCAGAAGCAAAGATACTGGTTACCGGCGCAGCCCTTTCGCTGGTCATCATCTGGTTATCCGCTGAGGGGCGAGACGGCTCGCCTACAACGTTGCGATGCCCTTTCTAACCCTGCTTAAAGCCAATGCAAATTAAGGTTCTGCGCCAGAGTAGGTTGGCCCGCAACACCGGTTGGATGTTGCTTGGGCAGGCGCTTAGATTGGTCATTCAGACGATGTATTTTACCGTGATTGCCCGATCCCTGGGGGCAAAGAACTACGGGGCTTTTGTGGGCGTCGTTGGGTTGGTGGCCATTCTGTTTCCGTTCTCGACGTTGGGAAGCGGATTCCTTCTCGTTAAGAATGTTGCGCGTGACGGACAACAGTTCAAGAAATACTGGGGCAGAGCCCTATTGACGACATTCTTGTCGAGTTCGGTCTTGTTTGCCCTAGTGGTGTTGTTTTCGTGTTTTGTGTTACCGCCGGCGATCCCCACCAGACTCGTGATGTTGGTGGCAGCTTCCGATCTGTTCGGAATGAGCTTCGCTGAGTTGGGTGGGCGAGCATTTCTAGCCTTCGAACACTTGAAATGGACGGCCTCGATCAACGTTTTGCTGAGTACCAGCCGACTCACAGCGGCCATCATTCTGGTGGCGCTACACCACAGTCCATCGGCGCTGCAGTGGGGGAACTTCTATTTTGGCAGCACGGGCCTAGTCGCCGTGGGGGCATTATCGTTGGTCTTGATAAAGCTGGGAACGCCAACATTCAGCTTTTTGCGAAATGCCGCAGAGTTGCGAGAGGGCCTCTATTTCTCTGTTAGCCAAAGCGCCCAATCGATCTACAACGATATCGACAAGACCATGCTCGCCCGCCTGGGAACGCTTGAGGCGGCGGGAATCTACGGTGCGGCGTATCGCTTGATTGACGTCAGCTTCGCGCCCGTATGGTCCTTATTAAATGCCGCATATCCGAATTTTTTTCGGGCCGGTGTGGGCGGCATCAGCGCGACGATTCACTACGCCAGGCCATTGATCTTACGCGCCCTCGGCTACGCCAGCCTGGTTGCCACTTTGATGCTCGCCGGAGCGGGAATCGTACCTTATGTGCTGGGCAGCGAGTACCGGTTGACCGTAGAAGCGTTGCGCTGGCTTGCCGTATTACCGATGCTGAAAGTCGTGCACTGCTTTCTTTCTGATGCCCTTGCAGGTGCAGGGCATATGGCGCTCCGGAGCGTAATTCACATAGGGGTGGCCGTCTTCAACGTACTCATCAATCTCTGGATCATTCCCGCCTATTCCTGGCGCGGGGCAGCATGGTCAAGTATAGCTTCCGACGCGCTTCTGGCATGCGGGATGTGCGCTGCGGTTGTGGTGTTAGACGGCCGATCAAAAGATGCTCAAGGGGGAAGACAAGCACTTGAAGCGAGAGCAGAAGCATGAGTGGACCGCGAAGAGCTCTTGAGTGGGTGGCATTGGGAGGCTGCGCTTTCCTTCTGACACAAGCGCTTCTGCCGATGTTCTTGGGCCCCGGGGACACTCTCACGGACGGCAATCCGACCTGGAGAATGGTTCTGACCGTTAGCTATTTAAGCGTGGCCGCGATCTCGGCGGCATATTACCGGGAAACACTTTTCCTCGTTCGACGTAACTGGTTTTTGGCAGCTTTGGTTGCGCTGGCCTTGGCCTCTTGCCTTTGGGCGGAGATGCCAGATCTGGTGTTTCGCCGCAGTATCGCGCTCCTGGGCACGACCATCTTCGGCTTCGCGCTCGCGGTCCGCCTGACTGTAGAAGAACAACTTCGGTTGCTAAGTTGGGTATTCCGCATCATCGCTGTTTTGAGTCTGGCCTGCATTATCTTCGTACCCAGCTACGGAATTTCCTCCGGGATCGAGCAACAAGGCGAATGGCAAGGTGTCTTCGGCCACAAGAACGTTCTGGGATCCGCTATGGCCTTGTCCGTCCTAGTGGAATGGCAACTTCCCACTTACACGCGCCACTCCCAGGTACTCAATAGGCTCGCCTTGCTTCTGTCCGCCGTCTTGCTTTTCTTTTCGGCATCGGTCACGCCCATGGTTGCCCTTGTCGGCTCGATCCTTTTTATCAAGATTTACGACGCAGCCAGGCGGCGGCTGGGAAGTTCCGGACTTGCAGTTGTCTTGGCGTCCTCTTTGGTGATCGCGTTGGGGCTGACGATGTTTTCTGTGAATACCGAAGGATTTACAGCAGCCTTGGGGCGCTCATCCGACTTGACCGGCCGGACGGCGATTTGGAGTAGGGTTATTTCCTACATTCCGCGGCGGCCCATATTGGGTTACGGCTATTCGGGATTTTGGCAGGGCGCGTCTTCAGACTCGTTGGAGGTTGACCGCACTGTGGGCACCAGGATCATGTATTCACACAACGGATACCTGGAAATCCTCCTGGCATTGGGTAGTGTCGGCCTCCTTTTTGTGCTGATTTTCCTTTGGACCGGATGGAGGCGCGCCGTTTGCTGTTCCGAACGTGGCCAGCCGTGCGCACACCTTTGGCCGTTGATTTTCCTTGTTTTCTTTCTGCTTCATAACTTCGGGGAATGCACAATTCTGGTTTGGCAAAATCTGGAGTGGGCACTCTGTGTTGCAATCGTCGCCGGATCAGATCCAGCCATCCTTACGGCCATGGAGCCGGAAGATGAATTGCCTTTGGTGGCGAGTGAGGAATTTACATGAACCCTCAGGCCAGACCAAAAGTGATTATCTTTTCTGATCATTTGCTTTATCCGTCGGAGACCTTCATCCAGGCCCAGGCGAAGGCCCTCTGCCAATTCGAACCCGTGTACGCGGGGTCTCGGAGGGTTGCAGGCTTGGATTTGTCGAAGGAACAGGTTTACACCATCAATGAGGGGACGACCCGAGGAAGGGGTCTCGAACTTAGCTATAAACTTTTCGGATTCACGTCACACTTTATCGAGCGACTGCGCGCCCTACATCCGCTTCTGCTGCATGCGCACTATGGCCCGAATGGTCTGCGAGCGCTTCCCATCGCAAGGAAGCTGGGCGTCCCGCTGATCGTAACGTTTCACGGTTCCGACGCCTGCGTCACTGATTTGCGTTACCAAGTGACGTCTTCTTACGGCTTCCGCCGCTACGTTGCGAATAAGGAAAAATTGTCGAAGAGCAACGCATTATTTTTGGCTGTCTCGAAGTTCATTCGCGGGAAGCTGTTGGCGCAAGGATTTCCCGAAGAAAGAATCCTAGTTCACTACACTGGTGTGGACACGAAGATGTTCCACCCGGCAAGCACGGAGGGCAGCCCGGTAATTCTGTTTGTCGGACGCTTGGTAGAGAGTAAAGGCGCAGAATTCCTTATCCGGGCTGCCTCCGAAGTACAAAGCCAGTTGCCAGCGACGGAGTTAGTTCTGATTGGCGAGGGGCCGTTGCGTCGAGTGCTTGAAAAACAAGCAAAACAATTCTTGCGCCGCTATCGATTCTTGGGTGCTATGAACCCGGCAGAAGTCCGGGAGTGGATGAATCGGTCTTCCGTTGTTTGTGTGCCCTCGGTAAGAAGGCGTTCTGGGGAAGAGGAGGGTTTCGGGATGGTGTGTGCGGAGGCGCAAGCCGTTGGCAAGCCTGTTGTCGCATTCGAGTTGGGCGGAATCCCGGAAGTCGTCACCCATGCAGAAACGGGCTTTCTGGCCGCCGAGCGGGATTGGCAGTCTTTGGCAAAATATCTTGTCGTGCTTCTCGAAGACGCGAAATTGAGAGAACGATTTGGATTAGCCGGCCGTCAGTCGGTGCTTCGTCAATTCGATTTGGCGGATCGCACGCGAGCTTTGGAACGGGTTTACACAATGGTATCCCGCAGCCCCTCTGGAGAAGATAAGATATGGCTCGATTCTTCCATGGTCTCCTGTTCCTAACTCTCTTCCCGCGCCTGCTGCTCCATACGGTTTCTGCGGCCGACTTCGAGACTCCCGCGGTGACCATTCCCGCCAGTTATTTCGGCTTGCACATTCACCACCTAGCTTACCCGACACCAACCCCTTGGCCGAGCGTCTCTGTGCCGGAGTGGAGGCTCTGGGACGCGGACGTCACTTGGGCCGACCTCGAGCCGAATAGAGGCGAATGGCAATTCGCAAAGCTCGACCGCTATGTTTCGCTGGCAAAGCAACATGGAACCGGCATTCTCCTGCCCCTGGGAGGCTGCCCGACATGGGCTGCGGAGAGGCCCCCAGGGCCTTCCAACTCCTGGCCCGCGGCGCAAACCCCCAAACTCGATGACTGGCGCACCTTCGTTCGGACGGTGGTTACCCGTTACAAGGGGCAGATCCAGGCTTATGAAATCTGGAACGAGCCAAATTTGCGGGAATTTTGGACCGGCACCATCGATCAGATGCTGACGCTCACGAAAGAAGCATCGCCAATTATCCACGAGGTGGATCCGCATGCCATCGTGGTTTCACCCTCGGCTACCGCGGATTACGGAATCCCCTGGCTCGCGGAATTTTTGAGAAAGGGCGGTGGTCAGTACGCCGACGTCATTGGATACCATTTTTATTTGAAACCACAGGAAATGCCAGAGGAGCTTCTGCCATTCATACAACAGGTGCGAAGCGTCATATTGGCAAACAATTTGGGCAATAAACCTTTGTGGAACACCGAGTCGGGCTGGCAAAAGCCAACACGGATTGATTCCGAGGAGGTTGCCGGCGGAGTTTTGGCGAGAGCTTATGTCCTCGCATGGGCAGCCGGTGTCCAGAGATTTTATTGGTACGCGTGGGACAACCGTTTAATGGGTATCGTTACCTACCAAGAAGATGAACACAGGATAACGCCCGCGGGATACGCGTACGGGGACATACAGCAGTGGCTCGTTGGCGCGCGAATGGATCGCTGCGGGGAAAGCGCCGAGCACACTTGGACGTGCCAGTTGGACCGTTCGGGGAAAAAAGAGTGGATTGTCTGGAATCCTCTAGGGAATCGCAAATTTGATGTGCCTCCAGCGTGGCATGTGCGCAGTGACACGCCGCTTCTGCACGATCGACGTTCCTTGCAAGAGCCGACCATCGATATTGGCCCCATCCCGACTCTGCTAATTGGGCGTTCCTGATGGCGTTTGCCTCATGTGGATATTTCTCGATGGCCGCCGTATCTCCAGAAGGTAACTTCCTTTCAAAAAAGGCTCCGTGACTCGAAAAGCGTCTTCCGGCTGGCTGGTTCAACTTGATGGGTTGCGAGGCATCAGCATCCTGATGGTGTTGACCGCGCATGTGTTCGCTCCCGCTTGGAAGAGATTGCGGGGCGACTATGGTGTGACGGTCTTTTTTGTGCTTAGCGGTTTTTTGATCACGCGACTCCTTCTCCGTGAGGAGCACGATACCGGTGGGATCAGCCTGCCAGCATTTTACGTGCGCCGGGCTTTCCGACTGCTTCCAATTTACTATTTGATTTTGGCCGTCTATTGCGTGCTGATTTTGGGAATCGGCCTTTATCCGGAGGCGCGGCAAAAGTTCGCCTACGCCCTCCCCTGGTATCTCCTCTACCTTCAAGAAATCCCGTTCTTTTCGAAACCGGAGGCCCCGCCACCCTTCTACCAGAGCTGGTCGCTCGGCATCGAGGAGAAGTTCTACATGGTTTGGCCGCTCGTGGCCTTCCGGGTGCTTCGGAGCCGAAATGCACGGATTGCCTTGGCCACCGGCGCGGCCGTGTCTTTCTCTGCGGCTCGGCTGGTTTTTCAGGGCCGCTATATATTTCCGTACGCGGCGATTTCCGTGGGTTGCCTGTCTGCGTTGCTATACGATGCGCCCGGCATTCGAAACAGACTTGACGCCTGGGTCTCGTCTTGGCGCGCATTCCTCGTCTTCCTCACCTGGCCTATTCTCCACGTCGCTATCGCCTGGCTCTCACTGCCTTTCGCAATCCGATTGGCTGCTGACCTGGCCTATCCACTTTCGATTGCCTTCGTCATCCTGGCCACTCTACGCTCTTCTCAGTTGGCTTCTCTGTTTTCGTTTGCCCCGCTTGCCCTTCTCGGTCGCTACTCCTACTGCATGTATCTCATTCACGTTCTTGTCCGGCGCGCAGTCGAGCGAATTCTGCACCTGCGTACCGGCGAGGGAAATGGTCTGCTCGTCTTACTGCTGATGCTGCTCTTTTCGACGGCCGGTGCCGCCGTTCTGCACTACACCATCGAATCGAGGTTTCGAGAAGTGGGACGGCGCATCGCCGCTTCCTGGAAGGGGAAGGAAAAAGCACCGGACACCCGCCGTCCTACGCTTGTCGTTGAAGATGGACTTTAAAGTGTATCTTCGGCGGGCCCGCAATCCCGGAGTCCGCAGAATGCAGACCCTCTCATGAGCCCAGCAATGAAGAAGAGCAAAGTCGCCCTGCTCACGAACATGATCGCTCCCTATCGGATTCCCCTCTATTCCGTTTTGGCGGATCAGTTCGACCTCCTCGTTTTGCATGGTGGACGGGAAGCGAATCGCGACACATGGAGCAAAGTCGAGGCGTTGCCAAACGCGAACGTCGTACGGGCGTGGGGCTGGCAGATTCCGCGCGCAAAGAAGCTCAACGGCGAAGTCTTCGATGAAAAATTCATTCACCTCACACCAGGCTTCATCACCCATCTCCTGCGTTTCCGGCCCGACGCCCTTATCAGCGGTGAAATGGGTTTTCGTTCCCTGATCGCTCTGGCCTACGGAACTATTTTCCGGAAACCGGTCTGGATCTGGTGGGGAGGAACGCTACACAGCGAGCGCAACATCGGCCCCTTGAGGGAAGCGCTTCGACAAGTGTTCACTCTGTGGGCCGATCACTGGGTTAGCTACGGTCAGGCCGCTACGGAGTATCTGCTTCGCTTGGGCGTAAAGCGTAACCAAATCCTGGAATCGCAAAATGCAATCGACGAAGAGCGATTTAAAACGAGCGTGGAGCCTGCCTGGTCAATCGAGCCACGGCCGGTCGTGCTCCACGTTGGCCAGTTCATCGAGCGGAAGGGAGTCGGCGCGCTTCTCGATGCAGCCGCAAACCTGCAGCAACGTGGCTGTGAGTTCTCACTCCTTCTTGTGGGTAGCGGCCGTGAGAAACGGACCCTTGAACATCGCGCGCAAGCCCTCGGTTTAAAAAATGTACACTTTCATCCTGCACAGACCCCGGACAGAATGCCTTCCGTCTATCGCAGCGCCGACTTTTTGGTTTTCCCCACGCGGGAAGACGTTTGGGGGCTCGTGGCAAACGAAGCCGTCCTCTCCGGCCTGCCCGTACTTTGTTCGAAATATGCCGGGTGCGCTCCCGAGCTGTTCGAGCCGGAGAACATTTTTTCCCCGGAGGACTCAAACGAATTTTCTCAAAAACTTGGCGCCGCCATCTCTGGTCGGTTATCGAAGGCAGATCCTAGCCGGCTCAAGACCACAGAGCAGCTGGGCTGCGAACTCGTCCAGGAGCTGAATAGGTTCCTACCTCAGATACGATCCAATAAAAGAAGCGCGTCGGAAACTATGACTCGTTGATGACGCAGCCGGCCGCGGCGGCCCGTCGATTCCAGTTAGAGAACAACAGCAGTGGGATACGTCTGATGAAGATCATGATGGTCCACAATACCTATCGAGAAGCAGGCGGCGAGGACGTCGCCTTTGAAAGCGAAAAACGCTTGCTCGAACGGGCCGGCCATAGAGTCATTCCCTACGTGCGCAGCAACATGGAACTGCAAAGTGCTTCCCTGGCGGACCGGCTGGCCATTGCTACGCAAATGATCTGGTCGTCGAAGACGCGCCGCGAATTTGAGACGATCCTCGAGGCGAAGCAGCCGGATTTAGTTCATGTCCATAATACCTTTATGGTGATATCGCCGTCGATTTACTCGGCTTGTTCGGAGCGGTCTATTCCCGTTGTCCAAACTCTTCACAATTTCCGGCTGCTCTGTCCGGCTGGGAACTTCTTTCGCGAGGGAGGCATCTGCAACGAATGCCTGGACCATAGCTTGCTGCGAAGCGTTCGCCATGCTTGTTTCCGAAATTCTAGGGCCGCTACAGCAGGAGTCGCGCTGATGTTGACCTTCCACCGCGCATTGGATACTTGGCGGGCATCTGTCACGCGCTTCATTGCCCTGACGGAGTTCGCCAAGGAGAGATTTGTTACCGGCGGGTTTCCACCAGAAAAACTCGTCGTCAAGCCTAATTTTGCGGATCCCGACCCATGCGAACGGGTCGGCGCTGGTGAATACGCCTTGTACATCGGGCGTTTGTTCGAAAACAAAGGGTTACGCGTACTACTGAATGCCTGGAAAAAACTCTCCGCGCAATATCCGCTGCATATCGTGGGAGAGGGCTATGCGCAACCGGCGCTCGAAGCTCAAGCTCGTGAATTGCAGCTCTCTGGAATTACATTTCGGGGGCGGCTATTGCGTGCCGCGGCGATCGAAGCGATCAAGAGCGCGCGGTTCATCATTGTTCCAAGCACATTGTATGAAGGGCTCCCGATGTGCATTCTCGAATCGTTTGCCTGCGGAACTCCCGTGCTGTGTTCGAGACTAGGAGGCATGCCAGAAGTCGTCGAGGACCGTTTAACGGGCTTGCACTTCAATCCCAACGACGCCGAAGACCTGGCCAGAACGGTGGAGTGGGCTTGGAATCATCCCTCGACTCTCGCCAGGATGGGACGCGCAGCCCGCCGCAAATACGAAACAGATTACACTGCGGAGAAGAACTACTCGCTCCTGATGGGAATCTACGAACAAGCGCTGGCCGCATGAGCCTCGCGACGTCAGTCCCGGGCCGGACGGAAACAGCGATTTCGTGGGGAAGAACGCGGCGACCTGCAAGAATCTGGTCTCACCAGGCACCTCAAGAAATGACGGCGTGGAGAGAACATGTGTGGAATTTGCGGCAAACTCGAGTTTGATCCGCAGGCGAAGGTTTCGCCGCATCTGCTGAAAGCAATGGCCGACGCGATCGTCCACCGTGGCCCGGACGACGAGGGATTTTATGTCCAAGGCCAGATTGGGCTGGGCTTCAGGCGCCTTTCGATCATCGATTTGAGTGGCGGGCACCAGCCGCTCCCCAATGAGAATAATTCGGTTTGGATCATTTTCAATGGCGAGATTTATAACTACCAGGAACTCCGCACGGAACTCATCGCCAAGGGTCATATCTTCAGGACCAAGTCAGATACCGAGGTCGTCATCCACTTGTTCGAGGAATACGGCCACGACTGTGTTCAGAGGCTACGGGGTATGTTCGCTTTTGCGATCTGGGATTCGGTCAAGAAGGTGCTATTCTTGGCGAGGGATCGGGTCGGGATCAAACCGCTCTATTACTACCTGAATGAGAACTTCCTATCTTTTGGTTCAGAGATCAAGGCGATATTTGCTGATCCTGCGGTGCCTCGCGAAGTTCATTCGGACATGATCGACCGCTTTCTGACGTATTTTTATGTCCCCGGTTCTCGCACGCTGTTTCGCAATGTCCTCAAACTCGACCCGGGCCACTCGCTCGTGGTTCAGGACGGGAAGGTTCACATTCAGCGTTATTGGGATCTCGATTTCCCGCAAGTCGATGCCCGTGAATCGACAGAGGCCCTCGAGCAACAGCTTGTGGACTTGTTGGACGAATCCGTCCGACTCCACATGATCAGTGACGTGCCGGTGGGATTCCTCTTGAGCGGCGGTGTCGACTCTACGGCGATGTTGAGCTTTGCTTCCCATAAAGCCGATAAGCCGATCAGTTCCTTTACGATCGGGTTTCCCTCTCCCGGTCGGGGTCTAGTGGATGAACGACCATTCGCCCGACTGGCGGCTGAAAGGTTCGGCTCCAAGCACTATGAGCTTTCTATATCCGCGCAGGAATTCGCCTCGTTCCTTCCTGATTATGTTCGCTACATGGAGGAACCGGTTTGTGAACCCGCGGCCGTCGCGCTTTTCTATGTATCGAAGCTCGCCAGCCAATATGTGAAGGTTCTCATTTCGGGCGAGGGCGGTGACGAAGCGTTCGCTGGATACCATAACTATCGGAATATGTTTTGGCTCGAAACGATAAAGAACGCCTTAGGACCGCTTCGAAGCACGGCTGGGCAAGGCATGGAGCTGATCGGCCACATTTCGAATTCTCGAGTGCTCAAGAAGTATGGCCCATTGATGAAGGCCGACCTTGCCGACTATTACCTGAGCAGGTCATCGTCACCTTATGAGTACTTCAATACCGCTGCTTCTACTTTTTATTCTGCTGAAATGTTGCGGCGTGTTAACAAAACTTGGTCTGCCGACGTTACGCGTACTCTTCTCTTCAGAAGATCCGGTGATGGCCCGCTTGAAAAAATGCTTTATGTGGATACAAAGACTTGGTTGCCAGACGATTTGTTGATTAAGGCGGACCGGATGACGATGGCTAACTCTGTCGAGCTGCGAGTGCCTTTCTTGGACCACAAAGTTTTGGAGTTTGCTGCTCGCCTTCAGAGAAATCAAAAGGTGCGCGGCTGGAACATGAAATACTTGCTGAAGAAAGCGCTGGCAAAGCATGTCCCCAGTGAGATTTTGTGCCGGCCCAAGGTCGGCTTTCCGGTACCGTATGTAAAGTGGCTTAGAAATGGCCTCAAGGATGTGGTCACCGATATTTTGCTCGATTCGAAATCGATTTCCCGTGGCTATTTCCGGATGTCAGCCATCCAGGAACTCATTGAGCGCAACGCCAGGTCGAGTTGCTACGCCGCCGAATTATTTTCGCTCGTGGTCCTTGAACTTTGGCACCGCGCCTTTATCGACGATCAACCGAAACCGCATCCCTCCAGCAATTCCCCAGATTTGGGGCTGGCGCGGAACTTCGAATAGACATGACCGGGAGTGCCTCGGCCAATCCGGGTCGAATATGAGCGTGCCAGGTAGCCCCGCGGCGGACCGTTCGGCCGGAAAACGGGTCGTTTTTGCGTTCGCAGCCCTGACAGTTCTCGGAATATGGCCGGCACTTACGAATGGGATGCCTTTCTACTATGCGGATACGACCACTTACGTACGTGGTGCCGATCTCGCCATATCGAAAGCGCTGGGCCGTCGGTTCCGGACGGATTGGGCGAAAGATCAGCGCAGAATCATTCAGCCGCAGATCTCCGTCCCGTTTGCTGAAGTTCCCGGATCATCGGCTGCTCAACGGAAAGCTGGTGGACGTGTTGTACTCGCGGGTCGCTCCATCGCCTATGGCACCCTGCTCTACTTCGGCGAAGTGCTCGGGGGAATGTGGTTTTCGGTCATCATCCAGTCTCTGGTCGCCGCCTACATGGTTTTCGTTTTCACGGTCAGGACCCTAGGCCTGGACTTCCGTCATTTTGTGATTAGCTATGCTGTGCTCATGATTGCGTCACCGTTGCCGTTTGTCTCATCACTGCTGATGCCTGACGTGTTTGCTGGTTTTCTCATCCTGGGATTCGCCATTCTGGCAACCGGCTGGGACCGATTAAGCCGTATCGAGCGCGCCATTACAGCCGCGGTGGTGTTGTTTTCTGTGCTTTCCCATACCACGCATTTGACCTTGCTTCTTGCCCTAACCATCTTGACGGTTGCCTATGTCGTGCTCGTGAACCGTTCGCAATGGACCAGAGTTCGCTGGCTCATGGCCGCCCTAGCGGCTTGTGTCGTGATCGCCGTCCTCTGGGAAGCCGGGTTTTATTTTGCGGTGAGCCGGGCATTCGGTAGCCCCCCTGTTCGCCCGCCTTTTGTTACCGCCAAACTCGTTTCCATGCTCGGAGAGCCGGCCGTAGCGAGGGTTTGCGAGTCGAATGCCTTTGTCGTTTGCAGATTCCAGGACCGCTTCCCCATTACCGCCGAGTCATTTCTCTGGTCTGAAGACGAGCGAATTGGAATATTCAGTGTGGTGGACGCGCAGACCAAAAGACTACTTGGCGAAGAACAGCTGCGTTTCGCTCGGGCGATAATCCCGCCGAACCTGGGACATTTTGTCGCCGGGGCTTGCCTTGATGCGCTTCGGCAACTTATTTCCATCGGCCTCACCGACTATTCCTACCATCCCGCCGATTCGAATTATTACAGACTCCGGCTGCCGCCTGATCATTATGACAGGATGACTTCGGCTTTAGCCGCTCGATCCGACGTTTACGTTGTTTTTGGGCGCGAAGTTCTGTGCGCCACGACCGCTATCGGAGCAATCATCACCGTGTTGCTTTTGGTTGGTGTGCTGCGCCCGAGAGAAGTCCCCGGTGCAAATGAGACGGACCAGGGAAGAATTTGGCGTGCGGCGACTTACATCCAGCTGGCTGGGATCGTGCTAAACGCAATCATCTGTGGCAGTCTTGGCACCGTGCAGCCTCGATATCAGACCCGCGTTGCCTGGCTGATCCAGCTTTCTCTGGTTACAGGGATGGTCTTGGTTTGGAGGCGAAAGGTCCCAGAAAGGTCGCTGGGCCGGGCTCGCGCCCACCGAAAAATCACGATCGAGCCGGGATCGCAAGATGTCTCCGATGACCGCGTTTATCAGGATTGATTCTCCCTGCCCTCAAGCCAATGGTTGCCGAAGGAGGGGCGGGCGGCTTTCGCTCACCTTGCGGATTCGGCGGTCGAAATCGTCTGCGATGCACAGGTCGCGCGAAATACGATCAGAAAGTACAGACCTTCGCTGGCCATCTGCGGATTGAGGTCAGGCCGCAACGTGAATTTGAGCGGGCGCAGCCGATCCATCACTGCTTTATCGAGGTTGGGCGACAGGGATCGCGCCACATGGATTTCTTTCACATGGCCCTCGGGATTCAGACTGACAGACAGCACCATTCGCCCTGCTGCGCCAGCCCTTCGTTCCTCGTCCGGATACGGTGGCGGAGGCGGTACCTGGCCATCTAGGTTGGCAACCGCTTTGCCTCTCGCGTCACGAAGTACCCATGACCATTGCATTTCCCCGCGTTCAGATGTTGCAGCGGGACAATCCCTGGAATTGTATGAAACGCTCACGATTTTTGTTACGGGCGCTGAAACCGGGGGGTCATATCTCCACGTTTTGGCGCACGCCACCGTTGCGGGGATCAATTCTTGAGGTCCACTCAATGCGTTTACCTGCGAAACATTTCCATTCGCATCAACAATGATTCTCAGTCTGACCTGCCCCTGGCCAGGCGGGTTGGGACACGCTGAGTCCTTTGGTAAGTCTCGGTTGGCGACGTCGCCTGGCGGCACGGACTGCGCTTCCTTGGGGCTTTGAGCGGCGCACAAACCGCAGGTAAGAAGTAGGAAAATCGCTAGCAGTATGATTGGTCGAAAGGGCTTCATTTCGCAATCCGATCGCGAAAGAGTATACGGAATCCTTGTTACAGCATCGTGAATTTCCTGACCGGGGATCTTGACAGAAAGGGCTACGACGGATGTCTGGAATTGCCGTTTGTCTATCGCCCGAATCGGTCTGCAGCGCTGGGCAAGCGTTTACACTGTTTTCATCGAACTGTCACCCGAGGTAAACGTGAAATCCCTACCTTCGCCAGCCGCCGTGTCCACTGCTCGGTGAACAGATGACCCTTGCACCGAGTGCTGGACGGTCCAGCCCTGGAGAAGCACGCAAAATGCAGAGACGTCCCGCTACCAAACTTCCTCTCACCGTCGAGGAACTGGCAATCGTTGGCCAGTTCATTAACGCCGCGTTCGAAAATCCCCGTCTCAGATTCGAGCAAATCCTGGCCAAGGTCCTGGGGCACCGCTGCCCCGACACGCCAACCGGCCATCGGTTACGCCGCGAGTGCAGGGCTGCCTTTGACCGAGAGCGACAAAAGTAGCGAGCGAACCTGCATGGGCGTGTTTCAGGTCCCTCGGTGTGAATGACCTTCGGAAGGGAGGGCAGGTATCGTCGGACTTTGAAAATGCTACGGCCGCGTAGCGGGAAGGCCAGGATCGAAGCCAACCTCGAGCGCGGTCAAGCCGCGCAGCCCGGCATTGGCCCGCCATTCCAATGCGTCGTCAAGCAGGGCAGGTCGCGAAAGTCTGCGCAGGAGTGAATGGAATGCGATTTGGCCTTCCATCCGCGCCAAAGGCGCGCCGAAACAAAAATGCGCCGCCCAGCCGAACGCCAGATGCCGGTTGTCGGTACGAAGTAGGTCCAGACGGTCCGGATAGGGGAACCGATTGGGATCCCGGTTCGCGGCGGCTAGGACTGCCACGATCCTCGATCCGTTTTGGATGGTCTTTCCGCCAAGCTGCAGATCAGCGGGCGCAATTCGTGCCGTGTGTTGGACGGGAGACTCGAAACGAAGGAGCTCCTCAATTGCAGAGCCAATGATCTCTGGATGCGTACGCAGCTGTTGAAGAGACTCAGGGTTGCGCAACAGCGTCAGAAATCCGCTCGCGATCAGGTTGGTCGTGGTTTCATGGCCCCCAATCAAGGTGATGATTGTGTTGGCAACCACCTCTTCATCCGAAAGCCGCTGGCCATCAACATATGCCGTCATAAGTGCGTAAATCAGACCGCCGGTTGGATACCTGCGCTGCTCCTCCATTTTCTCGGCAACATAGCTCTTCAGGTCTTCGAGGCTGTGCACGATATCCGCCACGCGATCCGGATCATGCTGAAAATTTCCGAAGATTTCCGCCAGATCGAGCACCCAGGCATGGAGTTGTTCATGATCTTCGGCTGGCACACCAAGGAGCTTCGCGGTAACGATTGCTGGTAAAGGGTTCGCGAAATCAGCGATCATGTCCATGCATCCAGAAGAAATAACCTGGTCAATCAGTTCGTCGGCTATGGACTCGATCACCGTGCGCAGCTCCTCTACCCGGCGCGGTGTGAATGCGGCCGCGCAGATGCCGCGCAGACGCGAGTGCGCGGCCCCATCCATGAACATCATCTGCTGCAGCATGATTTCGGCAAAGGGCTTCATGAAAGAAAGACTCAGCTGATCAAGATAGTCCGGCGCGGGAGTGCGGTCGGCCGAACAATTCATCAGCACCGTAACGACTTCGGGGTAGCTGGTCACTACCCAGGCATGCATGTATGGATCCCAGTGCACGGGATCATACTCGCGCAGTTCACGATAAAATGCATACGGGTCAGCTAACACGTCCGGATTGACCATGCGGAGGAGACTTAGCCTCTCGCTGGTCTCGTTGGCATTCGATTTTGCACCTGAAAGCTGCATCGCCGCATGCTTGGTCAAAGGCGACCGGGCTTTCTTCCTCACTATAGAACCCAGGGCATGAGTGTCCCGGTCAGTTTTATCTCGTCAGGTGCATGCCCTGGTCGGAATTGCTGTTCGCTCCCGAGCCGTTGACTCAGGAATGTCAAGAGAGAAAGAGCAAGGCCCGTCGTGGGTTGCGGACCTGAGGTGGAAGGCAATTACGTCGGCAACGCCCCGTAACATCTTTTCTTCATGAAACTCGCGGTGATGTCCGCTCACGTAATGTGTATACAGCTCATCGGGAACGACTTTCTGCCATCCGGCAAGGACGTTTACATGTGGAGGGCGCTCGGAGGCCAGGATCAGGACCACCTTTCCTTTATACTCTTCTGGCTGATACGCTAGGGCCGCAGCTTGGAGCGCTTCGAGCATATGACTTTCGACGGACTCTGTTCCCCCCCATCGAGGGAAACGCTTGCGCAAGTCCTCGTGCAGGTAGACCAAGCTTTTCCGCAGGCCAAGCCGGGCCCCTCTCCTCAGGAGGTAGCCTACGTACTTCAGCTTGCTTGTCAGCGAATCGCACGACCCGATGCGGGAAGGGTTCGGTGAGTCCACCATTACCACGAGCGACACCTCCTGGTTAGCCGCTCGCAGTTGTGACGCGATTTCGTAGGCAAGTAGGCCACCCAGACAGAAGCCGCCCATGGCGTAAGGGCCCTCGGATTGCACCGCCCGGATCTTGCGGAGCAGGCACGTAGCGACGTCTTCGAGAGTAAGTGCTTGGCCCAGAAATGAGAAGTCCTCTGGGGTAAGCAGGACGGAGAGAAACGGTTGATGGTCCCCAATGAAATTGGCCAAGCCTACGCCTAGACCGTCATGGACCCAGAAGAGGTTGCGGCGACTTCCACGAGGTTCGAGCGCGAGAACGCCGTTCGGCAGGCGGCGTTTATCTTTCGTCTTTCTCGGCGCGGGTTCCGCCCGCTGATGAATAGCCTGACTCCCGAAGGGGTCGTCTTCCTCCAGCATGGTTTCGACCACTACAGCCAGATGCTTAACCGTGGGAGCTCCGACGAGTTGACGCAACGACAGATCCACACCAAAGGTCCTACGCAGACCCATCACGAGCTGCATCCCCAATAAGGAATGTCCTCCCGCCAGGAAAAAATTGTCCTCTGTCCCTACTAGATCTGTTTTGAGAAGCTCCCGGAGCATGGTCAGCAGCTTCGCTTCGATCGGTGTAGCCGAGGTCTTGGCGGCCGTTTCTGCAAGCAGGTTCCCGGCCGTCGGCTGTGCAAGCATCGTCAGATCAAGTTTCCCGTTAGGCGATACGGGGAGCGCACGCATGCGCACAAAGGTAGCTGGGACCATGTAGTCGGGCAGGCTCCGCAGCAGGTGCTTACGGAGTTCATGCGCCGTCGGAACAGGAGTATCCCCTTTCGGGAGAACGTGCGCGACGATTTGGTTCTCTCCCCCCTGCGAGGTGCTGATGATCGCTGTGGCAAAATCGATGCTCGGATGGCGAGCGAGCACGCTACCGATCTCATCCAGTTCGACCCGCTGTCCGCGGATCTTGATCTGCCGGTCGAGGCGTCCGCGAAATTCGATATCGCCGTCAGGCCGCCTGACTCCGCAATCACCCGTTCGGTACATACGAGCTCCGGGTATTCCGGAGAAGGGATCCCGCAGGAAAGCCCGCTCGGTTGAATCAGGCAGGTTGCGGTACCCACGCCCGACGCCCTTGCCACTGATGTAGATCTCACCCGTACTGCCATCGGGAACCGGTTCACCGTACTCGTTCAGCAGGTAGACGCTTGTGCCGGCTATCGGTCGACCGATGGGTGGTGTCCCGTGTGAACCTGGTTTGAGTACAGCGGATGTCGCAACCACAGTGCATTCGGTCGGTCCATAGTTGTTGACAACGTCGAACGGTAGCCGGACGGCTGGAGCACGGTGCAGCACGTCTCCACCCGTCAGCAGAAGGCGCAGCGCGGTCGTGGCCGGCCAGTCCATGGCGAGCATGCGCGCTGCGTGGACAGTCGGGACAAAGGCGATGGTCACACGCTCGCGGATAATCCACTGGCGCAACAATTCCGGCGATGAACGCACGGAATCATCCGCGAGGCACACCGTCGCCCCCGCGGCAAGATGCGGCCAAATTTCCCAGACAGCCGCGTCAAACCCAAGACCTGCAAGATGACTCGCGCGATCGTGCTGTCTGACCTGAAAAGCGTCTACGTGCCATCGAACTAAGTGGCAGAGATTTGCATGTGTGATCTCAACCCCTTTGGGGACTCCCGTGGACCCCGAAGTGTAAATCACATAAGCAAGGCTCTCGGGCTCGACGGTCCTAGGTTCCGCACCTTGAGCGGCTGCAATCGCGGCTGCGTCACGGCGGGGATCGATTCCGCGCGCTTTGACCTGGAGGCGATCGAGAAGATCGGCTCGGGCCACGAGAGCAGTTGCGCCCGAGTCTTTTACGGCAAAGCGCAAACGCGACTCGGGCCAAGCGGAGTCCACGGGCACATAGGCAGCACCAGCGCGCATGGTGCCGAGAGCCGCGACGATCCAGTTGAACGACCGTTCCATGCAGATGGCCACAGTGCTGCCACTTGCCACCCCACGCTGCGCCAAATATCCAGCGAACCTGCCTGTCCTGTTGTCAAGTTCTTCATAACTCAGCTCTCGACCGGCATAGCTCAGGGCAATCGAATGCGGATAACTCTCCCGCAGCTCCGAGATCTGTTCGGCAACAGGCTGAAGATTGGCCGTCAAAGTCGGCATCGAAGTAGTCTCGCTTCGCGGGTCCTGAAGAGCAGGCAGCATGGGAGTTCTGGCATTCTAGGCGAGCGCATTACGGGATAGCCTTCGAATCCGACTTGTTAGCATTCCAACGCACCAAGCTGACATCCCCCTTGCCCGGCTTGGCGCTGGTGCATGCTTCGAAGCGCGGGTATTATACATCGTTAGCGACGTTATGAGGAACGGCGTAGGATCCCAGACGGAGACGGGCGATGCGACGAGAGCCTGCTGGGCTAATTGGTTGAGACGGAAAGCCTTAGGGGCCGCATCCCGCTCCTGTGCGGCCGCGCTCCGCGTTCTGGATGGCCTTCGTTCAAATGGTTCATGAACGGACGGAGGAAGCAATGATCGACAGAAACTCGGGCGCTCCGACTTCTGTGAGCTTGTAATGATCGCCCTTTCGGTGCAAAGCAATTGGATCGCGCGGTTCCCAACGCAACGTCAGATATTTGTCGGCATTTGCCATTGATCATGGCTTGTCTTTTGCCCCTGGCGGAGTGCCGGCTGCTCCGCCGGGACCCGCGGCGGATGGAAACGATTTCGGGTTCTGAGCCATCCGCGCCGCATCTTCGAGCAAGTCAAGGAAATTGCGTTTCAGTTGGTCCTTTTTCGCCTTGAGCGCCCGGAATTCCTCCATTTCGCGCATGGCTGCATCGATGTCTCCTGCATTTCGGCTGGCGAGGCTCAGACGATAATACGCGGTCTCATCGTATGGATCGAACTGAACAGCTCGATTCAGGTAGGCAACCGCTTCCCGGTTTGACCCCAATTCCATAAGGGCGACCCCCAACCCTTTGTTTGCTTCGGGATCGCTGGGTTGGAGTTGAATCGCACGTTTGAAATGGACCAATGCTGCCTGCAAATTCGAGCGTTCGAGCTCGATATTTCCGAGTCTGCACTCGGCCTTCTCGTCCCAAGGGTCATCCCCGAGCGCCTTCTTGTACTCACTCTCCGCCTCGGCTTGTTGCTCTGGAGAATGTGACGCGCTCAGGGCCTCCCCCAGCGCAAAGTGGACGCCCGTGAGATGCGGATTGTGCTGGATAGCCAACCTGTATGCCGCGATTGCACCGGGCACATTTCTTACCTGTGCCATTTCATCACCCTGGATTTCATACATACGACCGGAATCGGGATCGACTCGCGCCAAGGATTCAAAAGCTCGGTAGGCCAAAAGCGAATAGACTTGGTGTTCCGCATAGAGCACATCGACATCGGAGGGATCGATTCGCTGCAGCTGAACGATCACCTCGGAGGCTCGGACCAGATCGCCTGACTCGACAAAAATACGGTAGAGCTGGCGACCGGTTGCCATGCGGAGCGACGGCTCGCGCACTTCCGCAAACGCGCGGTTCAAATGCACCACAGCATTCGAGTTGTCTCCCGATTGCGCTTCGGAGAGTCCGCAGAGGGCTACGATGTTCAAGAGATCAGGTTGATGGTGCAGAGCAATCTCAAATTCGGCGGCAGCGCGAGCATAGTCGCGCTGCATATAGTACGCCAGCCCCAGATTGGAATGGGCGGTGACGTTGTCCGGGTCGAGAGCAAGCAATTTGCGGTACTCTGCGGTAGCTTCTGACAACTTCTGCTGGTGAAGATCGTTTTCCGCCTGCTGGGCCAGTAGCTTGATAGCTTGTGAGATATCCGGGGTCTGGCATAATCCCTGATGCCCAGAGAAAAGCACCAGCAGCACAGCAAACAGAAGGCCGGGCCAGAATGCCAGCCCCAGTTTCACTTGTTTCCGGGAGCCCATTCTATTCACTCTTCCGGCCCATGCTACCCCCTGATCTTCGTAACACTGCAGGATCAACGAGAAGGCCCGCGCTAGCGAGGATATTATTTGGCGGGGGCAAGATTCGTCATGATTCTGGTGCACTATTGTAGAGTGGTGCATCTGCACCACCCTTCGACGTGCGTGGAGCGGGCATCTGTTTTCGTGCGCTGGGACTACTCCTGTTTGCACTTCCATTGATGATTAGCGGCCACCCCCCTCAATCGAGGATGGTGGTAGTATTCGGGGACATTATGACCGGGACGGGCCGCATTCGCGTGCTGGTGGTGGATGATCACCCCGTCGTGCGCCGGGGTTTGCACAGCATGCTCGATGGCGAATCGGGAATCAGCATCGTCGGGATGGCCAGTTCAGGGAGAGAAGGTCTTCTCCTTGCGGAAAAGCTGAATCCCGATGTCGTCCTTCTCGATCTACGAATGCCCGATATGGGCGGCGTGGAAGTGATCATCGCTCTGCGCGCCGCAAGGCGGGAGAGCCGGATTCTGGTTCTCACGAACTATCAGCTCGATGAAGATATTTTTACTGCGATTGAGGCGGGAGCTCTGGGCTACCTATTGAAGAGCGCTTCGCAGGAGGAGGTCGTCGACGCTATCCGGGCCGTGAGCCAGGGTATGCGGCGTATTCCCAATGCGCTGGCCGTGCGCCTCGCCGAGCACGTGGGGCGATCTGCATTGAGTTGCCGCGAACAGGAGGTGCTCGAGCTGGTCGTTCAGGGTCAGACGAACAAGGAAATTGCCCAAGTGTTGGGCATCAGCAACATCACGGCCAGAAACCATGTGATCAGTCTTCTCTCCAAAATGAATGCGAAAGACAGGACCGAGGCGGCAACCATAGCAATCCGCCGAGGACTGGTGAGATTGAAGGAGTGATTGCACGTTCGCGGGGGTCCGTCTCGTCGCCCCTAATTGGGGGCGAGGCGTTGCCCGCGCGGATGGCCATTCCGACCCATGGAAATGCGGGCCAAGCGAATCGGTCGGCCGCTCCTAGCAGTGGCGATGGGCGGATGCTGTGGCTGCCTCATATCTCTGTTTCCCATTCTGCACCTACCGCGTTCCGCCCCTGTCATTGCCTTTGTTCCACGAACGACCGGCACCATTTTCACCGAAGACATGCACTGGGGCGCTCAAGCTGCCGCTCAGAGCGCTGGCTACCGGATTTACTGGAATGCCCCGACAACAGAAGACGATCTCGATCGGCAGATCGTTATCGCGGAGAACGCCGTAGCGCGGGGAGCGAAGGCATTGATCCTTGGTCCGAGCAGCGTGTGGGGTGTCACAACCATGGTCAACAGTCTTGTGGCGCAAAAGGTTCCCGTGGTCTTTGTCCAAACCGGGCCTGCAGAACCGACTGGCCCCTATCTGACAGCCGTTACACCAAATCAATCGCAGTTTGGCGCGTTAGCCGCTGCCCGAATCGGGAAGGTTACGCGCGGAACGGGCCAAGTGGCGATTGTGGGAATCGATCGCGGGACGCCAGAGACGCTCTCACGCGCGGAAAGCTTCATACGGGCAATTTCGGCTTATCCCGATATCAAGGTGGTGGCTCAGTCACCGGGTGCCGTTCAAATTCTTGAAGCGGAACAGAGCACTCGGGAGCTGGTGAGCCGCTTTCGACAGCTGAGGGCAATATTTGCCCTTACCGCGGATGCGACGCAAGGCGCCATGGTCGCCCTCCAGGAAATCGATGCTCTGCACAAGATCACCCTGGTCGGAAGTGACCGCGATCTGTTCCTGACAGACAGTCTACGTAACGGAAAACTTGATTCTCTAGTTTCGGCAGATGGGTACCGGATCGGGTTTCTCGCCGTTCGAGCAGCCTTGGTTCGACTGAACGGGAGTCTGATTCCCCCTCCCCAGTACGTGAGTCCGGAACTTCTCACCCCGGCGAATCCGGCCTTTAGCAATGGTCAATAAACTGATCCATAGACTGGTCTTGCGAAGAAATGCTACGACGAAGAAACACGAGGGATGACGTGCCGCTTAGGCGACTTCTATTTCGAGATTTGATGCTCTTTGTGATTGCGCTCGCCGCAGGGCTGTCCATCACTTCCGGCGGCCTCCGTTTGCTGCGATCCCCCACTCGGGGCCTGCCATATCACGACGATTTTGCCACTGGTGACTCCTCTGGCTGGGTGGCGTATGACGGCAACTGGAATGTGCAGCCAGGAATCATGGTGAACGAGTCGAACGAGCGCGGCGCAAAGCTCGTTACCGGCTCGGCCTACTGGACGAACTATGCTTTGGATGCTGATATTTCCCTCACTAGTTCCGGCGATGCGGGCATCATCGCCAGGGTATCGGAGGCTGAGCCGGGCGTTGACGCCTACAAGGGAATTTACGTGGGA
>Ga0187783_10000240_pt1 | contig 41858 bp, 35 predicted proteins | sample 1015_SJ02_MP02_2_FD_132471 | JGI IMG/M metagenome (GOLD analysis project Ga0187783, IMG submission 132471) | Tropical peat soil microbial communities from peatlands in Department of Meta, Colombia - 1015_SJ02_MP02_20_MG | ecosystem: Environmental > Terrestrial > Soil > Wetlands > Peat | place... | reverse complement strand
GCGCCGAGGTAGCCGAGGATCGGGCTGACGCCGCAGCGATGCAGCAGCGGCACGATCACGCTCGCGGTGCCGAGGAAGACCAGGGCATCGACGTAGGGCGCCAGATCAACGCTCGGGATCACCATGTCCTCCGGCCTGGCTCTGCCGCCAACGTTGTAAACGCTCGAGCCGATGATCGCGACCCGGTCGCGGCGAGAACCGGGTTCTGGCCGACTTTCTTTCAGCGGCGCTCGCTTCTAGATTGGGCGGGAGGAGAGGCGAAGGAGCCGCCGGCGGACGGCGGCGCAACGATCATGCCCGGCAAGCGGCTCCAATTCGATGATGAAACCTGGGCGGCGCTCGACCTTCTGGCCCGCGACCGGATGATGGATTTCCAGGAACTGGCCGATGAGGCCTTCCGCGATCTTCTTCGCAAGCACAATCGGCCGGTCGACCTCAAATCGGCGCTGCGGCAAAGCGCCGGCGAGCGCGCCTCGATCCACCGTTTTCCGAAGAAGCCGCGCGGCCGGAACTAGGCGGCCCGGCCGTCGGGCATCGGCAGACCTCAAAGCCGCCGGCGATTGCGCCGCTAAAAGACCGCCAGATATTTCAACAGCGACAGGATGCCGAGGATGATGACAATGACGCGCACGATCTGTTTGGCGCGACCGTCGATCGGCAGCATGTTGACGAGATAAAGAACAAGAATCACCACCAGGAAGGTGATGAGTGCGCTGATCAAGAGGTCCATTCCCCGTCTCCCGCTGGGGTCTGCCGACCTTTATAGCGGGGCGCCCGGAAGAAAGCGAATGCTGGCGGCAAGACGTGTGCGCGGCGCGAGTATCCCGGCAGACGTCGCAGATGAATTGAAATGGGTGCCGGCGATTGACTGGTAGCGGAGGACGGATTTGAACCGCCGACACACGGATTATGATTCCGCTGCTCTAACCAGCTGAGCTACTCCGCCATCCAATTGAAAGCGCTGTCATTTCCTTCGACAGGCAAACCATCAGATAGTGCCTTTGCTACCCTTTTGCTACCCTTTTGCTACCCTTTTGCTACCCTTTTGCTACCCTTTCGCTCCGCGCCTGTTTAGTACCGACCTACCGGCGTCGTCAACAATCGTCGCTGCATCGGCGTGTATTGTCGGCAGGACGTGGTTGTGAAAGATCGCTTCGCTAATCCCCGCCTTGCGGCAGACCTCGCCCGCGGCCGTGCCTCGACGGCCTTACCTGCCCTGCCAGACCGGCTTGCGCTTCTCGGCGAAGGCGCGCGGACCCTCGATGGCATCGAGACTCGCATACGTATCGATGTGCAAGCGGTTCGCTTCGACGAGCCCCGCTGCGCAGCCAAGATCCACGCCGGCAAGCACGCTGGCTTTCGCGGCTTTAATGGAAAGCGGCGCGCCTTCAATGATCTTCATCGCCAGCTCACGCGCTCGGGCACGTACCGCATCCGGCGTGCTCTCGAGGTAATTGGTGAAGCCGTGCGCGGCGAGACGTTCGATCGGCATTGTCTCGCCAGTCAGCAGCAGCTCCATCAGCAGCGGCTGCGGCAACATCCACAGCAGCGGCACAGCCCAGGGGGTGCCGCGTCCCATGCGGACCTCGGTGATGCCGGCGCGCGTTCCGCTCAAGCCCACGCGCAGGTCGCATTGAAGCGCGAGCAGCATGCCGCCCGCCATCAACGATCCGGTCATTGCCGCGATGATGGGCTTGGTCACTTTCCGCATTGCGGTCTGCATCGGATCGCGCATCAAGCTCAGGATATCGACGCCATCCCGAGCCCTGATCTCGCTCGCCTGCTTGAGGTCCAGGCCCGCGGAGAAGACGCCGCAGTCGGTCGACGTCAGAATGACCACGCGTACCGCCGGGTCCGCCTCAACGCGCTCCCAGATGTCCGTGAGCGCGTTCATCGCTTCGACCGAGAGCGCGTTCCTTCGTTCCGGTCGATCGATCGTGACGGTCGCAATGCTGTTGTCGAGGCTGTAGTGTACGGGCTCGCGATCCACCATTTCTCTTTCCCAGAATTTCTAGCATTTGTTAGATTGCAGGCGGACTCCGTCGAATGCAACCGAATCCCTCGACCATGCAGCAATTGGCCAAAATGCGTTTCGCTTCCGACCTTCTCGAGGAAAGGGTGGCTCTCGTCACCGGCGGCGGAACCGGGATGGGCCGCGCGACCGCGATCGAGATGGCGCGCTGCGGCGCACGTCTCGTGGTGCTCGGTCGTCGTGCCGAGCCGATCAACGACTGCGCCAAGACTATCCGGGACATCGGCGGCGAAGCGATCGCCATCACCTGCGACATCCGTGATGCGAACCGCATCGAAGAGGTCATGCGCGAGATCAAGAGCGCCTACGGCAAGCTCGACATTCTGGTCAACAATGCCGGCGGCCAGTTTGCGACGCCCGCGCGCGACCTTAACAACAAGGGCTTCGAGACCGTGATCCGGAACAATCTCATCGGCTCATGGCAGATGACCAAAGCGGTCGCGGATCACTTCATGTTCGCCGATGGCGGGGCGATCGTCTTCGTCACCGCTTGCGTGCGCTCTGGGCTCAGCGGCTTCGTCCACACAGCGGCCGCACGGGGCGGCGTGCTGGCGATGATGAAGACGCTGGCCTACGAGTGGGCGGAGTTCGGCATCCGCCTCAATTGCGTGGCGCCGGGCACGGTCAGAACGGCGGCGATGGATCACTATCCGATTGCGCCCGAACTGTGGCTCAAGCTCCATCGGAACATCATGGGTCACATGGGCGACGTCGAGGACATCGCGGGCGCGATCATCTTTCTCGCATCCTCCTTGGGCAAGTTCGTCACCGGCGAGGAGTGGTATGTCGACGGCGGTGAGACGCTGCACCTCGCTCATGACGCTCGGCAAATGATCAACCCCGCGATGTTTGCCAAGCGCGAGCGTGGCGACCGCAAGACGAAGTAGCGCCCAGCGTCGGCGGCGGAGCAGCGCTTACAGGGTCTGCGCGACACGGACACCCTCGTCCACGGCGCGCACGGCATCGAGTTCTGTCGCTTCTTTCGCGCCACCAATGAGATGCGTCTCGAGGCCGCTCCCCCGCAGTGCGTCGAACAGCGACCGGTTGGATTCCTGGCCTGCGCAGATCACGACGGTATCGGCCTCGATCACGCGTGGCGCACCATCGACGAGCACATGCAGCCCGGCATCGTCGATCTTTTGATACGCAACACCGGTGATGATCTTGACGCCGCGTTTCGCGAGGCTGCTGCGAAGGATCCATCCGGTAGACACCCCGAGTGTCGCCCCCGGTCGAGATGGCTTGCGCTGCAGAATCGTGATCTCGCGCGTGGCCTCCCGAGGTGCGAGAGGGTCGCCCAGCAGACCGCCAGGATGCTCGAGGCTCGGGTCGATATTCCACTCGGCCTGGAACTCCGAGAGATCCAACGCTCTCGCCTTGTGGCCTTCGGAGGGCCGTGAGTGGCAAAGATATTCCGCCACATCGAATCCGATCCCGCCCGCGCCGATGATCGCGACGCGGCGTCCGGCACGGCGCGTGCCGCTCAGCAGCTCGGTATAGGTCAATACGCTGGGATGCTCGATGCCGGGGATATCCGGAACGCGCGGATGTACGCCGGACGCGATGACCACCGTGTCGAACCTCCCCTTGAGATCATCCACCGACGGGGCGGTGTTCAACCGTAGCTCCACGCCACCGTCCGCGATCTGGCCGCCGTAGTACCGCAGCATCTCGTCGAACTCGACCTTGCCAGGAACCATCCGCGCAAGATTGATCTGGCCGCCGATCCGGTCGGTCGCCTCGAACAGCGTCACCTGGTGCCCACGCCGGCTTGCCTCGGCGGCGGCCGCCAAGCCGCCCGCCCCGGCACCGATCACAGCGACCTTCCGCGACCTCAGGGAAGGGCCGTCGTCGAACTCTGTCTCGCGGCAGGCGCGCGGGTTGACCAGGCACGTCGCGCTGCGATTGGAGAATATCCGGTCGAGGCAGGCCTGGTTGCAGGCGATGCAGATGTTGATCTTGTTGGCATTGCCTTCCCGCACCTTCTTCACAAATTCCGGGTCCGCCAGCATCGGGCGCGCCATCGAAATCAGGTCGCTATCGCCTGAGGCGAGGACCTCCTCGGCGAGTTCCGGTGTGTTGATGCGGTTCGATGCGACCACAGGAATTTTGACGACGCGCTTCAGGCGAGCCGGCGCGAACCGCCATGCAGCACGCGGGATCGGGTAGGCGATCGTGGGAACCCGAGCCTCGTGCCACCCGACGCCGGTGTTGAGAATATCGGTGCCGGCGGCTTCCACCCGCTGAGCGAGACGGTCGATCTCGTCGCCCGTTGCACCCCTCTCGACCAGGTCGACCGCCGAAATCCGATAAATGATAATGAATCGAGGGCCGGCCGCGGCGCGGATACGCTTGACCAGTTCGACCGGCAGGCGATGGCGGTTTTCCTCCCTGCCGCCCCACTCGTCGGTACGGTCATTGGTGTAGGCCACCGTGAATTCGTTGATCAGGTAGCCTTCAGATCCCATGATCTCGACGCCATCGCACCCGGCCTCCTGCGCTAGGCTCGCGCAGCGCACATAATCCGCGATCGTCTGCTCGATTTGTGTCGAGGTCATCGCCTGCGGTTGGAAGCGGTTGATGCGCGAGCGGATATTGGAGGGGCCGAAGCACTCCTGCTGCTTGGCATAGCGTCCGGCGTGGAGAATCTGCAGACACACCTTGCCATCATGCTGATGTACCGCATCGGTGACCCGCCTAAGCTCCTGCGCTTGAGCGTGCTCGGTCAACATCGGCCCACCGGGCTCGATCAGACCGGCTCCATTCGGCGCATAGCCGCCCGTGATGATGAGCCCCGCCTCCCCCTTGGCGCGCGCGGCGAGGAACACGGCCATCTTGTGCAGCCCGTTCTCTTCCATATCCAGGCGGGTGTGCATCGAGCCCATGATGATGCGGTTGCGCAGCGTCGTCTGGCGAAGCTCGAGCGGCGACAACAGATGCGGGAAGCTCGCCGTTCCGGGGTCAGCGGTCATTCTTGTAGCCTCGCCTGAATTGCGATGAATTCTAACGCTTGTTAGACTCATTCAAGATCACACGAAGTGCAAGCGACGGTGCTTACCGCAGAGAGCCGCATGGATTACACGCTCACCGAGCAGCAGCAGTCTTTCCGGGAAACGGCCGAGCGCTTTTCGCGGGAGAAACTGGCCCCGCAGTATCAGCGGCGGGCGCGCGAGCATCGTCTTGACCGTGAGCTTCTACGCGAGATGGGCGCGCTCGGGCTGATCGGTGCTGATATCCCGGAGCACTACGGTGGCCTCGGGGAGAGCAGCGTGACCGCCGGCATCGTCATCGAGCAGATCGCCTATGGCGACTTCAATTGCAGTTACGTCCAGCTTCTCGCCTCGCTGATGGGCGGCATAATCGCGCAGCATGCCTCGCCCGACATCGCGCGCGGATGGCTGCCGCGGGTGACAAGCGGAAATGCCGTCATCGGACTTGGTCTGACGGAGCCGCGCGGCGGCTCTGATGCGGCGAATCTCGTTCTACGCGCCGAGCGATCCGGCAACGGCTATCGGCTGAATGGCGAGAAGACGTCAATGAGCTTCTCCGATCAATGCGACGCCGCGGTCATCTTTGCTCGCACCGGCAAGATCGAGGACGGAGCTCGAGGTGTCAGCGCATTCTTCGTCGATCTCAACCAAGGCGGCATCACGCGCACGCACTTCGACGACATCGGCACAAAACCGGTCGGGCGTGGCTCGATCTTCTTCGACGACGTGTTTGTCCCGGCCGAATGTCTGATCGGCGAGGAGAACACGGGCTTCTCCAAGATAATGGCGGGCTTCGACTACAGCCGCGCCCTGATCGGTCTCCAATGCATCGGCCCGGCGCAGGCTTCGGTCGACGAAACTTGGCGCTATACCGCCGAGCGCAGGGCCTTCGAGCGGCCGATAGCGCAGTTCCAGGGTGTCAGTTTCCCACTCGCGGAAGCCGAGACGCAGCTCACCATGATGCGCCAGCTCTGTTACTACGCACTGTCCCTGCGCGATCGAGGCCTGCCTCACACGGCGGAAGCTGCAATGTGCAAATGGTACGTGCCAAAGGTGACCTGCGAGATCATCCATCAGTGCCTGCTGACGCACGGCCATTACGGCTACACGACGGATTTGCCGTTCCAACAGCGCTATCTCGACGTGATGGGGCTGCAGATCGGTGATGGCACCGCACAGATTCAGAAGCTCGTCATCGCGCGCGAGAAGGTCGGCCGCGTCGCCATTCAATACGCCAAGCAAGTCTGACGGATTGCCGCCACAGCCTCGCGCCCAATGCCTCATCGCTCGCTGCTGTTCGCATCCGGCTCGACTGCCAGAGCTTGGGATAAATCGTGCGGAAATCGTTCAGCAGCGTCTCGATCGCCGAGTCGACAAACCAACCTCTGTCGTTGACGTATTCCATATGCCGGTTGTTGCTGTTGTCGAATTCGTGGAACAGCGCGTCGTGTCTGCAGTCCAAGATCAACTGCTTCACGCCAAAACGTTAGCTCAGCTCGGTGTTGAATGCGGGCGTCACCTTGATTATGCGGCCGACGAGCCACAGCGAACCGTAGCCGTGATAATAAAAAAGGTCCGTCCGCCATCGACGAATTCACCAGTCGCAAGGTACTCGGGCCGCTCGTGCGAGCTCGTCGGAAAAGGCTTTTGGGTTTGACCTTCACCTAACAGATGTTAGAAGCCAGGAGCAATCGATCCCGCGCGCATCACGGGACCGGTTTTCTCGCGGCAAACCATGACCGACTCGCCGACCTATGTCTGGACGCCGCCACCCGCGCTGGTGAAGCAGAGCAATCTGACGGCCTTCCTGCGCGCAACGCGGCAGCCGGACTATGACGCGCTCGCCGCGAAGGCGGATGCCGATCCGGCCTGGCTGATGGAAGAGGTGTTCCGTTTCTGCGATGTGCGATTCTATCGCCGATATGACCAGATGCTGGACCTGTCGCGGGGCCTGCCGTGGGCACGCTGGTGCGTAGGCGGCACGACAAACATCGTCCTCAACTGCATCGATAAGCACCAGCATACGCCGATCTGGAACCAGACATTCCTGGTCTGGGAAGGCGAGGACCGCCGCGAGCAGCGCAATCTGACCTATTGCCAGTTCGCGCACGAAGTCGGCCGGCTGGCGGAGGGCCTCGTCGAGCTCGGCGTTGGCCAGAGTGATATCGTTGCGATCTATATGCCGAACCTGCCGGAAACCTTTGTCGCCTTCTTTGCGATCCTGAAGATCGGCGCGATCGTCATGCCGCTGTTCTCCGGCTTCGGCCCGACGCCGATCGCGACACGCCTCAATCACGGAGGGGCGAAGGCCGTCATTACTGCGAGCGGGACCTGGCGTCGCGGATCTCCGGCGCCGCTCAAACCAGTGCTGGACGCGGCGCTCCAGGAAGCACCGACGGTACGCCACGTCGTTGTGATCCAGCGGGCAGGCATGGCCGTCGATACGCCGATGCGCGCCGGCCGCGATCATTGGTGGCACGAACTTGTCGCCGGCAAGGAGGGCAAACGCGCGACCGCCGAGATGGCCGCGGACGATCCGGCCGTCCTTCTCTACACCTCGGGCACGACGGGAGAGCCGAAGGGGTGCGTCTGGACTCACATTGGGTTCGTCGGCTCGATGGTGACACGGGACGTCATCATCTGCGGCGACTTCCAGCCGTCAGACCGTTGGTTCTTTTTCAGTGACATGGGCTGGATGGTCGGTGCCATGTGCGCCTGCATCCCAAGCATCACGGGAGGCAGCCTGCTGATTGCCGAGGGAACGCCGGACTTTCCAGACACCGGCCGGTTTTGGCGGCTGATCCAGGACCACAAGGTGACCTATCTCGGCGTGTCGCCGACCATTGTGCGCAGCCTCATGCGCTACGGCGATGAGGTTACGCGCTACGACCTTTCAAGCCTGCGGATCACGACCTCCGGCGGCGAGGCGTGGACGGCGGCGCCGTGGCTGTGGTTCTTCGAGCATGTCTGCAAACGCAAGATCCCGATCATCAACATTACGGGCGGCACCGAGGTCGGCGGCTGTATCCTCATCGGCACGACCAATCACCCGATGAATCCCGGCTCGTTTTCGCGCAAGGCGCTCGGCATGGGCGCCGACATCGTCGACATGTCCGGCAAGCGCCTGCCGCCTGGCGAGGTCGGTGAACTCATCTTGCGTAATGCCTCCATCGGCATGACCAAGAGCCTGTGGAAGGACGACCAGCGCTATCTCGAGAGCTACTGGAACACAATTGCCGGTCTATGGGTGCACGGCGATTTCGCCATGGAAGGACTCGACGGCCTCTTCTACATTCTTGGCCGCTCTGGTGACACGATCAAGATTTCCGGCAAGCGCACCGGACCGGCCGAGCTCGAAGGGATCCTCATTGGAACCGGCAAGCTTGCCGACGCGGCCGTGTTCGGCATTCCGCATCCCGTCAAAGGTTCGGCGATAGTGTGCGCCTGCGTTCCCATGCCGGGGACCGAGACGCGCGGCCTCGCCGAGGAACTCGCCGCCGCGCTCGTGCAGGGCATGGGCGCGTCATACCGCCCGGAGAGAGTGCTCCTCGTCGACGACCTGCCGCGCACACGCAACATGAAGATCATGCGGCGGGTGCTGCGCGCGGTACTGGAAAACAAGGACCCGGGTGACCTCTCCGCGCTCGCCAACCCGGAGGCGGTTCAAGGGTTGAGGGAAAAGATCACGGCATCCTAGCGAGGCGGCGGGTCCAGCCCTGCCTACGCAGTCGATTGCGGGACCGTCACGATCAGATCGGACAATCCCGCGGGAATCGGGGCTGGCGCTTCTCCAGATGCGACGCGAGGCCCTCGCGCGCTTCAGCGCCGGTAAAGCCGAGCATTTCGAGCGCCGTCGAGGTATCAAACAGCGGACCATTGACGCGCAGCCAGTTGTTGAGCGCGTACTTGGTCCATCGGATCGCGCTTTGTGCGCCGTTTGCCAGATCCTCGGCAGTCTCGAGCGCGACCTTCTGCAATTCCGCGTCCTCGACGCAGAGCGACACGAGCCCGATGCGCTCCGCCTCCTCACCGGAGAGCGGTTTGCAGGTCAACAAGTAGTATTTCGCCTTCGCCAGTCCGCACAGCAGCGGCCAGATGATGCAAGCGACGTCGCCCGCGGCTACCCCAAGCCGCGTGTGCCCGTCGACGATTTTCGCTGACTTCCCGCAGATCGACACGTCGGCGAGGATGCCGACCACAAGCCCGGCGCCCACCGCGACGCCATTGATGGCCGAGATGATCGGCTTGTTGCAGTTGATGACGTTGTAGACGAGATCCTTCGCTTCCTTCCAGGTCGCCATACGCGCGACCGGATTGTCCAGAATGCGTTTGATCAACTCGAAATCGCCGCCCGCCGAGAAGGCTTTGCCGGCGCCGGTGACGATGACGGCGTCGATCTCGTTGTCATCATCGATATCGCGCCAGATATGCGTGATCTGGGTGTGCGTCTCGGCATCGACCGAATTATAGGTCTCGGGCCGGTCGAAGGTGACGCGTAGAATGCGCTTCGCCGGGTATTCGATCTTCAACTTCGTGTAGGCGGCGTAGCGATCTGCCATCAGTCTCCTCCGCTCCCGGTCGCGGCCCCTGTTCATCGTTTCTAACGAATGTTAGAAAACACTATTCGCGATCGGAGGATGCCGCAAGAAGCATGGCGAAGGCCCAGGTCGATGCGTGTGTGAAGCTCGCCGGCGGACTTGGCACCGTGGGGGCGCTCTTCCGCGCCCGCGCTGAGCTCTGCGCGTCGACGATCGCGGTTGAGTATCGCGATCGCCGGATCAGCTACGCTGAACTGCGCGAGAGGGTGGAACGCGCAAGCGCGATGCTGGCGGAACTCGGCCTCACTCGCGGCGATCGCGTCGCCCTTCTGTCGCGCAACCGCCCGGAATACCTCGAAGTTGAGCTCGCGGCCGCGAATCTCGGCGTCATCACCGCATGCCTCAATTGGCGTCTGTCGCCGCGCGAACTCGGCTACTGCATCGATCTCGTGTCGCCGAAACTGCTTGTCGTCGAGCCGGACCTAGCGCTCGCGGCCAATGAAGCGGCAAGCGATGATCCCTCACGCAAGACGATCGTCCTCGGCGCCGACTATGAGCGCCTGCTGGCACGGCACGAAGACCGGACGCCGCTGATCGCGGCCGAATCGGAAGACGGCCTGGTCATTCTCTACACCAGCGGCACGACCGGCTTGCCAAAGGGTGCCGTCGTCTCGCATCGCGCCATGATCGCGCGCGCCCTCGTCTTCACCTCGGAGCTTGGCATCGGCGTCGACGATGCTTTCGTCGCCTGGGCGCCGATGTTCCACATGGCCTCAACCGACCATGCCTTGGCGACTTTGCTGCGGGGCGGGACTGTTGTGATGGTAGACGGCTTCCAGGCCGATCCGTTGTTGTCCGCGGTGGCCAAGCACAAAATCGGCTGGTTGGTGCTCATTCCAGGTATGCTCGATGCGTTTGCCGACGCACTACGGTCACAGCGAACGACGCCCAGAGGCATACGCGTCTGCGGCGCGATGGCCGACCTGGTTCCGCCGCAAGCGATTGCTGCGGTCACCGAGCTCTTGCAAGCGCCATACCTCAACAGCTTCGGCTCGACCGAGACTGGCCTCCCGCCGGCGACGCGCGCGCTCATTCCGATCGGCGAAGTGCCGACGCGCCTTTCGAAGCGGCAGAACGCCTTTTGCGAGATCAAGCTCGTCGACACGGCCGACGATGAAGTGCCGCCGGGGGAGCCAGGCGAGCTGGCCATGCGCGGGCCGACGTTGTTCTCCGGCTATTGGCAGGCCGACGAGGCCAATGCGCATGACTTCCGCGGCGGCTGGTTTCACATGGGCGACGTTTTCCGCCGCAATGAGGACGGCACGCTCGACTTCGTGGATCGTGCCAAATACATGATCAAGAGCGGCGGCGAGAACATCTATCCGGCCGAGATTGAACGCGTGCTCCTCGCCGACAGACGGATCAGCGAGGCTGCCGTCGTGCGCGTGCGCGACGCAAAATGGGGTGAAGTTCCCGTCGCCTTCGTCGCCTGCCGCGAAGAGCCGGTAACGGATGTCGAACTTGCCGAGCTATGCCGGCGCGATCTCGCGAACTACAAGCGGCCGCGCGAGTTTCGCTTTATCAGGTTCGATGACTTCCCGCGCTCGACCAGCGGCAAGGTGCAGCGCCACGAGTTGGAGGCCCGCCTCGCCAAGGAGCGTGCATGAGTGAGGCGTCGCTGCGTGGGACAGTCGCCATCATCGGAATTGGTCAGTCGCCGGTCGGCAAGGTGCCTGGTCGAAGTCCGTTGTGGCTCGCCGCCGACGCGGCGCGCAAGGCGATTGCTGACGCCGGTCTCGAAAAATCTCAAATCGATGGCGTTCTTTCAAGTCACGCATTCGCCTCCCCGTTTCATCGCTTCAGCGTCGCCTTCAGCGAATACTTTGGCCTCCAGCCGACCTTCTCGAACACGCTGCAGGTTTCGGGCGCAACCGCCGCGACGATGTTCAACATCGGCGCTGCCGCGATCGTGGCCGGCCTCGCCGACAACCTGCTGATCGTCGCTGCCGATAGCCTGATGACCGGCCTCACGCCCGATCTCGCGCTGCGCTCGCTGACCGAGAGCCGCGACCAGCAATACGAAATGCCGTTCGGAATCCCGGTCGCCAACACGTTCGCGATGACGGCGCATCGGCATATGAAGGAGTTCGGCACGACGGCCGAGCAGCTTGCCGAAGTTGCGGTGATCCATCGCAGCCATGCCGCGCGGACGCCGGGCGCGCAGCAAACGAAGCCGATCACGGTCGAGGAAGTGCTGGACTCCGGCATGGTGACGACGCCCTATCACAAGCTCGACTGCTCGCTGATCTCCGACGGCGGCGCGGCCTTCGTCCTGACCTCTGCCGCGCGCGCGAAGGCGCTTGGTACGGCAAAACCGATCTACATTCTCGGTGCGGGCGAGTGCTACACGCACGAGCACATTTTCCTGATGCCGTCGCTGACCACGACTGGAGCGGTGGAGTCGAGTCGCAAGGCCTATAGGATGGCGGGCTACAGTCCACGCGACATGCACACTGCCGGCGTCTACGATTGCTTTACCGGCACCGTGATAATGATGCTTGAGGATCTCGGCTTCTGTTCGAAAGGGGAAGGTGGGCGCTTCGCGACGAGCGGCGAAATCACCTACAGAGGTCGCATTCCGATCAATACGCATGGCGGGCTCCTCTCATTCGCCCATCCCGGCATGCCCGGATCGCTGTTTCATTTCCACGAGGTCGTTGCGCAGTTGCGCGGCCAGTGCGGCGAGCGGCAAATCGCCGGCGCCGAGCTTGCCCTCGTCCACAGCCTGGGCGCCGGCTTCGCGACGAATGCGACAACGATCTTGGGCACGGAGAATACGCTGTGAGCGCCGCCGCGGACGTTATGCGGAAGCCGCTTCCTCAGCCGGACGCTGACACGGCGCTTTTCTGGCAAGGTCTGCGCCAGGGAAAGCTGCTTTTGCAGCACTGCGCGGACTGCGAACACGTCCAGTACTACCAGCAGGCAATATGCCGGGCATGCGGCAGCGAAAAACTTGTCCACCGCGCCGCCAGCGGGCGTGGCAAGGTTCACTCTTTCAGCGTGGTCCACCGCGCGCCTGGGCCCGCTTTCAAGGCCGATGTTCCCTACGCGGTCCTACTGGTGGAATTGGATGAGGGGCCGAGGATGATCTCGACCTACACAGGCGGCTCCCCCGAGGAGGTGACCTTCGACATGGACGTCGTCCTGGTGTGCGAGGAGGTCGGCGAGCGTGTCACGCTGCCGCGGTTCCGGCGTGCTTGACGGGAACCATCTCGATAGCCGCCAGGGCCGAGGCATTTGCGTTTCTAACCGTTGTTGGATTTCTAACAAATGTTAGATTGCGAGCCCAAGCGTCGATGGACAAGGACTCGAAACCAGTCGTGTGCCCGGCGGGCGGCCTGCGTTCGATGACGATCGATGCGATGCGGCGGCGACGTGCTGGGAGATTAACGGTGGATTTTGATCTCACGCATGAGCAGCGCCAGGTTCTCGAGTACGGCGACGCAATCGCACAAAAGTTTGATCGCAAATATTGGATGGATTGCGCGGAGAAGCGCATATTTCCCGACGCCCTCTACCAGCAGGTCGCGCGCGACGGCTTCGTCGGAACCATGGTGCCGGAGGAATACGGAGGTGCCGGCCAGGGAATGGTCGAGATGCACCTGTTTCTCGAAGGGCTGTCGAACAACGGCATTCCGCTGCTGAATCTTGTGGTCGGTGCTGCGATGAGTCTCGGCTTCCTCGCCAAGCATGGCACGGAGGAGCAGAAGAAGCGCTACTTGCCGGACGCGTGTGCGGGCAAGACACGCTTCTGCTTCGCGATCACCGAATCCGATGCCGGCAGCAACACGATCCGCACGGCCACGATCGCTCGCAAGCGCGGCAACCGCTTCGTGCTCAACGGCGCGAAGACCTTCATCACCGATGCCGATGGCTCCAACTACGCACTCGTCGTTGCGCGAACGACGCCGCATACGGAGGTCGAACGCAAAACGGATGGCTTCACTCTCTTCATCGTCGATCTGAAGGCTAAAGGTATCGAACGTCAGTACATCCCGGTGAGTATCCCGGCGCCGGAAACCCAGTGGCAGCTCTTTTTCGACCAAGTCGACATCGGCCCGGAGGACGTCGTCGGCGAGACCGACAGGGGCTTCGGCATCCTTTTCAAGAGCCTCAATCCGGAGCGCATTCTCGTCGCTTCGATCTGCTGCGGCATCGGCCGCTATGCTTTGGAACGCGCCGTCACGTACGCGAAGGAGCGCAAGGTCTTCAACGACGTTCCGATCGGAGCCTACCAGGGCGTGCAGCACCCGCTGGCGAACGCCCGCGCCGGAATCGAGGCAGCGTCTCTAATGGCGCTGAAGGCCGCCTGGATCTTCGACCAGCGCCGTGAGGCCGGCGAGTTCGCCAACATGGCGAAGCTTCTCGCGGCGGACGCCGGAATCGCAGCGGTCGACGCCGCCGTGCAGGCCCATGGCGGCAATGGCTTCACCAAGGAGTACGGCATCTTCGATCACTATCCGCTGGTGCGCCTGTTGAAGACCGCGCCGCTCAACCGCGAGATGATCCTCAACTATATCGGCGAGCACGTGATGGGTTTGCCGCGAAGTTACTAGAGAGCGCGATGGCAATGCTGAAGTCGGACGTCGTCACGTCCAGCGACGAATACCGCAGCAACTATGCCGCCTATCGCGACCGGATCGCCGATCTTCACCGGCGGCGTGCCGCTGCGGAGCTCGGTGGGTCGGAGCGCGCGCGCAGATTGCACAAGGAGCGCAAGCAACTGCTGCCGCGTGAGCGCATCGCGGCGCTGCTCGATCCGGGCTCACCATTCCTGGAGTTCTGCCAGTTTGCGGGTGAGGGCTTGTATGAGGGAGTGCCGCCCGGCGGCGGGATCACCACCGGTGTCGGCACGATCTCGGGGCGGCCGTGCATGGTGATCGCCAACGACGCCACCGTGAAGGGCGGGACGTACTACGGTATCACGTGCAAGAAGCACGTACGCGCGCAACGCTTCGCCTGGCAGCATCGTTTGCCGTGCATCACGCTCGTGCAGTCGGGCGGCGCCAACCTGCCCGAGCAGCCGGACATCTTTCCCGACGAGGGGCAATTCGGCTCGATCTTTTACCAGCAGGTGCGGATGTCGGCCGAGGGCATCCCGCAGATCGCGATCGTGCATGGGCCATCTACCGCCGGCGGCGCCTACATGCCGGCGTTGTGCGACGAGGTCGTCATCGTGCGCAATCAAGGCGCGATGTTCCTCGGCGGTCCGCAGCTCGTTTTCGCCGCGACTCGTGAAGAGGTGGGCATCGAGCCGCTCGGCGGCGGCGACATGCACAGCCGCGTCAGCGGCGTGACGGATCACCTTGCCGAAAACGACAGCCATGCCATCGCCATCACGCGCGACATCGTCACCAATCTCGGCGAGATTGAGCCTCAACAATGGACGGTGGCGCCCGCGCGCGCGCCGCGCTTCGATCCAAGCGAGATCTACGGGATCATCAGCGCGAATCCGCGCATTCCGACCAACAACTGCGACGTCCTCGCGCGCCTCGTAGACGACAGCGAATTCCACGAGTTCAAGCCGCTATACGGCGACACGCTGATCACCGGCTTCGCCCGCATCATGGGGTTCGAGATCGGCATCCTCTGCAACAATGGCGTCCTCTTCTCCGAGAGCGCGTTGAAGGCAACTCACTTCATCGACCTCTGTTGCAAGCGGAATATTGCAATGCTGTTCATCGCCGACGTGACCGGATTCATGGTCGGGCGTAATGCCGAGGAAGGCGGCATCACCAAGAACGGCGCGAAGATGATCACCGCGATGGCGAGCGCGAACGTGCCGAAATACACGCTTGTCATCGGCAGCGCCTATGGCGCGGGATACATGGCCATGTGCGGGCGCCCGTTCAAGCCGCATGCAATGATGATGTGGCCGAGCGGACGCTCCGCCATCATGGGACCGGATCAGGCTGCCAAAACGCTGGCGATGGTGCGCGACGAGGCTAACAAGCGCGAAGGCAAGACTTGGACGGATGAGGAGCGCGAGGCCTACATTGCGCCTACTCGGAAGAGCTTCGAGGATTTCGCCAACGCCTACAATTTCGCGCGCCACACCTGGTGCGACATGGTGATCGATCCGTTGGAGACGCGCCAGGTCATGGGTCTGCTGCTTGACCTCGCAGGGCGCGTACCACGGCAGGATACGACCTTCGGCGTGCTGAGGATGTGACGGGCAGAGCTGAGCGTGTTCAGGAAGATCCTCATCGCTAACCGGGGCGAAATTGCCTGCCGCATCGCGCGTACCTGCCGCCGGCTCGGAGTTGCCGTGGCGGGTGTTCATTCGGAGGCGGACACCGATTCGCTGCACGTGAAGACGATCGGCGAATCGATCGAGATCGGTGGCGCACCGGCCGCCGAAAGCTATCTGCGCATTGACACCGTCATCGCGGCGGCGAAAGCGACCGGCGCGCAGGCGATTCATCCGGGCTTCGGCTTTCTCGCCGAGAACGCCGCGTTTGTCCGGGCCGTTGAGACCGCGGGATTGATCTTCATCGGGCCATTACCGGAAACCATCGAACGGCTCGGCGACAAGGCGTTGGCCAAGCAGGAAGCGGCCGCCGCGGGTATCCCGACCGTGCCGGGAAGCAAGAGCCCGAGCGAAGATCCTGGGGAGGTCGCCGCGGCGGTGCGCAACGTCGGCCTGCCCGTGATGCTGAAAGCGGCCGCCGGCGGCGGCGGCAGGGGAATGCGCGCGGTCGCAACTGACGAGAGCCTCGATGAGGAGATCGGCTCGGCAATGCGCGAGGCGAACAGCTCGTTCGGCAGCGCCGGCTTGATCGTCGAACAGCTTGTCGAGCGCTGCCGCCATATCGAGGTCCAGATCGCTGGCGACGGCAAGGGGAACGTCATCCACTTGTTCGAGCGCGAGTGCACGTTGCAGCGCCGGCACCAGAAACTGATCGAGGAGGCACCGGCCACCAACCTGCCGGCCGCGATGCGCGACAAGATTCTTGCCGATGCCGTCCAGTTGGGTCGGCGGCTCAACTACCGCGGGATCGGCACCGTCGAGTTCATCGTGAGCGGCGATGAGTACTACTTCCTGGAGGTCAACCCGCGCCTACAAGTCGAGCATCCTGTCACCGAAATGGTCACCCACCTCGATATCGTCGAGATGATGCTGCGCATCGCATGCGGCGACGGTTTGCCGGTCGCGCAGCACGAGATTACGTGCAGTGGTCACGCCGTCGAGGCGCGGATTTGCGCGGAAGACCCTGCCCACAATTTTCTGCCCTCGACGGGCACTCTTTCTTATGTGCGTTTTCCGGTGAACAGCGTGCGCGTGGAGACCGGCGTCGAGGCCGGCTCGCAGGTCACGCCCTATTACGACTCCATGGTTGCGAAGCTGATCGCGCACGCTAGAACGCGCGATGCGGCGCTCGACCGTCTCGACCGTGCGCTTGGCGAGACTTCGATCTTCGGCGTCACCACCAAGCGTTTCTGCGACGATTGATTGCCCTTGCCGAGACGCGCACGGCCAACTTCCACACATGCCTGATCGACGAGCAACTCGGCGCTCTCATCGGCGGACCATCGAAGCCACCGACCGAAGTGTTCGCGCTTGCCGCTTACCACTGGATGATGTGTCAGCGCGGGGCGACGTCCAGCGATCCCTGGCGCTGGGATGCGATGACAGGCTGGCACATGGGGAGCGACGGCGACGGCCTATCATCCATTCCTCTGTTGCCCTCGAGGCACAGGGCGCGAACGCCGAGATCCGCTTCTCGCCCCGACGGGCGGACGGCACGATGCTGATGGCGGTCCGCGATGCACACGTCGCCGTGCGTCTTCAGCCGCTCGCCGATGGAGACTACCTCGCCGTCTCAGGTCCGCGACGGGAGACGGTGCGGGTCGCGCAGGATGGCGAGATGCTTTACGTCCACAATCGCGACGGCATGTATGCGCTCCGGGCGATCCCTTACCTCACATATATCAGCGCCAGTGCCGAGACGAGCGGCGAATTGCGCGCACCGATGATGGGTATGATCACCAAAGTCAACGTTGCAGCCGGCGACCGCATCAAGACTGGCGACATCGCGGCCGTGCTGGAATCGATGAAGATGGAGCTGCGCATCGCCAGTTAAAGTCAACGGCGTTGTCGCGGCCGTGAACTTCCGGTCCGGCGAGATGGTCGAACGCAACGCCGTTGTGGTCGTCATCGAGCAAGACCGATAGAGAAAAACGGGAGGCAATATGCGACTGGGCAACGTCAACTGCGAGGTGCGCGGGCGTGTCGCAATCATGACGCTCGATGAACCACGAAAGCTCAACGCGCTGACAGCCGGCATCCGCGAGGGCATTCTCGCCGGCTTGAAGAAGGTCGATGAAGACGATGCCGTCCGCGTCGCGGTGATTACCGGCGGCGGCGAGAAGGCGTTTTGCGCCGGCGCCGACATCGGTGAGATGACTCCCGACCCCGAAAAGGCCCGGGCCTTCCTGATCGAGGCGCTGGACGTGCTGCAAGCGCCGGAGCGTACGCGCAAGCCCGTGATCGCCGCCGTCAACGGCATCGCCTATGGCGGCGGCTTCGAACTGGCAATTGCCTCAGATTTCATCATCGCCTCGGAACGTGCGCGTTTCGCAGTCCCGGAGATCAAGCTTGGCCTGCTGCCGGCTTTTGCCATCGTCCGATTGCAGGACCTGGTCGGGCGGGCCAAGGCCAAGGAACTCAGCATCCTAGGAGACCCAATTTCGGCCGAGGAGGCCTGCCGGCTCGGTCTCGTGCTCCGCGTCGTTCCGCATGCGGAGCTTCTCGCCGAGACGCTATCCTTCGCGGATCGTATCGCGGCGAGGCCGCGGCTTGCGGTCAGGATGGCCAAATCGTTCTACAACCGCGGGCTTGGTGGCGATGAAATGCGGCACGCGATCGACGGATTTCCAATTCTATTCCTGCACGAAGACGCGCGTGAAGGCATCGCGGCGTTTCGCGAAAAGCGTGAACCGAAGTTCAGCTGACCGGACGTAGTTTACTTGCCAGCAATTCTAACAATCGTTAGCTTTTGGGCCCAACCGAACAAGAACTTCGGCCGAATACGCCAAGTCCGAGGCGCAGAAAAAGCGGTTTCGCCGCAGTGTGAAGCATTGGAGCGAGACCGCGCGCATTCACGGTCTCGTCATTTCCGGATGAGAAAAATCGGGACAACGTAAGATGACGAGGTTTGACGGCAAGACCGCCATCATCACGGGCGGCGCCGGCGGAATTGGTTCGGCGACATGCCGTCGTTTCGCCGCCGGGGGTGCGAGGGTCGCTGTACTCGATCGAGACGAAGCCGGCGCGCAGAAAACCGCACATGAGATTGAAGCGGCCGGGGGCAAGGCGCAGGCTTTCGCCTGCGATATCACGGACCGCAAGAGTGTCGATGCCGTTGTCACGGCCACTGAAGCCGCGCTCGGGCCGGTTGCCATTCTGGTCAACAATGCGGGCTTCGACATCTTCAAGCCGTTCCTGAAGACCGAGCCAAGAGAGTGGGAGCGCTTGATCGCGATTAATCTCTACGGGCCGCTGCATATGCATCACGCGGTGCTGCCCGGCATGGTTGAACGGAAATACGGCCGCGTGGTCAATATCGCCTCGGACGCGGCGCGCGTCGGCTCGACCGGTGAAGCCGTCTACGCCGCCTGCAAGTCTGCGATGCTTGGCTTCACCAAAACGCTCGCGCGCGAACACGCACGGCACGGCATTACGCTGAATGTCGTTTGCCCGGGGCCGACTGACACCAACCTTTTGGCGGAGTTTCTCAAAGGCGCGGAGAATCCCGACAAGCTGATGGAGGCCTTCCGGCGATCCATTCCACTTGGTCGTATTGGGGCTCCCGACGACGTGCCGGGCGCTATCGCCTTCTTTGCCAGCGATGATGCTGCCTATGTGACCGGCCAAGTGATCAGCGTCTCGGGCGGTCTGTCGATGGCAGGCTGAGAGGCCACCCTCGAGAGCCTTTCCCTAGAGGGCGACGTGATTCTTCTTCGAGCCGCACTCCGAAGGTGACTCGCGGCTCGATCGATGCGATGTGGTGCCGGCAGCAAAGCGAGAGCCGGCAAACAACCGGCAAGGCTGACGATTGGGCTTTACCGTGAATCATGAAAGCGTGCGATTCGAACAGCAGTTTTAGATAGCCAAGTATCTTGCTCTGATTTCCGCGTTGGCCTTCAGTCCGCCGATCGTATCGCGATAGACGATCTGCCCCTTGTCGATGATGGTCGCGTCGCTGGCAATACCGAGGCAGAAGTGCATGTTCTGCTCGGCAATCAGGATGCTGGCGCCGCCGTCGCGCAGACGATGCAGGACTTCGGCGATGCGCCGAACCACGATTGGCGCCAATCCTTCGCTCGGTTCGTCCAAAAGGAGCACGATCGGATTGCCCATGAGAGTGCGTGCGATCGCCAGCATCTGCTGCTCGCCTCCGGAAAGGCGGCCAGCCTCGCGTTTGCGCAACGGTCGCAGCACGGGAAACAGTTCGTAGATGCGCGGCAGATTCCAATAGTCCTGGCCTTCCGGACCTTTCTTCGCCGCGATTTCCAGATTCTCCTCGACAGTATGCTCCGGGAACACCTGCCGGTCCTCGGGAACGAAGCCGACGCCTGCGCGCGCAATAAGGTGCGGCTTGCTATGATGGGTGTCGAGGCCGGTGACGGCGATGCGGCCCCGGCGTGGCGGCGCGAGCCCGGCAATCGCCTTGAGCGTCGTGCTCTTGCCGGCACCGTTGCGTCCAAGCAGCGCCATGGTCTGTCCCTCGGCAAGCTCGATGCTGACGCCGAACAGAATCTGGCTCGAGCCGTAGAACACATCTATGTTCTCCGCCTTGAACAGGGAGCGGCCGCTCATGGTTCGTCGGTTTCCTCGCTGGTGCCGAGGTAAGCGGCGATGACTTCCGGATTGCCGCGGATAGTTTCCGGGCTGCCTTCGGCCAGAACCTGCCCATAACAGAGAACGCGGATCGATTCCGCGATCTTGAAGACGATGTCCATGTCGTGCTCGATAAATACCAGCGTGATGCCCTGGCGCTTCCACAATTCGCGCACCTTTTCGATCATCTGCCAGCGCTCCTCGGGCCCCATGCCTGCTGTCGGCTCGTCGAGGAGAAGCACGCGCGGTTCCAGGACCAAAGCGAGCCCGATATCGAGCAGCTTTTGGTCGCCATGCGAAAGATTCGCGGAGAGGACTGCTGCCTTATCCGCGAGACCGAGCATGTCCATCGCCGCGAAGGCGCGCGCGCGGCATTCCGGCAACGGGAAACGGCGCATGATCCGCTCGGACTGCCCCATGTGCGCCTGGACCGTCGCGGTGAGGACCGCCTCCACGGTCAAAGATGGAAAAATGCTGGCGATCTGGAACGAGCGCGCGATACCGCGCCTGACAATCTGAGACGGCGGAAGCCCAACAATATCCTCGCCGGAAAGCGTGACGCGGCCCTTATCGGGCCGGATCGCGCCCGAGATCAGGTTGAAGAACGTGGTCTTGCCGGCGCCGTTGGGCCCGATGATTGCCGTGAGCGAACCCGGCGCGAACTGCAGCGTGACATCTTGGATCGCGGCGACGCCACCAAAAGACTTCGACAACTCCTCGACCGCGAGCATGCACCATCACCTGCGCCGCGCCCGGAGACCGCCGTACGTGTGCCACGGGGGCGTGATTAGCCAGCCGCAGTCTACCGGCAGATTGGCGCCGGTGATGGCGGAGGCGTCCTCGCTCGCGAGGAAGCAAACCGCGCGCGCAACTTCCTCGGGGCTCACCATCCGGCCGAGCGCGGAATTCTCGTTGATCCTGGAGACGTTGCGCTCGCCCTTGTCGATCGCGGCCTGGAGGAGAGGAGTAAGCGTGTAGCCTGGCGACACCGCGTTGACCCGCACGCCCGAACGCCCCCATTCCGCAGCGAGGCATTCGGTCATGGCAATGACCGCCGCTTTGGCCGGGGCATAGGCATGCAGCGGCATCGACCGCATGCCGGCGACCGAGGCGATATTGATGATGCAGCCGTGTCCGCGCTGGGCCATGCGCCTGCCGAACGCCACCGAAGCCACATAAGTGCCGCGCTGGTCGATGCGAATGACGTTGTCCCACGACGACATCGGCAATTGCTCGGGAGACTGCGGGACTTGCGTCACACCGGCGCTATTGACCAGCACATTCACCGGCCCGACCGCGGCTTCGATCGCACCGGCGCAGTCCTCTAGAGCCTTGTCGTCGCCGACATCGGCGATCCATGGCTTTCCCGCGACTTCGGTGGCTACCGCATTGGCCCGCGCCTCATCGCGGTCGAGCACGATGACCGATGCTCCCGCCTCAGCCAACCGGCGGCAGCAGGCTTCGCCGATGCCGCTTGCCCCGCCGGTAACCACGGCCACGCCGTCGATACGCTGTGCGCTCATGCCTTGACCTTCGAGAAAGGCGAGTTTCTGTGCCAGAGATCGACCAGCACGTCTAGCAAGCCGCGCCGCAGTCCGAGCGCAAACAGAAGAATGACTGTGCCAAGCGTCAGGCCGTAGTATTCGGTCACGCGCGTCACAAAGTCGTTGAGAACGAGCAGGATTACCGTTCCGGCGACCGGGCCGAGAAAGCTGTTTAATCCGCCTAGCATGATCATGAAGATGCCTTCTCCCGATATGGTCCAATACGCGAATTCCGGATAGGCGCCGGATACGAACAGGCTCATGATCACCCCGCCGATGCCGGCAAACACTCCCGCCAGCACAAAAGCGGTCAGCCGCACGCGCAACACAGCGACGCCGAGAAAGCTCGCCCGTGCGGCATTGTCGCGGATCATGCGCAGCGTGTAGCCGAATGGCGATTGCACGAGGTGGTGCAGCAAGACGAGACCCGCGATCAGCAGCGTACAACTCATCAGGTACAGGTGCATCTGGTTGGCGAGATTGATGCCGAGGAAGGGTGGCCGCGGGATGCCGCCGCGCAGCCCCTGGTCGCCTCCGGTCAGGGGCACCCATAGGATGATCACGCTGTGCACAAGCATCTGAAAAGCGAGCGTGAGGAACGCAAAATATATTTCGTTGAGCCGCACGCAAATGACGCCGACCACAAACGCCAGAGCCGCGCACATGATCAAGGCGAGCGCAAAGGCGGCTGGAATGGGCATGCCGGTGCGCTGCATTAAGAGGGCAAACGAATATGCGCCGAGCCCGAAAAACATGCCGTGCCCGAACGAGACCATGCCGCCATAGCCAACCAGAAAATTCAGCGACGTGGCGAACAAGGCTAGCGCCGAGCCGCGGATCAGGAAATCGACTAGCGCCTTGCTGGGAAACACAAGCGGCAACAAAGCCAGGAGGGCGAGGGCGGCGGCGCCGATCGCGACGTCCAAGGCGAGCGACCGTCGGGTCATCGATTAGGCGATCTCTTTGCCGAACAGGCCGGTCGGCCTGGCGATCAAGACAACAACCATGAACAGGTACATCAGCCCGTCGGTGAACAACGGAAAACCCAGGCTGCCGAAAGAGCGAATGAGGCCGAGCGCCAGCGCGGCGACGAACGCTCCCATGATCGAGCCCATGCCGCCGATCACGGTAACGATGAACGACTCGATCAGGATCGAAAATCCCATGCCCGGCGTCAGCGAGCGCACGGGTGCGGCGAGCGCCCCTGCAAATCCGGCGAGCAGCCCGCCGAGCGCGAAGACCAAGCCGTAGAGGAACCCGGTATTGATGCCGAGGGCGGCGACCATGCTGGGATTATGCGCGACCGCACGGATGGTCTTGCCGAGCCGCGTCTTGTCGATCACCAGCCAAAGCGCCAAGCCGATCAGGAATGCCATGCCGATCAGAAACAGGTAAAATGGCGGCACCACGCCGCCGGCAATGAACAGGGGCGGCAGCTGAAACGCGGGAGGCATGCCCATCGATTTGAATTCTACCCCCCAGACAATCTTGACCACATCGTCGAAGATCAGGACGAAGCCGTAACAGACCAGAAGCTGCATCAGGACGTTCTGGCCGTAGACCCGGCTGATGAACAGGCGCTCGAAGACCAAGCCGACAATCGCGGTCGCTGCGCCCGCTCCCAGAATGGTCAATGTGTAACTGCCGGTGAACTGGAAGATCGTCAGCGCGAAATAGGCGCCGAGCATGTAGAACGAGCCGTGGGTGAAATTTATGACTTTCAACACCCCGAAGATGAGGGTTAGCCCGGCTGCGACCAGGAACAGCAGCATGCCGATGATCAGGCCGCCCGTCGACTGAGTGACAATGCAGGCCGGCGAGGAGAGGCAGCTTGCAAGCGCAATAAGGTCCATGACCGACCGCGGAAACAGATGATTAGCTATCGCAAGGGCGGTTGCTGGCACGATCCGCGCCGGCAACCGCGCGTCCCCGCCGCGTTGGTCAGGTAAAGTTCTTCGACTTCTTCCATTCGGCTTCGAGCGGGAAAATCTGATTCCAATCGCCCGGCAGCATGTCGGTGACATAGGGCTCGTTTGGAATCGTGGTGCCCCAGCCGATGGCATAGCCCACCAAGGTCTGATCCTCGCCGCGGAGAGTGAGCTTACCGTCGGCGCCGAACGGGGAGGCGATTGTCAATCCCTTCAACACCTCGGCAAGCTTGGCACCGTCTGCGGTGTTCGCCTGCTTGGCCCCCACGGCAAGAAAGTGCATCGCGGTCGCGTTCTCCCAGGACCAGTTCGTGGGGTACTCGTTGTACTTGGCGCGATAGGCATCGGCCCAGGCGGCATTCTCCGGCGTGCTGGGAAAGGTCTTGATGTAGCGGTTGCCGGAATGGATGCCGCGCGGCAAGTTCTTCACTGCCGTGAGTGCGGTGTAATCGGCCATGTTCACCGCGAACGTTTCGGTTTGCCCGAACAGCGCGTAGATGTTTCCCTGATCGACGAAGGCGGTGATGTCGCCGCCCCAAAGGCAGGTGTAAAGTACCTGCGGTTTTGTTTGCAGGATCTTGGTGAAAACCTCGGTGTAGTCGGGCTGAAACAATTTGGGCCAGGACTCGCCGACAACTTCCACGTCCGGCTTGAAATGCTTGACGTAGGTCATGTACTCGGCGGTCGTATCGCGGCCGTAGGCGTAATCGGGAGAGCAGGTCATCCACTTCGTCAAGTTCTTTGTTTTGGCGATATTGGCGGCGTAGGCGCCCCCGACGATTGAATCGTGAATGCCTTGGCGGCACGTGCGGAATGCGTTGGGCAGGCGCAGCTTCGGATCCGCGGATAGCGAGCTGGTTTCGGAATTGGTGTGCAGACAGAGCATGCCGAGATCGCGCGCTACCTCGTGCACGGCAAACGCGCCGGAGGAAGCCTCCGCGTCGATCAAGATCTCGCAGCCGTCGGTGTTGACGAGTTCTCGGGCGAGGCGAGCCGCTTCCTGCGGCTGCGCCTTCGAGTCGCGGATCACCATTTCGATTTGACGTCCGGCGAGGCCGCCCGCGCCGTTGATCTTCTCCACTTCCATCATCACGGCATTGCGTGAGGAATTCCCGAGCTGAGCGACCCGTCCGGAGAGGATGGTCGACATGCCGATTTTGATCGACTTGCTGTCCGCACGGGCGACCATGGGGGCAGCGAGCGCCGCTGCGGTGCCCGCCGCCGCGCTCTTGAGCAGCATACGCCGATTGAGACGAGTCATGCCACCTTGTGTCATCGGGCTTCCTCCCATTGTGGACGTACTAGAGACGACGAGGCCACGGCTTGACGCGAGTTTCGCGTATGTTTTGATTGAACGGCCTCTCCTTGGCGGCAAGTTTGGAGCATCAAACGAAGGCAGTCAATGATTCAAGGCGCGAATTCTCCGTCGTACTATTGACGCTGGACGGCTGCGGTCAGAGCGAGTCGATATAAAGCAAGAGCCGATGCTCAACCTGTCGAGCTTCATTCGCTTCCACGCCGCGCGATCGCCGCAGCGAATTGCCGTAGCATTCAATGATCAGCGCATCACCTACGCCGAGTTCTCCCATCGGATCGAGAGAACCGCTGGCTACCTCTCAGCGCAGGGCATAAGACCTGATGACGTCGTCGCTGTCATGATGAAAAACAGCGCAGCTTTTCTTGAGCTCGCATTCGCCGTCAGTCACCTCGGCGCGGTCTTCCTGCCGATCAACTTTCGTTTAGCCGCAGACGAAGTGGAGTACATCGTCGGGAATGCCAGGGCAAAGCTCGTGCTGGCGGACGCGGAATTCGCCGCCGCCGTCGCCAACGTGCCGGCAACAATTCTCTTGGACGACGCGGCTCAGGCCGACACGACGGTTATTTCAGGCGAACATCCGCCGGCATTCATGCACGTCCGCAACGCGCACGATTTATTCCGGCTGATGTACACCTCCGGCACGACCGATCGGCCGAAAGGGGTGATGCACTCCTACGATAATTTCTACTGGAAAAGCATGGACCACGTCATCGCGCTCGGGCTCAACCGCGACGACCGCCTGCTCGTGACCGGTCCGCTGTACCACGTGGGTGCTTTCGACCTGCCTGGCATCGCCGTGCTGTGGGTTGGCGGGATGCTGTGCATTCACCGTGAGTTCGACGTCCAACGCGTGCTGCGATCGGTCGCCGCCGAAAGGCTCACCGGCGCCTGGCTGGCACCGGTCATGTTGGGCTCGATCCTGTCCCACCCGAATCGTGCCGCCTTCGACGTGTCGAGCTTGCGGTGGATCATCGGCGGCGGGGAGCGGACGCCGGAAGCGCGCATTCGCCAATTCTCCGAATACTTCACCCACGGCCGGTACATTGACGCCTACGGACTGACGGAATCCTGCAGCGGCGACTCGTTCATGGAAGCGGGCCGCGAGATCGAGAAGATCGGATCGGTCGGCCGTGCGCTCGCCCATATCGAAATCGAGATTCGCGATGCGCAAGGAGCCCGCCTGCCGGCCAGCGAGGCCGGGGAAATCTGCCTGCGTGGGCCGAAGATAACGCGGGGCTATTGGCTCGACGAGAAGAAAACGGCGGCATCTTTTCACGGCGATTGGTTCCGCACCGGGGATGTGGGCTATCTCGATGCGGAGGGATTTTTGTATCTCACGGACCGCGTGAAGGACATGATCATCTCGGGCGGCGAGAATATAGCCTCCTCCGAGGTGGAGCGCGTTGTTTATCAGATGCCGCAGGTGCGCGAAGCGGCTATCATCGGCGTGCCCGACGAGAAATGGGGCGAGCGTCCGGTCGCGGTGGTAGTGCTCAATACTGGATACAGCCTCGATTACGAGACGCTGGCGGAGCATTGCCGCGCGCATCTCGCCGGCTTCAAGGTGCCGAAGCAATTGATCTTGCGCGGCGAGCTGCCGCGCAACCCTTCGGGCAAGGTTCTGAAACGTCTGCTAAGAGACGAGCTGCAGTAGGACTGTAGCGCGGCAGCAGCACCCCGGGAGGCGACCAGGAGCGCGGACATGGTGAAGGTAGTCATATTGATGAAGCGGCGCGCGGCGCTTTCCGTCGACGAATTCCAGGACCACCTGCGAGCGGGTTATGGACCGTTGGCGGCGATGGGACCGGGCTTGCTCCGCTATGTCCAATCATGCGCGCTGCCGCAGGGTTACGCCAAGGGCGAGCTTCTGTTCGATGCAATAGGCGAAATGTGGTTCGATTCGTTCGAAAACTACGACTACTATGTCCGCTCGCCGCAGTTTGCCGCCGCGCGCGAGGAGGAAGGCGCATTCCTCGACCGGTCGCGAACCGTGACGATGCCCGTCGATGTCCATGTAATCAAGGAAGGCGCCATCCCCGACAATGCCGTGAAGAACATCGAGTTCGTCTACCGGCGCCCCGATGTGGCGCTTGAGCCGTTCCGCCGCTATTGGCGCGACGTGCACGGGCCGCTTGCTGCCAAGATTCCCACGATCCGCCGCTACGAGCAGAACCATCTGGCGCTCCATGAGTATAAAGAAAACGCATTGCCGCCCTACGACGGACTAGCGATTACCTGGTTCGCTTCAACTGCCGAGATGAAGCGAGGAGCGGCCACGCCGGAATACGCCGCGACCCGAGCCGACGAAGCGCAGTTTCTCCCCGCGGGGCATTCACCCGTCATCATTACGCGCGAGTACATTGTTCTCTGATTGCCCGCGGCGCAGGCGCACGGCACGTGACGCGCGCAAAAAAGCACTTATCGATCGCGTGGAAGCGGTTCTGCGCATTCCCGCGCGAGTTGGGGCAGACGGAGAGTGTCGATGTCGCCGTTGGTCATCCCTGACGTGGCACACCGAGACGCGTCGCGCTCGCAGCGGCCCGATTGTCACTGTGCGATTGCACGAGTATATGGGCCGCGCGCGGCGCCTTGGAACAAAAATCGCAACAAAAGGCGATGAGCCGGTTTGACGTAACGGTGCAGTCATGGATCAGGCAAAAACGATTACCGTCTACAGCGATTACAAAAGTCCCTATGCTTATCTTGCCAAGGACTTGATCTACGGCCTCGAAGACGAATTCAAGGTCCGGCTCGAGTGGCTGCCCTATACCCTCGACATTCCGAGTTATCTTGGCAGCGCGCGTCTCGATGAACGCGGCGTTGTCGTCGAATCCGTGCGTAATGCGCATCAGTGGCGCAGGGTGCGGTACTCCTACATGGACTGCCGGAGGCAGGCGCGCAAACGTGGCCTGGTCATCCTGGGCCCGCGCAAAATTTGGGACTCGTCGATCGCTGCAATCGGCATGCTCTGGGCGAAACGCCAGGGCGGTGCGGTGTTTCGAGCTTACCACGATCGGATGTTCGAGCGCTTCTGGCGGCGCGAGCTGGACATTGAAGATGCCAAGGTGATCGCCGCGGTGTTGGCCAAGGCCGGTGCCGACACGACAGGATTCGACGATTATCTTGCGGGCGAAGGCCGTCGCGAACACGACGCGATTCGCGAGGCCGCGGAAGCGGCCGGCGTGTTTGGCGTGCCAAGCGTCCTTATCGACAGTGAACTCTTTTGGGGCCGCGAGCACCTGCCCGAGATTCGCGAAACGTTGGCACCGCTCGCGCGCGTCGCCGGCGCTGTTGCAGAAACGAGCCCGCCAGCTCGGTAATTGCGGTTAACCGGCTGCGTTGCGGCGTATCTGTGCCGCTTCTAGAGCATCGCAGCCACTTCAGCAGCCCTTCCGCTTCGTGGGCCTTGGGTCCCCCTAGTCCACCTAATACGCCGATTGGCTCGCGAGGTAGCCACTGTGGTTTGTAGGTCCAATCTTTGTGACTTAGGTAAAATGGACCGTGCCGCGCCAGCCGCAATCATGTTGCTCTTTGGATCGCAGGGCGTACGTAGGCGTCATAAGACGATATCGTGCCGGTGGCGAGGGCTGAACGTTTCAGGTGCCCTAGTTGGAACGCGCGCCGGGCAAACGTTCTGTCCGAACTCGGCGTCGGCATAGGCGAGTTCAATAGTCCGCGGCTTCCCCGTTAGTGCTCCGCCGCAGCTCTAACTGAAAGTGCGCCGGAACGGAATCCAGTTATACAGTGACAGTCCGCCGTCGACGGCAACAGTTGTCCCAGTGACATAACGAGAAAAACGATCGGATAGAAGCGCTACCGCCATGTCGGCAATGTCCTCCGGCGTCCCGGTTCGGCCTAATGGAATCATCCTCTCAAGCGTCGCCGTATCTGCGTCGAACCCACCGCCAGGGATAGCGCCCGGGGCGATCGCATTCACACGGATCCCATCCGCGCCAAGGGCGCGTGCAAGTTCTTTTACGAGCATTGTTTGGCCGGCTTTGGTCGCGCTGTAGTGCGGAAGGTTGCGCGGCGTGTGCGCATGCAAAGAAGTGATAAAAAGCATACGTCCTTTAATCTTGCGCGCCCGCATTTGTACCCCAGCAGCCTGACCGAGCACGAAGCCAGCGCGCAATCCAACCGTCACCATCGAATCCCATTCAGTCTCGGTCACGGCCAACGCCGTCTCTTCCTCACAGCGTTTTGGCGCCGCGCTGTGCACTAAAATTGAGACGAAGCCGAGCGATTTCTCCGCAGTGTCGAAAAGCTTGCGAGCAGCCGTAGGATCGGCCAGATCAGCCGCTACGAACGAGGCATTCAATTCATGCGCGAGCGCTCGTCCAGCTTCAGCGGCCACATCACTAAGGACCGGACGAACCCCCTCCGCAACCAATGCTTTTGCGATTCCCCGCCCAATGCCCGATGCTGCTCCTGTGATTAGAGCAGTGTCGCCCTCAAGCAATCCCATTTAGTCCCCCTAATGCCATTCGCCAGGCATAAAATTAGTTGCCGCCTTTCCGCACCAGCCGTTGCGATCATGCGCGGCCCATCGCGCGCACGCAAGTCGGAGCGGCGGCGTCTTTGATTGTTTTTATTTTCTGGACAATTCCTAATTCGAAGAAATCTGAATCAGGGCTGCGCTACCCGGCCCCACGCCGATGACCATCTCGGCGTTCTCAAGATTTGACATCTCCTCGACGATTGGCAGCCACCTTCCGGCATCGTCAATGCCTGCGCCGCCAAGCGTAACGCCTGAAATGGAGTCGAACGACGGCCCCATCAGCCGGAGAACTGATGCATGCTCGTAAAAACCGCTATCCGGGACGATCGTTAGTCGAGCGGGGCGCGTCGAATCCTTGTTGATCAGGCAGACCCGCACGCTCCCGTCCTCGTCACAGGCGAAGGCACAGAGTTCTGAACGCTCGGGCAGGATTTGCGTCGGCACCAATTTTCCGCGGCCAGCGATGGCAAACATGAGCATACCGTAGTAGAGCGGAGCAGCGCGATAATTGCCAATTTCGGCGCGTGCAATGGGGGTATAGGCTTTATCCCGTTCGGGATGGTGGTTGTTGGCCCCTGCATGGAAGTTAATCCCTGCACCGCCTGCTATGGCTACCTGAGACATCAGTTCGAGACCCCACAGCGCGGCGCCGAGCGAGTCGCTTACGCCGGGCTGCCCTTCGTTGAATACCGAATTTGCCTCGACAATACGGTAGGGAAGTCCGTATTCGCGACTGATTGAACGCAACCGCTCGAGCATCGGTACAGCGCGTGCGCTCGAGCGCATAAGATTCGCGAGAGTGACGTGCTGTGCGCCCGCCGGACCGTCTGCGTAATAGTGCTGCGTCAGCAGCGTGAGACCATGCGGCTTTGCAGCCGCGAATCGGTTCACCCAATCAGAACCGGCGGTGACATCCGGTCCCGCAAAACGTGCATTTGGCACCCGCTCGTCGATCGCAGCCTGAAACAAACCCCATTCGTTCAAATATGCTTCGACGTCGTAGCTGCTCGACCGAACTTTCGTCCATTGCCCAAATCCATCCGGCTCGTTCCCGATCTGAAACGCCAGGAGCCGCGGACCAACAGCATTTGCCACATACGCGGCTTCGGCGGCAACCTCGTCCGGTCGACCGCGCGCGAGGTTGAGACCATAGATTAGCCGCCAGTCCAGACTGCGCAGGGCACCGGCAAGGCGATCGATCGCAGCGGGCGTAATAACGAAATTCTTATGGTCGGCGACGGTATGGTCGTCAGATCGCCAGACTGTCCATTCGCTGGTGTTTCCGCCGATCCGAATAACGCCCGACCTGCCCAACAAGCGCATCAAGCCGAGGATTGACTCATTATAAGGTGCAAAGAGATTCCCTTGGGCGAGGACCGAGGATTCGTAACTGAGCCCGATAAAATCGGTCGGGATCGTTCGGCCGGGGCGCTCTCGGGACACGGTCACGCGAGCCACAAAGAAGGGTTCCCCGCTGCAACCACCGACCAGGCGGCTTAGCGCTGTGCCCATCACGCCACGCAAAAAGGCACGTCGCTCCATGTATATCTCGCCGAAACGCTGCCGCGCTCAAGCCCAAATCACTACATCTGTCGCGGTCTCTCAGGGTGCTGTTCCCTAAGGGTAGATCATGAGGCCTGCTGTACTGAGCCACCTCACGACTAAATCCCTGAACTCGGGAAATAACCTAGATCAGCCCGGCCACGTTCAAGCATTTGTTCAAGAGTGGCTCGATTTCGCTCATCTGAGAAAAATGGATCGTCTTCATCCTCCGGGTCTCTGATTTTGAAGCGGCGAAAATTAGCCCGATCCTGACAAATTATCGCAGCAGCAGAAGTGAGACGTTGCCCTTGTGAATTGAAATGACCTGCTTCGCTTTAGGAGCGCAACGTAACTTACTATCCGCTGCTGAGTCCAAGGAAGGGTCGGCATGCACGTCACGGCCCCGGCCGCAAGTGCTACAATTATTTTTTTTCAACATCATGAGACGCTGCGCTTGATCAAAGATCCATATTCCCTCGCTCGTTCGGCAGCTTGGCACAGCGAAAACACAGGCTTGACCCGAGGTTCGAGGCTCATTTTCCTACATGCCGATGAGGTCGGCCTTGCGGATGGTATTGTTAAGGATGCGGATTGAGGCGGCATCGACCATGACGCCGTCGACATTGACCGCGCCGAGCCCCTCGGCTTCGGCTTTCGCGTAGGCGGCGGCGAGTCTGCGCGCGCGGTCAACCTCCTCCCGCCTCGGCGTGAACACTTCAAGCGCGATCTCGATCTGGGCCGGATGGATCGCCCATTTGCCGACGCAGCCGAGAATCATGGCGCGGCGGCATTCCTCGCGATAGACCTGAGCATTGCGGAAATTGGCGTAGGGTCCGTCGACCGGGTCGACGCCGGCGGCGCGGGCCGCCATGACCATGCGAAATCGCGGGTAGTGCCAGATGTCGCCCGGATAAGGGTCGTCGCCTTCGAAGGAGCGAATATCGATCCCCTGGCTCGCCGAATAGTCGCCCATGCCGAAGATGACGCATTCGAGCCGAGGGTGCGCGTTGCAGATTGCCTCGACATTCTGCAGCGCCTGTACCTCCTCGATCAGCACTTCGATGCCGATTGGCCGCTTGAAGCCCTTCTTCCGCTCGATCTGGTGGAGGAGCGTGGCCGCGAACTGCACGTCGGAAGCTGATAGCACCTTCGGCACCATGATCGTGTCGAGATGCTCGCCCGCGTTCTCGACGACCGTGATGATGTCCTCATAAGCGTATTTGGTGGTGAGGTCGTTGATCCGGACGCAACGGGTCTTCTTGCCCCAATCGAGCGCCTTTAGCGCGGTGACGATCTTCCCTCGCGCGTCAACTTTCGCCGATGGCGCGACGGCGTCCTCGAGATCGAGGAACACGTGGTCGGCCACGGAAGCCGCCGCCTTCGCCGTCATCTTCTCGCTCGAGCCGGGCACTGAAAGCTGCACGCGTCGCAGCCGTGGTGGTCTTTCGTGCATTTCGACCTCCTCGCTCCATCGCTCACTTGAGAACGCCCGCAGCGCGTAATTGACCGATCGCAGCAGCGGAAAGGCCGAGTCCGCCAAGCACCTGATCCGTATGCTCGCCGAGTAGCGGCGCCCGGCGGCGGATGCCGCCCGGGGTCCGCGACATCCGCACCGGCACGCCGGCGACCGCGTGTTTGCCGCGCGAGCCGGGATGGTCGAGCGGTACCACCATCTCGCGGACCCTAAAGTGCGGATCGGCAGCGATGTCGCTTACATCGAACACCGGCCCGAACGGCACGCGGCCACCGAGGATCGCCATCAGCTCGCGGCGGGTGTGGCGCAGCGTAAACGCGCCAACCGCGGCGTAGAGCGCGTCCTGATTGGCGAGCCGGCTCTGACGGGTCTGGAACCGCGGATCGGCGGCGAGTTCCGGGCGGCCCATGAGGCGCGCGAGCTCGGCCCAGAACGCGTCGTTGTGGCAGGCGAGCGCCACAACCCCGTCCTTCGCCGGCAGCAGGCCGAAGGGTGCCAGAAACGGATGTCGATTGCCTTCGGGCCGCGGCACCTTTCCTTCATAGCTGTACTGATGAAGCATACGTTCGCACAGCGACAACACGCCATCCGTCATGGCGACGTCGACGTATTGGCCCTCGCCCGAGCGCTCGGCGCGCCACACCGCCGCCATGATGCCATAAGCCGCCATGATCGCCGGCACGATGTCGCCGACACCGGGGCCAACCTTGGTCGGTGTCTCGGCGTCAGGTCCGGTGATCGCCATGATCCCGCCCATCGCCTGCGCCACGACATCGAAGGCCGGCCAATCGACATAGGGACTCTTGCCAGTGCGCGGGTCGCCGAAGCCTCGGATCGAGGCATAGACGAGGCGGGGATTGCGCGCGCTGAGCGTCTCGTAGTCGAGACCGAGGCGCTCCATCACGCCGGCACGATAGTTCTCGACCACCACCTGCGCGGTCTCGACCAACCCAATCAGCAGGTCGCGGCCTTGCGGCTGTTTGAGGTCGAGCGCAAGCGAGAGCTTGTTACGATTGACACTTTGAAAATAGCCTCCAAATGCCTTGAGCGAGTCGTCGGGCGCGAACGGACCCATCTCGCGCGTGCCATCGCCGCTGAGCGGCTCAATCTTGATCACCTCCGCCCCCTGGTCGCCGAGCATCATCGTGCAGAACGGGCCGGCTAACATCTGGGTAAGGTCGATGACGCGCAAGCCTTGAAGCGCGCCGGTCGCTGCGGCTTCGCTCATTTATTCGCCCAGTCGCTGCGCCGCTTTATGAGCACTCGGCGTTCGCCCTCGAACACGACCTTCTCGTCCTGATTGACGCCCCAATGGCGGAACGTGACGATGCCGGCGTCGGGGCGATCCGCCGGCTCGGACGCCAACACTTCGCTGAAGGCGTAGAGCGTGTCGCCGTGGAATACGGGCGCACTGAAGCGGATCTTGTCGAGGCCGAGTTCGGCGAGGGCATTCTCGGCGGTGTCCTGTGTCGCAAGGCCAATGATGAGCGAAAGCGTCACCCCGCCGAACGTGATGCGCTGGCCGAAGCGGCTATCTTTCATCGCATGTTCATTGAAGTGGCCCTGCGCCGTGTTCATCACCAGGTTGGTAATGAGCACGTTTTCAAGCGCCTCGACCGTCTTGCCGCGTGCATGGCGCATCACCGTACCGGGCACGAAGTCCTCGAAGTAGTTGTCGGTGCTCGTGAGCTGCTGCGTGCTCATGCGTCCGCCCGGCCCAGCAGGTGGTCGGAGATGATGCGCAACTGGATTTCCGAAGTACCCTCGAAGATCTTGGTGAGCCGCGCATCGCGCCAGTAGCGCTCGACCGCGTAGAGCTTGGTGTAGCCAGCGCCGCCGTGGATCTGCAGAGCTTCGCTTGTGACGCGCTCGGCCATCTCGCTGGCAAACAGCTTCACCATAGAGGCTTCCTTGTCGCAGCGCTTTTTCTGATCGATCTGGTCGCAGACGTAGTACATAAGCTGGCGTGCCGCTTCGATTTCGGTTGCCATCTGCGCGAGCTTGAAGCGGATCGCCTGGAACTCGCCGATCGCCTGACCGAACTGCACGCGCTCGTGCGCATAGGCGATCGCATCCTCAAGTCCGCCGCGCGCAAGGCCGATGGCGCGCGCCGCCGTGTGCGCTCGCGCCTTCTCGAGCCCCTGGGCAATCGTGTAAAAGGCGCGCCCTTCCTCCCCGACGAGGCATTCCGCTGGTACCCGACAATTGTCGAAGGCGAGCTCCCAGGTCTTCCAGCCGAAATAGCCGATCTTCGGAATCGGGCTGCCATTGCAGCCCTCGGGCAACTGCCCGCGCGGCTTTTCGATCAGGAAGGTGGAAAGGCCGAGATGGCGGCGTTTGGCGTCGGGCGGCTCTGCGGTGCGCGCGATGAGCATGATGTAGTCGGCGCCGTCGGCGAACGTGCACCAGTATTTATTCCCGTTGATCACCCAGCTGGCGCCGGCGCGCCGGGCCCGGCAGGTGATGTTGGCCACGTCAGACCCGGCGCCCGGCTCGGACATGGAGAATGCGCCAAGGAACTCGCCCTTGGCCATCCGCGTGAGATAGCGGCGCTTCTGATCCTCATTCATGGCGCGCGAACCGATCAGCCCGTTGCCGCGCGCGATGATCGAGGCGACGCTCATCCAGGCGCGTGCCAATTCCTCGGTGATGAGGCAGTACTCGAAGGCGCCAAGTCCCATCCCGCCGTACTCTTCGGGAATGATGATGCCGAAATAGCCCATGTCAGCGAGCTTCTCCCGAAGCTCCATTGGGATCTCGCCCTGGATGGGATCGAGCTTGTTGGCAACTGGCAGCACCTCCTTCATGGCGAAGCCGCGCGCGCTTTCCTGGATTATGCGTCGCTCTTCGGTCAGATAGCTCATGCCGGGCTCCGCTTATTCACCAAGTTGGTGCGCTTGAAGTCGATCACGCAGATGCCTTGCTGATTGAACCCTTCGGTCTGCCAGGTGACGATCCCCATGCCCTTGCTGCTCGCCGACTCACGGCGCTCAACGACTGTAGAGCGCCCCGTCAGCGTGTCGCCGGGATAAACCGCCGCGTGGAAGGTGAGTGCTTCGACGCCGAGGAATGCGCCGCCCCCCTCGCTGAGATCCTCAACCGAGAGGCCGAACACCGTGGTGAAGACCAGCATCGGATTGATCACCACGTCGGCATGGCCGTGGGCCCGCGCGAATTCGACGTTGGTATAGAGCGGGTTGTAGTGCAGGGTGAGCGTGGTGAAGAGCGAATTGTCGCCGTGATTGATGGTGCGGCCCCAATGATGGTCGAAGCGTCGGCCAATCGTGAAATCCTCGTAGTGATTGCCTTTCGGCCTCGGCACAGCGCGCGCAATGAAATCCTCGGCCATGGGATAAGCCGGTTCAGGCGGGAACGGCGAGACCAGTGAGCTCGCTGAGCGGACCCAGGCGGTCAAGCGAAGCTACCGTCGCAGCAAGCTGTTCCGCCTGGCCTCGTCCAAGGATCGGCTCAGCAAGGCTCATGAACTTTGCATCGAGCCGCTCCTGCTGTGCGTCGAGGTCAGTCGCCGGTACACCCGAATCGTGCTGAGCCTGGAAAACCCGACCATCCTTCAGTGTCACCCGCACCTCCGCCAGGGTGTGCGGCCAGTTTGGCTTGAACTCGACTGCAATCGTGTCGCGCAATCGCACCAAGGCCGGGTCGGTTGCGTTCCGCTCGCGATAGATCCCGAGGCTTGCGGTATCGAGCCCGGCGAGCGCCATCGCCGTAGTGAGACGGAGCGAGAATTTAGCCTCGAGCCCGGTTCGTGGCTCCGGGATGTGGCAAACCTTGGCGGCGCCGGCGTCAACACATACTACTACCTCCCGCACCCCCTTCGGCTCGAAGCCGGACTGTCGCCGGATCGCGCGTGCGCATTCGATGGGCGCGTGGGTGAGGTAGCAGGCGGCGTGGTACTTGAAGAGGTTGTTGCGCAAGTGCCAGCCCGCCCCCGGCTCGGAGAGCGCGGTATCGGCGTGGAAGTCGCGGCTTTGCGTGTCGGCGAAGCCCTGCGCGCATTCGAGGACATCGCTGCGCGACGAAAAGCCGCGCGCGGCGAGGCTTGCTGCCAAAAGCCCGTTTTGGGCCGCTTTCCCTGCGTGTAGCGGCTTGCACATCGTGCCGTACATCGATTTGAGGCCAGCGGCTTGAGTCCCGGCGATGCAGAGTGCGGTAGCCGTTTGCGTCACGTCGAGCTTCAGCAAATGCGCGCAGGCCGCGGCAGCGCCGAAGGTGCCGACCGTCGCTGTCGCATGAAATCCCTGCGCGTAGTGGCCAGGCGCCACCAGTGCGCCGATGCGACACGCGGTCTCGCAGCCCGCGACGAAAGCGGTAATCAAATCGGCGCCGCTCACCCCCTTGGCTTCGCCGAGCGCCAGTAGCGCCGGCATGATCGGCACGGTCGGGTGACCGCCCATGGTCAGGTTGACGTCGTCATAATCGAGCGCGTGCGAAGCCGTCCCATTGAGAAGTGCCGCCTGATGGGTCGGTGCCTTGGCGGCACGCCCGATCAGCGTCGCAACCGGGCGTCCGCCCTGCTCCTCCGCCTCGGCCAGCAGAATTAGAGACAGCTCCTCCGTCGTCCCGGCAAGCGTGACACCGAGCCAATCGAGCAGACACTGTCGCGCCAAATGGCGAATGTCTTCCGGAAGCTCGGCGTAGCACAACCCAGCGGCGCGGCTGGCTATTTCCAAGGTAACCTGCGCTCGCCTTGCATCGGAACGGAAAGAACGTTCTGCCTTCACGGTCGCTCCCGGGTTTTCTGAAGGCTGGCAGAGCTATTCGCACCTGTCCAGCCGCTCGATTCCAATTGCCAGAAGCGCGGAAGCGGCAGACTATGACGCTGCCGCGTCCGAGAGACGACGATGATGGTTCCACGATTGCTGTCGCCGACCTTGCTCGCTGCATGCGCGGCGCTCGTCGCGACGGCGGCGTCGGCCCAGAAAAGATACGCGCCAGGCGTAAGCGACACCGAGATCAGGTTCGGGCAGACTATGCCCTATAGCGGCCCGGCATCCGCCTACGGTACGATCGGCCGGGTCGAAGCCGCCTATTTCCAGATGATCAACGAACAAGGTGGCTTGAATGGCCGCAAGCTAACGCTGCTGAGCCTTGATGACAATTATAGCCCGCCCAAAACGCTCGAGCAGACGCGCCGGCTGATCGAGCAGGAAAACGTCGCGTTCCTGTTCCAGAGCCTCGGCACACCCACCGGCGTCGTGGTGCACAAATACATCAACGAGAGTAAGGTACCACAGCTGTTCCAGGCTTCGGGTGCGACGCTGTGGGGAGATCCCGAACACTTCCCGTGGAGCATCGGCTGGCAGCCGAACTATCAGACCGAGGGTGCGATTTACGGCCGTTATCTGCGCGAGACCCAGCCGAATGCCAGGGTCGCCGTGCTCTACCAGAATGACGATGCTGGGCGGGATTATTTTGCCGGCTTCAAGGCGGGGCTCGGCTCCGAGGCCGCACAAAAGATGATCGTCGCAGTTCAGACCTATGAGGTCAGTGATCCGACCCTCGATTCCCCGATCGTCAACTTGCGGTCCTCGGGCGCCGACGTGTTGTTTGACAATTCGACACCCAAATTCGCCGCGATGGCGATCCGCAAGGTCTATGATCTCGGTTGGCGGCCGACGCATTTCCTGATGAGCGTCGCCGCCTCGGTCGCCGCTGTGCTCAAGCCCGCCGGCTTCGACAAGTCGCAGGGCCTGATAAGCGCGGAGTACCTCAAGGACCCGAACGATGCGCAATGGAAGGACGACAAGGGCATCAACGATTGGCTGGCCTTCATGCGCAAATACTATCCGAAAGGGAACATAGCCGACAGCTTCAACGTCTATGGCTACTCCGCGGCGCAGACGCTCGTGCAAGTACTCACGCAATGTGGCGACAACCTGTCGCGCGAGAACGTCATGAAGCAGGCGGCGAATCTCGACATGGATCTGCCGCTGCTGCTGCCCGGCATAAAGGTGCACACAACCCCCACGGATTTCTTCCCGCTCAAGCAGATGCGGCTTGCGCACTTTGAAGGCGAGCAATGGGTACTGTTTGGCGATGTGATCGGACAATGAGCGGACGCCCGCAGTCGGGTTGCGAAGATTAGCCCTCGGACATGCGATGTCTGTCAGTAGGGACGTCCCGTGTGAATATCCGGAGATGCAACAATTCGCTTCAAAAGCGTGTCTTTAGTTTTCCGTCATCCACTCCGATGAAGCGTCCACAAGCGCAATCTCCACGACTTTATCAAATCCAAATAGCACGAGCGCTTCCAATTGCGAGGAAGCGGGCAATCCGACTTATGCAGATTGAGGGCGCCGCAGCGCTGGAAGGCGGTATTTGCTAGTCTTTTGCTACCCCTTGCGTTCTGCGCTTGTTCAATACCGCTCTAAGGGCATCATCGACAATCGCCGCTGCATCGGCCTGCATGTTCGGGAGAACGTGGCTGTAAAGGTCCAGTGTGATCCCGACCTTGCTGTGGCCGAGGCGTTCGCTCGCCACCTTGGGGTGGACGCCGCTTGAAAGCAGGTGCGTGGCATGGGCGTGGCGCAAGTCATGAAAACGAATCCGCGGTAGGGCGCGATTGCGCTCCAGGAAGCGGACCCACTCCTGCCCGAGGCTATGCGGGCGCACGGCTGAACCGTCCGCTTGCATCACCACGAAATCATCGTCTAATTGGCGCTTGCCGAGCTGCAGCAGCTCCTCGGCCTGTCGAACCCGATGGGCCTTCAATTCGGTCACCAAGGTCGCCGATAAGGCGATGGTGCGGCCTCGGCCGCTCTTTGGTTCCTTGTAGCGCACACCGGCTTTGGGTACGGCGACCAGACCAAATTCTTTCGAGTGTAGAGCGAGTGATTGTAGGGCATGCACCCAATCTCCTAGTGATGGTCGTTCATCCAATTTCTTCTCCTTTAGGAAATTTGGCAACCGATCTCTCAGGGCAGCGGCGCCTAGGAAAATCGCTGTCGTCCTTACCAGCGAGTCCAAGTGATCAATCAGCAAGAGAAATCTGCATAGCGGCTCTAGTGTCATACTCAATCTGCGACGGGTAAACGCTACTGGGAAGGGGAGTTTGCTTTCGTGAGCTTCTATACCTCTGAAGTTTCTACTGAAAAGCATATACTTGCGAAGCGCCTCAAAGGCCTCCAACGCTTGTTTAATCAGAGCAAGCGATGCGCCCCGTTCTTTGAGTCGAGTTAAACAGTCTTCGCATATGTCAGCAGTACGCAGCTTGTAAGTGATATCCGGTTTCCAGCTGCAGAGGTCGCTTATGCATCCGATCGACGGATCGTGAACCGCGTCAACAGCTTCTTCCAAAGAACCAAACATTAGAGCATGTAGCAGATTTGCCCAACATTCGAATGCAACCGGATAACATGGGTCGCAGTCGATCAGATAGTGGTCCCATTCCGATGTGTGAATGAAGATTGATCGCGTTCCCTTTGGATCTGGAGAGGCAAACCAGTTTTCCTTATTCCTCTTACTGGTCAGAAGAATGATGAACTCGTCAGAAGGGATTGTGTATCGAGTTCGGTACTCCGTGCACTTGTCAAAAATCATCTCCCAGGATAATGCAGTTTGTTGCCCCTGGAACGAAACAGAATGCTCCTCCTTAAGGAATTGTACTGGTCCATCTTCTTGTACAAGTAAATTGTAAATGCTGGCGAGCAGATCTCGGCCGACGTCGGAACTTCGAACCAAGTGAATTCTCATCGGAGCCGCAAATAGAAGTCGGCGTCAAATACAGCAAAAGCTGCTGCAGTCGACGCGGTCGGATTGTCTAGCTATAGCCTGAGCCAGCCCAAATTGATCGGAATTGTTATGCAATCAGCCTGTTATACGCAAGCAAGCTTCCAAGAAGCCGCGTACGAATATCTGGTATTCCTCGAACACCTTCGACCGCGGTCGTCGTGAATTCCGCTGCCGCGACCGCGTCGCGAGTCGGCGATCGAAAGGCGGCGCGGGACCTTTTGTGTGCGCGATTTCGGTGTGCGACATCGAGAGTGCATTCACGCACGGCTGGCTTTTTGTCGAAGTCGTCGGCGCCCGCTGACGAAAGCGCCGCCGGGACACAACCGGGACACTCGACCGGCCCTCCAAAGCTAAGTACTTGAAATGATGGCGCGCCCGAAGGGATTCGAACCCCTGACCTCTGCCTTCGGAGGGCAGCGCTAGGATGGATACGTAGTTCGCGCGCCTAGTCCTCACAGGGCGAAAGACGATGTTGGCCGAGGAGCAACATGCAATCCATGCGCGTCGTATGGGCCGCTCGAGTGCGAATGCCTCGACGGAAGCCGGGGTACACGTCTTTAATATGTGTTGGACACCGGATCGCCGTCTGGTGCTTCGGCCGCTCCACCATCACGAGAACATTTGTCGAACGCGTTGCTACCATTTTGCTACCCAATTCCCTGGGACAGGCCAGTAAGGGCAGGGACCAAAGCTAACGCCCGAGCTGATTTCTGCTGAAAAATCAATATCAGGTGGGACAGAACAAAACGTGCCGGAACGGGCAGGAGAGAATTATGATTCCGCTGCTCTAACCAGCTGAGCTACTCCGCCACAAACGCCAAAGTCGCGCTTCGAACGGGCGAGATTTAGGGCAGTTCGGCGATTTTTCCAAGGGGCCAATCCGGGCGGGCCGCCTTTAAGCCGCCTCGCCGCACCGCCCAAAAGCGATCGGGAACATCAGGGCGAGATGCCCGCAGCTGCCAACTGGCCGCGGCCGCGGCGGCCGAGACGGGCGACGCGAATGAGTGAGAATTGCCCGAGCGGCGGCACCGCGCGCCGCTCGACGACGCGAACGCCGCCATGCCGCGCCGCCCATTGCGCGAGCCGCTCCCAGCGGAATTCCGGTCGCCAGCCGAGCCGGCGCGCCAGCGGCGCGAAGCGGCGTTCGACCGCAAGCCGCAAGCCGGTATCGGCGCCGACATAATTTACCAGCACGATCTCGCCGCCGGGCTTGAGCACGCGCGCGAATTCGTCGAGCGTCGCCTCCGGATTCGGCACCGTGGTGATGACGTATTGCGCGACCACGGCGTCGAACACGCCGTCCTGGAAGCCGAGATGCTGCGCGTCCATCACGGCGAGG
>Ga0187783_10000239_pt1 | contig 41869 bp, 32 predicted proteins | sample 1015_SJ02_MP02_2_FD_132471 | JGI IMG/M metagenome (GOLD analysis project Ga0187783, IMG submission 132471) | Tropical peat soil microbial communities from peatlands in Department of Meta, Colombia - 1015_SJ02_MP02_20_MG | ecosystem: Environmental > Terrestrial > Soil > Wetlands > Peat | place... | reverse complement strand
GCTGTCCCATGGTGACACCAGGGCCGTGGATAACGGCATCTGGTCCTATGGCTATCTGCGGACGCGTGGAAACACCATCGAAGCGGGAACGTCGGAAGTGCAGCGCAACATCATCGGGCACTTCGTTCTGGGACTGCCCAGGAGCTACTAATGGAATTCGGACTCAGCGAAAGCCAGCAGCTGCTCAAAGACAACGCGCGAAAGTTCTTTGCGGGCGAATGCCCCATCGAGGAGGTCCGGCGCTTGATGGACACCGAGACCGCCTACGACGAAGGCCTCTGGGCCAAGATGACCGAACAGGGCTACACCGGGATCATCGTTCCTGAACAATACGGCGGAGTCGGACTCGGCAAGGTAGAGCTCATCCTCCTGATGGAAGAGGCAGGTCGGGCGCTGCTGCCAGGCCCTTTGTTTTCGACCGTTGCGCTGGCCGGCGCGGTGATCGACGCCGTCGCCCGTCCCGAGGAAAAGGAGAAGTACCTCCCTCCGATCTGTTCGGGCCAAGTGCGTTCGACCGTCGCCATGCTGGAGTCGAACCCAAGCTGGGATTTGGCGGATCTGCGGATGTCGATGGCGAACGGAAAGTTGACAGGAGAAAAACTGTTCGTGCCCGACGCCAGGGTGGCGAATTTCATCATCGTGGTCGCTCGTGATGGCGTATTCGCTGTAGATACCAAGGCTGCCGGAATCACCATGAGTCCTATGACGACGTTCGATCTTACGCGCAAGCTGTATGCGGTGCGTTTCTCGAGCACGCCTGCGGAAAAGCTCGGCGACCTGACAGACCTCTCGCGCGCACTCGACACCGCTGCCACGGCCTTGGCGGCGGAGATCGTCGGTGGAATGCAGCGTACGCTCGACATCAGTGTGGAATACACGAAGATGCGGAAACAGTTTGGCAAGCCGATCGGCATGTATCAGGCCGTCCAACACCAGTGCGCTGATATGTACTTGGAAACAGAAAGCGCTCGCTCCGCCGTGTATTACGCGGCCTGGGCGCTCGAGCAAAACGCACCGGACGCGGCGTTGGCTGCCTCGATCGCCAAGATGTATGCGAGTGATGCGGGGCGCACGGTTGGCAATCGCGGCATCCAGGTGCACGGGGGGATGGGCTTCACCTGGGAAAATGACATCCATCTCTACTACAAGCGAGCCAAGGCGTCGGAGACAGCTTTCGGGGATTCGACCTACCACCGCGAACGCATCGCGCGGCTGATCATCGACGCCGGGGCGGCTTCAAGCCAAAGTGCCTAAGACTCGACGGAGAACGACCACCACACCATGAGCGAACTTGTCGAACTCACGAGCGAAGCCGGCGTCGCGATCATCACGATCAATAACCCGCCGGTCAACGCACTGAGCCCGGGCGTTCCGGAGGGAATATCCCAGGCCGTACACGAGATGTCGAACGATCCTGCCGTTCAGGCAGCGGTCATCGTTGGCGGCGGGCGGACGTTTGTGGCCGGTGCCGATATCAAGGAGTTTGAGAAGCTGACCTCCGGCAGCAAGCCGCGCGGCGCTGGGCTATTGCCTCTGCTTCTCGCCATCGAGGACTGCCGGAAACCCATTGTGATGGCCATACACGGAACAGCTTTCGGCGGAGGGCTTGAGCTCGCGATGGCCGGCCACTACCGCGTCGCCGCACCTTCAGCTCAACTTGGCCAGCCGGAAGTAAAGCTTGGCATCATTCCCGGAGCCGGGGGAACCCAGCGCCTTCCTCGCCTCGTCGGAGTGGCGAAGGCCGTGGAGATGTGCGCTGAAGGAAACCCGGTCGGAGCCGAACAGGCTCTGCGATTGGGTCTTGTCGACCGCATCATCGATGGGGATTTGGTCGCGGGCGCTGTCGGTTTCGCGCGGGAGATCGTGGGTCGCCCCACCCTGAAAACGCGCGAGCGCAACGACAGGCTCGGAACGCTGGAGCAAAGTGCACCGATCTTTCGAGCCGCTCGCGAATCGGCTCAGAAGAAACAGCGCGGTCTCGGGGCCCCGCTCGCGGCAATCGACGCTGTGGAGGCCTCGACGAAGCTGCCTTTCGAACAAGGGTGTCAGGAGGAGCAGCGATTGTTTGTTCGGTGCTTGAACTCGGATGAGTCCAAGGCGCTCATTCACGTTTTTTTTGGCGAGCGCGAAGTCGCCAAAATTCCCGACGTTCCTCGAGACACACCGACGATCCAGGTCAAAAGTGCTGCCGTTTTGGGAGCGGGCACGATGGGCGGCGGCATCGCCATGGTTTTCGCCAACGCCGGCGTTCCCGTACTGCTCAAGGACAGCGATCAAGCAGCGCTAGACCGCGGGCTTGCCAAGATTCGAAAAAACTATGCCAATTCGGTCGAGCGCGGCCGATTCACCCAGGCCTTCGTGGATGAACGGCTCCGGTTGATTCAGCCAACGCTCGGCTATGAGGGTTTCGAGAAGGCTGATATCGTCATTGAGGCCGTTTTCGAAGGGATGGCGCTGAAGAAGGAGGTGTTTGCCCAACTTGATCGCGTGTGCAAGCCGGGTGCGATCTTAGCCAGCAACACGTCAACTCTCAACATCGACGAAATCGCCTCGGCTACATCCCGGCCTGAATTCGTGATTGGCACGCATTTCTTCAGTCCCGCCAATGTCATGCGCTTGCTCGAGGTCGTCCGCGGGAAGAACACACGCAAGGATGTGATTGCCACGACCATGCAACTGTCCAAGAAGCTCGGGAAGATCGGCGTGCTCGTTGGCAATTGCCGTGGGTTTGTCGGTAATCGCATGTTTCATCCCTATGTCCGCGAGTCGGTCTTTTTGGTTGAGGAGGGCGCGACCGTTGCGGAGGTGGACAAAGCCCTGTATGACTTCGGCATGGCGATGGGGCCACTGGCCGTCGGAGACCTCGCAGGACTCGATGTCGGCTGGCGCATTCGCAAGGAGTACCGTCACCTGGAGAAACCGGGCATTCGCCAACCGATCGCAGGCGATCACCTCTGTGAGCTGGGACGGTTCGGACAGAAAACTGGAGCAGGCTGGTACAAGTATGATGAGAATCGGAGGGCCATCCCCGATCCCGAGGTCACCGAACTGGTGCGTCAATGGGCGGGCGAGGCGGGCATTCCGCAGCGGCGGGTATCTCCCGACGAAATCGTAGACCGCTGCGTGTATGCCCTCGTCAACGAAGGCGCGCGCATTCTCGAGGAAGGATATGCGCTGCGGGCCGGCGATATCGACATCATTTACCTCAACGGGTACGGCTTCCCCTCTTACCGCGGCGGCCCGATGTGGTTTGCCGACACCGTCGGTCCACGGAAAGTGTATGACCGAGTCCGAGAGTTTTCCGAGCGCCACGGTCCGCTGTGGGAGCCGGCGCCGCTGCTGAAGCGGCTGGCTGAACAGGGCAAACGATTCGCCGATTGCCAGGCGGGCGGAGTCGCGGCCTAGCTCGCGTGAGCTTGTTTGGCGGTTCAAGTCATCCTATTTCCGTTCGGAGAACACATGAGAGAAGCGGTCGTAGTAGCCAGCTCGAGGACGGCGCTTGCGAAATCCTATCGCGGGTCCTTCAATTTGACTCGCCCCGACGATCTTGCCGCCCACTCGATCAAGGACGTTCTTCGTAAGACGCCCCAGCTCGACCCCCAGGAGATCGAAGACGTGGCTCTAGGTTGCGCACAACCACACGGATCACAAGGAATGAACGTTGCTCGCATCGCCGCCATGCTGGCCGGGCTGCCAACTTCGGTCGCTGGGACCACGGTCAATCGGTTCTGTTCGTCCGGTTTGCAGGCCATCGCGCTGGTTGCACACCAGATCGTCCATGAGGGCGTCGACGCGGCCATCGGCGGCGGAGTGGAAAGCATCAGTCTTACACCGCGCGACTACGACCCGCATCCAGAACTGGCCGAACAACTGCCGGGTCTGTACATGGTCATGGGCGTTACCGCAGAAGTCGTGGCCAAGCGATACGGCGTAAGCCGCCAGGCGCAGGATGAATATGCCCTGCAGAGCCAGCAACGTACGGCCCGCGCGCAGGCCGAGGGTTTCTTTGAGGGGGAGATCGCGCCGATGCGCGTAACGCGTGCGGTGCTGGACAAGACGACCGGTGAAGTGATCAAAAAGGAGGAGGTGTGCGCGGACCGGGATGAATGCAATCGGCCTGACACGACGCTGGAAGGCTTACTGGCCTTGAAGCCACATTTTGATCCCAACAGCGGAAAAGGAACCGTCACCGCCGGAAACTCTTCGCAGCTATCGGACGGAGCATCGGCTACGCTTCTGATGTCGCGCGAGCGCGCTGATCGTTTGGGCATCGCCTACAAACTCGTTTTCCGCGGGTTCCAAATCGCCGGCTGCGATCCCGATGAAATGGGCATTGGTCCCGTGTTTGCGGTTCCCAAGTTATTGAAGCGCGCCGGAATCAGAGCGAGTGATATTGACCTATGGGAACTCAACGAAGCCTTTGCTGTCCAGGTCGTTTATTGTCGCGATCGGCTGGGCCTGGACCCCGAGAAGCTCAACGTCAACGGAGGATCCATTTCGATCGGTCACCCCTACGGCATGACGGGCTCGCGGTTGGTCGGAACGATCGGGAATGAAATGGTTCGACGCAAGGCACGCTACGGCGTCGTAACGATGTGCGTCGGTGGCGGCCAGGGCGCCGCAGGCCTATTCGAGAGAGCGAGCTGAACGCTGGCCTTTGTTGTTGGCGAGGGATGAAACCAACGATTCCACCGAGTTCGCTGAGCGGATCGTCGCTGCGCTACGCGTGGTACGTCGTAGGAGTATTGACGCTCATCTACACGTTCTCGTTTATCGATCGGCAGATATTCAGCCTCCTTGTGGGACCGCTTCGCCGGGATCTGCACATCAGCGACACCCAAGTCAGCTTGCTCATAGGGTTTAGCTTTGCGGTTTTTTACACTTTCTTCGGAATCCTGCTGGGGCGACTTACCGACGTCTACAGTCGGCGCGCGATCATCGCCATCGGACTATTCCTGTGGAGTCTGCTGACAACTGGTTGCGGCCTGGCGCGTACGTTCCCGCAAATGCTGTTGCTGCGGATGGGTGTCGGCGTCGGGGAAGCCGCTCTTTCGCCCGCCGCCTATTCGTTGATCACCGATTATTTCCCGCGTCGGCGCCTGGCTACCGCCATCAGTGTGTATTCGATGGGCATTTACGTCGGCTCGGGGATGTCCTTCTTGCTGGGAGGCCTTGTCGTGCGCTTGGCCTCCACCCAGGCGGTTTGGAATGTTCCGTTATTCGGTGCGATCCGCCCATGGCAGCTCATCTTTTTGACAGTGGGGTTGCCCGGCATTGCCTTGGTGCCCTTGCTCCTGACAGTGCGCGAACCGGCGCCGCACGGGACGCGGCCGGGCGCGACGGTTCCCATGCGCCGTGTCTTTGCTTACATCGTCGAGAACCGGCGCACCTTTCTTCTGCACAACATCGGTTTCGGGCTACTTTCTCTGGCTTCCTACGCCGGGGGCGCCTGGGTGCCGGAATTCTATCGCAGGCATTTTCACTGGCCCATCTCGACCATCGGAGTGATGTACGGTGCCATCGTCGCGGTGTTCGGGTCGGTGGGGATCACCGGGGGCGGACGGCTCGCCGATTACGTGCGCGCGACCGGTCGAGATAATGCGACGCTGCTGGTGGGTACCTGTGTCGCCGTCGCAAGCGTGCCCATTAGTTGCCTGTTTTACCTGGCTCCTTCTGCGACGTGGGCTACCGTTTGGCTGATTCCGAGTGCCATGCTCGCGGCAGCGCCCTTCGGCATTGCCCCCGCGGCCATCCAGCAGATGATGCCTGTCTCAATGCGAGGGCAGGCCTCGGCGATCTATCTCTTCATTCTGAACCTGATCGGGCTCGGAGCAGGACCCACGGCCGTAGCGGTTTTCACCCAGTACGTCTTTAAGCGTGACGATGCGCTTCCCTACTCGCTAGCGATTGTGGCCTCGCTCTCATGCACCTTGGCCGCCCTACTTCTTTATGGAGCTTTGAAACCGTTTCTCGCCAGCCTCACGCGCCTGCATTCGTGGAACGCGGACAACGCAGCCGTTGAGCATCATTCCGAATAGTAGCGGACAATCCATTCCGCTACACAACAAGGCTTCGATGTCTCCCGACACTCCATGACAATCGAGAAGGTTGCCTGCGTTGCCTCGGAAAGCTCCTTAATGGCTTCGAGGCTGACGCGCGCCCGAATCTCGGAGTCGGCGCGGACCGGAGAAGGAAAGCGCACGCGATTCAGTCCGTAGTTAACGCCCATGCGTGCGCCGCCTCGGATCTCGACCGCCTGTTTTAGGAAGTGGCTAGCCAATGACAGGGTCAGGAATCCGTGTGCGATCGTCGTACCGAAAGGCGATTCCCTCCGAGCCCGGTCCCGATCCACATGAATCCATTGCCGGTCTTCGGTCGCTTCAGCAAACTGGCCTATGCGTTGCTGCGTGACGGTGAACCAGTCGGTCAACGCGATTTCACGTCCCACGAAGGCGGCGAGGGAATGCGGCGTATCGACCACAAGGGCGGGCATGAGGCCTCCTCCTGCCGACGCGGGAATCAAGGCGATCAGTGTGATGCAGACTTGGCCGGCGGCTTGGCCCACTTGCGAAGTTCCTGCTTGGCGATCGCTTCCAGATGCACTTCGTCCGGCCCATCGGCCAACCGAAGCGTCCGCACGCCTGCCCACGCCGCAGCCAGAAATGTATCCGCCGCCACCCCGGCGCCGCCGTGAGCCTGAATGGCGCGGTCAAGAACCTGCAGGGCCACATTGGGAGCGACCACCTTGATCATGGCGATTTCGCTTCGGGCCTCTTTGTTTCCTACCGTGTCCATCATGTAGGCGGCCTTTAACGTGAGCAGGCGAGCCTGATCGATTTCCATGCGCGAACGGGCGATGTCGGCGCGGATGGTCCCTTGCTCGGCCAGCGGTTTACCAAAGGCCACGCGAGTCAGTACGCGTTTGCACATCGTTTCGAGGGCTCGCTCGGCCACTCCGATCGAGCGCATGCAATGATGGATGCGTCCCGGCCCCAGCCTTCCCTGTGCAATCTCAAATCCTCGCCCTTCGCCTAACAGAATGTTGGAAGCGGGAACGCGTACGTTTTCAAAGGTGACTTCACCGTGTCCGTGGGGCGCGTGGTCGTAGCCAAAAACCGTGAGCAGCCGTTCCACCTTGACACCCGGCGCGTCCATAGGAACCAGAATCATGGACTGTTGTTTATGGACGGGCGCCGACCGGTTCGTCTTGCCCATGAAGATGGCAAGCTGGCAGCGCGGGTCTCCGGCTCCCGATGTCCACCACTTGCGGCCGTTGATGACATATTCCGCTCCGTTGCGAGTAATACTGGCCTCGATGTTTGTGGCGTCGGACGATGCCACCTGGGGCTCCGTCATCGCAAAGCACGACCGGATTTGCCCTGCCAGCAAGGGTTTCAGCCAGCGTTCTTGTTGCTCGGGCGTGCCGTAGCGAGCCAACACCTCCATGTTTCCAGTGTCGGGCGCAGAACAGTTGAATACCTCGGGTGCGATGGGGCTGCGTCCCATGATCTCGCACAGAGGCGCATACTCGAGGTTTGTCAAACCGGCCCCGTATTGGCTGTCTGGTAGGAACAAGTTCCAGAGTCCGGCGGCTCGAGCTTTCGGCTTGAGCTCTTCAATGACTTGGGCGGGTTTCCATCGATTGCTCTCAAGCTCTTTGTAGAAGCGTTGCTCATTCCGATAGATATGCTCATCCATGAAAGCCTGGAGACGGCGCTCGAGGTCCTTCACTTTGTCGGCAAATTCAAACTTCATCGGAAGGGTTACCTACCCGTAAAAGCGGGAGCACGCTTTTCCACATAGTGCGCGACCCCCTCTTTGAAGTCTTCGCTCCTAAGACTCGCCAACATTTCTCGCTCGGAAGCCTCAAACGCCTCGCCAAGCGTTTGAAACATTGCGTCATACACCTGCCGCTTGATCACTCGCATCGACCGAGGGCTCACGTGGGAAGCTAGTTCCCGAGCGTTTTCCCGCACCTTGTCGAGGAAAACGTTCTGAGGAAACACCTGATTCACCAGGCCGATGCGCCAGGCCTCGGCAGCATCGATCGTCCGAGCCGACAGCAGGAGATCGAGCGCGTTCGGCACCCCCACCAGCCGTGGCAACACCCACGCCATTCCGTACTCAGCAACCAGCCCGCGACGGGCGAACGTCGTGCTGAGTCGAGCGGCCTCCGACGCCCATCGGAGATCACAGTACAGTGTAATGACCAATCCCAATCCCACCACCGGGCCGTTGATGGCGGCGATCACGGGTTTTCCCATGGCAGGAAAATAAGAATACTTTTTCTGAAAGTCAGGGCGGGTATCCTTGTTAGGGCCACCACCTGTGGTCAGCGCACGGTCCTCGACACTCTTATCAACGCCTCGGTTCGCCACGTTTTGAAGAAGTGACATGTCTGCGCCGGCGCAGAAGCCCCGGCCCGCGCCCGTGAGAACGATCACGCGGACCTTCTCGTCCCGTTCGGCCTCCTCCATCGCCAAACGAACTTCCTGCTCCATCACAGCCGTCCAGGCGTTCAGTTTATCCGGGCGATTTAAGGTGAGGGTCGCGACTTGATCGGCGACTTCGTAAAGCGTTTCCTGTCTTGGCATGGTGCGCGCGATTATATACAATCCGAATGAGTTAGTCGCTCTCTTCTTTAACTGACTATCGAAATCAAGAACGTTGCCGGGCATATCGAGGAGCTGCCATGGCCATTACCATGAACGAAGGCGCTAGGATTTACTGGGACGAACGGGGCCGAGGCGATCCGGTTCTGTTGATCATGGGACTGGGATGGGCCTCGGCCTTGTGGCATCGCTCCCGACCCGTTCTGTCGGAGCACTATCGCACCATTGTTCTCGATAACCGCGGCGTGGGCCAAAGCGATGTTCCTCCCGGACCCTATCCCATCGCGCTGATGGCGGCCGACGCAGCGGCTGTGCTGGACGCCGCCGGCGTCGAGCGGGCGCATGTTTTCGGCGTGTCGATGGGAGGCATGATCGCGCAAGAGTTTGCGCTCAACTATCCCCAGCGTGTGCGTTCGCTCATCCTGGGCTGCACGGCTGCGGGCGGTCCCCAGGCAGTGCGAGCCGAACCGGCAGTGATCGAGCTGTTGACGCGCCAGGGAATGACTCCCGACGAGTTGGCCTTGGCCATCAACCCCTTTATCTATGACCAGGGGACGTCACGCGAACGAGTCGAGGAAGATATGGTGCTCCGCAAGCGGTGGTCACCGGATCCCGCCGGTCACCTGGCTCAGTTGCAGGGAATCATGATGTGGGAAGCATTCAGCCGGTTGGAACAGATCACAGCACCCACGCTCGTGATCCACGGCGAGAGCGACCAACTCGTGCCTCCTGCCAACGCCCAACTGATCGCAGGTCGCATTCCGAAGGCAAAGCTCATCATGATCCCCCACGCGAGCCACATCTTGGCAACCGACCAGCCCGACGCCACCCATCGGGCCGTCTTGGAGTTCCTCGCCGAGCACCGGAACGAAAGGCTCGGTTCGGTCGGCAGCCTCGCATCCTAAGGCTAGCGACTTTGCTCCTTACCGAGTGCGGCCCCCAGCATGGCGTAAAGCCGGGAAGCCGCGGCCGTGTCCAAGATGATTCTCTGCGGGGGTTCCGGGTCTCGAGTTTCTCCGACCCGATCCACAACCACGTCGGCGCCGCCGTTTGCGCCCAACTCATCGAGCAGTTTCTGCGTACTCTGCGTCAGCAGGTCCAGCGAGCGGAGGAAGGTGGCACGTTGCTTTCGAGGTAGCGCCGCGATCCATTTTCGATTGCGAGCGACGGCGTCCGCGTAGAGCTCTCGGTAGAGTTTTTCGCCCGTCGCGGTCAAGGCGAGATAGAACGACCGCTGGTCGGCGGGGTCGGGTCGCTTCTCTAGTAGGCCCTTCTCGAGCAACTGGGTCGCAAGGCGGCTGGCGTTGCTCTTTTCCAGGCTGGCGTGGGTGTATGTGCTTTTAAAGCTGAGGGGGCCGGATTCTCCCACTAGGATGAGAATCCCAACTTCCATCATGCGCAATCCGAACCCTTGGCGATAGCGCGCCCCAATCAGCCGTTCCGACAGCGTGGCAAGCCGGTGCAACCGGTACGTCGCAAGCTGCGGAAAGCTTTCCCTACGACTCTTCTTTTTCTTCGTTGTCTTCATGCCCTCAACCATGTTGGGTGAGTCTCGGAAAGATCGGTATCCGAGCTCCGTTGTATTGTACAACAATCTCGTGATATGGTTGCACAGTGCATGATTAGCAAAGTCGGTTCCTCGAGAGGACCTGTTCAAAGTAGCGCCGGTGCTCGGGAACGGAAACGAGGTGAGCGATGCAAGCCAACCTAGCCGGCCAGTCGCGAACGGCCCTCGAAGCCTCTCGGTCTGAAACCGTGGCGCCCGCTTCCTGGGCCGATGACCTCACCCCGCTTACCCGGGCAGATTGGAACACTTCTCGCGCGGCACACTTGCTGGAGCGCGCGGGCTTTGGCGGCACTCCCGCGGAAGTCGAGCGGCTCGCCGTGATGACTCCCGAACAAGCGGTTTGCCACCTGGTGGATTACGAACCGATCGACGCCAGCCACTTGCCTGCCTTCGAACCCTCCCACATCTATCCCCGAGGGTTTACCTACGCCTCCATCTACCAGGTCCTTGACGAGGTTCGTTCGAGTGGCACCTCGCTGGGTGTAGCGTCGAAGCCCACACCACCGCTCGATTTCCAGCCTCCCATCGATGAATTCTACACTCTGCTGTGGAGTGAGCTGGGCGAAATGCGACGCGCCGCCCAGTGGTGGGCCGAGCGCATGCTGCTCACGCCGCGCCCCCTGGAGGAGAAGCTGGCACTGTTCTGGCATGGCCACTTCGCCACGAGCCAACAAAAGGTGCTCTGCTGTGACTTTATGCTGAAGCAGATCGAATTGCTTCGCCGGCTGGCGGGAGGAAACGTGCGCGACCTGCTGGTCGGGATGGCGCAGGATCCGGCCATGCTGATCTGGCTGGACAACAAGGACAACGTCAAAGGACAGCCCAACGAGAACTTCGCCCGCGAAGTCATGGAGCTATTTTCCATGGGCGAAGGCCAAGGCTACACCGAGACAGACATTCGCGAGATGGCCCGAGCGTTCACAGGCTGGACTTTGACCAAGGGCAACACGGTCGACAACCCAGCGAAATTTATCGACGACCCCGACAAGCATGATGACGGTGTGAAGTCGTTCTTGGGCGCGACGGGGAATTTTAGTGGCTACGATGCCATCGATATCATCCTCAAGCAACCCGCCCCGCCTCGCTTCCTCACCGGAAAACTCTATCGTTATTTTGTGCGTGAAGACATGAGCCCAGATGTGAATGAAAAGTTGGCCATGTTGCTGCGGGAGCGGAACTACGAGCTGAAGCCTTTGCTCAAGACCATCTTCCTGTCGCGCGATTTCTATAGCGACCCCTCGCGCGGTACCTTGATCAAATCGCCGGTCACCCTGCTGGTTTCGACCTACCGAAAGATGGGGCTCAGCTCGATTCCCGGCATTCCTGATTTCAATGAAACGACCCTGACGCTAGGCCAGTCCCTGTTCTTCCCGCCGAACGTGGCCGGTTGGGCGGGAGGGAGGACGTGGATCAATCCGGCCACGTTGCTAGCGCGCAGCAACTTCATCGAGAGTGTTCTGTTCCCGGATTCGGCAAACTTCCTAGATCCACAGAAGGAGATCTCGGAAAGCTATCGCAGGATCCCTCTGAAATATACCAATTACAACGTAACCGGACACATCTGGGATCCCGAAACACAAAAAATGGAACCGGTGCCCCTAGCGGTGTATGACCGTTATTTGGCCGGCATGTCGCTGAAAGAGGCCAGGAACATCCCCGACACAACGAACATGGCCATCGATGCCTTCACGATGGACGCGCCCAAAGGCGCCCCGAAAAGCAGGATGAGCGTGATTTCCAATAACGAGCGATACAACCTGGCCGTCGGTGTTTATACCGGAGCGTGGCAGGCCCACGCCCGCGTCAAACCTTTCCCCCGCACCCTGGCTCAGGCCGATTTCACTCAAATGGCTCGCGATGCCGGCGCACGAACGGCAGAAGAAGCAGTTAACTATTTCTGCCGTCGCTTTCTGAGCGTTCCGCTTGCTGGCGATCGCTTGGGCGCCGTGACTTCCTTTTTGAAGGGCGAGCTCGAATCGGACGAGCTCGATTATTCTGACGCCCGCCTGAAGCAGGCGCTCGGTCTTACCGTTCACCTGATCTTAAGCGCGCCCGAGTATCAACTGAACTGATCGCTGGAAGGAGTATGCGCATGTCCATAAGTCAAACAGGCGGTTCATCGGGACGCGATCTGCTGCGCGCTGGTGCCTTTGGACTGGGGGTCTCAGCGGCGCTTCCTTCCTTCCTCAACCGCGTGGCAGAGGAAGAAACGAAAAAAATTCTCGAGGGTAAAGAAGAAAAACATCCGAACCGCATTCTGGTGGTGCTGGAATTAACCGGTGGCAACGACGGACTCAACACCGTTGTGCCTTACGGCGACGACGCCTACTACCGGGCGCGTCCCACCATCGGCATCAAACCGAATGTCACACTTAAGCTCAACGATCACTTCGGTCTACATCCGGCCATGTCTGGCTTGGAGGCTCTTTTTAAGGAAGGCCAGCTGGCCATCGTGCACGGATGCGGATATCCGGACCCCAATCTTTCGCATTTCACTGCCATGGAGTGGTGGCACACCGCGGTGCCGCATGGCAATGAGCTCTACGGCTGGCTGGGCCGCTTTGCTGATGAAAACAAGCAGAGACCGGTTGAGAATTACATCGTCAACATCGGTCCTCGGCAATCCCGCGCGGTGGCCAGCGCCAAGCAATCCCCGATCGTCTTCAGCGATCCGAAAAAGCTCGGCCGTGCCGGTACCGAGGCTCAACAAAAGGTCTTCGAGCTCTACGGCACCCCTTATGAGACGGCTAACTCATCGCTGGACTTTGTAAACACCGTCTCCCGAACTGCAACGGCAGGAGCAGCGCTTGTCCGGAACGCCTGCGCCGAGTACCGGACCATGGTGGACTACGGAGCCGATAGCAACTTGACCCTGGACCTAAAAAAAGTGATCGGGTTGATCAAGGCCGGATTGATGACCCGGATCTACTACGTGAGTCTGCCGGGGTTCGATACGCATGCCTCGCAAGCGCCGACGCAGAACCTCCTGCTGATCTACCTTGCCGACGCCTTGCGCGGTTTCATGGAGGATCTGGAACGAATTGGTCGGGCCGACGACGTCTCCCTTATGGTTTTCACCGAATTCGGACGCCGCGTCGGAGAGAACATGAGCGGAGGCACAGACCACGGCACAGCCACCCCCATGTATATTGTGGGAAAGAAGCTCCACGGGGGATTCTACGGCCAGCCTCCGAGCTTGACCGACCTGGACAATGGCAATCTGAAGATGACCACCGATTTTAGATCGGTATACGGAACGATGTTGAAGGAATGGATGGGCTTTGATGATGTCCAGGGGGTTTTAAAAGGGGACTTCCCTTCCCTCGGCGTCTTTGCCTGACTCAGGCCTGTTTCACTTCGCCGAAACCGGTGGGCTGAACCTGGACGCGTCGATAGGCACATTGGTCTGGATCTGGTTGAGTTGAATGGCATCCCGACCGTCCAGCCAGGCGAACATTACCCGAAACGGCAGTTTAATTCCGCCTACGTCGCGATAATCACCGAAGTCGACCTGCGTAGGAACTCGACCGATAGGCGTCCTGGCAGAGCGCACCAGGCGAACCAGGAGGCCCGACTCACTGTCGAAGTACAGGGTCGCCAAAAGACCCTGAGGGCCCGACCCCTGGACGACGTTGACCAGACGATCCTGGCCCGACCCCTTACTCGATTCCTCGGTGGTTTGGCTTGACGGTCCGGGAAGGTCGCTGATCGTGGTCGGCAAGCTGACGCGGAAATTGCTGAGGACCCGCTTGATCTGCCCCGGAAAGGAAAGCTGCGCATCCAGCCTGGCTCCCTCTAGTTCCCCTCCTGTGAGTTGGTACTCGCCCAACACGGTGAGCGGAGTCTCAATCCAACCTTCGCGACCGTTATAGATCCTGACGCTTTGACCGCGGCCCGCGGCATTCGGAAACTCGATGATGGTGGCTCGTTGGTCCGGATACTTCGCAAAGATCTGGACCTGGCCTCCGCCCCCGAACCCCCCGAACCCAACGCTTGTGCCCGTGGCGACGTAACTCTTCAGGCCTGCCAGTCGCTCGGTTCCGCCGATCGCCTGCATGTATTTGTCGATGATCTGGTCAGCCGAAGGCTGCCCAGGCACCTGTACAAGCACATCATCCATGTCATCCGGCACAGGACCGTAGACGAACGCCAGCGACGGGGTTGTCAAAGGCCGATCTCGTCCCCGGTGGCAGCTCCAGCAAGTCACCATCTGTCGCCCCGGGAAGTTGTCGCGATTGATCGCGTTCATCATCAGGATCATCTGGCGAGCCGTCACTTTTCTTGGCGTGTCGGCCGCCCAATCCACCTTTTCCGTACCAGCCCCGACATGACAGTCCGCGCAGTCAAAACCAAGGGCGGCGGTCATAAAACCCATGGCTCCCAAGAAATCGTCTACAGGAATCCCTTTGAGCACTTGGACGTTCTTGAAGACCTGGTCTGACGTCCGCGGTTTCAACTGTGGCGGAGCTGCCAACGCGACGGCGACGAAGAAGACTGCGATCGATGAGGTGAACGCGGCGATCGGCTTCGACCACAGCTTCCTGTTTTTCGTTTCTTCCATGGTGAGCCTGATGTAGGCCGCCATCGTACCCCGACAATCGGACTGTCGCCAGGAACTTCTCCTGTGCCGCATCGGTTCCCCGAGGAGTGGTACTCGCAGCGGGAATCTTGTATCATGCGCGCGTGTTGGGCCTCACCTGTGTGCCGACTCACAAGACGTTGAAGGTTTTTGTTGCGGCCGCCGTGCTGCTCGGCGACGCTGCGGCTGCTTGGGGGCAAGCCGTCAAGTATCGGGCGCCGCGGATCGACGGCAAACCTGACCTCAACGGGATCTGGCAGACGCTCAATGAGGCCAACTACGATCTGGAAGGCCATGGGGCGCGCCCGGCGATGGCGGTCAGGCCGGGACCTTACGGGCCGGTGCCTGCGGCGGCCGTGCTGGTGTTGGGAGCAGTTGGCTCGGTGCCGCCCAGCCTTGGCGTCGTGGAGGGCGGCGAGATTCCTTACAAGCCTGAGGCACTCGCGCGGAAGAAGGAAAATGAGCAAAACTGGTTGACCCGTGATCCTGAAATCAAGTGTTACCTACCGGGAGTCCCGCGCGCCACCTACATCCCCCAGCCGTTTCAGATCTTTCAAAACGCGGACCAAATCTTCATCGCCTACCAATACGACGGCGCCGTGCGCAATATCTACCTGAAAGACCCAGGGCCCGCACCGGTAGATTCCTGGATGGGGCAATCGGTCGGTCACTGGGAAGGGGAGACGCTGGTTGTCGACGTGACAGGAATGAATGACCGAACCTGGTTCGATCGGGCCGGGAATTTTCACAGCGACGCGCTCCACGTCATCGAGCGCTACACGCGCACCAGTCCCGACGTGATCTCCTACGAAGCAACGATCGAGGATCCCAAGGTATTCACGCGCCCCTGGAAGATTGCTATGCCGCTCTACAGGCGCCAGGAAAAAAACGCGCAGCTTTTGGAGTTCAAGTGTGTCGAGTTCGTCGAAGAGTTGATCTATGGCCAGTGGCGCAAGAGTCCACTCGGCCCATGATGGTGAACAGGTACAGATATGTGGAATCGAATGCTTACGCTCGCAATCCTACTCGCGGCTGCCGCCCTGCCCTCGACCTATCGACCAACTGCCGCCCAGACCGCCAAGTCACCCGCCCCATCCCATAAGACGCCTCGCACGCCGGATGGGCATCCCGACTTGTCAGGTATCTATGATCTAGCCACGCTGACGCCGCTCGAACGGCCAGCAGGCGCCAAGGCAGTGCTCACAAAGGACGAGGCGGCCAAACTCGAGAATGCGGTCGCCCTTTTAAAGGCCAATGGCGATAAGCCCCTCTCAGGCGACAGGCCAGCGCCGCCGAAAGGTGGCGATGGATCGCGCGGGGCTGCCGGCAACGTCGGTGGGTACAATACCGGCTGGCTCGACGCCGGTTCCACCTACACGGTCGTGAATGGGGAAAAGCGCACCTCGCTAATCGTCGACCCACCCGACGGCCGCGTGCCACCTCTTACGCCGGCTGCGGCCGCCAGGGTGGCAGCCCTCCGTGCGCAGTTCACGTCGGACCAGCGCGAAAACAGTGATCCTGGACTAGAGACAGCACCGGGCGCCTACGACGATCCGGAGAGGCGTCCTCTCGGCGAGCGCTGCCTGCTGGGTTTTAGTTCCACGTCGGGACCGCCGGCGTTGCCAGACTATTTTTACAACAATCTCCATCAAATTGTGCAGACGCCGGACAGGATCGTGATTCTCAGTGAAATGGTGCACGACGCCCGAATCGTGCGGATGAACGCACAGCATCTACCAAAAAAAATTCGTCTGTGGTTAGGGGATTCGGTGGGCCATTGGGAAGGCGACACGCTCGTCGTGGACACGACCAATTTTACCGACAAGACCCGGTTCATGGGTTCCACAGCGGACCTGCACGTGGTAGAGCGTTTCACGCGTGTCGATGATCAAACGCTGCTTTATCGTTTTACGGTGGAAGATGCGGCAACCTGGACGAGGCCTTGGACAGGGGAGTACACTTGGCCGGCGACCGACGGACAGATCTATGAGTACGCCTGTCACGAAGGGAATTACGCGTTAGGCGATATCCTAAGGGGCGCACGCCAGCGCGAGAGGGAACAAGCGGCGAAATGACGAAGAACTGGGAGCCAATCCTGCGAGCCAGCCTGTTGTTGTGGTGCTTCGTTGCGCTGCTCACCGCTTCGCCACCGGCGACCGCGCATCATGCCTTCGGAGCGGAGTTTGACGCGAACAGCCCCGTCTTGCTCAAAGGCAAGATCGTGGAAATCGAATGGATCAATCCTCATACCTGGATCCATGTGGAAATCACCAAGCCGGACGGCACGAAGGAAGTCTGGATGGTCGAGGGTGGAAGTCCGAACTCACTGCTTCGACGCGGGGTGAATAAGAACAGTTTCGCGCCGGGGACCGAAGTGGTCATCGACGGCTATCAGGCCCGCGATCATTCTCTGCGCGCCAATGCGCGGAACGTCACGTTTCCCGACGGTCGCAAGTTGTTCCTGGGTACGGCGGGCACGGGTGCTCCACCCCCGCAAGACTTTCCGACCGACAAGGCGCAGTCACCGTCGAAGTGATCCACTATCCGGTGCACTTCGGGTTGCTACCACAGTGGTTTTCCCCAGTCCACGTGCTCACGCAATTTTTTCTTGAGAACTTTGCCACCGGCATTGCGAGGTAACGCTTGGCTCCGCACCACAATATATTGCGGGACCTTGAAATCGGCGAGGCGCGCTTTTGCGTGCGCCACCAGCTCATCGATGTCGATCGGCTGCCCCGGTTTGGGCACGATCACCGCCCCCACCTTTTCCCCCATCATCGTGTCAGGAACGGCCGTGACGGCGGCTTCGAACACGGCCGGAAACGCGGCTAGCGCGTTTTCGACTTCCACGCAGTAAACATTTTCGCCGCCGCGGTTGATCATGTCTTTTTTGCGATCGACGATTTCGACAAAACCCTGCTCGTCGATTCGCGCCATGTCACCGGTGTGCAGCCAGTGATCCACAAAGGTTTCGGCGGTGGCTTCCGGCTTGTTCCAATAACCCAGGCTCACGTTGGGGCCGCGAATCAGCAACTCACCGGCGCAGGTTTCAGGATCGACATCGGTGAGCTTCAAATCCACTACCGGCGCGGCGAAGCCTACGCTTTCCGGACGCATTTTCGAATGTTCGTGGGGCAAGAAGGTGGCGACCGAACAGCACTCCGTCAATCCAAAGCCATTACCCAGACGCGCGTTCGGAAATGCTTCCATCAATCTGCCTACCAGGTCCGGCGGCATGGGAGCTCCGCCATACGCGACGCGGCTGATGGCGGATGTATCGATCACGCCGAAATCCGGCTGGTTGATGGCCAGCCAAAAAATCGCCGGAACCGTCGTCAGGCTGTTCAGGCGTTCGGAGGTGATCGCTTGGAGGAAAAGCTTAATGTCAAACGCAGGCATGATGACGACGGTGCCGCCACCCTCGCACGAAGGAAGCAGCTGGCTGTTGCAGCCGGTGACGTGAAAAAGTGGAACCGAGATCAAGTTGCGCGTCGTTCCATCGAAGGGCAGATCGCCTACGCGCCGGCAGGTCTCGATATTCGCAAGAAACGCCTCCTGCGTCGTCATGGCGCCTTTGGGAAAACCGGTCGTCCCACTGGTGTAGAAAATCGCCGAAAGATCGCCGGGCTCAAGATCTTCGACAGCGAAAGCAGGCCCGTCGGGCAAGGGCTGGCCAGGCATGATGACGACTTTGCTGCCCGAATCGCTAACCACATATTCGACTTCGACCTCGGCGAAGCGGGTGTTAATGGGTACAGCGACGGCGCCGGCCATCTGGATTCCAAAGAACGAAACACACCAATCGATGCCGTTTCCGAGACGAATGGCCACTCGGTCCCCGCGACGCACTCCGAGGGCTCGCAACCCGCCCGCCACGTGAGCGGCGCGGTCCCAAAATTCGCGATAGCCGATGCGCCCTCGACCGAGCTCGACCAGAGCCTCCTTGTCGTTCCACGTATCGACGGTGGCGCGCAGCATGTGCAGCAGAGACGGGGGACGGTCCTGGTATCGAGCAATGCCATCGGGGCCGCGCGTAATTCTCGATTCATCGAAGGGGCGAATCACAGCCATCAGTAGGCCCCCTGCTTTTCGAAGTAATGGCGCGGGTTCTCGACCAGCATGGTGTGAATTTGTTCGTCGGTGACGCCCTTTTGCTTGAGCGCAGGGATCACATCGTTGTGAATGTGCTTGTAGCTCCATCGCGGCAGAGCGGCCGAGACCACATCCCTGGGCAGCCAGTGAAAAAAGCAATTGGCATCGTGCGAAAGAACCATGCTTCGAGCGTGGCCGCGCCTACACATTTCGGCCACCGTGTTCACGCGCTCGTCAAAGGGAAGAATCGTGTCCAGGCCGAACCGGTCCATACCGATATAGGAACCGGCGCCGACAAGCTGCTCGAGGTAATCGAGATCGGTCGAGTCTCCGCAATGGCCGATCACAACGCGGGTCAGGTCCACACCTTCCTCGCGAAAAATGCGTTGCTGTTCAAGACCGACTTTGCCGCGTGCAAAGGTGTGGGTCGAAATCGGCACACCGGTTTGGCGATGCGCTTGAGCAACAGCCCGGAGGATACGTTCGATGTCCTTTGTAACGCCATGCTCATCGGTCGCGCACTTGAGAATACCGGCGCGCAGGCCGGTTTCGCCCACACCTTTCTCGATATCACGAACGAACATCTCGGTCATGATATCGACGGCTCCGGGACGGGGCACGCGCAGATGAAAGAAAAAGGGGGCGTCACGATAGGTGTAGATTCCGGTGGCAAAAATAATGTTGAGCCGAGTCTGTTGGGCCACTTTGGCGATACGCGGGATGAAACGGCCGAGACCCACGACGGTAAGGTCCACGATCGAGTCCACGCCCCGCGCCTTCAGGTCGTTCAGTCGGCTGACAGCGTTCGCGATCTGCACGTCTTCCGATTCCCATTCGCTCGGATAATTCAGCCACACCTCCGCATCGATGATGAAAATATGCTCGTGCATCAGGGTTACGCCCAATTGCGAGGAATCGATCGAGCCACGGGCCGTGGATAGGGAGGGCACGAGCCGGATTCTATAGGATTTCTTATCGTAGAACTACTGACGCGCGGGAGAACCGATCCAACCATTGACCAGCCGTCGTATCGCCCAATATAGTGTCTAACAATCTCGTATGCCCGAGGCTACACACAGGATGAATGGCGCGGTTCCCGTTTGGCGCGCACCAGTGCCCGCAGGACACCGAGAGGCTGGCGAGCACTTCGACGTGCTGATTGTAGGTGCAGGGCTTTCTGGAATCGGGGCGGGCTGTCACCTCCGGGCGAAGTGTCCGACAAAGACCTTCGCAATTCTCGAAGCCCGAGACGCCGTCGGAGGAACGTGGGACTTGTTTCGCTATCCAGGCGTGCGTTCCGATTCGGACATGTTTACGCTCGGTTACCACTTTCGTCCATGGCGAGAAGCAAAGGCCATCGCCGACGGCTCTTCCATTCTGAACTACATTCGCGACACGGCTCGCGAATATGGCCTCGATCGCTCGATTCGGTTTGGCCATCAAGTCCAGCGCGCCGCGTGGTCCTCCCCACAGGCTCGATGGACAGTCGAGGCCGTGGTGCCGGACGGTCAGACCGTACGATTTACGACCAACTTCCTCTACATGTGCAGCGGTTACTACGATTACGCTGCAGGTTACACCCCGGGCTGGCCGGGTACGGATCGTTACACCGGGCGTATCGTGCACCCACAGCAATGGCCTGAAGATCTCACCTACGAAGGCAAACGAATCGTCGTGATCGGCAGTGGTGCAACCGCCGTGACCCTGGTACCGGCGCTGGCCCGCCGAGCCGCACACGTGACCATGCTGCAGCGCTCGCCTAGCTACATCGTGGCGCGCCCCTCGCAAGATGCCATAGCGAACTGGCTGCGCTCGAGGCTCCCGGCGCAACTCGCGCACGGCCTCGTCCGATGGAAGAACGTACTTCTCGGGATGTATTTCTATAACCGTGCGCGACGCAAGCCGGATCAAACAAAAGAATTCATTCTACGACTTGCGCGGAAGGAGCTTGGTCCGGCCTACGATCTGAGCAAGCATCTTTCGCCTCGCTACAACCCGTGGGACCAACGCCTTTGCCTGATCCCGGATGCTGATCTATTCGCGGCCATCCGATTGGGCTCGGTGTCGATTGTCACCGATGAAATTCAGACTTTTACGGAAACCGGCATTCGGCTCGCCTCAGGCGATGAGCTCCCGGCCGACATCATCGTGACCGCCACCGGACTGAAGTTGAAGCTGCTGGGCGGGATCGAGGTTTTGGTCGATGGCGCTCCGGTGAACCCGGCGCGAGCGATGACCTACAAGGGTCTGATGTACAGCGAAATCCCGAACCTCGCTTCGGCATTCGGATACGTCAACGCTTCGTGGACGCTGAAGGCTGACCTAACAGCAGAGTACGTGTGCCGCTTGCTGAACTATATGGATGCGCATGATTATCGCTCGTGCACGCCGCGCCAGCGCGATTCATCCGTTACCGAGGAGCCTGCGATCAACTTCACCTCCGGCTATATTCAGCGAGGCAAGGATGTTCTGCCCAAACAGGGGTCCAAGAGGCCGTGGAAACTTCATCAGAACTACGCGCTGGACATGCTGGACCTTCGGTTTACCGCCATCGACGACGGCACAATCGAGTTCGCTCGTCTGAGCAATACGCCAGGCGCCGTGTAAGCCGCGAGCCAAAATGCCCGACAAGATGAAACTCCTGAATCGGACCGCTGTCGTGACCGGGGCAGCGAGCGGGATCGGGCGGGCGATTGCCATTTCGCTGGCCCGCCGCGGCTGCCACCTGGCCCTGGCCGATCTTAACGAGACGGAGCTCGCTCGGACTGCCGAAATGGCGGCTTCGCAAGGCCTTCGAATCAGTCGTCACCGTCTCGACGTTTCCGATCGCGAGCAGGTTGCTTGCTTCCCGACGCCTGTCGTAGCCGAGCACGGAGGGGTCGACGTTGTTGTCAACAACGCCGGAGTTGCACTCGGTGGGACGTTTGATCAAGTCAGCGAAACCGACTTTGAATGGCTCTTTGCAATTAATTTCTGGGGTGTAGTACGAATGACCCGAGCCTTTTTGCCGCACCTGCGGAAGAGCGATGACGCCCGCCTTGTGAATCTTTCCAGCCTTTTTGGGCTCATCTCGCCGCCCGGCCAGACCGCCTACTCTGCCAGCAAGTTCGCTGTGCGCGGGTTTAGTCAGTCACTGCGGCACGAACTCGAGCGATCCACAATCGGCGTCACCGTCGTGCATCCCGGCGGCGTTGCCACAGCCATTGCGAGAAGCGCCCGCCTACCGAAGGAAATGCCTGCGGAGGAGGCGCGCAGACGCCGCGAGGCTGCCGACAGGATGCTTCGACTGCCTCCGGAAAAAGCTGGAGAGATCATTGTCGAAGGTATCGAGCATCGAAAAGCACGCATCCTCGTCGGCACCGACGCCAAGATCCTCTCCCTGGTCGAACGGCTAGCGCCGGTCTCGTACTGGAAAATCCTCGAACGGTTCAACCCATTCACGTGACGGCGGTTCGTCTTGCCACTTCGCGAAACAGTGGAGCCGACAAAACGGCGCTTCGACTGTGTGGCCGTAAATTGTGATATAAGCCTTTTCCGCACGGAGCTGTGGTGAGCTGGCAACCTGAAGTCGATGAGATCAAGCGCCGCGAAGCCCTCGCCCGGCAGATGGGCGGCCGTGATAACGTCGAGCGACAGCATGCCGCCGGGCGTCTAACGGTTCGGGAACGCATCGACGCGCTGCTCGACCCCGGGACGTTCCACGAAGTCGGCGCACTGGCCGGGCGAGCTACTTACAGCGACACCGGCGAGCTGACTGGCTTCGTACCCTCCAATTTCATCTTTGGCACGGGCCGCATCGACGGTCGCCGTGTCATCGTCGCCGGTGATGATTTCACCCTGCGCGGCGGCGCTGCTGATGCTTCCATCGGCGGCAAGATGGGTTACAGCGAGAAGATGGCCCTCGGCCTTAAGCTCCCTATGATTCGCCTCGTCGATGGCACCGGAGGCGGCGGGAGCGTCAAAACGCTGGAAATGAAGGGCCGCACCTACGTTCCAGCGAATCCCTCCTGGGATGTGATTGTCGAGGCGTTAGGCGAAGTTCCGGTTATCGCCGCCTGCCTCGGGTCGGTGGCCGGACTCGGCGCAGTTCGCGTCGCGACTTCGCATTTTTCCGTCATGGTGAAAGGCACGAGCCAGCTCTTCATCGCCGGACCTCCCGTCGTCGAGCGTGGTGTCGGCGAAAAAGTGGGCAAGGAAGAACTCGGCGGCTCTCAGATCCACGCCCACTTAAGCGGAGTCGTCGATAATGAAGTTTCGACTGAACAGCAAGCCTTCGAATCGATCCGGTGTTTCCTTTCCTACTTGCCCTCGAATGTCTACGAAGCGCCTCCCCGCCAGGTGGCCGACGACGATCCGAACCGCCGGGAAGAAGAGCTACTTTCCATCATCCCGCGCGACCGCCGTCGCAGTTACGACGTGCGCCGCATCCTCCATCTTGTGGTGGATCACGGCTTCCTGTTCGAAATGGGTGCAAATTATGGCCGGCCGCTTGTCACTGGTCTCGCGCGCCTCCGCGGTTGCCCGGTCGGCGTGATGGCCAACGACCCGCGACATTTCGGCGGCGCCCTCAATGCCTCGGCTGCGGACAAAATGATTCGCTTCATCGACCTGTGCGATACGTTCCACTTACCCTGCGTCAATTTCGTTGATAATCCGGGCTTCCTCATCGGTACTTCTGCTGAACGCGAGGGCACGGCCCGTGTGGGAGCGCGTGCCCTCGTTGCCGTCTACCAAGCCACCATCCCCTGGGTGTCGATTTTGGTCCGCCGCGTTTACGGAGTTGCCGGCGCAGCCCATGGCAATGCACAGGCTCTCAACCTGCGCTACGCTTGGCCATCGGGCGATTGGGGCTCGCTGCCCATCGAGGGGGGAGTGCAAGCGGCCTATCGGCGGGAAATCGAAGCATCCCCCGATCCGGCCGTCCGGCGCCGCGAAATCGAAGACCGCCTCGCGCAGTACCGCTCACCATTCCGCACCGCGGAAGCCTTCGGGATTGAGGAAATGATTGACCCTCGGGACACGCGGCCACTGCTTTGCGACTGGGTCGAGCGCGCCTATTCTCTCGTTGCCCTAGATCTTGGCCCAAAGCGCCGCAAGGTGCGTATCTAGTCCGACGGGCACAGCCGATGGTCGAGCGCAGACGATAGAGAACGCTCGCGGTGAACATGCGGTTACGACAGAGGGCATTTCCGGCGATTCTGATGGCCTGGGTGGTGAGCGCCCCTACGTTCGCAAGCGCCCAAGAACAACTAGGAATTCAAGCGAAGAAGCCTGTCCTGGGCGCTGCTTGCAAGGTCTGTCCCTGGGGCGCACTCGCCGATATCGTGAAGCAGGCCATGCAGGCGTACGGATACGATGTCCAGATCTGTTACCACTGCTTTCGAGCCGACGCTCCGCGGATTGTGGCCGACGCCAAGATGCCGCCGCCTTGGGAAGAAACGCTGAGAAGCGTCCCTATGATTGCTCCCTCTGACATTCCATCACCTCCCCATGCGCCGGTGGAGTTCGGGGTGACCAGTCTTGATTTCGTGCGTTGGGCCTATCAGGCCACCCATATCTATGCGGGGGAGAAACCGCGGACCAATCTGCGTTTGTTTGCGGTCATCCAGTCGCCAACGTATCTGTTGGTCGCAGCCCGGAGCGATCTGGGAATCACCGATCTCGCCCAGATCAAGCAGAAGCGCTGGCCCGTTCGAATCCTTACGGGCGTGGGGACTGAAACGGATGCCATCCTGGCTTATTATGGTCTGACAAGGCAGACGGTCCTAGCTGCAGGCGGCCACATTGCGAACGCCGGCATCCCACAAGAGCGGAAGAACTTTGATGTGATCATCGCGGATGGGACCTTGGCGAATGCGCCGGAATTCAACGTCTGGTACGAAGTCTCACAGAAATTCGATCTGACGTTCCTGCGGCTGCCCGATGATCTGCTGGATCAGCTGGTCAAAGAATCGGATATGGAACGGGGAGAAATCCCGGACGGCTTGCTCCGCGGTATCGATCACGCGATTCCGACGGTGGTTCGCACGGGAACAGCGATTTACGGTCGTGCCGATAACCCTGACGATTTTGCTTACACAGTCGCCAAGGCTATCGATGAGCATCAGAGTCTTTTGCAGTGGAGCCTTCTGGATTTCTCCTATAACCCGCACACGGTCTGGAACGGAAGGGGCGTTCCTCTCCATCCGGGTGCTGCGCGTTATTACCGCGAAGCAGGATACATGAAATAGCGTGCCCACACGATGGACCAGCGCGATTTGCACCGCCGGTGGCGATAGCCGTACAGTTATGGAACGGGTCGATCCTGACTAGACCAGGCGGGAAAAACAGGAGAGGAACCTGATATGGCCAACACGATACCTCTTGCGCAGCCACTGAGCGTTCAGAAGGCCGTCCAAACCTCCACAGCGACCATGTCCATTCCCTGGTACATCTGGTGCTGCATGTTCTCCGTCGTGTCGTCGGTGATCGGTATCGAATGGGACATTGCTTGGCACAAAAGCATCGGGCGTGACTCGTTTTGGACTCCCGCGCACATGCTCATTTATTTGTCGGGCGTGCTGGCGGGAATCGCATGCGGCTATTTAATTCTTTCGACCACTTTCCAGAAAACGTCGCCGCTGCGCGATGCTTCCATCTCGATGTGGGGATTTCGCGGGCCATTGGGAGCATTCATCTGCGCGTGGGGAGGCGTGGCGATGATTGCTTCAGCGCCGTTCGACAACTGGTGGCATAGCTCCTACGGGCTGGATGTGAAAATCCTCAGCCCGCCGCACGTGCTGCTCGCGCTGGGAATGACCGGCATCCGGTTCGGCACGCTCGTGATGGCTGCTGCCGAGATGAATCGCGCACACGGGCTATACCGGGAAAGGCTCGAGCGAGTTTTGTTCTTCGCCGCTGTCTTTGTGATGGCAATGACGGTGGGGATCTTTCAAGAGGACACCAACCGCGTCTTCATGCATGGCTCGAGGTTTTATATGATCATGATGTTCTCGGCACCCGTTGTGATCGCGATGGTGGCCTGGGTTTCCGACAATCGCTGGGCTGCGACGATCATGACGGCGATGTCCACCGCCGTTCACCTGGCGTTTGTCTGGATTCTGCCGCTGGTCCCGGCTGAGCCAAAACTGGGTCCCGTCTACCAGCATGTGACACACCTCGTCCCGCCGGATTTTCCACTGCTGCTGATTGTTCCCGCTGTGGTGTTTGATCTCGTCAGGCAGCATACCGGTCTGTGGAGTCGATGGGCGCAGGCTGCAACGCTCGGAGCATCATTTTTTGTGAGCTTTCTCGCCGTGCAGTGGCCGTTTGCCAATTTTCTGATGTCGCCCGCATCGCGCAACTGGGTTTTCGCGACCACCAACTATCCCTACGCGATTCCCCCTACATCGCCGTGGGTGCGTAACGTGTTTGTGGCGACTGAGCATAGCTCCGCCCAGTTCTGGGTGTACATCGCGATTGCACTGGGGGCGGCCATCGTAATGACGCGCATCGGGATGGCCTGGGGCGAATGGATGCGACGGATCAGGCGATGAGGAGAGCCTTCCGATGGCCGCAACTGGCGGCGGCCGTTTTCTTGCTTGTCGCCGCCGAGGCGCTCAGCGCGCATGTGGGCAGCCCCGATGTTTATTATGAGGGCGATGCGGGTCCGTACCATCTGTTTGTAACCGTTCGCATGCCCCAGGTAATTCCAGGGGTGGCCGAGATCAACGTGCGGGCCCAATCGGGCGATGTTCACACAATTCAAATTGTTCCGATGAGGCTCACGGGGCCGGGTTCGAACCTTCCGCCTACGCCGGATCGGGTTGCGGCGTCGAAAGACGATCCGCAGTTTTTTGCCAGTAGTGTGTGGCTGATGGAGTCGGGCGCACTGCAGGTGCGCATCACGGCGGACGGAACGAAAGGCACAGGGGAACTCTCGGTGCCGGTGGCGTCGTTCGCACAGCGAACCCTTCCGATGCCAAAGTCTCTCGGGGGAGGTTTGTTCCTGCTCATGCTGCTACTGGTCGTCGGAGCGATTTCGATCGCCGCCGCCGGCGCGCGCGAAGCCAGCCTGGAACCGGGCCAGACTCCAGGGCCCGCCAATCTGCGGCGTTCACGGATTGCCATGGCGGTGGCGGTGGTGCTGGTGTTGGGCCTTCTCTATGTAGGGAAAACCTGGTGGGCGATCGAGGACTCAGGCTATCAACAGCGCATCAATTTTTACAAGCCGCCGCGGGCGGAAATGACCCTGGAAAACGGGAACAGACTGGTAATCAAGGCCCGAGGGGACGATCCTCGCTGGTCGCAACGAATCAATATGGGAAGGGTGATTCCCGACCACAACCATTTGATGCACCTGTTCCTGATCGCCCTGCCTGGAATGGAACGGATGTGGCATCTCCATCCGGAACGTCTCGAGGAAGGTGCGTTTGCCGAGGATCTGCCTGCTATGCCAGCCGGCCAATATCAGGTCTTTGCGGACGTGGTCGACGAGCGAGGGTTTCCATGGACGCTGGTCGGAACGATTGAGCTCCCGCAAGTAAACGATGGGAAGCCTCTCGCGGGTGATGACTCGTCGTGGTCCGGCGCGACGCTGGCGACGACAACAGGATCCGACACTTTCCAGCTTCCTGACGGCACCCGGATCGTGTGGGAACGAGCGAGCGCCCCACTGAAATCCAATGTGGCGATGGATTTCAAGTTCATTGTCGAAGATAAGGATGGGAATCCCGTTCGAGACCTGGAACCTTATATGGGAATGGCGTGTCACGCCGAGTTTGTGCGGTCCGATTTCACTGTCTTCGCCCATGTCCATCCGTCGGGCTCGGTTCCGATGGCTTCGCTTGAATTGGCACAAGCCGGCCTGATGACCGCCGCGGCGGCGATGCCGGCCGGCATGGTGATGAACGGGACCACCCCCTCGGGCCCATTGCCTGCCGTGGTCGGCTTCCCCTATGGCTTCCCTCAACCCGGAGACTATCGAATCTTCCTACAAATTAAACGGGCCGGACAGGTCGAAACGGGAGTATTTGACGCGCAGGTTGAGTAAATGACAAAGCGCTTCCCGCTCGCGCTTTCAGCATCTCCGCGCAGGAAGTTACGGCCGGGGATCGGTCGGACCGACCGGGAGAACGTGTGCGTCAAACCAATCGAAAACATCGGGAGCTGCCACGACCGGAACCTCCAAATGGTTTGCCTTCTCGTAGTCGGTGTATTGGATGGGGTAGTCGAGTGCCTTCGCTTTCGCGGCCACCGGCTCACACAGTTTCACTGTATCGAGCGCATCGTTTCCGCCACATGAGATGAAGACGGGAATCTTGCGCCCGGGAGCCGACAACGCAACGTCAAGGTTCCCTGAAATGCCTGTGCCGGCCATGGGTGCCAGCGCCGCATAGCGATCACGATACTCAAGTCCGATCGTCCACGTTCCCATGCCGCCCATGGAATGGCCTCCGAGATAGACCCGTGACGGGTCGATGCTGTATTCCTTTTGCATGAGATCGGTCACGTCGAGTACGTCCTGCTCGCCGCCGTTGGCTTTGGCGTAACCGCTAACAAAACCGCGGCCGTTGACGGCCGCCAAAATGTAGCCGCGCTGCTCGGCCAGCTTCAAAAACACTTTGTTGTATCCGACTGCAAAACTGTTCTCGTCGGCGCCCGCGCCATGCAGCAGCACCACCAAGGGATACTTCTTCGATTTGACATAACTCGTCGGAATGAAAACCCGGTAGGGCACGAGCTTGCCATCAAAGCTCGAGCGATAGGCGAGATGCAAGTCGCCGGTGGCGCCGGCCAGCGGGTCACGGCCTTGCTGAAGTGCTGCGGCTCGTTCGGTGGCGCTGGCAAGTTCAGCTGGATAGTCCATGGCCTCGTCCAGGCCCAGCCCCGCGGCTCGAAAATTTGTGTAAAGGAATCCGGTCAAGTCCTGGAAGCCACCGCAGAGATAGGTGTTGTGCGCAAGTGCGACCGTCTCCATCACCCATCGCACGGTCAAAGCGGCGGGACTCGTCCGGTCCGGAAGAAGGTTCATGGTTTTCCCCAGCGCGTCGAGTCTGCCAGCCACGTCGGGAATAAGTACGAAGGTCCGGTAGTAACGGTAGAGCATGTCGTGTTTGCCGTTCTCGAGCGTCGCGCGCAACACATGGAAGCCCGGTCCCACCAGCTTGGAGGGATCGAAACTCAAGCCGACCGATTCGCCAGCCTGCCTACCGCGAACATCGCCCAGGACGATGCCAGGCGGCACGGCCGCTTCTTTCGAGCCGTCGGCTTTCTCGATTTCCAGTTCCATGCGATAAGGCCCCTCGCCTGCGGGAGGGGCGTCGAACAGAAACGTCGCTCGGCTGTGCAAATAGTCGCCCGTTCCAAACACCTTCGCGTTGATGGAAAAATCAAGTGCGGTGGTTAGCTCGCTCGACGGACTCCAGCCCGTGGCCCTCATCAGGAGTATGGCGTGCGTCAGGCTCCGGTACGTCGTCACCATATCGCCCGCCTGGCCCCCTTGCATGAGCGGTGCGATCTGGGACATGTCCCCGCCGTGCTGCTGGTAGGCGGGTTGGTCGGAGCGCGCCATCAAGCCTGCGAATATCACGTCGTCGCGGCTTACTTGCGCTTGAGAAACCGGTGTAAGGATCGCTAGCGTCGCGAGCAAAACCAGCTCCGCGCGACCGAAAACCTTTGGAAATGTGCGCATTTCTAGCAACCTCCTCATTTCAGAAGCCGCCTACCGATCCTCATACACGGCCGCGAGCCTAGCAGGTCGCAAATGAGCGTGTAGGTTCTACACGGTCACGCGACCGCGTCTCCCCGGCACCGCTATTTGCTCCTTGACGTTAGTAGCAAATATGTGTTAGACGCTATCACAATTGGGGGGCGAGCCAGGGTGGATTTTGGGATTCCCAACAAAAATCGGAAGGTGCCTTCGGGCAGGAGTGCGTGGTCCCAGAACGATCTGACACCCGAAAAGATGCCGCTGGCGCGTGCCCTGGAGGGCAACATCGCGTAAGCAGCAACGACGCGAGGGACTCGGAGCTTGTCTATCCCTTCAGTTGAGCGGAACCCAGAAGTGACAGGAAAAGCGAACGGGAGGCGGTCATGAGAATTCTCCGTGCTTTGAGCGTGCTGGCCTCGGTGCTGGTTCTATTGATTACCGCCCAATCCGGACTGGCGCAGGTCAGTTATTCGACCGCCGGCTTGAAGGGTACGGTGCTCGATGAGCAAGGTGGAGGTGTACCCAACGCCACCGTCACGGTGACGCATACCGGAACCGACCTCAGCAAGGTGGCTAAGACCGGCGCGGACGGAACCTATCAGATTCTCTCGATCAACCCTGGGACGTATCGGGTCACCGTCGAGGCGGCGGGATTTGAGAAGCTCGTGGCCACGAGCGTCGTCGTGACGCTTGGCGAGCTGGTAGTCTACGATCCTCACCTCCACGTTGGGGCGATCACCAGCGTGGTGGAAGTAACGGGGAACGCGGCACCACTCATCGACACCGAACAAACGCAGCAAGCCAACAGCATCACCGAGAACCAGGTGCAGGAGCTTCCCAACGTTTATCGCAGCTTTGTGCAGTCGGTGTACACGCTTCCCGGAGTGGCCGACTCAAACGCCCCCCGTTCCCAAACACTGGGTTTCACCGGCTTCTTTACGACGGGCTTTTCGATTGGTGGCAGCAACGGCCGCAACAATCTCTCTACGATTGACGGCGGAGAAAATGAATACGGCACCGGACAATATCGCGTCGCCACGATTCCCCTGGATGACGTTCAGGAATTTCAGGTGAACCGCAACGCTTTCGCCGCGGAGTTTGGGTTTACCGATGGAGCCGCAGTCAACATCGTCACCAAGTCTGGAACCAATGCGTATCACGGCGATGCCTTCGGTTACTTCTCCGACCGCTACACCAACGCGCAGAGTTACTTCTACGGAGTCGAGCATGCTACCGATGCGGCTTTCCCGACGCAACCCTACCAACAGAATTTGTATTATGGAGGCACGCTGGGTGGGCCTATCGTAAAAAATAAAGTCTTTTTCCTGGTCTCCTACGAGCGCCAGAATCTTAACCTCGCAGACCCCGTTCCCCTTCTGGATACCTGCGAGGTGCAGGGGCTTAATTTTGCTGCGGCCGGTCTAACGGCTGCCGAGTGTCCCTTGCAAGTCGAGCAACAGACCTATCTCAACGCGGTCGGCGCCATATTCGGAGCCGCCAGTCCCCCCGCTCTTGCGCTCGAGGCGGCATACAACCCACTCGCGAATCCCGCCTACGCCCAAATCATCACCAACAATAGTGGGGTCTTCAATCTAGCGCAAAGAAATAACAATCTCATCGCGCGCGTCGACTATGTGCCCAATCCCAAAGACTCACTCATGTTTCGTTTTGGCTATTCGCGCGATAACTTCATACAAACGGGCGTGGATGGTCCCACCCTAGCGACGCTAGATTTCAGCATTCTGTTCAATTGGGCGCACACCTTCAGCCCGACACTCGTCAATCAGTTCCTAGTTCAGGTAGTGCCGTGGAATCGGGCGAACACAACACAGCCCGACAACAGCTCCACGCAGGAGATTTTGGTTGGCACATCACCGACCGCCGGCGGCCTCCTTTTCGCAGGAACGAGCTCGTATTATCCCTATCTGGCCCATCAAAGCCGCTTTCAGTTTGAAGACAATGTGACGTGGAACAAAGGTGCGCACACCGTTAAATTCGGCGCGTCGCTTCGACTGGCCGATTACCACGTGAGCGAACGGTTATGGATGTCTGGGCAATATACCTTCGTCGGAGGGTTTTTCCCGTCCCTCTACGCCGTACCCCCACCCTATCAAGGGCCCGTTGCTGTCACCGTCGGCACTGGCCCCAGCCTAACTGCCTCGAACATGATGGTCGGCAATCTGCCATTGAACTGGCAGCAAGGATTCGGCAATCCGGCCTGGCAGGGCTGGGGCAGGTATTTCGGGTCGTTTCTGCAGGATACGTGGAAGATCTCGCCCAGCTTCACGCTAACCGCCGGGCTCAGGCTCGACTACGACGGGGAACCGGATCCGCTGAACAGCCACGTTTATGTTTCGCCGCGTATGGGATTTGCATGGTCCCCGGGCGACCACAAGACAGTGATCCGAGGAGGAGGCGGCATTTACGCTTCCCCGATTGACGTCCTGATTCCCTCCTACGCCTCGCTACTGAACGGGACCGGCCAATACCTCAACGTCCTCGGATCGCAGATCTTTCCTGGCCTTCCCGGTATCCCCCCCGCGTTCGGTGGTAGCCCAGAGAGCCCAGCCCAGACCATCTGGACCGCCGGAGTCGAGGGCGACGCGGCCGCTGGCATTGCCCCCAACACGCTCCCGCTCCATCAACTTACCGGAGCACAGATCACTGCCCTTGGCTTTCCCACGGCGGCCAACACTCCCGGCCAGACAAACCAGGTCATCTACGGTGCCACGAAGAACTACACTTTCCCGTACAGCGTCGAGGCCAGCTTGAGCGTCGAACGGGAACTGATGCGCAACCTGTCTTTCGAACTTGCCTATCAGTATTACCACGGGGTCCGCCAGCAGGAGCCGGTTGAAACCGCCTATGCCATTGCCAGTTGCACGACCGGTGAATTTCTGACGACTCCGGCGGAGATTGCGGCCGGGGCTGAGCCGGTTGTCGGAAACTGCTATGCCCCGGCGCTCGGGGGATCGCTGCTCAATCCCAACGTCACGCAACGAACCACTTACTCATCGATCGGGAGTTCCCTCTACAATGGGCTGACCGCCTCGCTGACGAAACGGTATAGCAATAACCTGCAGTTCCAGGCCAACTACACCTTCAGCCACGCTATCGATGACTTCATCGACTTCGCGAGCTTCCAGGAATGGTATAGGCCCGAGCAGCTGCGCTTGTACCGCGCGACCTCGGTCTTTAACGTTCCACAGCTTTTCGTTTTTAACGCCGTCTATAACACGCCGAGTTCAGCGCAAGGCTTCCTCGGCGCCATTTACCGAAATGTTACGATCGCACCCATTGTGACCCTTCAAAGCGGACTTCCCTACACACTTTTGACCAACAGCCTGGCCAATGGGCCTTTCGGCACGGCGGGGACCGACATTCCTGGGGAATCCGGCAACTCCGCTTATCCCATCGCCGAGAAGCGCGATAGCATCTCCGGCATACCGTTTTACAGCTGGGATATGACCCTTCGGAAGGGGTTCTACGTACTCAAGGATGAGAGACTGAGACTTGATTTCAGCGTCCAGTTCCAAAACCTCCTCAATCGAGAGAATTTCAACAATATTGCCAACAACGTCACGTGCGCCTTCACCCCCGCCGCACCGACGACGTGCTCGCCGGTGGGCGCCACGTCGACGATTGCGCCGCTTGCCGGAGGTCAAACGGTCAATCTCGCAACCGGCCCGTTCTCGGCCATCCACGGCGTCAAGCCTACAAGTTCGACCCAGTTCAACGAGCCAGGGTATTTTGCGCCTGCAATCGGTTCGAGTGCGTTGTATAACACCAACTATATTCCTCGGCAGGTTCAGTTTGGTCTGAGGCTGGTCTTCTAGCGGGCGCGGAGCGCGCTGGACCTGATAAAACGACATGCGAGACGTGCGTACAACGATCCGACTCTTCGCTATGGCTGCGGCCGTGGCGGCGTTGACAGGATACGCCGGCGCGCAGGAGCAACCCTTTGTTCAGATCGCGGGTGCGCCGTGCGCCAAGCCTCCGGTTCTGCATTGTCCGGAAACCGACTGCGCGGCGGATCGCATGATCAATCAGGGCCCCGTGGTCGAGATGAAGAGTCGCCGCACCTACTTCCTCGACTATCCATGCGATCTCAAGCCGGGTGAAAAAATCACTTTCATCCTCAGCATTCACGGCGCGGGCTCTTATGGCAACTGGCAGCGCCACTATTTTCCGCTTCTCGATTACGTGGATAAGTATCGCCTCGTCGTCGCCACGCCCAATTCCCCGACGCACGTATGGTCTACCGCCGACGATGAATACTTGCAGAATATCGTTACCTTCGTTGTGGATCAGATCGGCAAACAGAACATTAAAGCCTTCTGGCTGGTCGGCCACTCGCAGGGAGGCATGACATCGAACCGACTCCTCCGCACGGAATTTTTCGCCAGCCGTGTGGACGGTTGGCTCAGCCTTTCCGGCGGCCGGCTGGGCCCGACCCCGCCCATTCCTGCTAGTTTTTTCACTGCGGCCCGGCCTGCGGGAGCCGCTGCGGCTCCCGGAGCGGGCACTCCTCCGCCTCCCAGTGCCGCAAGCCTGGCGGCAGCGATGGCGCCTTTGCGCGACCCTCCAACCGCAGACTTCTCATTCATTTTCGAAACGGGTCAGCATGAACTGGGCGACCAGCCGATACCGGACCTCTCCCCGTGGGCCGCGAAATACGGCTGTGGCGCACGCGCACACGTTACCGATATCACCGACACCAGTGCGGGTTACGTGTACGACCCGACGCGCCAGAATCCCGGGTCCGACGCATGGGGACATTTGCCGCGACCGGGAGCGGCGGAGGTACTCGAGTATCCGGGCTGCAAAGACGGCCGCATCGTGGCGGACGTCATCCGTCTCGGCAAGGGCCACACCGAGGGCCTCGAGCCGAAAGTCACCGAGGAGCTGGTCGAACTCATGCTCTCGGCAAAAGGCGGCAAGATTCAGCAGATGCCGTAGGGTTGGCTCTGCCGATTGTCCATGGAGAAGCACACAGACTTGCTAACAGGAGGACTCGGGTGTATGGTCCCCGGCATGAAAGCATCACGGAAGACCCTGGCTGCTGTGACCCTTCTTTCCGTGACACTGTTTGCTGTGAGCGCCTTCGCCGCCGATATCAGCGGAACGTGGGACGCCACGGTTCAGACAAGTGCCGGCAACGGCACGCCAACTTTCGTTTTGAAACAGAATGGCGATCAGCTGAGTGGCACCTATACCGGTACGCTCGGTAACGCGCCCGTAACCGGCACCGTCAAAGGCAGCGACGTAACGCTCCAGTTTGAGGTGTCGGGAACGAAAGTGACGTACACGGGGAAGGTCGACAGCGGCGGAATGAAAATGGAAGGCACTTGCGACTACGGTGGCCAAGCGAGTGGAACCTTCACCGCCACCAAGAAGTAACTGCCTAAACCACTGCCAGCAACCGCTGATGGGCGATTCCAGCGGGTTACTGTGGAAGTGTATTCTTCTTTTCCCAACTACCCTGGGAAGCCGCCCGTTCCCAATTCATCCCAGAGCGTACGGAAGTCACTGCGGGGATCGTTTTCGATGCTAATGGTGCGATCGAAGACCATGGTAGCTCGGGATGGGGCATTGTAAGTCGGCCAATGCGGTAGGGCGGAGTTGTTTGGATCGCCAGTTTTGGCAAACGCAACCCAGGTAGCAGCCATTCGGTCAGCCAACGCCTGCGCAACCACACCTCCGCCCCCGATCGCGCCGCGGTAAGAATGAAATACAAGGCCGACATCAGTACCGTGAACAGCGCCGAATTTGCCGTCATATCCGGGGGCGGGCCACGTGAACAGATACATATAAGCCGGAGCCTTGCCTAGAGCCGCCTTGCGCTCAGCCTGCTTCACAGCATTCGAACGGAACGAGCGGTCCGTAACGATGCGTGCCTGGATTAGGTACGGTGAAGTGGTGGGATACCAACTGCGATAGAGCTTGAGAACGCGATCAGCTTTATCGCCAGCGACGCCCTGGACAAACTTCTTAAGCCCCGCCTCGTCGAGATCAAAATTGGTGAGCACCAGAGCCGCTTCGTCGAGCACTGTGCTGATGATCATGGGCACATCGGCAGAAACGGTGGGCGCGTCGGGATCAAACGGTTGACGCGGAAGCACCTTGCCGTCCACAACCGGCGAGAAAGGCCCGCCGGGGCCAGTGCCTGCAACGGCGGTTTGGGCATCAAGGATCTGCTCCCAAGAAAGCTTCTGAATGTCGGCGATGCGGCTCTTATCCAAGTTGAGCTGCTTGAGGAGCTTTTCCGCCGAGGAGGTGCCCGCTTCGCGAGTGACGAGCCGTAACGCGGAGCCGCTCTGCACGGCTGCACGATGGAACAAGCCCTTGGCCGAGGGCATCGCCATCAGCGTGCCAGTCTTGGCACCGCCGCCGGATTGGCCCCAGACCATCACCGTGGTGGGGTCGCCTCCAAAATTCTCGATGTTGTCGCGGATCCATTCAAGCGCAGCCACGATGTCCATCATCCCGGCAATCCCGGCGTAGGCGAATTCCGGCGGTGCACCTAGATCGGCGAGGTTCAGATAGCCCAGTGAGGCGAGACGATGATTGATGGTCACCACCACGACATCTGCAAAGCGCGCCAGGGTGTCACCGTTGTACCCGGGCTCAGCGCTGGAACCCGTCGCGAATCCCCCACCGTGCAAGGACACCATCACCGGGCGTTTGACGCCATCCTTAAGGCCAGGGGTCCAGATGTTCAGAGTTAGGCAGTCTTCTCCCATGTTGGCCGATTGCAGGTACCAATCGATCAATTGCGTATATTGGGCGCGAGAGTCCGCCAGAACCTGCGGTGAGATCTCGCCAAACTCGAAGGCGTCGCGCGTGCCGGTCCAGGAGGCGGGCTTCTTCGGCGGCATGAAGCGATTCTGACCCCCTGTGGGAGCGCCGTAGGGAATACCCTTGAAAGTGTTGATGCCGCCGAGATTCATGCCCTGTAGCCTGCCTGACGCAGTGTCGGTGACGATGAAGAGGGACTTGGCCGTAGTTTGGCCCAGTGCGGTACGGGCGAGTAGGCCGATGCCGGCCGCACCGATCAGCACAGATGATTGTTTCAAGAAGGTGCGGCGAGTAGACCTGCTCACCGGCTTCCTAGCCTTTTTTCCTTCAGAAAGGATGGTTGCGGATTTCATAGTAGGAACTCCTTCAGCCTAGGCTGATCGATGCTGCTGGTGCGAGAAGCCGAAAACTACGTGGCCTACTATCACACCGAGGACAAAAGCGTCAAGCGAACGTCCCGGGCGCCTTGGCTCGGTCTTCGGATGGAAGATGATCTTCTTCCCTTACGGTGCCGTTGTGAGTACGATGGCGTCACTTTCCACGGGAAAAGACGTCGCTGGCCCAGAGTCGAAATCGAAGATTCAGTGAGGGAGACAACATGCGTCGATCATCACATAGCAACTGGTTGCGTCTGGTCTTGTTCATCCGCTGCGCGTGTTTGCTCATTGTTAGTGCTGCGCCTGCCTCGGCCCAATTCAAGGCCTGGGTGATGGCCAAGCTCCCCGACACACCTGAGGGCCTGGGGATCGACTCAAAGGGCAACATCTACGCCACCTTATTACACACGGGGGAAGTCGTCATGCTCAGGGATGATGGCAGTTACGATCACGTGGCTTGGGTGCCTTCGAAGGAAGAGAGCGGGAAGGGCGATCTCGTCGGACTCGATCTGGATAAGGCCGACAACATCTATGTCGCATACAAGGCCCATTCGCGATACGACGCGGGCGATTTGGGCAATCCATTTCATCCGTCGTGCCGAGATGCCACGGTAACTCGGTCAGGAGTCTATAAGATTGATGCCAAGACGCGACAGGTAACGGCGTTGGCCACAAAAGCAGATGGTTGGCCATTCTGCTTTCCGGATGATGTCGCGATCGACTCCCACGGCAACGTTTACATGACCGATCTCACCTACTCCGGAATTTGGAAAATTTCTTCTGATGGTAAGAAGGTGGACCTTTGGTCGTCACATCCATTGCTGAACTGGTCTCCCAAGCCTTATACGGGAGCGCCCCTGGGCGTTAACGATCTCGAGCTCGATAAACAGGAGAAGAACATCTACGCTGTCACCGACGGAGATCCGATGGTGCTTCGCATCCCCATCAAAGAAGATGGATCGGCTGGTGAACCGAAGGCGCTCGAGCCGGTTGGGTACTCGCCGTTTGATGGAATCGAGCTGGATGCAAAGGGAAACATCTACGTCTCCGAGATTGGGCGCAGCGAGATCTGGGTCCTGTCGCCGGACGGTTCGCAGCGCATCCTCATAGCCAACAAGATGAACGCGCCTCTGGATAACAATACGAGCTTGGTTCTAAAAGGTGAAGTTCTCTGTACGGCGAACCTCGGCTTCTCCCACCCGAAACCGCAAGACGCAGATCGCACCGTTGTCTGCATGCGGGGCTTTGCTGTACCTAAATAGAGAAATCCATCCGACCACCCAGCATTCCCGGCTTTTATGTGTGCCCGTCGGGCGGCGATTCAACACTTAGACGGCAGCCCGACCTGTGCTGGCAGCTGCCTCGTATCCTCGGGTGAGGTGAGCACAAAGTACCTCGAGATCGAATCACCTCGAGGCACGATGGCGCTGTGCAAGTCACATCCTAATCAAGCGCGCAACTAATCCAGCAATGCTACCTAGGGCTGCTACTGTGACGTAGGCAGCGGCTGCAATCCTCCACGAAATCGATTTGCCTACTATGGAGAGTGAGTAAATGCTGACGATGCCAAGCGTGCAAAGGATCGCAGCGACATAGGGTAGTGGAACACCACGGGTCATCGCCACATAGGCTATGACAACATCAAAAGCCATTGGGACAGGCAGGAATGCTCCGCACAGGGCAACAAGCACGATGCCACCAATTGTGACTTGGGTGACCAGAGCTTTGGCAGGCAGAATCTCGATCACGAGTGCGCCAAGAAAGGCGGCGAGTATCATCAGGGGAAAGGCAACGCGAAAAACATACCAGAAACTCCTGGCGTAAGACCGAGCGAAAGCCATGAAGGCTTGCGTCCAGGTCCCGGGGACTGATACTTCGACGGGGCAAGTGATCTTCGGACCCTGCGATTCCTGGCGGGAAGCGACAAGCGGCGCAAAGACCAAAATCAGGAATAGAACGGTTGCGAGCTTGAGCAACGCAATGGAAACGGGAAACAGTGCGAACGTCATGGCGAGGACCACGACATTCAGTGCGGGCGAAGTAAACATGATGGCGAGAACCGACTCGGTGCTCAGGCCGGAGGCGAACAAACCGCGAGCGATGGGTGCGACGCAATTCGTGCAAACGGCAAGGGGGACACCAGCCGCAGCGCCGAAGAGCGTATTCAGCCAGCGAGACTTGGTCCGGTGACGGCGGAGAGTGGCGAGGAAGGTGAGTGCGGCGGGCCCAAAAAGAAACGAAAACGTCATGCCAATGCGATTTGCGTCCAGCCAGTTGACCGTGGTTCGCAAGACGCGCGTAGGCAGAGGCATGTTGCGCTCAACCGGGTAGACCACTCCAAAGGTAAGCGCGCCTGCGGCCTTAACTTGTGTGCCGGAATGAAACCGCTTTAGTAGCGCAGGATAACGGGAATCGATCCAGAATACGCCGGCGATTGCCACCATCAGAATAATGGCAAGCACTCGACTCCGCGTCGCGCTGCGCTCCGCAATGTCCGAACTCAGATTCAGGGCACCTTCTTGCGAGGACATAGCCACCCTTTCTTTCCAGCGACCTTCGTCAGGATACCAGATTCGAGAATTCCGAGCGGTGTCGCCCACGTGCCCCTCACGCCTCTTGCTATCGAGGCTTCCAAGAATCAGATGGCATTTCAGGCACGGGACCATTGTGGAGCTCCGCAAAAGGCCCGGTTTCTTAGCGTTGGATGTGTCAAATCTTACTGGTTGACAGTTAACGGAAAACAGTACAGCATCGACAGGTGATTCGGTCCTTCCGCTGTGCCGATACCGAGCGCCTCTTCCGCCGTGAGTCGGTGCGCAGGTTCAAGGCGATTGAGCGGCGGGCGCTTCGGAACCTACCTACTCGATGCTGCGCCGGATCTGCGAACGCTGTCGACGTTTCCAGGAAACCGACTGGAGAAATTGAAAGGCGACCGTGAGGGGCAGCACAGCATTCGCATCAATGACCAATGGCGCATTTGCTTTATGTGGCGAGGGGGACACGCCTACGAAGCCGAGATTGTGGACTATCACTAGGAGAGAAAGATGGGGAAGAAACTGAAGCCAGTGCATCCCGGCGAGATTCTACACGAGGAATTCATGAAGCCTTTGGGCCTCAGCATGAACAAAATCGCCCTGGACCTGCGCGTGCCAGTCACGCGGATCGCCGACATCGTGGGCGAACGGCGGGGTATCACCGCCGACACGGCTCTAAGGCTGGCCCGCTACTTTAAGAACACGCCAGTTTTCTGGATGAATCTCCAAACGCGCTACGAATTGGAGGTTGCTGAGGACGAACTCGCGGCCAAAGTCGAACGAGATGTGCAACCGCTGGAAACCGCGTCGAGCCGCTAGCAAGAAATCAATCACCGATCGCGAGATACCCGAGAATGGCTAATCGCCTCTTGCGTATGCTCTTGTCAAATGTCGATTTGGCTGCTCATCGGCTCCTTTCGCGCCGCCGGGCTCTGGTGCTGTTTCTTCCTCACACGTTGTAGTGGTCACAGCCTAGCAGAGCGCGGCAATTGCTCAATGCCTTGCTACGCCCGAGGAAGCAGGGACTACGAAAGCCGCAAGCAACTCTCACCTTTGGTGACTTCGTTTCAAGTGGGAAGACGCTGTGCTGCCCACTTGCAGACCATAGACACGCTACTTTTATTGGAACAACCTGCAAAAACATCTGGTCCCGAAGTTCGCAACCTACCGACTGTGCGATATTCACGGACCCGGTGTGCACATGTTCCTCAACACAGTACGCGCCGCCAGTCGTGCATCACATCCGCGCAACTTTGAGCAGGGTGTGTGCCACAGCAAAAGAGTGGGGATACATGGGATCGAAACCTGCTTCCAATGCGCGCCTTCCGCAAAACCGCGCTGTCCGACCAAAGATCATCTTCGAGGCTTTGCACCCCGAGAACATCATCGAGGCCCTGAAAGAAAGCGGCACCCCAAGTTTGAGGAAGGCGCCCGGCTAAGTAATTGAAAAGATTGGCTGGGAGGCCTGGATTGCGTTCCAGCGGTGTGGAGAATCCTCAGTGTGATGGTAAAAAGCTTCCTAATCCTTGTCAACGTGACTTTTCTTCCGAAGGTACGATTCCAGTGTTATTGGCAAACTGAGGCGTCAGCGATCTTAGGAAATTCTTAGGAAGGCTTAGGATGCACGGTCAATTTACCGTGGCAAATTCCTGAGCACACGGCGAGTGATAGCCTGACTCTTTGCCGCTCGAACGCTTCTGCATCTGCAGGCGCAATGGACGGCTTCCGAACGCGGTTCGAGGTTTGGGTCGGTTTGGGTGCTCCAAAGCCAGGGGCACCCTTTTTCACCAGGTTGCCGGCGGTCTTTACGGACGAACTGAGACGCCGTTGCGCGCCATCTTCAAACCCGGTACTGCCATAGGTCTGTGCTGCAGTTCAGCCGCACGCCGTCAGGCGTGTCAGCTGAAGCAAATAGTTACACCTCATGACGGCCTCGGCGCTGGAATCGGACCCAGCACCTTTTCCAGAGACAGCCCAAGAGCAAGCAATGCGCGATCACCGCCCGTCAAGGCGTCAAACTCGAGTCCAACCGGCAGACCGCCGGACGTCATCCCTGCAGGGAGGACCAAGCTGGCCATGCTCGCGCAGCTCCCGAGGGCCGTGTTGCGACCCATAGCGACTACCAGCGGCACTTTCTGTCCGCGAATGGTGACCTCTGCCTCTTCGCCAATCTGCGGCGGCGGGACCATGATCGGCGGGAATGCCAAGGCGACGATGCCGTGCTGTTCATAGTAGCGGCGGATCTCCTCGCCTATTCGTTGCCGCTGAACCAGCGCGGATTGGTAAGCGTCTTGCGCGGGTCGATTGGGAGGGAGCGCAACCGTCTTCAACGAGCGTTGGATGCCTTCACTCGCTTGTTGCAGCAGTTGGTCGAAAGTGATGCCTGTGCCTTGTGATTCCAGGAAAGCAGCGATGGCGGGCACGGTCTCGTACGAAGTGATCGTACTCACGGTCCCCATTGCCGCTTTGACAACGTCTGGGAGTTCCGCCTCGACCAGCGTCACCCCGGCGGCGCGCAACTTGTGAAATGCTTCGGTGGTGACACGCTCGACCTCGGGGTCGAGACCGCTCAGCAAGGACTCGGGGGCAATGCCGATGCGGACGCCTTTCAACGGCGTCG
>Ga0187783_10000238_pt1 | contig 41886 bp, 30 predicted proteins | sample 1015_SJ02_MP02_2_FD_132471 | JGI IMG/M metagenome (GOLD analysis project Ga0187783, IMG submission 132471) | Tropical peat soil microbial communities from peatlands in Department of Meta, Colombia - 1015_SJ02_MP02_20_MG | ecosystem: Environmental > Terrestrial > Soil > Wetlands > Peat | place... | reverse complement strand
TTTCAAGCGGGCATGTGCTCGGCAGGGCGGCCGGTGGGGAATTTGCTGTTCCTCGGACCGACGGGATCGGGGAAGACGCGGATCGTGGAAGCGGCGGCGGAGATTCTGTTCGGAGACCCGCGAGCGGTGATCAAGGTGGACTGCGCGGAATTTCAGCACTCACACGAGATCGCCAAGCTGATCGGCTCGCCTCCAGGATATTTGGGACATCGGGAGACGCATCCGCTGATCACGCAGGAAGCGCTGGCGCAGTATCACACCGAGAAGCTGAAGATCAGCTTTTTGCTGTTCGACGAGATCGAGAAGGCGAGCGATGCGCTGTGGCAGCTGCTGCTCGGGATTCTGGATAAAGCGACGCTGACGCTGGGAGACAACCGGCGAGTGGACTTGTCGCAGACGATGATTTTCATGACCTCGAACCTTGGCGGGGGCGAGATCACGGAGCTGATGACGGGAGGCATGGGATTTGCACCGACGGTGAGGCCGGAGGCGAAGCCGCGGCTGGACGAGAAGGTGGAGCGGACGGCGGCGGAAGCGGCGAAGCGGAAGTTCGCGCCGGAGTTCATGAACCGGATCGACAAGGTGGTGGTGTTCCATCCGCTGCGGTCGGAGCAGCTGGAACAGATCCTTGAGATCGAACTGGGAATGGTGCAGCAGCGTGTGCTCGAGACGGCCAAGGGGCGGTTTCTGTTCCGGGTGACGCAGGCGGCGAAGGATTTCTTGCTGCGAGAAGGAACGGACTTGAAATATGGGGCGCGACACCTGAAGCGAGCGATCGAGCGGAACGTGGTGTATCCGCTGGCGAGTTTGCTGGCCACGGACCAGGTGACGCTGGGAGACGTGATTTCGATCGATTGGGACGGGAGCTCGTCCGGATTGATGTTCCTGAAGGAGGCGGAAGGGGCGCTGCTGCCAGTGCCCACGCCGGGAACCGGAAATCTGGCGGAAGCCGCCGCAGCAAGTTCCGACGGGCGCGAGCTACCTTTCCCGGTGACGACTACGGCCACGGCGAAAAGTATCGATCAGCGTGTGTCCCCAACAGCAGCGCTGCGAAGCCTGCCGACGGAGAAGGCTAAGAACGAAAAGCCGAGGTAGGTTGCGCCAGGCGGCTGTCGACGGGCCACCGCGTTTGTTGACGGGGGCCCAGCAGAAACGAACGGGAAATGATTACTGTCTGCTCCCAATGCGACCGTTCGGAATCGAAGTGCACGTGCGAGAAGTACTGCTGTTTCTGCCAATCGCAAACCAGCGTCCGGCTCTGCATCGACGGACTGTATTACTGCCCGGAGTGTCGCGAAGCGTGTGACGTGCGGGTTGCCGACTCAGATGTCCATTAGTTCCACAAAATCGTTTCGCATCGAATGCTCGCTGCACCATGATCCCAGACTCGTTGCGGGCCTCAGTGCGCTAGCTGCGCGCGCAGCTCTCCATGCCGGACTTTCAGAACAGGAACAACTGGACGTGAGCGCTGAGACCTGGAAGGCCTGCCGTGAGGTTTTTTCCGATCCGGACCTGAAAAGCAACCCAGCGGCAGCCATCAGAGTGTTCTTGGAATTTTTCGGGGACCGATTCGAGATCAAGATCGACTCGGAGATAAATGGAAGCCCCGCACGCGTTGCCTGCGCTAAATTGTGCAAGACGTTGCAGCCCGCGGTCTAATCCGGCAATCCTTAACCTTCGTTCCTCAACTTGCGATCCCGAGCTCTACATGGCGGTTGCGAAGGCGCGCGTGCGTATCAGCGAGAGAAGCTGATCCTGGCTGATTGGCGCGTCGATTTTCAGGCGATCACCGCTGGGGGAGACTTGAACCTGATCCAGCGCGCCAGCAAGGGCCGGGTCCTGACTCGATTCCTGGTAGCGCCGGTACATCAGGCCTGCCTGCAGCGCGGCGGAAAGAAGATTTGCGTCGTCAGGTGAGCCGCATACGGCCTGGAAGTGGGCATCGACGCCACTATCCGCTTCGATGGTGATTGTCATTGCCCGCACACGCTTGAGCATGGTCGCCGCTTGAGGGAACTGGCTGGCCTGAGGCAGGAGCTGCTGCATCGCCAGGTGCGTGTAGTTTTCATCGAGAACTGCCCAGATCAAGCCGGACCCATTCGTTTCATTGATGAGAGGGAAAAGTTTATCGTTCGTCAGGAGGCTTTCGGTGACGCCGGTGCGGACGTCGATCAGTTTTTGAAGCGCCGCTTTGTGTCCGAAGGCGGCGGTGTTGGCGTCAATGAACGTGAACAGAATATCGTTTGCGCCAGCGCCAGTCCCGAAGGCGTAGAGGTGATACCCATGAAACTCGGTCATGGGCAGTTTCTGCTGCTTGAAACGGGCCTCACTGGATGAAGGATCGAATTCGCCGAGAGCCACACCCGTGACTTCTTCGGCGTCTCCCGTGGTACCGGCGCTCATGCCACCCCAAGCTAGTTCGTCGACCTGCGTATCCGGATCGACACCCGCTGACGAGAGAAATTTCTCGAACTCGCGGAAGCGGCTCGGCAGGATCTGCTCCCGCAACTGGGGAAACCATGGGTATTTGCGCGCCGACTTCAGGTCGGCATAGGCGAACTCACCCACATTTTTCGGGAACATTCCGATGACGGCGGTGTCGAGCGTTCCTGCGATCACACGTCGTGGTGCAAGCGCGGAGATGCAGGTGAATAGTGTCAATAAGGCAGCTGCGGTGCCAAGATAATGTGCGATGGTGCGAGTTTTTGACGTTCTCACGGCTAATCCCTCAGATCGATGCTTAATGCTATCGGCCGGCTCCGCCGGAATCATGACTGACGCGAGAGGCGAGCGTTTGGGCCTCGGCGCGGGCTCGGGCGGCGTATGGCTGATCGGTGACGGATTCGAGGTTCGTATTCACGTTCTCCACAGCGCCACGAACCGCGACCGCGGCCATCATTCGGCCCACGCGCACATCTGACAGCATAGACGGGGCCGACATAGGTTCCAGTTGCCCGAGCTTTTCAAACAGCGAGGCGGCATGTCGCGCGATGTCAAGCGGCACTTCCACGGAAATCTTTAGCGCGGCTTGGATGGCCCGATCGCGGGCCCGCTGCTCCTCCTCAGTTTCGCGCGGCAGCCTATATGCGTCGAGCACCGCTTTATAGGATGCGGCGTCACGGTCAATAGCCGTTGCGAGCGTTCGCGAAAGTGCCTGAAGTTCCTGGGCGGTGCGTTCCAATGCATCCGCATATTGGGCGAAAGACTTTTTCTTTCGGGTCAGGCCCGCCACCATGTGCCCTAGGCTGGCTCCAAGCGCTCCGGCCAATGATGCGACCGAGCCGCCGCCAGGCGCCGGAGTCGGCTCCGCAACGGCAGCGAGAAACGGTTCTGCGAGTGCAGCCAGACTTTTTGGCCTGGACGCATCCGCCACTTCCGCGAGCGATTCCTCGAGACGATTCTCCAGCACTTGTGCCGGAGAAAAATTCTCAACCTTCAGGAAGAATTCAGCGGCCATTGCGAGGGCGCGTTTAGGAATCAAACCGATGATTTCGCTGCCGACGATCGAAACGTGTTCCTTTTCGGCTTCCTGCTTTACGGTGTCAAAGACCTGGTGGACAGGGGTTTGTTCGAAGTCGGTGAGATTCATGGAGACCTGAGCCAGATTGCGTGCGCGCAAGTCGACGCCCATCGCCTTGACGAAGGGAAGGCCGCCGCTCGAGAAGCGAATCTTTTTGGCGATGCGTTTCGCGATGGAAACATCCGAGGTGCTGAGATTGATGTTGTAGGCGATCAGGAATTTTCGAGCGCCGACTACGGTCGCTCCTGCCGTGGGGTGCAGGCGCGGCTCGCCAACATCGGGCGCACGGTCCGGATTGCGGAGCACCTCTTCGCGCAGTCCTTCGAATTGCCCGCGGCGAAGATTTTCGAGATTCGTACGCTCGGATCGCTGCGCGGCCGCTTCATAGAAATAAACTGGGATGCGGTAGCGTTGCCAGATTTCCTGACCGGCTCTTCTTGCGAAGGCGACGCAGTCCAGGAGAGATACGCCTTCGATCGGAACGAACGGCACTACGTCGGTTGCGCCGATTCGAGGGTGCGCGCCTGTTTGTTTCGTGAGGTCGATCAATTCGGAGGCCCTGCCGACAGCACGCACGGCGGCTTCGACGATCGCGTCCGGCTCGCCGGCGAGAGTGACAACACTTCGATTGTGGTCGACGTCGCTTTCGTATTTGAGCATGTAAACGCCGGGTACTTCGCGCATGGCCGCAACGATCGCAGCGATCTTTTGCGGATCTCGGCCTTCGGAAAAATTCGGAACGCATTCGACCAGGCGCATCGAAGTCAGTTCGTCCGGTGAATGATGGCGCCGCGTTTCATGGTAAGGCTGCAGAGGTTCACGCCAAAATAATAAGGAATTTCGCGGTAGTCGGCCACGTCAAAGGCAGCGAGATCGGCATATTTTCCCACCTCAAGGGAGCCGATTCTGTCTTGCCGACGCAGAGAATACGCAGGATTGATTGTTGCAGCGACGATAGCCTCGGCTGGAGTCATACGCAGTTGGGAACAGGCGATCGAGAGGATCATGGTCATACTCGCGGTCGGGCTGGTTCCGGGATTGAAGTCGGTAGCGAGCGCGACGATTGCCCCGGCGTCGATCAGCCGTCGCGCCGGCGCATAGTGAGGCGTGCGCAAATGAAAGCAGCAACCCGGTAGCAACGTGCAGACCACGTTCGAACGAGCAAGCGCCAGGATGTCAGCCCGATCGATTTTTTCGAGATGGTCAGCGCTGGCAACCTCCAGCTCCACCGCAAGCTTTGCGGCACCGGTGTGAGCAAGCTGGTTGGCGTGGATACGAAGCATCAGGCCGCAGCCTCGCGCAGCTGACAGGATTCTTCTTGCCTGCGCAACACTGAAGGCGCCGCGATCACAGAAGACGTCGCAGGTTTCCGCAAGGCCAGCGGTGGCGACAGCGGGAATCCAGCGCTTGACGACAAGATCGACGAACGCGCCGGGTCGCCTGCGGTACTCGGCCGGGATCACGTGTGCCCCGAGAAAAGTCGGAATCACGTCGAGGGGGCTACTTTGATGCAAATCGCGGAGGACTTCGAGAATCCTTAGCTCGCTTTTCCAATCAAGGCCGTACCCGCTTTTCGCTTCGAGAGTGGTCGTGCCATGCGCGGCAAATTGCTGCAGGCGCTTCGAGGCCTGGTTTCGAAGCGTTGTGGCGTTGGTCCGGCGACAGGCATCCACTGTCGAGCGAATTCCTCCACCGGAGCGGGCGATTTCCTCGTATGTCCTGCCGGAGATACGCTGCTCGTATTCCGAGCAGCGACTCGCTGGGAATACGAGATGGGTATGCGAATCGACAAAGCCCGGAAGAACGACACGACCGCCCAAATCGAGCCGTTCAGCGCGACGCGCTTCCCGCATCCGTTCGACTTGCCGGCGAGATCCGACCGCGATGATACGGTCGCTACGAGCGAGAAGAGCGCCATCGCGAATGATTCCGAGTTCGGCCAGATCCTTGCCACGGCGGGGCACAGAGCCACCGAGCGTCACGAGTTGCGAGCAGCCGGTGATCAGCCAGTCGGGCACGGGAATCGCCCCGATACTAGCTTGACGGTGCGAGAAACACTACAGTGGTTTCCCGGTGTGTTGCGAGCGAACTGGGTTATTCGGAATTCCAGGGAGCCGCTTTAGGAAATTGGGATCTTGATACCGACTTTGTGAGCGAAATCAATTGCTTCGGGATAGCCAGCATCAACGTGACGAGCAACTCCGATGCCGGGATCATTCGTGAGGACGCGCTCAATGCGCGCAGCCATTTCGTTGGTGCCGTCCGCAACGAGGACTTGGCCCGCATGCTGCGAATAGCCGATTCCGACTCCGCCTCCATTGTGAATCGAAACCCAGCTAGCGCCACTCGCGGTGTTGACGAGAGCGTTGAGCAAGGGCCAGTCTGCGATGGCGTCGGAGCCGTCCAGCATTTTCTCGGTCTCACGATAAGGCGAGGCGACGGAGCCGCAATCGAGATGGTCACGGCCGATGACAATAGGCGCCTTCAGGTCACCTCGAGCTACAAGCTCATTCAGGGCTAAGCCAAATCGGGCGCGCTCCCCGAAGCCAAGCCAGCAAATGCGGGCTGGCAAGCCCTGAAAGCGAACACGCTTTTGCGCGAGTCGAATCCATCGGGAGAGAATTTCATCGTGCGGAAACATTTCGAGCACGAGTTGATCGGTGCGGTAAATGTCCGAAGGCTCACCCGAAAGAGCAGCCCAGCGAAACGGACCGCGACCTTCGCAGAAAAGCGGGCGAATGTAAGCAGGCACAAATCCGGGAAAGTCGTAGGCGTTCTTGACGCCTTGTTCGTAAGCGAAGGTACGGATGTTGTTGCCGTAATCGAATGTGACCGAGCCGAATTTCTGGAGCGCAAGCATGCCTTCGACGTGCGTGGCGATCGATTCCAGTGCGCGCTTGCGATAAGCATCCGGATCTTTGGTTCGAAGTTCAGCCGCTTGCTCGAGACTGAGCCCTCGGGGGATATAGCCGCCGACGGGATCGTGAGCGCTCGTCTGATCGGTGAGCAAATCGGGGACGACGCCGCGATCGGCTAGTTCCGGGATCACGTCGGCGCAATTCCCGACCAGGCCGACGGAGCTGGCCTCGCGCTTGCGTACGGCGTTCTTCAAGATACGAAGCGCCTCGTCGAGATCGTTGACCATCACGTCGCAATAGCCGGTCTTCACGCGGCGCTTGATACGCTCAGGATCGACATCGATGCCCAGGAAGGCCGCACCATTGAGCGTGGCCGCCAGCGGTTGCGCACCACCCATGCCGCCCATCCCGCCACTGGCTATAAGCTTTCCGGCGAGGTCGCCACGAAAATGCTTGCGCCCGGCAGCGGCGAAGGTCTCGTAAGTTCCCTGGAGAATGCCTTGCGTGCCGATATAGATCCAGCTGCCGGCAGTCATTTGGCCGTACATCATCAGGCCCGCGCGGTCGAGCTCGTCGAAATGCTTCCAGTCATTCCAATTGCCGACGAGATTGGAATTCGCGATCAGAACGCGAGGCGCGTAGGTGTGCGTACGGAAGACGGCGACGGGTTTGCCCGACTGCACGAGGAGGGTCTCGTCATTTTCGAGACTCTTCAGAGCAGCAACGATAGCCTGAAAGCATTTCCAATTACGCGCGGCCTTGCCTCGGCCGCCGTACACGATCAGTTCGTCCGGCTTCTCGGCCACTTCGGGATCGAGATTGTTCATCAACATGCGCAGGGCAGCTTCTTGTTGCCAGCCTTTGCAGGATATGGAAGTTCCGCGGGGGGCGCGAATCGACTGATGGGTGGCGACGTCTTCTGCGGCGAGCTTTGTCATTCTGGACCTTGAGGTGGCATCTTATCGCATCGGGGCTAGCGTTTCACATCGTCTGTGTTTGCCGGCTGATGCGACGTAGGTTAGAGTGACGCCATGACGAAGGATTTTGGGACTGTTCCGCAGTGTTTCCTCGAAGCAGTCGATACATTCGTCAATCCGCGCGCGCAGCTACATCGAACTGGGGCCGGATGGGAGGCGATTTCAGCGAAGGAGATGTTGCGTCGCGTGGCGGGACTCAGCCAAGCGATGAAAGCTTTGGGAGTGCAAAGCGGCGATCGCGTCGGGCTCTTTGCGCCGAATTGCCCAGAATGGGCCATTGCGGATTACGCGATTCAAGGAATCGGGGCGGTAACCGTTCCGGTCTATTTCCACGAATCAGCCGAACGGCTTATCTACATCGTGAAAGATTCCGGCGCGCGCGTCGTGTTTACGTCTGGGGAAGAACGAGCGCGCTTGGTTGCAGAATGCCGCGCGAGGCTGCCTGAGCTTAAGCATGTCATTTCCGCCGCAGGATCGGCCGATCTGAGGGGGGATAACGTTCGGTACGAACGGCTGATCGAGACAGTTGGGGACGCGGAGGTCGAAGAATATCGGCAAAACGTGGCCGGCCTTACTGCACGTGAGCTTGCGACGATCATCTACACATCAGGAACGACCGGAGAGCCAAAGGGCGTGATGCTCAGCCATGCGAATTTGAGCTCGAATGCACTGAGTTCCAGCGGCGAGTTCGACATGCTGGCTTCCGACCTAGCGTTATCAATGTTGCCGTTGGCGCATATTTACGAGCGTACGGCGGACTACAGCTATTTTTTTCGCGGGGTCTCGATCGCCTATCTCGCACAACTGGAAAATGCGGCGCAGGCACTGCTGGAGGTTCGACCCACGATTACGGCTGCTGTGCCGAGGTTTTATGAAAAGATTTATGCGAGCGTGATCGAAAAAGGGCATCGCGAAACAGGCGTGAAGCGCCAAATTTTCGATTGGGCGTTGCGTGTAGCCGCCGAAGCAGTGCCGTGGCGAGCGCACGGGAAGCCGGCGTCGACCGGAGTGAAGGCGCGATGGTGGATTGCCGACAAGCTCGTCTATTCGAAAATTCGCGCGAATTTGGGCGGACGGCTTCGGAGCTGCAGTTCGGGAGGGGGACCACTGGCGCCCGAACTGATCGAGTTCTTTTGGAGCATCAACGTGCCGGTCTACCAGGGCTACGGGCTTACGGAAACGTCGCCGGTTGTGAGCGCCAATACCCCCAGAACGAACAAGGTTGGCACGGTTGGGCGAGCTATTTCAGACGTGCAGGTGCGCATTGCAGAGGATGGGGAAATTCTCGTTAAGGGGCCTTGCGTGATGCAGGGGTATTATCGAAAGCCGGAAGAGACGGCCGAGGTGCTGACTTCGGACGGTTGGCTTTCCACCGGCGACATCGGCAAGTTTGACGACGACGGATTCTTGATCATCACTGATCGCAAGAAAGAGCTGCTAAAAACGTCCGGCGGAAAATTTGTTGCGCCCGCGCCGATCGAGAATGCGCTAAAAACGTCGCCCTTTATTGCGAATGCGATGGTGGTGGGCGACGGGAGGAAGTTCGTCTCGGTACTGATCGTCCCGAATTTTGCGAATATCGAGGCGCAAGCGCGAAAAACGGGCCGGGAATTATCGGCAGCACCCGCGAAATTGGCGTCCGATCCGTGGGTGCGCGATTTGCTGTCACGCGAGCTGGAGCGGCTGACGGCGTCTCTTGCGCAATATGAAAGGCCGAAACGCTTCGCCGTGATCGAGCAGGATTTCACGTACCAAAACAATCAGCTGACTTACACGCTGAAACTGAAACGGCGCGTAATCGAAAAGCAGTACGAGGATGTGATCGCGCGCCTTTACGCTGACGTTGAGGAACCGCGACCGCAGCATCTGGTGTAGTCGCGGATGGCCGCAGATCGTATGCCAGCCGGTGCAACGCCACCGGTGCCGGAGTAAAATAACGCAGGAGAAATCGATGGCAGATCAATTGGTGATTGCGAGCCGAGCATTCAATTCCCGCTTGATTGTCGGCACAGGGAAATACCGGAGCTTCCAGGAGATGGCACGGGCGCACGCCGCTTCGGGCGCGGATATAGTGACGGTAGCGGTGCGTCGCGTGAATCTGACGGATCGCACCAAGGAATCGATGCTTGATTATATCGACCGCGAGAAGCTGTTCATTCTGCCGAACACGGCCGGCTGCTATTCAGCCGACGAAGCGATTCGGGCTGCGCGTCTGGGGCGAGAGGTGGGACTCTCGGAATGGGTGAAGCTCGAGGTCATCGGTGATGAGCAGACTCTTTTTCCGGAGACGGAAGAACTGATTCGAGCGACGAAAATTCTGGTGAAAGAAGGATTCGTCGTGCTGCCGTACACGAATGACGATCTGATCGTGGCGCGCAAGCTGATCGAGGCAGGCGCGTCGGCGGTGATGCCTCTTGCTGCACCAATCGGCTCAGGCATGGGGATCCAGAATCTTGCGAATCTGCGGATCTTGCGCGAGCGCATTACGGAGGTGCCGCTAATCGTTGACGCGGGCGTAGGCACGGCTTCCGATGCTGCGATTGCGATGGAACTCGGCGCCGATGGCGTGCTGATGAACACGGCGATTGCCGGCGCGCAAGATGCGGTGCTTATGGCGGAAGCGATGCGCTCGGCGGTCGAAGCAGGGAGAAAGGCATTCTTGGCGGGTCGTATCGAGAAGAAGCTCTACGCAACTGCGTCGAGTCCTTTGAGCGGCGTAGTCCGCTGACGCTCTAGGCGCGTGCTGGCGCGCGTCTCGGATCACCGGAACAGAACGTGCCACGAGACGTCAACCAGGGCGTGAACGAGCACGCCGGGCACGAGCGATCCGCTCCTCATCCAGGCATGCCCGTAAAACAGGCCCGCAATTGTTGCCAGGCCCACATATTTCCAGTTGGGATACGGCGCATGAAAAACGTGCGACAGCCCGAAAATCACAGACGCGAGCGCCAGTCCCGCCCACCGGTTTTTCAATGTCCGCGAAAGCAGATTTTGCAACAGCCCCCGAAAGAAAAATTCCTCTGGCCAAGCGGTAAAGAATAGGACCCCCAGCGCCCAAATTGGAAATGTCCCGATCGTCGAGAAGGGGAGCTCGTGTAGCCGCGGAAGCGCCGGACTGTATTTGAGAAAGCCAATCTTGATTCCGATCGGAATCACAATCGCCGCGAAGATCAAGTAGTGTAGGGCAAAATTCAATCCGAAGCCGCGTTTCCATTCCGCCGCATAGCCAACGCCATCGAGCCTGCGCAGCAGCACGAACGCAGCGACACCCGCACTGAGCGCCATCAGAATCGTCAGCGTGTGGGTTAGCTGTGGCGGATCGGGAAAGATGCGGTACATCCAGCGGAACTCAACTGGTAACCACAGCACGAGAGCAGCCGCGTAATCTTCCCAGCATCCCGGCGGCTTGCCGGCACTGCTTGCGACCAGCAAGGCAGGAACGACGGCGTACGCAGTTCCAGCGAGCATCAATTTCCAGCTGCTCGTCACGCCGAACGAGTAGATCAAGACCGCAAAAAGCGGCGCCAGTGGCGCGACAATTCCGCCACGCGCGCCCAGCAAACGCTGCATGCGCGACAGGACATTCGGGACGGCGAGGAAAAACTCAAAGGCGAACAGCAGGGCAGCGATTCCCAACGCAATAACAAAGCGAATGCCGACAAGTCCAGCCCAGATTCCCCAGAATGCCGCCATGGCGACGATTACGGCCCAGATCGCGACTGCGCCTACAAGTTTAAGTTGCCAAGTCTTCGAATTGTCGGGCACGGCAGGATTCTACCGGAGCCAACGTGCGTGTCGACAATTACTTGATTTGTTTTGGCTTGATTTGACGGTAGGCGTCAGCGATTCTGTCCCGGTTGAACACTCAGCAGACAATTAGCCGGACATCGCGCGTCGCGTATCTCGATTGGCTGCGCGGCTTCGCCTGCGTAGCTATGTTCGAGGTGCACTGCTACGACTCGTGGCTGGGCGGCTCCGCTCGACACACGCAATTCTTCGGATGGTCTCAACTCAGCGGCACAGTACCGGCGCCTTTGTTCTTGTTCATTGCCGGGATTTCCTGCGCGCTCGTGACCGACAGATCGCGCCGAAAGGGCGTCGCCGCAGGTGACATCGCGTCGAAGATGATCGGACGCGGGGCATGGGTGCTTGTTCTGGGGCTGCTCTTTCGCCTGCAGGAATACGTGCTCGGTCAGCCCGGCGCGCCGTGGACGGATCTCTTCCGGGTGGACATTCTCAATGTGATCGGAATCTCGATCATGTTGATGGGGCTTTTGAATTGGACGACGGAGAGCCGGGTCGCGAATGCAGTTCTTGCGGGTGCGGTCGCGGTCGCGATTTCTCTCGCGACGCCGCCATTGTGGACAACGCATCGCCCGGCTTGGCTGCCTTGGTATCTCGAGTCGTACATCAACGGCGTGCATATCTACAATTCGCCGCAGCCGTGGCTCTTTCCGATCTTTCCCTGGACGGCGTTTGCTTTCGCCGGCCTCGCCGCTGGGTATGTTCTGTTCAGCGATTGGGGTGCGAGGAATCTCGCGCGAACAACCGCAGTCTTCGCTGGCGCCGGAGTTGCGCTTTTCTTGCTTTCAGTGGCGTTCGACAAGGCGCCCGTGCATCTCTACGCAGTGCAAGACTACTGGCATACGAGTCCGGCTTTCTTTTTGGCTCGCGTTGGGATCGTGATGGTCATCGTGTGGGTCGGCTATGCATGGTGTCGCTGGGGGCTTGGGCAGGCGGGCTTCAGCCCGTTGATCCAATTGGGGCAGACGTCGCTCCTGGTGTATTGGGTTCACACCGAGTTTGTCTACGGGCGATTTTCAATCTTGACGAAGAACGCGCAGGGAATCGGCATGGCCACGTTCGGGCTGTTCGTAATCACCGCGGCGATGGTTCTGCTTTCCGCGGTGCGAACCCGATTCAAGGGCCGAGGTGCAGAATTACTGGTTTGGTTTCGGCGGCAAAAAGCGGCGGTAGAGAGTTAGGCGGTAGAGAGTTAGCGGGCGGAGGCCATTAGGGCTTCTGTTCCGTGTCCCCCGGGTTAGGGCTCGCAGTGTCGCTTTCAGGCTTCGGCTGCACCTTGAAGATGTACTCGCCTGGCCGGGCAAGCCCCATTTCCTCTCGCGCGATTCGCTCAATTGCCTCCGGATCGGACCTAAGTGCGTTCACTTTGTCCTGCAGTTGACGGTTTTCTTCGTCGATCCGACTAATTTGATTCTGAACTTTGCCGACTTCTTGCTGGGATCGTCGCATAGCCAGAATGCCGTGCGTCCCGAAGATGTCCTGTAGCAAGAGCAAAGCGAGAGCGGCCGCGAGCAGGTAGGTCAGGTTGCGCCGGAAAAATTGAGCCAACTGCTCGAAGAAACCAACCGGCTCGTTCGAGTCAGCGTGTTTCGTCGCGAGATGACCTGCACTGCGATCCAATTGCCTGCCTCCTGTGCCAGCCCGCACGTTCCGAAAGAGTTTTTTGGCTCGTGACGGGCACGTATTGTATCTTGTCGCGTCGAACGGGAGTACCTGCAAATCGCGTGAGAACGATTCGGAAGAGTAAAGATCGGCGCAAGGTCCCAGCGATGACGGATAAGATCGTCGTGCTTGTCACGTGCGGCTCAATTAGCGAAGCGCGCAAGATTGCGAGGTCGCTGGTGGATCGGCGTCTCGCAGCCTGCGTCAATATTCTCGCGCCAGTTGAGTCGATCTATTGGTGGAAAGGAAAGGTGGAATCCGCGAAAGAAGTTCTCCTGGTAATCAAAGCCTCAAGCGAGAGATTCGCTGCACTGCAAGATGAGGTGCACCGCCTGCACAGCTACGAGGTGCCTGAGATTATTGCATTACCGATCGCCGCTGGATCGCGAGACTATTTGAGTTGGATTTCAGAATCTCTTCGCGCCGAGAAGCCGCAGCGCCGTAAGAGACGCTAGGCTCCCGTGAGCGAGGACTTCCTATTTGGCGTTGAGAAGGGGGGCGGCGAAGACGAAAGGCCAACGAGTCGTCATGTCATTCGTCGTCGAGTTGAAAGCCTTCCGTGAGCAGAAAGTGGAAGTCGTTCCGAGCAACGTTTGAAGTTTGCCAGCCGCAATCATGCGAGGCAAACCCTCAGCGGGAATTGGCCGCGGTAAACCCTTACTCCCGAAGCTGCTACCGGCACCCATGCTCTTCTTATACACCCGTCTTTCGTGAGGGGCAAACTCCGCTTCGCTCCACTTACAACGCAATTGCGGCCCTTGAGGTCGTCGCGTCTTTGGAGTAAAAGGGTTGCGATGAGGGTCGCGTGCGATTCGCGGGCTCGGCCACATTTCAGGCCTCCTTGCTGCGCGGCTCTATTACTCTTACTGCTCAACGGCGGCGTTGCCTTCTGTCAGTCAGGCAGTTCGAATTCGTGCAGTTCCCAAGAGCAGCCCAGTTCCTCCTCTGATTCGCCCGAAAATTCGAAGCCGCAAAAGAATTCCAGTTCATCCGAGCCAGCCACGACGAAATTGCGCATTGTGGTAACGAACAGCCGAAACGATCCCGTCGCAAACGCCAGCGTCTACGTACGGTTCAACACTCCTGGCGGCTTTTTGCATCATGATCAACTGGCCGAGTTGGACCTGAAGACAAACCAGGATGGCTCCGCAAAGGTTCCGCCGGTTCCTCAGGGGAAAATCCTGATTCAGGTCGTCGCGAAAGGGTGGCATACATACGGGAAGTGGTACGACATTGAAACCGACGAGCAATCAATCGCAATCAAGCTGGACCCGCCTCCGCACTGGTACTAATTCTCATTTACAGAACTGGTCGAAGTTGCGTTGAATTTGAATCTTCCGGGATGAAAGTTCGAGACTCTTTCTTTCGGAGGGATTGCCTTCTTTAATTAGAAAAATTTACCGGGAGGAGATGCCGCGCAACCAACACAAAACAGTTGCAAACGAGAGCGAGTACTTGAAAGGATCCGAATATTTTCGGCTGCCCGAAATTTGTGCAAACAGTAAAAAGTATTGTATTGACGCGCGATTTTGATTTCGAAAAGGGATTTTCCACAAACTTTTCAACAGAACTGTTGAAAACCTTAACACACCATTTACATTACGAACTTTTCCAGATCAAAGATTGGCGACGAAATTGCGTTCGACTTGTAGCTTGCCGTACGAGATCGGTCGGCGTGATATGATTTTTTGCTGCGCCCATTGAAAATGAAAGAATTAATTTTGAACGCCGATGATTTCGGCTTGACACGCGGAATAAATCGGGGAATTATTCGCGCACATCGCGACGGAATCCTTACGAGCACGACGTTGATGGCGAACGCTCCGGCTTTTGAGGATGCCGTTACGCTCGCGAAAGAAAATCCGACGCTGGGAGTAGGTTGCCATTTAGTGTTGGTCGGTGGTCCGCCAGTCGCTCTGCCGCAGCATGTTCGATCGCTTCTCGATGGCAATGACCGATTACCTGATTCACTCGCGGCCTTCGTAGCACGAGTCAGTTCGGGGCGTGCGCGCGCAAAGGAAATCGAAATTGAATTGGGCGCGCAGATCGAGAGGGTTCGCGCAGCTGGAATCGAGCCGACCCATGTTGACACCCACAAGCATACGCACGTTCACCCGGTGGTGATGAGTGCGCTTGGCCGCGTCGCACAGGCTCTAGGGATCCAACGCGTTCGCAATCCGGTGGAAAATCTCCACGATTCGTGGGCCGCAACGCGCAATGGCGCTAAGGAACGTGTAAGGAATCTGGCGGCTGCCGCCGCGGTACGAGCGGTAGCATCCTGGTTTCATGGTATTGCAGGAAAATACGGCTTGCGGTCTCCGAGCTGTTTCCTAGGTCTCACGCTTACCGGACAAGTGAGCGCGGCAGCTCTACATCGCTTCATCGACGGTTTGCCCGACGGCACCTCGGAAATCATGGTGCATCCCGGCATTGCCGATGCGGATCTCGCGCGTACCGGATCACGTCTTCAGCAGCAGCGCCAGTTGGAACTGGACGCATTACTCGATGCATCGGTCCGACGCGCGACGACGGACGGCGGGGTTCGGCTTATCAGCTATCGCGAGCTGAATTGAATCCACGTTCACTACTCAAGATCAGGCGGAGTCACCTTGGCAATCCACGAATCATAATCCGACATGTAGCCAACTCGCGCTTGCAGTTCGCGCACCCGTTGCTCGAGCGCGGTTATCTCCGTTGGAGATAGAGCTGGCAATGCCTCGATCCGCCCTTCGATACTTCGCACTTGCTCTCCAACTGCTTTCTCGGCAGCGGCGTATATTTGCGATAGGTCACCGTCGTTGCCGATGCCCAGGTAGTTCTCCACAAGGTGGTTCGTGACTTTTTGGCTGTGCACCTGCGATACGCGAATGTTTCCCTGGCCCGTGACTACATTTCCGACTCCAAAGACGTTTTTGCGACCCATGTAGCGAGGAAGATCCTCATCCGTGAATGTGCAGTACTCGCCTTTCATTGCGATTCCAGAAATGATTTCAGGCACGGAACCAATCGAGGAGACCACGAGCGACGTTCGCAGTATTTGCTCGGAACCCGGCACCGGTTCAACTTTGCGGCCTTCGACTTTTGTTTCCACCACTTTCAACCCCGCCATTTGACCATTCTCTTCAGTGAATCCCACCGGCAGTCTTCGCTCTTGAAACCGAAAGAGATAGCGGTCACGCGCAAGTCGCAGCATTTTTTGGCGCACTTGCTCGGTCTTGGCGAGCTGTTCGGGAGTCGCGTTGTCCGGCGGTTGTGCGAGAGGCATATCCTGCTCGCGTCGCCGATAAATCAGCAGACAGCCCTTCACGCCGAGGTCTTCGGGTTTGATGCCTTTGGTCTTGCAGGCGGCGGGAATGCCCTTTTCGAGATCGTGCATGCTGAGTTGAATTCCACGCGCCTTCATGGCGCGCTCGTAGTTTTCGAACTGCAGGACTTTCACTACGTCGATAGACGCGAGGCCGCCGCCTACGACGACCGCTTCGTCTGGCGTCTCGTAACGCGGGCCACTGTAGTCTTTCTCGTTTTTGTGGTTGTACCAGTAGATAAACGGATTTTGGTAGACGAGTCCCTTGTCGACGAACTTCTCAGCGCCGGGTATTCCGATGTCCCGATCGCGCCAGGCGCCGTTGGCAAGGATAATCGCTGAAAAACCCCAATTGCTGCAGAGGTCCTGAAAGTCCAAGTCGTTCCCAAGTTTCGTACCGGGAATGAAGTACACGTTGGGCTTGCGAAGGCGTGCGTCGATGCGCCCGTACTCCTGTTTACGCTGTTCGACATGCCAACGCGGCAAGCCATCCTCGATCTTGCCGTAAGGACGTTTATTCTGTTCGATCACAGCGACACGGATTCCGCGATCAGCCAGAATTTCTGCCGCTACGGAACCGGAGATGGCCCCACCGATCACAGCAACAAAATGTTGTCCTACCTTGGGCACGTTGGGTTGGCGGCGCTCTAGTGTGAGCTCAGGGCGGGCATTATGGCCTTTGCGCCACTCGATTGTACACCCGCAAATACCGCGGGTTTCTTTGAATGAGTGGCAAAGATTTTCGTTCTTCGGCTGTCGAGGGGCCTGCGATGGTTGGCAGAACTGGAATCTGATATAGTGCAGTTAACTGAGGAAATTTGCGAGTTTCCGCTCACGTAGGCGGCGGAAGCGACGGTCGGCGAAGGAGGCCACATGCACGTAGGCTACGGGACGGGCTTTCAACACCTCGGCGGTTACTCTGATACGCGGTTCATGCGCGAAGAACTCAGCAATTGCGAAATGGCCGAGCCGCTTGGAATGGACTCGATCTGGGTGACCGAGCATCATTTCGATAACTATTCGATCAGTCCCGATGTCGTGCAGCTGCTGTCCTATCTGGCCGGCAAAACAAAGAGAGTGAAGCTCGGATCAATGGTGATCGTGGTGCCGTGGCACGATCCAATGCGCCTGGCCGAGCAAATCGTCTTGCTCGATCATTATTCAAACGGACGATACATCCTAGGAGTAGGCCGTGGACTGGCGCGCCGCGAATTCGAAGGTCTGCGCATCGACCAAAACGAGGGCCGGCAGAGATTCGATGAGTACACTGAATTAATTCTGAAAGCACTCGAAACTGGGTTCATGGAGGGCGGGCCAAATGTGAAGCAACCGCGTAGGGAGATTCGGCCGCGCCCGTTCAAGTCGTTCAAGGGCCGTTCCTTTGCCGCTGCGGCTTCTGTGGATTCCGTGCCGGTGGTAGCAAGGTTGGGGCTTGGCCTCCTTGTGATCTTGCAAAAGGCATGGCATCTGGTGAAGGCGGATCTCGAGCTGTACCACAAAACGTGGGCGCAATATCATCCGAATGAAGAACCGCCAAAGCCGTTCTGTTCGGGGTTCTGTTTCGTAGATGAAAGCGCGGACCGTGCGGAGGAACTTGCACGCAAATACCTTTCCGCGAACTACCGCGCTGCGCTAGAACACTACGAGATGTTCGGAAAACATTTCGAGAAAATCAAAACGTACGAACGATATGCCGACATGAGCAAGCGCCTCAATGAGATCGGAGAAGACAAGGCCGTCGAGGATTACATACAGCTGATGCCTTGGGGGTCGCCGCAACAAGTGCTCGAGAAATTCTCTAAGATGAAAGAGCTAGCCGACATGCAGGGAATCATGCCGAACTTCAATTTTGGCGGCATGCCGTACGACGAGTCGGTGCGGAATATCAAATGCTTCGCGAAGCATTGCACGCCTGAGTTGAAGAGCTGGCCTGCCGCGACTCTATCCGAACCGAGGGAGTTGGAACTAACGGCTGCTTGAGTTGAGTCTTTCTCGCTTCTGAGTCAAGCCTTCAGCCCCGTTTCTGCGCGTTCACATCACTGCGGTTTGAAATACATCGCTGCGAGCGGCGGCAGCTTCAATTTTAGAGAATAGGGACGGTCATTCCAGGGAATTGGCTCCGCCTGGACTCCGCCCGAATTGCCCACGTCAGATCCTGCGTAATACATGGAGTCACTGTTGAGGATCTCGCGATAGAAACCAGACTTTGGCACTCCCACGCGGTAGCCTTCGCGGACAACGGGCGTGAAATTACAGATCGCGACAACAAAGTCGGAAGGGTCTTTGGAGCGTCGAATAAAAGAAAGAACGCTATTCGAGGAGTCATTGGCATCGATCCATTCGAACCCTGCCCACTCGAAGTCGATTTCGTGAAGCGCGCGCTCACCTGTGTGCAAATGATTCAAATCCGAAATTAGTCGTTGAATTCCGCGATGCCACGGAGAATTTTCCAGAGACCATTCGACCTGTTCCTGTTCCCAGAATTCGTGCCGGAAAGCCAATTCGCTACCCATGAACAAAAGCTTTTTGCCGGGGTGGGCGTACATGTAGCCGAAAAGCAGTCGCAGATTCGCGAATTTCTGCCAGTCATCGCCGGGCATTTTCTCGAGCAAGGCACGCTTGCCATGGACGACCTCGTCGTGCGAAAGAGGCAGGACGAAATTCTCATGAAATGCGTAGAGCATGGAGAACGTAAGCTCGTTGTGATGATATTGCCGATGGATCGGGTCCAGCGCGATATAGCGAAGGGTATCGTTCATCCATCCCATGTTCCACTTCAGATCGAAACCGAGGCCGCCGATATACGTGGGGCGTGAGACAGCCGGCCAGGACGTAGATTCCTCAGCAATCATGAGTGCACCCGGATGGCGGGTGTGAAGGACTTCGTTCAGGTGTTTGATAAGTCCGATCGCCTCGAGATTCTCTCGCCCCCCAAAGGTATTCGGAATCCACTCGCCCGCCTTTCGTGAGTAATCGAGATACAGCATGGAGGCGACTGCGTCTACGCGAAGCCCATCGATGTGATATTTGTCGATCCAGAAGAGAGCGTTTGAAAGCAGGAAATTGCGCACTTCATTGCGACCGTAGTTGAAAACCAGCGTTCCCCAATCGGGATGCTCACCCATGCGCGGGTCGGCGTGTTCGTAGAGATGCGTGCCGTCGAAGAAAGCGAGGCCGTGGGCGTCGCGCGGGAAATGGGCGGGAGTCCAGTCGAGAATGACTCCGATGCCCTCTTGATGGCATCGATCGACAAAATACATGAAATCCTGGGGCGTTCCGTAACGGCTCGTGACCGCGTAGTAGCCAGTGGTTTGGTAGCCCCATGAACCGTCGAACGGATGTTCCATCAAAGGCAGGAATTCAATATGGGTGTACCCGAGTTTCTTGACGTAAGGAACCAATTCATCCGCTAGTTCGCGATAAGTGAGCCAGTGATCTCCCTCGGTTCTGCGCTTCCATGAGCCTGCATACGCCTCATAAATCGTCATTGGAGAGTGCAGCCAATCGCGACGGGTGCGTTCTTCGAGCCACTTGGAATCATTCCATTGATAGCCATCGATTGTGCACACTTTGGATGCGGTGTTCGGCCGCACCTCTGCACAGAATCCGTACGGGTCAGTTTTCAGACCGAGGTGACCGTTGAACCGGGAGAGAATCTCGAATTTATAGAGGGTGCCATCGGTGAGCTCCGGCAGGAACAACTCCCAAACACCCGTAGGGCCGCGATTTCGCATCGCATTGGTGCGGCCGTCCCATAGGTTGAAGTCTCCCACCACACTTACACGCTGAGCATTGGGCGCCCACACAGCAAATTGGACTCCGGGTACGCCTGCGATTTCGCGGACGTGAGCTCCGAGCTTTTCATATTGTTCGTAATGCGTGCCCTCGCCCAGCAGGTAAAGATCGTAGTCGGAGAGACACGGTGGAAACGCATACACGTCGTACATCTCGAGACCGCTTCCGTCGGCGAACGTGAATCGCCATTGGTACGACGTAGGCGATGGGGCGGAATCCACACTTAAACCAGTGACATTCGACGGGAGGATCGCCTCGAAAACACCGCCTGGATGTATCAACGAGGCGTCGTATTGCACCTTTCCTGCACCCCAAAGGATGCTTACTTTCGTTGCTCCGGGACGAAAGCCACGTATTGCCAGGAATCGCGTGCCGTGTCGTTCAGTCCAATGTGGCCCCAGAAGAGAAAAGGGGTCAGAGTGCGTTGCTTGGACGAGGCTATCCAGTTCGAGTTCAAAAGGACTTCGAACAGATCGTTCGTCGCTCAGTGTCTTTTCGGCCTCATTCATTGTGTCCAACCTCGGTAACTCTCCATTTTTCATCTTAACCGAAGCTTGTGACCTGCGACCATACCGCGAATACCGGTTTCGAAGGTCGCTGTAGAAGTGCTGATTCTCGATGTCTTTGGCACTGGAGCTACATATCTTCGCAACTGATTGAGAACATGTACCTTTACTACCTCGCCGCCTTGGTACATCTGTACCATTGTGAGCCAGTGGACCGGGGCTTGAAGATAGTACGGGGTCTTATCAGGTCTGTATCTCGATATGGGGCCAATCGTCCCAAGGAATGGCTAGAAAACGCAACAATAGACTCTCAAGCCGAGTGGACGCGGCTGGGGATTGCAGTCGGCGGGGGGCGAGTACCGAGAGTACCTCCGGGTCGATTAACGGCACTGGTATGCCTGGAGCCACGTCGTCTCGGGACGCAAATTTCGAGCTCCTATTTTCCCACCATCCGCACCCGATGTACGTCTGCGATCGGGAAACGCTGCGCTTTCTAGAGGTCAACACCGCTGCAATCAAAGCCTACGGTCATACGCGCGAAGAGTTTCTTAAGCTGAAGCTGACGGACATTCGGCCCGCCAGCGAGATTCCGCGGTTGTTCGAATCACTGAAGAAGAAAGATCAATCGATTACCTGTCAGGGCCAATGGCGCCATCAGAAGAAGAACGGCGAGATTTTCGACGTTGAGATAACCACCCAGCAGATCCCTTTTGACGGTCGTCAGGCCGTGCTTGCGATTGCTCAGGACATGAGCGGGCGGACACGAGCCGAGGAGAGGCACCGCCGCATATTCGAAAGTGCAATCGAGGGATTCTTCGAATCTACGCCAGAGGGTCACTTCCTGACCGTGAATCCGGCGATGGCGCGGATTGCTGGCTATTCATCCCCAGCCGAGATGATCCGTGGGGTGCGCGATATCGCAAAACAGCTTTACGTCGACCCTGAAGTGCGGAAAGTGGTTAAGAGGGAGCTTGCGGAAAAAGGATATCTCGAACGCTTCGAATGCCACATGTTGAGGAAGGATGGCAGCAAAATCTGGATTTCGATGAACGTGCGGGCGCTACGCGATGCAAGCGGTAAAGTGGTGACGCATGACGGAACAGCCGAGGACATAACCGAGCGAAAGCGTCTGGAAGTTGAACGGCACTCGACGGCTGAGATCTCGTACGCTGTCAGCATGACTGAGAATCTCGAAGATCTGCTCGTGCGCATTCATGGTGCGCTCAACAAGGTGCTTGACGCGCGGAACTTCTTCGTCGCGCTCTACGATCCGACCACAGAACTCTTCCAGTTTCCAATCTTTGTCGATCAGTTCCAGCCGGCGCCCGCTCCCAAGACGATGGGCATGAGCAGCGCGAAGTATGTTTTCAGGACGGGCAAGCCGATGCTGCTCTCCTCGAAACAACTTGACGAGTTGATTGCCTCGGGCGAAATCAAAATACAAAAGAAACCAGCGCCCTCCTGGCTGGGCGTTCCACTCCAAACGCCCTCAGAAACCATCGGTGTGATGGTGGTGCGAAACTACGAAAGCGAGAACGCCTATACCAATCGAGACGTCGAGTTTCTGTCGTCTGTCGGGCAGCAGATCGCCCTCGCAATCGAGCGCAAGAGAGCCGAAGAGAAGCTACGCCAGAGTGAAGCGCGATTGCGGGTGCTGATCGAACAGCTGCCGGCAGTGCTTTGGACCGTCGACAACGAACTTCGGATTACATCGGCCGTCGGTGCTGGCTTAGCGCGGCTGGGACTGAAACCGAACGATGTCGTTGGCATGTCTTTGCCGCACTATTTCGGAACGTCCGATCCGTCATTCCTGCCTATTACAGCCCACAAACGAGCCGTAGCAGGCGAGTCCGTTACTTTCCACGCCGAGTGGAAGGATGGTTCGTATGCTTGTCACGTGGAGCCCCTGCGAAACGCGTCTGGCGAAATTCTAGGCGCGATCTGCATGGCTCTCGACGTCACCGAACGCAAGCAACTCGAAGAGCAATTTCGCCAAGCGCAAAAAATGGAAGCTGTGGGGCGTCTCGCCGGGGGCATCGCGCACGATTTCAACAATCTCTTGATGGTGATCCAAGGCTACGCGGATCTGATGATTGATCGCTTCGCACCGAATGATCCCCTGCGGCGCAACGCCGTGCAGATACAGACCGCAGCGCAAAAGGCCTCCGGACTGACGCAGCAATTGCTTGCCTTCAGCCGCAAACAGATGCTGGCGCCGAAGTTGCTGAATATTCAAACGGTCGTTTCGGACATGGAAAAGATGCTGCGCCGGCTGATCGGCGAGGATGTGGAACTGCAGACGGCGTCTGCATCGGACCTTGGGCTTGTGAAAGCTGATCGCAGCCAGATCGAACAAGTGGTGATGAATCTTGCGGTCAATGCCCGCGACGCGATGCCAGACGGCGGGCGCCTGACGATTGAGACGGCAAATGTGGAGTTTGATGGATCGGTATCGCACGCACCAGCAATGGTCGCGCCCGGCAAATATGTCATGCTGGCCGTGACCGACAACGGCTGCGGTATGGACGAGAAAACTCAGGCGCACATATTCGAACCGTTCTTCACGACTAAAGAAAAAGGTAAGGGCACCGGGTTGGGTCTGGCCACCGTGTACGGCATCGTGAAGCAAAGCGGAGGCTACATTTGGGTCTACAGCGAGCCCGGCCACGGGACGACCTTCAAGATTTACCTGCCCCGCGTTGAAGACGAAGCCTCGCCAGATACTCGCGAACTGGGTTCTTCAGGGCGTTCGTTCCCGCGTGGCAACGAAGTCGTGCTGCTGGTGGAAGACGAAAAAGGAGTTCGCGACTTGGCCCGTGAATATCTGGAATTGAGTGGCTATAGCGTGATTGAAGCAGAAGATGGCTACACAGCCCTTGAGCTAACAGCCATGCACGCTGGACCAATCCATCTGCTTATGACGGACGTGGTGATGCCAGGAATCAGCGGCCGTGAGTTGGCTGACCGGGTGAGAAACATTCGCCCGGAAATCAAGGTGCTCTACATGTCTGGTTACACGGACCAGGCGGTCGTTCACCATGGAATCTTGGATGGCGACGCCGTCCTCTTGCAAAAGCCATTTAGTATGTCCACGCTCGCCTCAAAGCTGCGCGAAATCCTCAGCGCTGAAACCGTACACTAGATTCTAAGAGCGACGTCAGCGCGGGTCCCGCTGTACAACCCTTTCAAATCTGAAGGCAGCTCCAGCATGCGCACGTGTTTCTTCGTGGCACATTAACGCGCACGCGAACCAGTTTGGTATACCCCCGCAAATGTCGTGCAAGTCGGTGCCGGATCGCGGCGAGGAGCTGAAAATGCTTGCGATCAGCTAGATACAACTAACCAAAAAGAGCTGAATGCGCCAGAAGTGTGTTGGTGACGCAAATGCTTTTTCTTCCTGGACGGCCACAACGATCTGAATACAGAAGGGCCGCACGGGGGATTCGGATGAGCGCGACTGCAACGCCGGCAAGCGAAGCTCAGAGGTTTTTATTCGAAGAGGAACATGAATTAATCAGGTCTGCGCCTCGGCTGGGCTTGATCCGACGAGCCTCCGGTCAAAGTTGCTCAAGGTCGGCAAGAAGATCGCAATGCAAGGACCATTGCCGAACCCGATGGCTGCCTGAATGAGCGCGCCAAATTCGAGCCTACGTCAACAGGCCGAGTGTGTGCAGGTTGAGAACGCTTCTCGGAATCCTCCGGGCTGCGAACCTATCGGTGGCCTAGAATCAAGAACGCCGATTTCGCAGCATGAAGAAATTCCCGTCCACTAAGACACCTTGCCCCGAAAAAAGACTGCTTGTTTGCTGTGCCAGGACGAAACTGCCCGTCTGTGTCGCGAATCAGATTCGGGAAATTACTGCTTCCCCCCTCGACTGGGACTTCCTGCTCGCCAGTGCAGCGGAAAATTCGATGACCCCAGTCCTCGCAGGCCATTTGCTGGAATGCGCGAAGGACAACATTGGAGCGCGCGAAGCGAAACAGCTGCGCGAATCGGTTCGCGCGAGCGCTATCCGGTCCTTGGCTTTAGCCCAGCAGCTAATCAGGTTGATAGAGGCACTTCGCGGGCAGGGAATTCTCGCTGTTCCGTACAAAGGACCTGTCCTCGCATCGCAGGCATATGGCGATATTGCCATGCGCGAATTCGGTGACCTTGACGTTGTCTTGTGCCATCGAGATATCGCCAAGGCCAACGAGGTGATGCTGGAGCTTGGATATCGCCCGAGGTTCCCTTCCGGCTTGTTGCCGCACGAAAACTCTTCGGTCGTCCCCGGCGAATACAACTACCAGGATGAGTCGGGCTGCGTGGTGGTGGACTTGCACACCGAGCGCACGCTGCGTCATTTTCCAAAAGGGCCCAATCTCGAAGAATTCGCCAGTCGACTAGTGCCCGTTGAGGTTGTCGGCCATTCCGTCTTGACGTTTGCGCTCGAAGATCAGTTCCCGGTGCTTTGTATTCACGGCGCAAAGGATTTTTGGCAACGGATCATTTGGGTTGCAGACATTGCCGAGCTGATTCGCTCACATTCGGAAGTGGACTGGGATTTGACGGTGCGTCGCGCGGAATCCATGTGCGCAGGACGGATGCTTCGCCTCGGACTTGCCCTGAGTCAGAAGCTTCTAGACGCAGTTCTTCCGGGGGAAATCGCCGTCTGGGTGACACAAGATCCGGTTGCCAATTCCACTGCCTGCAAAATCACGCAGGGCCATCTCAGCCACGAGGGAGCACGGTTAGGCGCGGCTGAACGTTTCGAGTTCCGCCGGCGTATGCTGTCGGGAACGTTTGATGGTCTGCGCTACTCCATCCGCCTGGCGGCTGCGCCCGCGGAAGAGGACTGGTCAATGATGCGCTTACCCAAATCGCTCAGTCCTTTCTACTTCGCGCTGCGTCCTTTGAGGCTTCTCCAGAAATACGGCTGGTCCGCTCCTGCACTGCCGGGTAGCGGCAAGTATTCCGATTCGTCAGCAGAGAATTGAACTGACTGAAACGGCCGCGATCACGAGCTTCGCGAGCCGACCGATCGATCGAACGTCCTCATGGGACCACAAAATGCCGAGCTCACGTTCGAACGATCATCACTTCTGTGGATTTGATGAGCGCGGCGGCTGTCTCGCCGACCTTCAGCCGCATCTCGCGCACGGCATCGGCCGTAATGATTGAGGTGATGTGCTGGCCGCCGATAGATAGTGTCACCTGAGCAATCAGTCCGTTGATTTTGATATCAGTGACGCGGCCCACCAACTGATTGCGCCCGCTGATCTTGCGAAAATTCGTCCTGCGCTCGCTCACGTCGCCTTGTTCCGACGCGCGGTACAGGAACTTGTCGACTTCCTTTTCAGGGACGCGGTGGTGCCCACCGGCCGTCTTCACGGTTCCGATTTTTCCCTTATAGATCCACTGCTTCAAGGTCGGATAACTGATTCCCAGCACTTGCGCCGCCTCTCGCGGCGTGAAGAGCTTCATGTTCTGTTCCTCAACTGCCTAGGCTATTCCGGTACCCGAGAAAGGCTCTGGGCGGCGTCAGCTTGTCACTTCGAGCGGCCTTTGTAAAGCGAGCCGCCTCACGACATGAACGCTCACTCGTCGAAGGCTTTCGGGCCGAGCAGGTGTGCTAAGGTCTGATGGAAGTGTCGCCTTGGAGGAGGTTTCGGATGGAACTGGGACTCAAAGGAAAAGTCGTGCTCGTAACAGGATCGAGTAAAGGAATCGGCCGGTCCATCGCGGCTGCCTTCGTGGGAGAAGGCTGCCGTGTATTAATCAATGGCCGCAACCAAAAAGAACTCGACGCAGCCGCGGCCGAAATGCGCAGCGGTCCGGGCGAGGTTCGTGCGGTTGTGGCTGACGTGATGCAAGCGGAAGGTGCGAAACTCGTCGTCGACGAGACGATACGGCGTTTCGGAACCATCCACATCGTCGTCAACAACGCCGGCGGCATCGGCCGATTCGCTTCATTCGAAGAGCTTGGCGATCAGGAGTGGCTCGACGTCTTCAATTTGAATGTGCTATCCGCCGTGCGCGTTACGCGAGCGGCTCTGCCATACATGCAAAAGCAGAAGTGGGGTCGCATCATCAACATCTCTTCCGAATCGGGAACACAACCTGATCCCCTCATGCCCCATTACAACTGTTCAAAAGCGGCACTGAATTGTCTGACGAAGAGTTTGTCGAAAGCGTACGGAAAAGACGGCATTCTCATCAACACTGTCTCTCCCGCTTTTATTCGTACGCCTTTGGTCGAGGAAATGCTTGCCGGCCAAGCCAAGGCAAACGGCGTCACCGTTGATCAAGCCGAGAAGGACCTGCTGCGCGATTTTCGTCCAAATATTCTGCTCGGACGAGCGGGACGTCCCCATGAAACCGCTGCTATCGTCGTTTTGTTGGCGTCCGACCAAGCGTCCTTCATGACTGGATCGAACTATCGCGTGGACGGCGGCTCGGTCGCCAGCATCTAGGATTCTTTCGGCCATGCGGAGAGGCATGCGAAAAGACGAAGACGTTCCTTTGCAGCTACGGTAGAATGTCACTTTGACGATAGAATGATCATCCAAGGGAAGTGGTAGCAGGGAAGGTCGAAACGGTCCAAAAGCTGCGCCGATCATCTGCGGCGTCGGAACGCGCACTGTCGAAACCATACTCAGGCCCATCCAATCGTCGGGCCTGAAACACCGCCCCAAACCGGACTCCGGGGCCACACCCGATGGCCGGGGAACTCCCTCGGCCGCGCTTTCACTAAAAGAGGGCCGCATGAGCGCATCCACAAATGCAGCAGCTGTTCCGCAGGGCAAACCCACTGAGAATCCGCTGAAAGCACTGACCCGCTATGGCCAATCGGTCTGGCTCGACTACATTCGCCGCAATCTGATTTCCACCGGCGAACTGGCTCGCATGATTCGCGATGATGGACTTCGCGGAGTGACGTCGAATCCGTCCATTTTCGAAAAGGCGATCGCGGGAAGTACCGATTACTCGCAGGCGCTTAAGGAGCTCGAAAAACGCAGCGACCTGGATGCGAAGGGAGTTTATGAGCACCTCGCGATTCGCGATGTGCAGGATGCGGCTGACGTGTTACGCCCGGTCTACGATCAAACGAAACGCCGCGACGGTTATGTGAGTCTCGAAGTCTCTCCATACCTGGCGTACAAGACTGCAGAGACGATTGCAGAGGCGCGCCGGCTCTGGAAAGCAGTAGGCCGCGAGAATCTAATGATCAAAGTTCCCGGTACACGTGAGGGAATTCCTGCCATTCGCCAGCTGATCGGCGAGGGCATCAATGTCAACGTCACACTCTTGTTCGCGCAGGAAGTCTACGAGACAGTCGCCGAAGCCTATATAGCAGGACTTGAAAATTACGCAAAAGCCGGCGGCGACCTTAGCCGCGTGGCCAGCGTCGCAAGCTTTTTTGTGAGTCGAATCGACACTCTCGCGGATCATCAAATTGCCGACCTGATGAAGAAAAGTGGATCAGACCAGGCACTGCTCCGCAGTCTTCAGGGAAAAGTGGCGATCGCCAACGCCAAACTTGCCTATCAGTTGTACAAACGAATATTCAACGGTCCCCGCTGGCAGGCTCTTGCAAACCGCAATGCAGCGACGCAGCGCGTCCTTTGGGCCAGCACCAGCACCAAGAATCCAGCTTACAGTGACATCCTCTATGTCGAGGAGCTGATCGGTCCCGACACGGTCGACACCATTCCCCCTGCAACGTACGATGCATTCCGCGATCACGGCCGCCCGCGCGCGAGCCTCGAAGAAGGTGTCGACGCGGCACACCAAACAATGCAGGACCTTGAGCATGCCGGAATCTCCATGAAAGCCGTCACGGACCAGCTCACCGAGGACGGAGTGAAGCTCTTCGAAGAAGCGTTCGATAAGTTGCTTGCGGCTGTTGATAATCGAGCGAAGAAAGCAGCTCCGTCCGGCGCGTCTCACCTGACTTATCGCTTGCCTGACGATCTCGCGAACGCCGTGAAAGCGACACTCGAGGATTGGAAGAAGAACGACAAAGTGAAGCGCCTCTGGTCTCGCGACGCCTCGCTGTGGACCAATACCGACGAAAGTAAATGGCTCGGCTGGCTTGCAGTAACCGAAGATCAGATCGCGAATCGGCAGCGATTTCAGAAAATGGCCGAAGAGGCGCGCGCGTCCGGATTCACGCATGCGGTGTTGCTGGGCATGGGCGGCTCGAGCTTGTGCGTCGAGGTTCTTGAGCGCACGTTCGGCAAGTCTCAGGGCTATCCGCAAATCCTGGTACTCGATTCGACCGATCCGGCCGAGATCAAAGCAATTGAGTTACAACTCGATCTGAAGAAGACCCTCTTCATCGTTTCTAGTAAGTCTGGCTCGACGCTCGAGCCGAATATTTTCAAGCAGTACTTCTTTCAGCGGTTAAGCGACGTTGTTGGTGCCTCCGAAGCAGGGAAGCACTTCATCGCCATCACGGATCCTGGATCGCACATGCAGAAAGTCGCCGAAGCCGGTAATTTCCGGCACATTTTCTTCGGGGTTCCAAGCATCGGGGGGCGATATTCAGCGCTTTCGAATTTCGGCATGATTCCGGGATCGATCCAGGGAGTCGACATCGCGAAATTACTGGACCGTGCCGAAGAAATGAGTCACGCATGCGGATCTGTCGTTCCGGCCGATGAGAATCCTGGCGTAATTCTCGGAGCCATTCTCGGCACACTGCAGAGAGCTGGCCGCGACAAGGTTACAATTTTCACGTCGCCCGGGATTTCAGACCTGGGCGCTTGGCTCGAGCAACTTCTCGCCGAGTCCACGGGCAAAGAAGGCAAAGGCCTTATTCCAGTCGACCGGGAACAGATTGGACCGCCGGATGTTTATGGCAAAGATCGCGTTTTCGTGTACCTGCGACTCGAATCGGCGCCAGACCCGAAACAGGATGCGGCTGTTGAATCGCTCGAAAAAGCCGGCCAGCCGGTGGTTCGCATCGCTGTTCCAGAAACCTACGATTTGGGTCAGGAATTTTTCCGCTGGGAAATCGCCACTGCCGTCGCTGGCTCCGTGATAGGCATCGACGCGTTCAATCAGCCGGACGTCGAGGCCAGCAAAATCGAAACACGCAAGCTGACGGATCAATACGAAAAGTCCGGTTCGCTGCCGGCTGAAACTCCGATTCTGACCGAGAGCGGCATGAAGCTGTTCACGGACGAGCGAAACGCAGCAGCCTTAAAACAGAGTGCCGGAAGTGACGCGACTCTAAACGGCTATCTCCGAGCCCATCTTGCACGCTTGAAACCAGGCGACTACTTCGCCGTGCTCGGATACGTTCAGATGAACGATACGCACGAATCACGACTGCAGTCGATTCGCCATGCGATTCGCGACAAAAAACGTGTCGCCACGTGCCTCGGCTTCGGCCCGCGCTTCCTGCATTCCACCGGACAGGCGTACAAGGGCGGCCCTAACAGCGGCGTGTTCCTGCAGATTACCTGCGACGACGCGGCTGATCTGCCGGTTCCCGGCCAGAAATATACATTTGGGATCGTCAAGGCGGCGCAAGCGCGCGGCGATTTTCAGGTACTTGCCGAGCGCGGGCGACGTGCGCTGCGCGTGCATATCGGCGCGGATGTCGCCGCAGGAGTTGCCAAACTCGAGGACTTGGTGCGCCAGGCGCTCGCCTGACGGCTGCGAGACGACACAACCACGGTCGAACAAAAAAGGACTCTGGGATGGACTCGTACAACAACGATGGAGGACATGTAAGCCAGGAACGTCTGGGCGGACCCGCCGAGCCATGCGCCATGGTCCTGTTCGGCGCAGGCGGTGATCTCACAAAACGTAAGCTACTGCCGGCGATCTACAACCTTGCCAAAGGCAAGCTGTTGCCCGACAACTTCGCGCTGATCGGAGTCTCGATCGAGCAATTCACGAATGAAGACTTCCGGAAGCAGATGACCGACGACATGCGTCAATTTGCGGAGCCCGGTACCGATATGAGCTCCTGGGATTGGTTCGTCAAGCGGCTCTATTACGTGCAGGGTGATTTCAAAGATGCTGGGCTCTACAAGCGAGTCGCGCAGGCGCTCAATCAAGTGGAGAAAGAACAAGGGACCGAAGGGAATTGCCTGTTTTACCTGGCAATAAGTCCCGAATTTTTCTCGACCGTCATCCACCAGCTCGGTGCTGTCGGATTGACGAAGCAGGAACCGCACAAGTGGCGGCGGGTCGTGATCGAAAAGCCCTTTGGGCACGATTTGGCCTCGGCCGTCGCGCTGAACCGGTCGATCGGTGAGGTTCTCGAGGAAAAACAGATTTACCGCATCGATCATTATCTCGGCAAGGAAACAGTTCAGAACATACTCGCGTTTCGATTTGCAAACGGCATCTTCGAACCGGTGTGGAACCGCCGCTACGTGGATCACGTTCAGGTGACTGTCGCGGAAGAACTTGGGGTCGAATTGCGCGGCGGCTATTACGAAACCGCCGGCGCATTGCGAGACATGGTTCCGAACCATATTTTTCAGCTGATCACATTGTGCGCGATGGAGCCGCCGATTTCCTTCGATGCGGACGCCGTCCACGATGAACAGACCAAGGTGCTGCGCGCGATTCAGGCGCTGTCTCCGGAGCGGGTGCTCGACCAGGCCGTACGGGGTCAATACGACGGCGGAATCATTGATGGCAAGCATGTGCCCGCCTACCGCAGTGAGCCGCACGTCGCACCGGATTCCCAGACTCCAACTTTCGTGGCCCTTGCTTTGCACATCGACAATTGGCGCTGGGCTGACGTGCCGTTCTATCTGCGCACCGGCAAACGGTTGAAACGTCGTATCACTCAAGTTGTGATTCGATTCCGGCGTCCGCCATTCGTGCTGTTCCGAAAAACCTCAGTGGATCGAATCACACCGAACGAGCTGGTCATCTACATTCAGCCCGATGAGGGAATCTCCCTCAGTTTCGAGGCGAAGATTCCGGGTCCAATCGTGAAGCTCGGCGCAGTTAACATGGACTTTCAATATTCCGACTATTTTGGTGCGCGGCCGTCGACAGGATACGAAACGCTGCTCTACGACTGCATGATGGGCGATCCGACGCTGTTCCAGCGCGCGGACATGGTCGAGGCTGGATGGGCAGTCGTGCAGCCGATCCTCGACGTCTGGAAGGCCCTTCCACCGCGAGATTTTCCGAACTACGCTGCCGGTACTTGGGGACCGGCGCAAGCCGACGAGCTTTTGCGCCGCGATGGTCGCGAATGGCGCGATCCGACGGTTTCGCGGGTCCCGCAACACGCCGCGCTGCAGGAAGCAGCCGTATCCACGAATGCTGCGGCAAAAACGGGATGAACCTGCTGAATCGTGCGGGAACTCGGGAACTCCATTTGACTCACATCGTTCTGGCGGCGACGACGGGAGCTAGGCTCCTCTGAGCAAATTTCATCTCGCGCCGTGCTGAAGGGTCCTTATTTGTTATAATTTTGGGCCTGAACTGCGCGCCAAGCCGACGGCTTTTTCGCTTTGGACAACTGGACGTGTGCTAAAACATGGATTTCGACCATCTCATTACGTTTCTGGAGATTGCCAAGCAAGGCAGCTTTTCGCGCGCCGGGCAAAAGTTGTATCGCTCGCAACCGGCTGTAAGCGCGCAAATTCGCCAGCTTGAGCAGGAGTACGGGCAGAAGCTTTTCGATCGTGTCGGTAAATCGGTGCGGCTCACCGTAGCAGGCGAAACGTTGCTTGAATACGCTGGCCGGCTGCTGACACTGCGAAATGAGTCGCTGCGCGCCGTCGCCGATCAAGCCAGCACTCCACGCGGCACCCTGTCGCTGGGCGCGAATGAGGCGACCTGCCTGTATGTCCTTCCCGATATTTTCGCCGATTTCAGCCGACGCTTTCCGTCGGTCCAAATCAGTATCTACAGGAATTTTAGCCACAAAGTGTTGGAAAAGGTCGAAGACGGAACGGTGGATGTGGGCATCGTCACATTGCCCGTGAAATCGCCGAGCCTGAAGATTCATCCGATTTTTCGCGATCGTCTCATGCTGATGGTGGCGCCGAACAACCCTCTTGCGGCTGAAAAGAGCGTGCGCACCGCAGACATCGCGGACCAGCCGCTCATTTTTCCCAAGACTGGCTTCACAAGGCAGGTGCTCGACAAGCAATTTCGCCCGTTCCGCTCGCGCCTTCGGATCACCATGGAGTTGGCGAGTGTGGGGATGATCAAAAAATTTGTCGCCGCCGGTCTCGGAGTATCTTTGATCAGCGAAGGATTCGCGCAAGACGAGGTGCGCGCGGGTCAGGCCAAGCTGATCCCTATTTCGGACATGGAAGTTTGGCGCGAACTCGGAATTGTCTACCGCCGCGACCGCAGCCTTCCGCGATCGGCAGCCGCTTTCGTTTCGCTCGTTCGTCAGGGGATAAGCGGGGCTGCGCTCGATGGGGATGGGCGCCCTGCCCACAAGCGCTGAATACGATCAGCGCGGTTTGCGCAGGATTGAGTAGAGTTCATTCGCGATCTTAAATTCCTGCTCCATCTCTCTGCTCGTGATGTGTCGTCGCAAGTGATCGATCGCCTGCGCTAGCCGATCGAGCGCCCGAGAAATGTTCTCGCGATTCGTCAGCAAAATATCTCGCCAGACGCTGTAGGGACTTCCCGCCAGCCGCAAAAGATCTTGCAGGCCTTGGCCTGCGAGGGTGAGCGGCATGCCGGTTTCATCGGTTTCGTCCTGCACGACACGTGCAAGCGCTATTGCGGTCATCTGCGGCAGGTGCGACACGATCCCCGCTGCCCAATCGTGCGTGTCGGCATCGCACCAAAGCGGTTGTGCGCCAATCGCGCCTAAACTTTTCACGAATTGCTTTACGCGCGCGTCTGCAGAATCCTGCGATCCGATCAGAACGTACGGCGCCCCACGGAAGAGCTCCGCGTCGGAATGCTCCACGCCTGAGTGTTCCTTTCCGGCCATCGGATGCCCGCCCAGGAAATAGGCGCTATCGTGAAAGTGCATAGCGGCTGACCGGCAAACCATTGACTTCGTGCTGCACGCGTCCGTCACCAGCGCATACGGCTCTGCAAGTTCCGCGATACGCGGCAAGGCTTCGATCGTTGCGCCGATAGGTAGTGCAATGTAGACGAGATCCGCGCCGCGAATCGCGGCAGCAAGATCCGTCGTGCTTTCGTGGACGGCACGTCGCGCCATCGCTTTTTCGGGCGCGTGATCGTATCCAACAATCGAAGTTTCGGGAAATTGCTTTCGTAGGGCGAGCGCGAACGAGCCACCGATCAAGCCGGTGCCGACGACAGCGACACGCCGAAAGGGAAGTGTGCCCGCCATACTTCAGCTCCGAGCGATCACGGAGTGAAATGCCACGGGCACATCGAGCACATCGGTGCAGGATGCAACAGCAGCCTCGTTACTTCTTGCCACGGGCCGCTGCCGTTGCTTCCGGCTTGAGCCAAGCCATCTGCTTGCGGAGTTCTGTTCCCACTGTCTCGATCGGATGATTTTTGTCTCTTTCGAGCAGCTTCGAATACTGCGGCCGTCCCGCTTGGTTTTCGAGCACCCATTCCTTGGCGAACGTCCCGGTCTGGATTTCATCGAGGATTTTCTTCATGCTCTCGCGCACGTGCTCGTCGATGACGCGATTTCCGCGCGTCAGATCGCCATATTTCGCCGTTTCGCTGACAAACTTATGCATCTCCGCGATTCCGCCCTCGTAGATCAGATCCACTATCAGCTTCAGTTCGTGTAAGCATTCGAAGTAGGCAGATTCCGGCTGATATCCGGCCGCGACGAGTGTCTCCCAGCCCGCCTGAATCAGTGCGCGGGCGCCTCCGCAGAGAACGGCCTGTTCGCCGAACAAATCCGTCTCAGTTTCTTCCTTGAAAGTCGTTTCGATCACGCCGGGCCGAGTTCCGCCGATTGCGTGGGCGTAAGCGAGAGTGCGATCAAACGCATGCCCTGACGCATCCTGATGCACGGCCAAAAGACAGGGCACTCCGCGCCCTTCTTCATATTGGCGCCGAACCAGATTGCCCGGTCCCTTCGGCGCGACCATCGTCACATCGACGTCTTTCGGCGGCGTGATCTGCCCATAGTGAATGTTGAATCCGTGCGAGAAGAGCAGCATCATGCCGGCCTTCAGATTCGGTGCGATTTCGTTGTGATAAATCGACGGCTGAGCCATATCTGGCGCAAGCATCACGATCATGTCCGCGCCTTCGGAAGCCTCCGATGGTGCCACGAGCTTCCAGCCGTCCTGCTCAGCCTGCTTCCATGACGGTCCGCCGCGCCGAAGTCCCACCACGACATTGAGCTTGCTGTCGCGCAGGTTCAGCGCATGCGCTCGCCCCTGGCTGCCGTAACCGATCACGGCGATGCGCTTTCCCTCAAGCGCCCGCGGATTTGCATCTTGCTCCCAGAACATCTTTGCCATTTGTTTTCTTCTCCTTGAAATTTTCTGCAAATTCTACGCGGCGCTCGTAACAGCCCCTTCGGACGCCGACGAAACAAGCCTCGCGTACTTCGCCATGACACCCGTTTTGTATCGCGGTGCCGGCGCCTTCCATTGCAAGCGGCGTTCGTCGAGATTGGCATCCACGTCTAGCCGTCTCGCGCGAACATCGAGCGTGATGATGTCTCCGTCGCGAACCAGCGCGATCGGCCCTCCGTTAGCCGCCTCGGGCGCCACGTGCCCCACCATCAGCCCGTGCGTCGCGCCGCTGAACCGTCCGTCCGTCAAAAGCGCAATGGATTCGCTGATGCCTTGGCCAACGAGTGCGCCGGTGACCGCCAACATCTCGCGCATTCCCGGTCCACCCTTTGGCCCCTCGTAACGAATCACTACGACGTCGCCCGGCTTGATCTTCCGTGCCTGTACTTCCTCGAAGCACGCCTCTTCCGAATCGAACACGCGCGCCGGTCCCTTATGAAAGATCCTTTCATGCCCCGCGAGCTTCACCACGCAGCCCTCAGGTGCAAGTGACCCGTGCAGGATCGCCAGCCCTCCATCTTTCTTGATCGGATTCGAGATCGGCCGAATTACTTGCTGGCCCGGGGTTTCTTTCGCTTCGCGAATTTCCTCGAACAATGTCTTGCCCGAGACGGTCGGGCTATCTTGCAGCAGTCCCGCTTCCTTCAGATGTTGGCCCAGCAGCCGCATCCCTCCAGCCGCATACATATCCGGCGCCATGAATCTGCCGCCCGGCTTCAAGTCTGCCAGGAGAGGAGTCTTCGCGAAAATCGCATCGAATTCGTCGATGGTCAGTGGAATCCCCGCGTCGCGGGCGATCGCGAGCAAATGAAGCACCCCATTGGTAGAGCCGCCCGTCGCGGCAACTGACGCGATCGCATTGCGCAGCGCGGCGTGCGTCAAAATCTGTCGCGGGCGAACGTCCTTGGCAAAGAGTTGCATCGCCATTTTGCCGCAATCGAACGCCGCCTGTGCCTTTCGAGGGTCAACCGCCGGAATCTCGTTGGCGCCCATCGGCGAAATCCCAAGGAACGTAATCGCCGTTGCCATCGTATTCGCGGTGAACTGGCCGCCGCAAGCGCCGGCGCCCGGACACGCCTGATCTTCCAGCTCGCGCACTTCTTCCGCCGTCATTTTTCCGGCCGCATACGCTCCCGGAGCCTCGAACACATCCTGAATCGTCACCGCGTGCCCGTGAAAACGTCCCGGCATGATCGAGCCGCCATAAAGCGATAGACCCGGCAGATTCAATCGCGCCAGCGCCATTACCGTCGCCGGAATCGTCTTGTCGCATCCGCAAATCGCGACGACGGCATCGAAGGCGTGCGATCGCACGAACAGCTCGATCGAATCCGCGATCACCTCGCGCGAAATCAGCGAGCCTTTCATGCCCTCCGTGCCCATCGTAATTCCATCGGAAATCACGATGGTGTTGAACTCGATGGGCGTCCCGCCCGCTGCGCGTACGCCTTCCTTCACCTTCTCAGCCAACGCGCGCAGGTGAGAATTGCACGGTGTCACTTCTGACCACGTATTCGCGATGGCCACGAGCGGCTTGGCAAGATCGGCGTCCGTCAGCCCGGTCGCTTTTAGCATCGCCCGCGCCGGCGCGCGGGCAATTCCTTTTTTGATTGCATCGCTCTGCATCTTTGCGGCCCGTTTCTTCGAACAAGAGTACAAAACAAAAAGCCCCGCGACCTGTCTTCAGGTGCGGGGCGCATGCGCCTGCAAATTTCTCAGGCGGGTGGCCCCCACTGAATCGCTACTACAATTACGCTCGTTGTGCGCGTCATAGAGTAACTTTTCATCCCGTGATGGACAATCGCTTTCCTTCGCGTTCCGCGCGATGTTTCACGCCTACTCGCCGGGAGCCAGTAGGCCAAATGTCTCTGGATAAGTCAAATTTCGAATTATTGCTCTCTCTATAAGCCGAAGTTATGGTTGCGCTGGATTCTGGGACTTCACGAACGCCTTGACGCTTCGCGCTCTCGTTCTGTATATTGACTGGTGAATCAGAGACCGCGCCATGCACTATCTCGTTGAATTCGAATTCGCCTTTACGTACCGCTTCCTCTACGCGAGGGAGCGGGCTGGCGAAACGCGCGCGGAAAATCTTCGCAATTAGAAGCCGCACAAAGTTTCGATAACCGGCCGCGACCTCCGAATGGAGACGCGGCCTTTTTTGTTGTGCGCATCGGGGCGCGGTTGGGAGGTGGGACAACGATGAGGATCGATGACTGGCGGCGCAAAATTGACGCAATCGATACGGCGATGCTGCATCTTTTGAATCTTCGCGCCGAACTGGCGCTGGAAGTCGGCCAGATGAAAAGCGAAGAACGCGTGCCGCTTCGCTCTCCCAATCGTGAGCAGGAAATCCTCACCCGTATGAGGGAAATAAATCCAGGTCCGCTCGACGACGAAACGGTCACGAAAATTTATCAGCTGATCCTGGATGAATCGATTCGCACGCAAACGCGATTCGGCTATGACACCGCCGTTTCGGAAACGACTGCCGCCGAAGCTCGTGACGGACGTCGTGCCAAGTCGGGAAGAACGACGCGTCGATGAAAATTCCGGAAAACGCGCGAGTGGCGTTTCAAGGCGAGCGCGGCGCCTTCAGCGAAGAGGCCGCCGTGAAACTTCTTGGTGAAGAAATCACGCTCGTGCCTCGTCCGACATTTGAGGCTGCTTTTTCGGCCATTAGCGATGGCGTTGCCGATTTCATTCTCGCGCCAATCGAGAACAGCCTTGCGGGCTCGGTTCACCGTTCGTTCGACCTCTTGGTCGAAAGTCGCATGAATATCTTGGCGGAGGTCATCATCCCAATCGCGCACAACTTGATCGTGGCGCCGGGAGGCTCGTTCGAGGGCGTCCAAGTCGTCGAATCACATCCCGTGGCACTCGCGCAGTGTGAGCAATTCTTCGCCGCGAATCCAAAGTTGAAGCGCATCGCCACTGAGGATACTGCGGGAAGCGTGCGTGAAATCACGCGAGCGAAAGATCCCACGCGCGCCGCGATTGCGGGCTCGCGCGCCGCAAGAATCTATGGGGGCGTCATCGTGCGCGAGCATTTGGAGGACAATCCCGAGAACTACACGCGTTTTCTGCTTTTGTCAGCGTCGCCGGGGCGGCCTCGAAGTAGTTCGCAACTCGAGCCGGACAAACTTTCGCTGGTCTTTCAGCTGGACCACCGGCCTGGCGCTCTGTATCACGCGCTCGAGCCTTTTGCGCGCCGAAATCTGAATTTGATGAAGATCGAAAGCCGTCCGGTGCACGGACGTCCCTGGCAATATCGCTTCTATTTGGATTTGCAGACGTCGCAACGCGAGCCGGAGGTGCGTGCGGCGCTCCAGGAGCTCGAAAAACTCGTCGTCGATCTGCGGATTTTGGGTTCGTATCCGGCGGCAGCAACAACCGAAGCGGTTAAATCGTAATCATTGATGAGGGGTTGGAAATGATCGTCAACATGGTCAGCGGGGCAACGGAAGAACAAATCAATCACGTTGTAGAGCGAATCAAAGAATGCGGGTACCAGGCTCATCTGATACGAGGTGAGGAGAGAACGGTGATCGGGATCGTGGGCAACAGCTCGCGCCATCGAAGTGAGCTTGAGACCCTCGCGTCGGCTGCAGGCGTCGCGGAACTCGTCAAGATTTCGCATCCCTTCAAGCTGGCCGCCAGAAGCGTTCGACCCGAAGGTACCGTGCTTGAGCTGGGCAAGGGCGTAACGATCGGCGGGAAGGAAATTGCCGTTGTGGCGGGCCCGTGCGCCGTCGAATCGCCAGAACAGATCGCGGATATAGCCGAGAAAGTCGCAAAGGCCGGCGCAAAGCTGCTGCGCGGAGGCGCATTCAAGCCTCGTACGTCGCCGTACAGCTTCCAAGGGCTTGGCGAGGAAGCGTTGAAGCTGATGCGCGACGCGGCTGATAAGAATGGCCTGCTGGTCGTCAGCGAAGTGATGGACCCGTCTCAGATCGAGCTGATGTTGCCCTATGTCGATGTCATGCAGGTCGGCGCGCGAAACATGCAGAACTACCACCTGCTGCGCGGCCTGGGCGAAATCCAAAAGCCTGTGCTGCTGAAGCGTGGAATGTCGGCTACTCTCGAAGAACTCCTGCTCAGCGCCGAGTACATCATGTCCGGCGGCAACTACAACGTCATCCTCTGCGAGCGCGGAATCCGTACCTTCGAGACGACCTATTTGCGCAACACTCTCGATATTGCAGCAATCCCTGTATTGAAGACCCTATCGCATCTGCCTGTGATGGCCGATCCCTCCCACGGCACTGGCCGCCGCGACAAAGTCGCGCCCATGGCCCGTGCGGCCGTTGCGGCCGGAGTCGATGGCCTGATCATTGAGGTCCATCCGGACCCCGAACGAGCCCTTTCGGACGGCGTGCAATCCCTCTATCCGGACCAGTTTAACCAGCTGATGCGTGAGATCCGCGCCATTGCCCCGGCCGTCAGCCGGTGCGTCCGCTGAGTCCGAATCAACTTGCAAGATAGGCCTTTTCCCAATTTGGGATCCAAGTAACCTTGTTAATATCAATTACTTGGGACGCGGCCTCTCAGTACTGCGGTTTAATTGACACTGGTACGAGCCCTAATCTAGAATGGCGATGTATATGCGTTTCGCCCCACAGAGTCCCTGTTGTAGCAAGCCACATCTAAGTGTGTCAGGGGCGCTGCAGGTCATGGGTTAAGGCGCAAACAAACTAGGACCTAGGTCCAGCCGCCCCGGAGAGAATCCGACGGGCGGTTTTTTTTTGGCACGCAACTGCGAGGAAACCTGATGGCGTCAGCGGTAACAACTGAATTCGTCGCAAAAACCGATCACCTGAAAATGCTCGAAGATGAGAGCATTTTCATTCTACGCGAAGCCGCCGCCGAGTTCGCCCGGCCTGTAATGCTTTATTCCATCGGCAAAGATTCCTCGGTAATGCTGCGCCTGGCCCAGAAAGCGTTCTATCCTGGCAAAATTCCATTTCCGCTGCTGCACATCGATACCAGCTACAAGTTTCCCGAAATGATCGAGTTTCGCGATTGGTACGCAAAACATGTCGGCGCGGAGCTGATCGTTCATAAGAACCAGAAAGCCCTCGACGAAGGCGCCAATCCCTACACGCTCGGCACCCAGAAGTGCTGTGGTTTGCTCAAGACGCGCTCCCTTCTCGATGCGCTCGCTGAGGGGAAATTCGACGCCGCGTTCGGCGGCGCTCGCCGCGACGAGGAAAAGTCGCGTGCCAAAGAGCGCGTCTACTCCTTCCGCGATGCCCTCGGCCAATGGGATCCCAAGAATCAACGTCCAGAGCTTTGGAGCCTTTACAACTCGCGCCACCAAAAGGGCGAAAGCATTCGCGTCTTCCCGCTTTCCAATTGGACCGAGCTCGACGTGTGGCTCTATATTCACGCAGAAAAGATTCCGATCGTCCCGCTCTATTTCGCGAAAGAACGCGAAGCCGTGATTCGCGGCGGCTCGATTCTGGTGCTCCAGACTGGAGTGCACTTGCTTCCGGGCGAGAAGCCGCAAATGGTCAAGTGCCGCATGCGCTCGCTCGGCTGCGTTCCTTGCACCGGCGCAATCCGCTCTGACGCCGATACAGTTCCCAAAATCATCGAAGAGATGTTTTCTTTCCGTCGCTCCGAACGCGAAAATCGCGTGATCGATCACGATGAAGAAGGGTCGATGGAGCTCAAGAAACGCGAGGGCTACTTCTGATGGCGACAGCTCCTGCTGAGCCAACTCCCGAAGAGCAATCGATCGAGGTCACCCGGGTCAACAAGCCGCCCGTGGGCTTGCTGCGCTTCAGCACGGCCGGCAGCGTCGATGACGGCAAATCCACTCTCATTGGCCGCCTGCTGTACGACAGCCAGGGCGTCTTCGAAGATCAACTCGCCTCCGTGCGCGCCAGCAAGATCAACCGCGCTAGCGGCCCTATCGACTTCTCCCTCCTGACCGACGGTTTGCGCGCAGAGCGCGAACAGGGCATCACTATCGACGTCGCTTATCGCTATTTCTCGACGCCCCGCCGAAAATTTATCATCGCCGATACGCCCGGCCACGAGCAGTACACGCGCAACATGGCTACCGGTGCATCCACAGCCGAAGCTGCCGTCGTTTTGATCGACGCTACGAAAGGCGTGCTGCGACAATCGCGTCGCCATGCATACATCGCGCACCTTCTCGGCGTGCGGCACATCATTGCCGCCGTCAACAAAATGGACCTCGTCGGCTTTTCGCAAGAGGTTTTCGATCGAATCTCGGCCGATTTCCGTGCGTTCGCCGACCAGCTCGGGATCGGCAGCGTCTATGCCGTGCCTGTCAGTGCGCTCGAAGGTGATAACGTCGTGCACCGCAGCAAGCGCATGCCTTGGTTTGAGGGTCCGGCTCTTCTTGAATTTCTCGAAACTGTGCCGTCAGGCGATTCCTCGGACTCCGAAACGCTGCGCTTCCCGGTTCAATATGTAATCCGCCCGGACGCCACGTTCCGCGGTTTCGCCGGACGCATTGCCTCCGGTGAATTGCGGCCCGGCGCAACTGTTGTCGCGCTTCCGTCCGGCGTCAAGACGCGCGTTCGCTCAATCGTTTCGTTTGATGAAGACGTTCCAGTCGCTCGGCCTGGAAGCTCTGTCACCATCACTCTCGAAGATGAAATCGATCTCAGCCGCGGCAACATGCTGGTCAGCGAGAATAATAAGCCGTCCACGGGAACGGGTTTTCAAGCCACGGTCGTCTGGATGCATTCCCAGCCGCTCGATCCACACAAGATCTACGAGCTGAAGCACACCACCCGGACGGTGCGCGGACGCGTAAGCCAGATTCGCTATCGCGTCGACGTAAATACTCTCGAGCACGCGCCGGCCACCAAGCTCGAGCTGAACGAAATTGCGGCCGTTGACGTGAAGACCACGCTGCCGTTGTTCTTCGATCCTTACAAAGTGAATCGCACCACGGGAAGCTTCATTGTCGTCGACCCGCTAACGAACGCCACCGTCGGCGCCGGAATCATCGAGCGCGCTATCAGCCAGG